>Ga0164243_10002392_pt1 | contig 31003 bp, 27 predicted proteins | sample OricompcompostOP_FD_108781 | JGI IMG/M metagenome (GOLD analysis project Ga0164243, IMG submission 108781) | Organic Plus compost microbial communities from Emeryville, California, USA - Original compost - Organic plus compost (OP) | ecosystem: Engineered > Solid waste > Mixed feedstock >... | reverse complement strand
GCCACCGGTCGGCGACGAACGGGCCGAACACCTCCGACCAGGATCGGGCGCCGGCCAGGTGGCCGGTCTGCGCGATGTCGCCCACCACCGTCATCGACCGGCTCGGGCTGCGCCGCATGAGCAGCCGCCACGCCATGGGGCTGAGTTCCTGCGCCTCGTCGACGATCACGTGCCCATAGGCCCAGGTGCGGTCGGCGGCGGCCCGGTCGGCGGTGGTCAACTGCTCGGCGATGCGCTGGCGTTCGGCCAGGGTGGCCGCGTCGAGCAGGTCGTGGGCGAGCAGGACCTCCGACTCGATGTCCTCGAACTCCAGCGTCCGGGAACCGGCGGCGATCTCCAGCGCGCCCTCCGCGTACTCCTCGCGCTGCCGGCGCTCCGCCTCGGCCCGCTGCTGCGCCTCGTCCCCCGTCGCGCCGAGCAGTTCCATCGCCTCGTCGAGCAGCGGGACGTCCGAGGGGGACCAACCGCCCGGCTCCGGACGGTGCAGCAGGGCCCGGTCCTGCTCGCTCAACTCGGGCGCGGCGGCCGCGATCGCCTGCGGGTCGACGAAGAGATCTTCGAGCAGTTCCTGCGGGGTGAGCAGCGGCCAGAGCCGGTCCAGCGTCCGCTGCACGACCGGGTCCTGCTCCAGGTCGGCCCGGATGTCGGCCAGGTCCGCCGCGCCGAGCAGCATCGGGTCGCCCGGGGCGTCGTCGCCGCCCAGCGGGTCGAAGGCGTACGGGTCCGTACCGATGGCCTGCGCCACCTGCTGGGTCAGCTCCTCGATGACGTGCCGGGCGAAGACCTGCCGCGCCTCGTTGTGCAGCTTGCCGCACTGGCGGGCCCGTCGCCGTGCGGCCTCCACAGTGGATGGACGCAGCGTGACGATCTCCTTGTCGACCAGCAGTTCCAGCGGCTCGTCGGGCACGATCTGCCGGTTCTCGATCGCCCGCCGCAACACGTCGACCATCACGGGACGGCCCTTGACCTCCGCCTGCTGGGGGGTCTCGGCACGGTAGGCGCGCACCCCGGGATACAGGTCGGCGAGCGTCCTGAGCACGACGCCCGTCTCCGCGAGCGAGGGCAGGACGTGCGCGATGTAGCGCAGGAACGTCCGGTTCGGGCCGACGATGAGGACGCCGCGGCTGGAGAGCTGTTCGCGATAGGTGTAGAGCAGGTAGGCCGCGCGATGCAGCGCCACCGCGGTCTTGCCCGTGCCGGGGCCGCCCTGGACGACGAGGACGCCGGCCAGGTCCGCGCGGATGATGTGGTCCTGTTCGGCCTGGATCGTGGCGACGATGTCGCGCATCTGGCCGGTACGGCTGGCGGTGACCGCGGCGAGCAGTGCTGATTCGTTGGCCAGGCCGTGCGCCTCGTCCCCCTTGGCCTGGTTGAGGTCCAGGGTCTCGTCGTCGAGCCCGACGACCCGCCGGTCGCGGGTGCGGATGTGCCGGCGGCGGGCCACCCCCAGCGGTGACGCCGCGGTCGCCAGATAGAACGGACGAGCCGCGGGCGCCCGCCAGTCGATCAGCAGCGGTTCGTGGTCCTGCTCCGTGTCGAAGATCCCGATTCGGCCCAGGCGGGTCGTGGAGCCGTCGTGCATGTCCAGCCGCCCGAAGTAGAGACCCGCCTCCACACCGTCGAGCTCGGCGACCCTGCGCCCGTACAGCGCGGCGGCGGTGTCCCGCTCGGTTCTGGCCTGGTGACCGGTGGCGGTGCCCCGCAGGGTGTCCAGGAGCCGGGTACGGGCGGTTTCCCGCATGTCGTCCAGCCGTTCGTAGAGCCTGGTCAGGTAGCGCTGTTCCTCGTCGAGGTCGGCACCGGCGGTGGTGGCCGTCGCGGAGGTACGCTCGGCGGAGGCGCTGGGCAGGCCGTGGGACATGGTGCTTGACAAGTCCTCTCTCTCAGCGTTAGAAAGCGTGCGGAACGGTCCAGATTGGTGCCGTTCATGTTGGCTTGTCGTGGTGCGAGTCACAGGACGAGCAACTGTAGCTCGGGAGGCCGCCATGACCAGACTCGTCGCCCGGGTGATCACCCTCGATCAGGCCGTCGAGGCGGGCTGCGCCTACTTCCTGCACCACGGCACGATCGACATGGACGCCCTGGCCAGCAAGATCGCGGTGAGCCGGGCCACCCTCTACCGGGTCGTGGGCAGCCGTGACCGCCTGCTCGGCGAGGTGATGTGGCGTCTGGTCTCCCGCAGCCTGGCACGAGCCCGTGCCCGGCGCACCTCGGACGGCGTCGACGGGGTGTTGGAGGTGGTGCGCGACATCTGCACCTCGATCCTCGCGTCCCGACCGCTACGCCGGTTCGTCACCCAGGAGCCTGAAGCGGCCTCGCGCCTGCTCGGTGGTGCCTCGGTCGGCGGTGTCCATGCCCGCGCGGTCCACGCGGCGCAGCGGCTCTTCGCCGAGGTCGGCCTGCGCCCTGCTTCGCGGGGTGACCTGCTCGGCGACTCGATGGGCGAGGGCCGCCTGAACGACTCCGCCGCCGTGGCGGATCTGGTCGTACGGATCGTGGAATCCGCCTGCTTCGCCAGCGCGCCCGCGGCGCGGGTGCAACTCGAGCTGTCCCTGGCCTCCATCCGCGGCTTGCTCGTCGAGGCCTGTGCCACCGACGGACGCCGGGCCCGGCTGCCGCGGATGCGCAAGCTGCTCGACACGGCGTTCTGCGTCGCGTGGACGCCTGTGCCCAACCTCTTCGGCGAGGTGGCCGGTTCTCTGCAGGCGGTCGGGCTCTAGCGTTCTCGCGCATCGCACGTCTCGGGCGGCCGGGCGAGCCCGTGCTGGTCGACCCACCACTGCCCCGGACGTGGGTCGAGGATCGTATCGAGGTGCGCCGGGTAGCGCCGGTTCGTGCCGTCCCCCGCGTCGTCGATCACGCGCATCGGTTGCACGACGCGGCCGTCCGCGTCGACGACGACGAGGTGCAGCCCGGCGCACGCCAGCATGCGCTGGAGCGCGTCGAGCGTGGGCCTGATCGCGCCGGACTCGACTCTGCCCACAGTGGAGGGTGACAGGCCGGCCCGGCGGGCCAGTTCACGCTGGCTCAGATTGGCGATCCGCCGGGCCCGCTGGACCAGGCCCGCGATCGGGTAGGGACCGATCCTCGGCATTCGCTCGTCATGCTCATCCGCGGCCCGACTCCACTGCGCTGGTCCCTCGCCCCCGTCGCGATCCATGCGACCAGCCTCAGCCCCGATCCCGAGATCGGCAACCCCACGTTTCGATCTGTGGATATCGGCTGCTTCCGTCGTCTGCTCCGGCCGGCAGGAGGCGGGCCGGTGGGCGGGTCAGGGTGCGCGGCGGGCGCGGGCGGCCCAGATCGCGTACGAGGGATCGCGATCGAGGTTGTGGCGGTCCCGGTCGTAGCGACGCGTGGTCCGGGGATCCGCATGACCCATCGCGTCCTGCACATCCTCCAAGGGAACGCCCTCGGCGCGCGCCGTCGTGGCGAACGCGTGGCGCAGCGAGTGCGGCGACAACTGCGCCCAGGCCGGGATGCCCGCGCGCTCGGCCAGGCGCCGGACGAGGCGGAACACGGCGTGGCGGTCCAGCCGCCCGCCGGTCGAGGTGACGAACAGCGGCCCGGTCAGGTCGTCCACCGACACGCCCGCCTCGGCCGCCCGGGCCAGCAGATAGGTTTCGATGGCGGCGCTGCTCGCCGGAGTCAGCGCCCGCCGCCGCTTCACACCGCCCTTCGCGGTGAAGCGCACGCTGCGGTGTCCACGTTCGACACCGATGTCGGCCACGTTCAGGCCGACGAGTTCGCCCACGCGCAGCCCGAGGTCGGCGAGCAACGCCACCACGGCCTGATTGCGGATCTTCGCCGTGCTCGTATCCGCCTCGGCGGCGGCGAGCAGGGCATCCACCTCGGCCGGCGTGAGGCCCACCGTCGCCGAGTGGTCCCGGTCGACGCGCGGTCGGTCCGCGCCACCCACCGGGTTCGCCGCGACCGCGCCGATCTTGAGTAGGAACCCGTACCAGCTGGAGACACCGGACATCTTGCGCGCGACGGTCGCCGGTGTGAACGGCCTGCCCGTTCGTGGGTCCACTGTGGATTCAAGTTCGCGAGCGTACGTATTGACATGGATGAACGTCGCCTTCATCGGGTCCAGTTCCCGCGCCTCACACCAGCGAAGCCACGAGGTCACGTCGCGTCGGTAGGCCTCGCGCGTGTGCGGTGACAGGCGACGGTTGCCCAACCATCCGTCGGTGAAGGCGTACAGGTCCTCGATCGGATGCGCGATGCCGGCCGGGCCGGGCAGCACCGGATTCGTCACACCGAGATCTTCGCACAGCCGTGCGCACGTGTCGTGCAGCGCTCGCCGGCCCCGAGGCCGTACGGGTTCAGCCGCGCCGATCGACGGCGAGCGCGCGTGCCGGCTGGCTGACCCGGCCCGTACGGTCGGCGGCCAGGGCGTCGAGCAGTGGGCCGACGGCGCGCAGCGAGTGGGCGCTGACCACCGCGTCGCAGTACGGCCACGCGGCCGCCATCCCGGCGACCAGCGGCTGGTAGTTCGGCGCCGCCGTGCGCGGATTGGCCCAGACGACCCGGTACGCGAGCCGGTGCAGCCGGGCCATCTGGCGGCCCAGCTGCGCGGCATCGCCGGTCTCCCAACCGTCGGAGATGACCAGCACCACCGCCCCCCGGGCCATGCCCCGCGCGCCATAGCGGGCCAGGAAGACCCGCAGCGCCTCGCCGATGCGCGTGCCGCCCTGCCAGTCGGGCGCCGCCCGTCCCGCGCGAGCCAGGGCCACCTCGGGCCGGACCCGCCGCAACGCCCGGGTCAGTCGGGTCAACCGGGTGGCGAAGGTGAAGACCTCCGTCCGCGCGCCCACCGCCACCGCGCTGTAGAGCAACTGGATCATCGCCCTCGCATAGGGACCCATAGATCCCGAGATGTCGCAGAGCACCACCAGCCGGCGCCGCCGCACCCGCCGGCGACGGTACGCCAGCCGCGCCGGGAATCCACCGCTGCGCTGGGCCCGGCGCAGCGTGCCACGCAGGTCGACCCGCGGACCCCGCGCCCCTGCCTGGTAGCGCCGCGACAACCGCAGCGGCGTGACGAGCCGCATCCGTCGCATGAGGACGATCAACTCCGCGAGCTCCGCCGGGGTCAGCGTCGCGAAGTCCCGTTCCGCCAGCCGTTCGGCCGCGCTCGCCAGCGCCCGGTACGTCTCCTCGTCCCCGTCCCGTGTCTGGTCGTCCTGTGTGGACGGTACGGCGTCCCGCGCGCTGGCGCGCGGTGCCGGCCCGGGCAGGCGCGGCGGAACCGGCGGGCGGGGGCCGGGGCCGGCGCCGAAGACGTCGCCGAAGACGCGGTCGAACGCCGGCAGTTCGGCGGGATCGGCCACGAGCGTGATCCGGGCGCACCAGTAGAGCTCGGTCGTGGTCAGCGGATGGACGCGGTCGACGGCGGCGGCGAAACGCGCGGACCGTTGGGGTCCCACCGGCAGCCCCGCGTCCCGCAGCCTGGCGGTGAAGTGCGCCGCGAGGTCGGCGAGGTCGGGACCCGCCGCCGGCCCGCGCGCACCGCTAGGCACCATCGAGGTCCTTGTCCCATCCGGCCTCGCGGGCGACAGCGAAGTCCTCGTCATACTTGAGCACCGCGCCGAGCGTCCGGTCGGCCAGCGTCGCGTCCCAGGTGGACATGCCCAGCGCCAGCAGCGCACCGCTCCACGCGATCGCCTCGGCCACGCCGGGGGGCTTGGTCAGGTCGAGTTCGCGCAGGCGCTGGACGCTGGCCGCCACCCGATCGGCCACCGCCTGCGACGCGCCGGGCACCCGCGACCGGATGATCGCGGCCACGCGCTGCGGGTCCGGGTAGGTGATGTAGTGGTACAGGCAGCGGCGCTTGAGCGCGTCGTGCAGGTCGCGGGTGCGGTTGGAGGTGAGGATGGCGATGGGCCGGTGCCGGGCACGGCGGGTGCCGAGCTCGGGGATCGTGACGCTGCCCTCGCCCAGCAACTCGAACAGGAACGCCTCGAACTCGTCGTCGGCGCGGTCCACCTCGTCGATGAGCAGCACGGCCGGGCGCGGGCCGGGATGCTCGATGGCGGCCAGCAGCGGGCGGGAGAGCAGGTAGTCCGGGCCGAACAGGTCGGCCTCGGCGAGCGTCACCCCGCGCGACTCCGCCAGCCGGATGGCCAGCAACTGTCGCGGATAGTTCCATTCATAGATCGCTTCGGCGGCGGTCAGGCCCTCGTAGCACTGGAGGCGGATGAGCGCGGTGTCCACAGTGGTCGCCAGCGCCTGAGCGGCCGCGGTCTTGCCGACACCGGGCTCGCCTTCCAGCAACAGCGGCTGGCCCAGCTCGACCGCCAGGAACAGGGCCGTGGCGAGGCCGTCGTCGGCCAGGTAGCCGCTCGCCGCCAGACCCTGCCGCAGCTCAGCGATCTCCATCGACGCACCGCCTTCCGTCCAGGACAGCGTAGGCCAGCACCCGCCTCGCCGGCTCGGCCAGCAGCGCACGCCCGCCCCCGCGCATCAGCGCCGGTGAGCGCCGGACGCTCCGAGCGGGGCTTCGGTCTGTGCGGCGGCGTGGTCAGGCGGCGCGACGGCCGGCAGCCGCGGTGGCGCGACGTGGGTCGAGCCGGACGACCGTGCCGCGCGGGCCGGGAACCGGCGCGTGGATCGCCGGTGCGGACGCCGGTGTGGCCCGGCTGGGTGCCGTGGTCGGCGCGGCCAGCGGCGCGAACCTCGGCCGGGCCAGCTCGCCACACCGGATCACCGGGCCACAGAGCGCCGTGATGGCAGCGCGCCCGTGCGCCGCGACCAGGTCGCCCAGGTAGCTGCCGTCCAGCTCACCGGATTCGCTGCGCTGTGCCAGCGCGGTGCGATGCGTGCGCAACTCCCGGCGCCCCGCGACCGTGCGGCGTGGTCCCCAGCCGGTCACGACGGCGAGCCCGGCCACGACGAGCGTCGCCACCACGGCCATGCCCCGCGCCTGCTGTTCGAGCATCGTGGCGATCGCCAGTCCCACGGCCCAGGCGCGCAGCGCACTCGCCAGTACCCAGCGACGGCCCGACGGGCGCAGTCGCCGGTCGCACAACTCTGCGCGCAGCGGACGGCATTCACGGCCGACGCTCGGCAGCGCCGCCAGCAGCCGGGGCCATCGGGTGTGGTTCAGCCCGGCGTAGACGGCGATCGCCAGCCGGTCGTCGCAGTCGCGCGGCGGATCGAGGCGGTGCACCCGACGCGAACGGGACAGGTCGACCGCGCCCTCGCCATGCAGCTCGGCGAGCACGGTCAGCACGACCCCGTACCGGCCGCGCCGGAGATAGGCCAACTCGCGCGCGGTGAGATCGAACCCGTCCTCGTACTCGCTGTCGCGACTGTCGCGGTGCAGGGGCAGCGCGCGGACCAGTACGGCGGCGAGCAGCAGCAGGCCGCAGACCACCAGGTACGGCTGCACCAGCACGGCTGCTCCTTGACGACAATTCGGGCAGTTTCCCCGAACTTCGGACGTTCCCTGACCTTTGGGCGTCACTCTAGCCACCATCACCCCCGGCCGTAAGCCCCATCCGATCGCCGGAGCACACGGTGTTGCGAGTCGCGTACGGGCAGGCCGTCTGTTTTCATAGGGCGCGTGACCGACTCGCTTCGCCTGCGCGTCCGTATCGACGCAGACCCCGACACCGTGTTCAAGGCGCTGACCGACGCGGACGAGCTGTCCGAATGGTTCGCTGAACAGGCCACCGTGTCGCTGGACGACGGGCGGTACGAGTTCTGGGGTCGGTACGCCCCGCAGGGTGACCGGCCGCGCCAGACACTCACCGGCCACGAGCCAGGACGGTCGCTCGCCTTCACCTGGGCCTTCGAGGAGGGGCCGTCCACTGTGGAAATCACTCTGGCGGCCGACGGCGAGGGCACCCTGGTCACCGTCGCTCACGACAACGTGCCGTCCGACACCGTCGCGCTCAAGTGCTTCTGGTACGTGACCCTGGCGAACCTGGCCGCGTACAGCGAGAGCCGGCACACCATGCCGCCGTTCGACTTCAGCGTTCCGGCCCAAGGGGACGCGCTCATCCGTACGGTCATCGAGGTGCCGGTCGAGGAGGTCTTCGCCTGCCTGCTCGACCCGGCGCAGATGGCACGGTGGAACAACGGCCCCGTCACGATCGAGCCGCATGTCGGTGGCGCCTACAGCCTCGGCTGGGAGGGCTTCGGTCCGGAGCGCATCACGATGCTCGACCAGGACAAGACACTGGCCTACACGTGGCGGACGAAGGGCAGCGACACCGAGACCGAGGTGCGGTGGTCGTTGCGCAGCTCGCGCGGGGCCACCTACCTCACACTGGTCCACAGTGGATTCGCCGACGACCGGACGGCCGAGGAGTCCCGCCAGGTCTGGCCGCCCTACCTCGTGGAACTCAAGCGGATGCTGGAGCTTGGTCCCCGTTGGGAGCCGCTGACGGCGTAGCGTCGGCCGGTGGCCGCCGGCGCCGCCGGAGGCTGTCGAGCGCCGCGGCCACCATCAGGATGGCGGCGATGCGAATCCCCAGCGACTCCTGGATGCCGAACCGCCAGACCTGACCACCGGCGGTGACGACGGTGGCGACGACGCTGACGAGGCAGGCGGCCATCGTGACCACCGAGGTCCACACGATCAGGCGCCGCTGCCGGAAGGCCCCGCCGACCACAGCCGCCACCACGGCGACCACGATCAGGGCGAGCGTGAACGGCACCGTCCACGGTGGACCGGGGTAGGCGACCCGGTGCACGAATCCGGGCAGTACCGACCGTACCGGCCCATAGGTGCCACCGGACAGCGACCAACTGGTCAGGTCGTAGGTCATGGCGAGGTAGGGCCCCGGCGCCTGCAGGGCGAACCGGGTGAAGATGTCGTCGCGGTTCGCCTCACCCCAGGCCACCAGGTCGGGGCACTGCCGGTACTCGTTGGCGAACTCGACGATGTCCCACTCGGCCCGTTGCGCGGAGCGCTCGGCGCCCGGGCAGGCGGGCATGCCGAACCGCTCGACGAAGACGGCCTTCGCGTCGGGGCGGGGCAGGATGTCCTTGCGCAGTCGGTAGAGCCACAGCTCCTCGTGCTGGTCGGCGTCCACGGCGCCCCAGTGCTTGAACTCCTCCTGGGTCACCGGCGCTATGACCGAGCACCAGCCCACGCCCACCAGCAGGACGGCGCCCGCGGCCACGGCGGCCTTGCGCCGGTGTGGTGCGCGCCAGGCCACCGCGGCGAGCACCAGCAGCACGAAACCGACCAGAACCCGGGTGTCGGGACGGGTGAAGGTCCACCAGAAGCCCGCCACCGCCATGATCACGAGTGCGGCTCGTCCGCCGGTGGCGAGCCAGCGCAGCAGCATGGCCAGCACCAGGACCCCCAGGCTGACCGTCAACGACTCGGACAGGATCGCGAAGTCGAGGTTGCTGACGAAGTCGAGCAGGGCGACGAGCAGGATGCCGGCCACGGCCACCACGCGGGCGGCGGTGTCGCGCAACAGGCTCCAGACGACCCAGGCCAGCGTGGCCCACGCGATCGTCCCCAGCGCCCACTGCCCCGCCGCCCGCCAGGCGTCGCTCGGGAACAGGGCGTAGAAGAGCGGCACCCCCCACAACCGGGGAGCGTGGCCGGTGAAGGAGACGACCGGACCCCGGTCATAGAACGGGTCGCCGCGGTGCACGTACGAGAACGTGTCGTACGAGGTGAAGACCGCGCCGCCGGCGAGCACGACGACGCGGGCGAGCGCGTAGGCGGCCAGCAGAATCACCAGCCAGCGGTGCTCGCCACCCCACACCCGGGTGGCCAGCCCCTTGGCCCGGCTGCCTAGTTCGCGCATTGACCCGCCCCTTTCGACGTGCGTGTCCCGAAGCTTCGCCGTCTTCGCGGGCATTCTTCCCCGTCCCGGCCCGCCCTCGCTGCCGGGGCAGTCCGCTAGTTGCAACTCAGACCGAGTTTTAGTTGTTTCACCACTCGGGTCGTGTCGCGTGTCTGGTTGGCGTCCAGCGCACTCGGCCCCCTGCCCTCCGCTCGCGTGGCGTCTTCGCGTGCCCTCGTCAGCTCTGTCGGTCACGCCGCCTCTCGGCGGTCGCATCCGTCGCGCCGATCGCTCGCTGCCAAGGTCGCGGCGCGCGCTGCGGCCGATCGTTTCGGCATGGTTCCGGCGACCGCTCCATGCACCATCGTCGATGAAGGTCCGGCTTCTCTCGACTCGCCGCGACCTGGCTACACCATAACCGTCATTATGATGTACCGATCTACGTGTCCGCTTTGCCCGCTTCTCTGGATTATCGGATTACATTATCGAGTAATCCGATAATTAGGCCAAACCTGTGACCAGGGAAGATGTCCGACGGATCAGCGGTGCCCGGTTGCTGGACGGGCGTTGGACGGCGCCTGCCGAGCTAGCCGTGGGCGCGGGCGTCGCCGAGGTTGAGCAGCACCACGCCGGCGATGACGAGCAGGATGCCGCCGATGCGCATCAGAGTGGGGCTGTCTCCGAAGAAGAGGATCCCGATCGTGGCGATCAGTGCGGTGCCCATCGCCGACCAGATCGCGTAGGCCGTACCGACGGGGACGCTCTTGAGCACGATGCTGAGCAGAGAGAACGACAGCAGGTAGCCGACCGCGGTGCCCAGCGACGGCCAGAGCCTGGTCAGCCCCTGGCTGAACTTGAGCAGGGTCGTCGCGCAGACCTCGGTCACGATCGCGGCGGCGAGCAACACATAGGGCATTCCGGAGCCTCCACTCGTACGGTCGCCCCAGCATCGCACCGAACCATTCCGTGCATCCCGTACAGAACCGGCCGAGTCCACGGCACGGCGGAGCGGCCGGCGCTCGCCTCTGGCCTGAAGCGCCCCGATCGTGTGGGATGACAACGGGCGGCGAACGAGGAGGTTCCCGGTGGCAGGCAGGGCACTGGTGCTCGGTGGTGGCGGCGTCACGGGCATCGCGTGGGAGTTCGTCATCCTCGCCGGCCTCGCCGAGGCGGGCGTGGACCTGACCGGCGCCGACGTGGTGGTCGGCACCTCCGCCGGTTCGGTGGTCGGGGCGATCATCTGCAGCGGCGAGTCGGTCGCGCACGCGTACGAACGGCAACTGGCCCCGCCCACGGCGGAGAAGGCCGCGAAGGTCGGGCTCGGCGTGGTCGCGCGGTTGGCCGTCGCGATGCTGCTCGGTGGTGACGCGCGCCGGCGGCGGGCCCGGATCGGGCGGATGGCCCTGCGCACCAAGACCGTACCGGAACAGGAGCGGCGCGCCATCATCGCCGCTCGCCTGGGCGACGCGGACTGGCCGGCCCGACAGCGGTTGCTGGTGACGGCGGTGGCCGCCGACAACGGGGACGAGGTCGTGTTCGACCGCGACAGCGGAGTGTCCCTTGTGGACGCGGTCGCGGCGAGCTGCGCCGTGCCGTTGGTCTGGCCGCCGGTGACCATCAACGGGCGACGGTACATCGACGGCGGTGCCCGGACACCGGCCAATGTGGACCTCGCCGCGGGTTGCGAGCGGGTCGTGGCGCTGGCACCCATCACCTTCGCGGCCGCTCGGGACGGCCGCCCGCAGGCGCAGCTCGACGCGCTGCCGGGCGGCCCGCGCACGCTGCTGGTCGCCCCGGACGAGCGTGCGCGCCGGGCCATCGGTCGCAACGTGCTCGATCCCGCCGCCCGGGCCGGTTCCGCGCGGGCCGGGCGGCAGCAGGCGGCCGAAATCGCCGAGGCCGTCCGGCAGGTGTGGCTGGCCCCCTGACCGGCCTACGAGCACGGCTCACGGAAGCGGCGGACGCGTGCCAGGACAGGTGTCGTGCCACGACGCTCGCCGCCGTACGGCCTAGACTCCCGGTGTGACCGCAACCCAGCCTGGCCGGCCGGTTGTCATCCACGCCAACGTCGACGAGCCCATGGGTCCGGACGACTACCTGCTCGACGACGATGTGCTGGATCCGTCGGGCGAGCCGGTCGAAGAGAAGCCTGCGATCGAGCCTGTCTCGACCCGGCCGTGTGCCTACTGTGGACGGCCGGTGCCGCAGCGGGCGTCCGCGGGGCGGCCGTTCCGGTACTGCCGCGACAACGACGACGCCTGCCTGCGAGCCGCGCGGGCAGCCCGCATGCGCCAGCGGCTCAACCCGGGCCTGCCCGGCCAGGTCGCGCAGGCCTTCGAGGTCGTCGACCGCCTGGACAAGGCGATGGAGACGCTCACCGAGGCCCTGCATGCCGAGCTGTCGCCCGCCGGTGTGCAACGGCAGTTGGATGCCGTACGGGCAAAGGCAGCCGCCGACGTGGCCGCCGCCCACGTCGCCCGCGACGACGCCCGCCGGGAAGCCGAGCAGTGGCAGGACGAGGTGGTCCGCCTGCGGGCGGCGTTGCAGCAGGTGAAGACCGAGGCCACGCAGTGGGTCGAGCAGGCCAAGCAGGCGGCGGAGACGGCCGAGCGCCAGGCGGCCCAGGCCATCGCCGAGGCGCAGGAACGGGTCGAGGCGGCGCAGGCGGCGACGGTCGCGGCGGAGAAGTCCACTGTGGAGGCCCGAGCCCGGGCGGAGGAGCTGCGCGCCGAGCGTGAGGAGGCGCTGCGCTCACTGGCCGCGATGCAGGCGCTGCACACCGAAGGACTGCGGGAACGGGACGCGTTGCGGGCCGCCCGGGACAAGGCGGTCGCGGCGCGCGATGAGGCGGTGCTCGCTGCGCAGGAGGCGGTACGGTCGCGGGACGTGGCCCTGGCCCAGGCTCGCGAAGCCAGCGCAGCGCTCGCGGCACTGCGATCCGAGTCGGAGGCGGCCCTCGCCGAGGCGCGGGACGAGGCGGCGCGGCTGCGCGAGCAACTGACCACAGTGGAGCGTGCCCGCGGCGCCCTGGAGGTCGAGCGTGACGCCGCGCGCCGCGAGGCGGAGCAGGCGCGTCGGGATGCCGAGGCCGTACGGGCTGAGGCTCAGGCGACGCGCCAGGATGCCGCCGCCGCGCAGGCCCAGATCGCGCAACTGGCCGCCCAGGTCGGGCAGCTCGCCGCCTCGTTGGCGGCACTCTCCCCCACCGCGGCGTCCACCGATCAGCCCGCCGCCCGCCCCGAGCGTGGCCGGGGCCTTCGCCGCCGCTGACCCGCCCCCTCTGCGCCGCCTCCCCCGCGCCCCCTTTGCGCCGCCTCCCCCGCCCCCTTTGCGCCGATCTTGGGGTTTTCCGCGTGATTGGAGATCATTTCACGCGGAAAACCCCAAGATCGGCGGGGAAAGGCATCGGCGCGGAAGGGCAGGGGCGGGGCGGGCGGGGTTAGTGGCGGGCCTGGCGGCGGTGCAGGTAGGTGCTCAGCGACACGGTGACGATGAGGACGAGACCGTTGATGACCTGGGTCCAGGTGTAGTGCACGCCGCCGACGATCAGGCCGCTGGTGATGTAGACCAGCGCGATGCTGCCGATCACCGCGCCCCAGATGTGGAACCGCCCGCGCGACAGGATGACCGTCGACAGGAACGCGCCGGCGTAGGCGGGCAGCAGCAGCGGGTCGGCCACCGACGGCGCGGCGCTGCCCTGCGTCGCCGCGATCAGCACGCCGGCCACGGCCGCCAGCGCGCCGGAGAACATGAAGGTGCCCAGCGCGACCCGGCCGGTACGAATGCCGGCGAAGGTGGCGGCCCGTTCGCTGCCACCGACGGCGTAGACGGACTGACCGACGGCGGTGTAGGTGAGCACCAGCCAGACCAGCAGCGCCACCACGAAGACGATGACCGCCATGTAGTCCATCGCGTCGAGCAGGCCGGTCCAGTAGATGCCCAGGACGAGCAGAATGCCCACTCCCCCGAGGATGCCGAACCGCGTGCCGGCGGGCAGGGTGCGGCTGACGAAGCGCTGGTCGAAGGAGCTGAGCAGGGCGACGACGAGCGCCGCGGTGATGAGCAGGCCGAGCCACAGCGGCGCCTTGTTCTGGAAGTCGCCGAGGGAGCCCGGGCCGGAGAACCAGCTCGGCAGCGGACGGGTCGTCGCGGTGGGGCCGATGACGTGGCCGTCGGAATAGACGACGGTAAGTCCCGCGAAGAGTCCGGTGGTGCCGAGGGTGGCGATGAAGGCGTTCACCCCGAGCTTGGTGACGAGCAGACCGTTGATGAGGCCGGCGAGCAGGCCGGTCACCACCGTGATCGCGATCGCCAGCCCCATGGGCAGTCCGGCATCGAGGTAGAGCCCGATGGTGATGAAGGCGCCTCCGGTCGCCACCGCCGCGACGCTGAGGTCGAACTGCTGGGCACACAGGCAGACGACGACCGCGATGGTGAGGATGAGCTGCGGTGCGCTGCGACTGATGTCGAACATGCGCACCTTGGGCTCGTAGAAGTCGCCACCGAGCCAGAACACGAAGATGACGAAGACCGCGACGAAGGCGAGCGACGTCGCGATGCTTGCCACCGATTCTCGGCTGACGAGGCGGTCGCTGCCGCCGGCGTTGCCGGGTGCACCGGAACCGCTCTCCACGGTCCGTTCCGGAGACACGCGGTCCGTGTCGTGCGCAGTCATAGGTCGGTCCTTTTCTCGGCGAGTTCTAGACGAACTCGGCCAGCAGCTGCTTGAGGTCGTTGCGTTCCACCCAGCGCATGATCGTGCCGGCGTTGTCGAGGACGCCGGTACGGTCGGCCAACGCGGCGATGTCCTCGAAGTCGGTGGAGGCGACGAGCACGGCGGTCCCCTCGGCGGCGACTCGTCGTACCTGGGCGTAGATCTCGCGGCGGGTCGCCACGTCGACACCGCGGGTCGGCTCGCAGAGCACCAGCAGATCCGGCGGGTCGACCAGCGCCCGACCCAGCAGCGTCTTCTGCTGGTTGCCGCCGGAGAGTGTGGAGACCTTCGTGTCGAGGCTGGGCGTCTTCACCGACAGCAACTCGGCCATGGCCTGCGCGTCGCGACGCTGCCGGCGCACCCGCAGGAACCCGCCCGGCCCGAGCCAGTGCCGCCAGGCGCCAGCGGTCAGGTTGAACGCGACCGTCTCCTCCGCGAAGACCCCCTCGGTCTCCCGGTGGGCCGGCACGCACGTACGGCGGATGCCGCGGGCCACGTCGACCGTGCCCCGGGTCGGCTTGAGCAGCCCGGCCACCACGTACGCGATCTCGTGCAGGCCCGAGCCGAGCGGTCCGGTGAGCGCCGTGACCATTCCCGCCCGTACGGTCAGGTCGATCGGCCCGGCCGCGCCGGCCCACACGCCCGTCAGCGTGCACCGCACCTCGCCGGAGTCCGAAGTGGACGAAGCCGGCGTCCCGGCCTCGGTGCTGAGGCTGCGACCGCTGGAGAGCACCTCGACCAGGTGGTCGTAGCTGACCTGGCCGGCGGGCTTGTCCAGCGACACCAGGCCGTCGACGATGACGACGAACCGCGTGGCGACGTCGATGACCTCGCGCAGCTTGTGGGTCACCATCACCACGGTGGCGCCGTTGCTGGCCGCGTGGCGCAACTGGTCGACCAGCCACCGCACCTCGTGCGGATGCAGGCCGGCGGTGACCTCGTCGACCACCACGACCTGGGCGCCGCGGTGCAGGGTGCGGGCGACCGCGACCATCGCCTGCTGTCCCAGGCTCAGCGCGGAGACCAGCGCGTGCGGGCTGACGTCCTGCAGGCCGACCCGGCGCAGCGCGGCGGCGGTCGCGTCGGCCTCCGCGCGCGGATGGCGTAGCCGGCCCCGGAAGCCGAGGAACAGGTTCTCCGCCACGGTCATCGTGGGGACGAGGCCGAGGTCCTGGTGCACCACGCCGATGCTGCGCTCGCCGAGGCGGCTGCTGATGCTGCCGCTGTCGGGTTGGTACACGCCGTCCAAAATTTTGATGAGCGTAGATTTGCCGGCGCCGTTGGGTCCCAGCAGCGCGACCAGCTCACCGGCGCCGACGCTCAGGTTGATCCCGCGCAACGCCTCGGTGCGGCCGAACCGCTTGGTCAGGTTGACGATCTCGATGACCGGTTCGGTGTCGTGTGTGTCCACCAGTACGCAACCTCGCTTGGGACGGCGCTTCAGGGGTAGCTACGCCTGGGCTGGCCAAATGTGACATGTCCTCAGCCGCCAGTCAAGGGCGGCTTTCGGGAATTCCCGGGTCAGATCTGATGAATGGTTCAATGTTCTGAGCTGTTGTCAGTTCCTACAGTAGGCGGTTGCCCGAACAGCGGCGCCAGCAGGTGCTTCTGTACCTTGCCGTTGGCGTTGCGGGGCAACGACGGCACCACCAGGAACTGGATCGGCACCTTGTACGCGGCCAGCCGGCTGCGGCAGTACTGGGCGAGTTCGGCCGCCGCCGCCGAGTGCCCGGCGGCGGGCTCGTAGGCCGCGACCACCACCTCGCCCCAGTGGTCGTCGGGAATGCCGAGCACGGCGACCGAGTCGACCGCGGGATGGGTGAGCAGTACGGTCTCGATCTCGACCGGGTAGACGTTCTCCCCGCCTCGGATGATCATGTCGGATCGCCGGCCGGCGAGGAACAGGAAGCCCTCCTCGTCCCGGTAGGCCAGGTCGCCGGCGTGGAACCACCCGTCGACCACGGCCTGCGCGGTCCGCTCGGGATCGTTGAAGTAGCCGCTCATCACCGAGTTGGACCGGGTCCAGATCTCCCCGACCTCGCCGACCCCCACGTCGCGGCCGTCGACGTCGCGCAGCCGCAGTTCGACGCCGTACATGGGCTTGCCGATCGAGCCGAGCAGGTGCTCCTCGCCGGCCAGCGCCCGTACGTGGTCCTCCGGATAGAACATGGTCTGCCCGGCGCCCTCGGTGCCGGCGCCGAACGTGTTGAAGAAGGCGCAGTCGAAGACCTCCAGCGCCTCGCGCAGCAGCGGCACGCTCATCGGTGCGCCGCCGTACAGGATGGAGCGCAGGTTCGGGTACTTCTGGTCGCGCACGCCCGGCTGGGCGAGCAGTGCCTTGAGCATGGTGGGCATCAACAGCGCCCCGGTCAGCTCGCCGCTGCGGAGCCACCGCAGCAGCTCCGCGGGGTCGAACTGGCCGAGGATCAGCGAGGCGAAGCCACGGGCGATGCCGTAGTAGACCGACCCCATGCCGGCCGCGTGGAACATCGGCGAGGCCGAGTAGCGCAGTTCGTCGCGGCCGAAGCCGAAGTCGATGAGGGCGTTGGCGGTGGCGTTCTCCAGCATCCGCATGGACTGCATGACGCCCTTGGGGTTGCCCGTCGTCCCGCTGGTGAACATGATCGAGATGACGTCCTCGGGCTGCGTGACGACCTCGAGGTCGCTGCCGTCGGACTGCTCGTCGATCAGGTCGGCCACGCGTGGCATGCCATCGATGTCGTCAAATGATGCGATGAATCGCAGGCGGGGGCAGCCGGCACGGATGGCGGCCGTCGCCTCCTGGTAGCGGGCCATCGTGACGAGCGCGTCCAGCGAGGCCGTCCGGGCGAACAGCGCCAGCTCGTCGGCGGCGAGCCGGTAGTTGAACGGCACATAGGTGGCGCCGAGCTTCATCGACGCCATCAACAGCACCATGTAGTCCACCGAGTCGGTGGCCAGGATGCCGATCAGGTCGCCACGCCCGATGCCCCGCGCGCGCAGTGCCCGGGCCAGCTTGTTGACCCGCTCGTTGACGACGCCGAAGGTGTGTACGGTCCCGTCCGCGGTCACCAGGCACCGGCGGTGCGGACTGTGTCGCGCCTGCAACGAGATCCAGTTGGCCGCCACGGTGGACGACAGCGGTCCACGGCCGGTGGGCGACATCCCGCCTCCCTGGGGTGTTGTGCGCAGGCGAGGCAGCCTTGCTGAGTCTTTGTCAGAACAGCGGGCGCTCTCGCCGGGATGACGATACGCCCCCGCAACATCCTTGCCCAGCAGGCACCACGGGTGTGTGCCTATGAAATTGCTGTTGGCGCCCACAACAGGCGAGATGCGGCAGGCTGTTGACATCGCAACAGAGCGGCTGGTACACATGCCCGTAACCTGACAAGGCCTCAGACGAGGGGCGATGGCCGAGGGCAGGCTCCGTTAGTCAACACCGTCTTCTCGCGCGGGCCGTGGTCGGCCCGTCCCCTTAGCCGAACCATGTCCTCTGAAGGGGTTTCCGTGAGGCTTTCATCGAAGATTATCGCCGTCGCGTCGTCCGCGCTGCTGCTCGCCACAGCGGCCTGTTCCCGGTCGACCGACAACACCACGCCGGGTGGTACCTCCGGCGAAGACCAGCACGCCGTCGCCGCCGCCGAGGTCGCGGACCTGCTCGCCGGCAACGTCACCTTCCCCAAGCCGACGGAGTCCTTCGACCCCGGCACGCACCGCATCGCGATCATCGCCTCCGGTCTGGCCTCGCCCGGCCCGTCGCTGGTCGCGAAGACCGCGGCCGAGGCCGTGGCGAAGATCGGCTGGACCGCCGACCCGGCCGGTGACGGCAAGTTCACCCCCACCACGCAGGCCCAGCTCATCGGCAAGGCCGTGCTGGACAAGGTGGACGGCATCATCCTCGTCTCCATCACCCCGGCCGCCGTGGCCGCCTCGATCCAGGCGGCGCAGGACGCGAAGATCCCGATCGTCTGCGTCCTGTGTGGCGACGTGCCCAACGGGGTGGTCGGCGTCGCGAACGACCCGGTCGCCGCGGGCAAGGCCCAGGCCGCGTACGCGGTCGCCAAGACCAAGCCCGGCGCGACCATCGTGGTCTACCAGAACACCGAGTTCGACGCCTCCCGGCAGCAGAGCGCGGCGGCCGCGGCGCGGGTGAAGGAGCTGTGCCCCTCCTGCACGGTGGAGACGCCTTCGATGCTGCTGACCGAGGCGACCCAGCCCAACGCTCCGATCTTCGTCAACCTGCTCAACAGCCACCCGGTTGGCAAGCTCGACGCGGTCATCTCACCGTTCGACAGCCCGGCGGGCGCGCTGACCAACACGGCTTCGCAGCTGGGCCGCACCGACATCTCGGTGATCGGTCACGGTGGCCTGGCGCCGTTCATCAACATGGTGGGCACCGGGAACCCGGCGATGGCCAAGGCGGACGTGCTCATCTCCACGCCGTACTTCGGGTGGTCCGCCGTCGACGAGCTGGCTCGGATGCTGGCCGGCAAGCCGACCTGGGAGGCCTCGCTGATGCCGGTGCAGTTGGTGGACAAGGACAACTTCAGCAAGTTCCCGACCGACGACCTCAACGCCCAGGTGGGCTTCGACTTCCGTGCGGAGTTCGCCAAGCTCTGGGGGAAGTGACCTGACCACACGGCGAGCGCGGAGCACGTTTCCACGGGCTCCGCGCTCGCGCCGTTTCGGTCCCCGAAGTGTCTGGTGTGGACGGTGGTGCGATGACCGCGCAGTGCCCAGCCCCGTGTTGGCGCCGATCTTGGGGTTTTCCGCGTGATTGGAGATCATCTCACGCGGAAAACCCCAAGATCGGCGCGAGAAGGGGGCGGGTCGGCGCGAGAAGAAGGCGGTGGGGGTCAGGCGCGGCGGGGGCGCTTGGGGCGGCTGGGAGCGGGCTCGGGGGGCAGCAGGCCACGCCGTTCGCCCATCTCGACCAGCCCGATCGAGTCGGCCCACAACGCGGTCAGCACGTCGGCCGTCTCGTCGACGCTGGGGGCCACCGCGCCCGGATCGAAGACGAACGCGTCGTGGCAGTGCTCGAAGAGCGTCAACGTCATGGCCCGGGCCAGCACGTCGGCGGGCAGGTCGGCGCGGATCAGGTCGGCCTTGACCGCGGCCGACAGCGAGGTGGCGAACCGGTCCTGGAAATGGCCGAGCAGGTCCCGCCACAGCGCGTCCAGCCGCGGGTCGGTGTGGCTGCCGACGCGCAGGATCGTGAGCAGGACGCGGTTGTCGTGGTAGGCGGCGACCAGCGACCGGACCGTGCGTCGCAGGCCGAGTCGGCCGGTGCTCGGGTCCCAGGTCTCGATGGAGGAGCCGAGCAGTCCGACCACACCCTCCCCCGCCAGCGCGGCCGCGATGTCACCACGATCGGAGAAGTACTGGTACACCGTGGCCAGGCTGACGCCCGCCTGCTGCGCGATGTCGCCCAGCGAGGTCGCGAGGTAGCCGCGCTCAGCGAACATCGTGGTTGCGATCTCGAGCAGCCGGGAGCGGGTCTGCAGCGCACGGGCGCCGATCGGCGACTCCCGGCCGTCCTGACGCCGTACGGCTTGTCGCAGCCCTTCGGCGACGGCGCGCAGGTCGTCGTGGGTCGGGGCGCCGTTCGAGGCGGGGCGGCTGGACATCGGTCTGGCCTCGTCTCCGTGAAGCGGGATTCGCTGATGTGTGAGCGTACCGCAGATCTCAGCAAACCTGACAACATGTCACAAGCATTCGGGCGACTTTCGGCGAGGCCGCATGGGGCCGATACTGCGGGCGTCGATTGCTGGGGTCTGTGCCTTAGAACAAAAGGAGCATGGCCGAGGGTCTTGCGTGAAGACCCTCGCCGCGTAAAACTGACGAAATCTCAGATCATGAGGACAGAAGACGGAGTGTGCGCGTGATGAGGCCACAGATGGCTCCCGGTGACTGGGTGACCCTGCATGCGCGGCACAAGCCGGCCGCGCCCTGCCTGGTCCGGCCCAACGGAGACGTCATCACCTATGCCGAGGCCAACCGGCAGGTGACGCGGATGGCGCATGCCCTGCGGGCCCGGGGTCTGCGCCCCGGCGACCGGCTGGGCATCGTCGCCACCGACTCTCCGGAGTACGTGCTGCTCGAACTGGCCTGCATGAAGCTCGCGGTCACCTCGGTGGCGTTGAACTTCCGGTTGGCGGCGCCCGAGGTCGAGAACCTGTTGCGCACCGCGGAGGTCGACGCGCTGTTCCTGGAGACGCGCTACACCGACCTCACGGCGCCGGCGCGGGAGTCGCTACGCGACCGGCTGCGGGTGGTCGCCACCTTCGACGAGCCTGCGGAAAGCCCATTCCCCGACTCGTACGCCTCCCTGATCGCCGGGGCGCCGAGTGAGGAAGAGATCGAGTCGGTGGCCCGCGACGAGGACATCCTGCACCTCGCGCTGACCAGCGGGACAACCGGTATGCCCAAGGGTGTGCTGCAGTCGCAGCGCATGGTGAAGACGGCGGTGGTGCAGGGCGCGCTGGAGCTGGGCCTGCAGCCCGACGACCTCACCTTCACCGGCGCGCCACTGTTCCACGTCAGCGGCATCTGGCATGTGCTCTACGGGATGTCGCGGGGCGCGGCCGCGTTGGTGCTGCCGCAGTTCCAGACCGACGAGGTGCTGCGCTGGCTGCAGTCGGGCCGGGTGCGTCACGCCATGCTCATCACCAGCATGGTGATCTCCCTGCTGGAGCACCCCCGGGTGCGGGAGTCGACGTACGAGGGGCTGCGCTCCATCATGTACGGCGGCGCGCCGATGCCTCCGTCGGTGATCCGGGAGATGGCCGAGGTCTTCCGGTGCGACCTCTACAACGGCTTCGGCGCCGGCACCGAGGCGGCTGGTCAGGCGATGTTCCGACCGGCCGACCACCGTCGGGCGCTGGCCGGCGAGGAGCATCTGCTGGGTTCGATCGGCCGGCCCATCTACGGCGTGGACATCAAGCTCTGCGACGCCGACGGCAACGAGGTGCCGCCCGGCGAGGTCGGTGAGATCTACAGCCGGGGCGACGCGGTGATGTCCGGCTATCTCAACCAGCCGGAGCGGACGGCACAGGTGATCGTCGACGGCTGGTTCCGCGGTGGCGACCTGGCCTGGCGCGACGAGGAGGGCTACCTGTTCCTCGCCGGCCGGGCCGACGACATGATCATCAAGGGCGGCGAGAACATCTATCCCGTCGAGATCGAGGACGTCGTCTCCGAGCACCCCAACGTCGTGGAGGTGGCCATCGTCGGCGAACCCGACTCGTACTTCGGCGAGTCGGTCACCGCGGTGGTGCGGCTCGTCCCGGGCACCACGCTGTCCTTTGAGGAGTTCACCGCGCACTGTCGTGGCCGGCTGGGTGGCTACAAGATCCCGACCCGGCTGGTCGTGGTCGACGAGATGCCGCGCAGCCAGACCGGAAAGATCCAGAAGGGCGTGCTGCGCCAGCAGCTGCGGACGGGGGAGATCGCGTGACGACCGAGCTTGTACCGGACCAGGACGAACTGCGCGCGCTGGCGGAGGAGGTGCACGCCTTCGTCTCGGCCCGGGTGCCGCGCAAGCGGCGCAGTAGCGGCAGCTGGGGCGAGGGCTCCGACGCGGTGATGGCGCTGTCCACCAAGCGCGGCGAGGAGGAGCTGGCCGAACTGGAGGTGGCCAAGGCCTGGCAGCGCGACCTGTTCGACGCGGGACTCGCCTGGATCGACGGCCCGGTCGAGTATGGCGGGCGCGGCCTGAGCGCCGAACACGCGCGGCTGGTGCGCCAGATCATGGCCGAGTACGAGACTCCGCTGACCTCGCACTTCATGGTCAGCTTCGACATCGTGGGGCCCACCATCCTGGCGCACGGCACGCCCGAGCAGCGTCAGCGCTGGTTGCCGGCGATCTGGCGCGGGGACGTGGTGTGCTGCCAGCTCTTCTCCGAACCCGAGGCGGGGTCCGACCTGGCGAGCCTGCGCACCACGGCGGTCCGTGACGGTGACGACTGGGTGATCAGCGGGCAGAAGGTGTGGTCCTCCGGGGCGCACTACAGCCAGCTCGGCGAGTTGCTGGCCCGTACGGGAACACCTGCCGACCGGGCGCGGGGCATCACCGCGTTCCTGGTGGAGATGGACCGCCCGGGCATCCAGGTGCGGCCGCTGCGTCAGATGAACGGCAACGAACACTTCAACGAGGTGTTCATCGACGAATTGAGAATCCCGGACTCGAACCGGCTCGGCCCGGTCAACGGCGGCTGGGCGGTCGCGCAGACCACGTTGGGCGGCGAGCGGTCCTTCATCAGTGATGAGAACTCCGGCATCCTCAACGACCCGGTCCGCAAGCTGTTCGCGTTGGCCAAGCAGACCGGCGCCTTCGCCGACTCGGCCATCCGTGAGCAGCTCGGAGAGGCGTGGGCCCGGCAGCGGATCCTGCAGATGACCGGCGAGCGACTCGACCGCGGCGAGGCGCCGCCCGAGTCGGTGGTCAAGCTGCAGATGGGCGAGAACATGGAGTTCTTCTACAACGTGGCCGCCCGCATGCTCGGCCCGCGGATGACCGTCGACACCGGCGAGTGGGGCACCTACGTGTGGTCGGACCTGCTGCTCGGTGCGCCCGCGCACCGCATCGCCGGCGGCTCGGACGAGATCCAGCGCAACATCATCGCGGAACGCCTGCTGGGGCTGCCCCGCGAACCCCGACCCTAAGGAACAGGACGGTTCACCATGCTTACCGGCGCCCAGTACCTGGAGTCCCTTCGCGACGGACGGCAGGTCTACGTCAACGGGCATGCCGTGCCCGACGTCACCCAGGAGCCGCTGCTCAAGGGCGCGGCCGAGTGGGCGGCCCAGGGGTACGACCGGCACTACCAGCCAGGCCCGGACGCCTACGGCCCGTACTTCTTCGTGCCCAAGTCGGTGGAGGACCTGCGGGCGCAGGAGGAGCGGCAGCTGCACTGGGACTTCCCCACCGCCTCGACCTCACAGGGCCTGCTGATGGTGCTGACCGCGGCGAGCCGGATGCGCGCGGAGTACCCGGTCTACGCCGAGCGGGCCGAGGCCTACTTCGAGGAGAGCCGCCGCCGCGACATCCGGTGCGTGCAGACCATCACCGACGCCAAGGGCAATCGGGCGCTGTCGCCGATGAAGCAGGACGACCCGGACCTCTACGTGCGGGTGGTGGACCGGTCCAGTGACGGCGTGGTGATCCGGGGCGCCAAGCTGCACATCAGCTCCGCCTCGGTGGCGCACGAGATGATCGTCATGCCGACCAAGCGGATGAAGCCCGGCGAGGAGGCGTGGGCCTTCGCCGGCGCCGTGCCGGTGAACGCTCCTGGCGTTAAGATCATCAATGCCACGTTCGCTCCCCGGCCCGACCTCGACCCGGAGTTCTTCCCGTACAGCAGCCAGCGCGTGATGACCGAGGGCTTCATCGTCTTCGACGACGTCTTCGTCCCCAACGAGCGGATCTTCCTCGACGGCGAGATCGAGCACTCGGCCACCTTCGCGCACTCGCTGGGCCTGTGGGAACGGCTGGGCAGCATCGCGCACTACGCCAAGCTCGCCGACACCCTGGTCGGCCTGGCCCAGCTCATCGCGGAGGCCAACGGCATCCAGCGCATCCCGCACATCAAGGACAAGATCGCGGAGATGATCAACTACGCGGTGCTGATCCGGGGCAGCCTGGAGGCCGCGATCGAGCACGCCACCTTCACGCCGGAGGGCTGGGCGTCGCCGGACGAGCTGTACACCAACGCCGCCAAGTACTACGCCGCGGCCGAGTTCAGCCACATGGTCCGCCACCTGCACGACATCGCCGGCGGTTCGGTGCTCACCGCGCCGAGCCTGCGCGACCTGCGCAACCCGGAGACGGGCCCGTACGTGAGCAAGTACATGCGCACGATGGAGGGCGTCGACGCCGAGTACCGGATGCGGCTGTTCCACGCCATCCGGGACTTCACCGCCGACGCGTACGGCGGCTGGCAGCACGTGACGATGCTGCAGGCCGGTGGCGGTCTCTACGCCCAGAAGGTGGTCGTCGCCAAGCACTACAACATGGACCACGCCAAGGAACTCGCCCTCGCCGTCGCCGGCCTCGGACCCGACCGCGAGCCGCTGCGATGACCACCGCCGGTCCGCGCCTGCGACTGCCGCGGCTCTTCGACGCCGACGCCGGTGAGGTGCCGGCGTCGGCCCGGGCCGTCTTCGAGACCCTCGGTACGGCGCGGGCCATCCGGGAGTTGCGCGACGAGCCGGTCTCGCCGGCGCATGTCGAGGCGCTGATCTGGGCCGGCACCCGGGCCTCCAGCGCGGAGAACAGCCAGCCGTGGCAGTTCGTGGCGGTCACGGGCGTCGAGCAGCGGCGAGCGATCGCGCAGGCGCTGTCGGTGTTTCCCGAGCTGGCCCGCCAGCTGCCCGCCCCGACCGACGCGGCGGCGGAGCGCACCCGGGCGGCCGCGCTGCGGCTGGTCGACGGCCTGGCCGACGTCCCGCTGCTGCTGTTCGTCTGTGGCCGCAACGACTATCCCGCCATGGCCCCCCAGGAGCGGTACCTGTGGTCGGCGGTCTTCGGCGCGGCGCAGAACATCGTGGTGGCCGCCCGGGCGTTGGGGCTGTCCGCGGTATACACGATGCTGCATGTGGCGAACCCGGCCGAGATCCGTCGGATACTGGGGGTGCCGCCCGAATACAAGATCGCCACGATGCTGGCGGTCGGCTGGCCGGCCCGGCCCGCCGGACCCGTACGCCGGCTGCCCCTGGAGGAGGTTGTCCACCATGACCGCTGGTGACCCCACCCTGGAAGGCTCCACTGTGGACTCTGTGGCCGGCGACGACCATCTGCCGCAGTCCATCAACGCGGTGCTGCGCGCGGTCCGGCGGGAGAACGGCGAGCAGCCGCTGGGCAGCAAGGCGATCCGCACCCGCCAGCTGCTGCTGGAGGCCGCGGTGGAGGAGTTCCGGGAGAAGGGGTACCAGGGCACCAGCACGCTGGCCATCGCCGAGCGGGCCGGCGTCAGCCTCGCCACGTTCTACCAGTACTTCGCCGACCTCAGCGGCATCGTGGCGGTGCTGACCGGCGAGCACGCGATCGCCATGCTGGAGGCGCACGTCGACGACTGGGACCCCCGCACCGGACGGGAGGGCGTGCGCCGCATGGTCTCCGCGTTCGTGCGCAGCTACCTCGACAGTGCCGCGTTCTACCGGCTCTACGAGGAGGCGACCGCCCTCGACCCGCGCATCGCCAGCATCCGGCGCGACTTCTGGGCCGCCTACAAGCGGCGCATCGAGAAGAGCCTCCGGGTGGGGGTCGAGGCCGGCGTGGTGCGCGACGACCTGCCGCTGGCCGAGGTGGCGCGCACGCTGACCCACCTCATGTACTGGTACTGCCACGACATCGCGTTGCGCGACCCGGCCCGGTCCGGCCGCGGGGGGCCCAGCGGTTCGGGGCCCGAGGCGGACCAGGCGATCGAGACGCTGACCACGCTGTGGTCGGAGAGCATCCGGCTGGCCGAGCCGGCGCTGGCACCGTCGGGACGCAGGACCGCCCGGCGCCCGGCGATGGCGAATTAGTCGACAAAGGACAGGAGAGAGAGCATGCCGCGACTTCGCGAGGTGTCCCGGTCGGAGACCGACGACCCCGTGGTGATCGGTTGCTACGACCGGATGTTCGGCGACCGCGATCCCGTCGCCCAGCCCGGCACCGCCACCGGCACGCCCGGCAACTGGTGGACCGTGTTCGCGCTCGTACCGGACGTGCTCAAGCACGCGGTGCGCGGCTTCGCGCTCTACCAGAGCCCCAAGCGCAAGCTTCCGCCCGACCTGCGCGAGCTGGGCCAGGCCCGGGTCGGCTGGGCGGTCGGCAGCCAGTTCGTCTTCTCCCAGCACGCCAAGGCCTGCCGGGCGGCCGGCCTCTCCGACGAGCAGATCGCGGCCATCCCCGGCTGGCAGGTCTCGCCGCTGTTCGACGCCCGCCAGCGGGTGGTGCTGGCCTACGCCGACGCGCTGGCGCTGGACGGCGGCCGGGTGGCCGACGACGTCTTCAACGCGTTGCGCGAGCACCTCACCGACGAGCAGATCCTCGAACTGACCTACATCAGTGCCCTGTATGTGCAGCACGCCATCATGTCGCGGGCACTGCGCACCGAGTACGACGACGTGGACGAGCGCGTCGTCGAGATCGCCGCGCCGGAGGACTTCGACCCGATGACCGGCCTGAACATCGCGGGACCGGCGTGATGGCGGCCCTCGACGATGCCGATCGGCTGAGCCTGCGCGCCGCCGCCCGCGACTTCCTCAGCGCCGCGCTGCCGCCCAACGGGCGGCCGGTCGAGGCCGAGGCGACCGTGTTCGACCGGACCGGCTGGGGCCGCATGGCCACCGAGCTCGGCCTGACCGGCGTGCCCTTCGCCGAGGAGGACGGCGGCTCCGGGCTCGGGCTCGAGGCGGAACTGCTGGTGCACGAGGAACTCGGCCGGGTGCTCAGCACCGCGCCCTATCTGTCCACGGTGGGCACGGTGGGCGCCGCGCTGCGGGCACTGGACACACCCGAGGCCGTCCAGCTTCGCCGCGCCATCGCGGCCGGCGAGCTGGTGGCCGCGGCCCTGCTCGACCCGGTCCCCGCGACCCTCCACGAGGGACAGTGGCGGCTGTCCGGCCGGCAGGACTTCGTCATCGACGCGAGCGTGGCCGACGGGCTGCTGGTGCTGGCCCAGGCGGGGGCCGGCGCGCACGACCGGGCGCTGCTCTGGCTGCCCTCGGGTGGCGCGGGCGTACAGGTCGAGCCGTTGCCGGCCGTGGACCTGACCCGCCGGTTCGCCCGGGTCACGCTGCGGGACGCGACGGGCACCGTGCTGGCGCAGGGCGCGGCCGCGATCGCCGCCGCCGGTGCCGCCCAGGTGGGGCTGTCGCTGGGGCTGGCGGCGGAGAGCATCGGCGTCGCAGCCCGGGCGCTGGAGTTGACGGTCGACTACGTGAAGGTGCGCCACCAGTTCGGTCGTGCCATCGGCTCGTTCCAGGCCGTCAAGCACCTCTGCGCGGAGATGGTGGTCCGGTTGGAGGGCGCCCGCTCGGCGCTGGCGCTCGCCGTCCAGGCGGCTGACGAGTCGGATCCCCGGCTGGCGGCGGCGCATCTGGCCGTGGCCCGCGCGCACTGCGGCGAGCGGTGCTTCTGGGTGACCAACGAAGCAATCCATCTGCACGGCGGAATCGGCTTCACCTGGGAACACCCGGCCCACCTCTACTACCGCCGCGCCCGTTCGAACCAACAACTGCTCGACCCGTACGCCAACCAGCGCCAGCTCGTGGCCGAGCTGATCGCCGAACACTACGCACAGGAGGCTGCTGTCCTATGATCGTCGTCGTCGCCCAGATGGACATCGTCGCTGGCCGGGAACAGGATTTCGCCGCCGCGGCGCAGGCCGTGGTCAAGGAGACGCTGGCCAACGAGCCGGACTGCCAGCTCTACGCGTGCAGCCGTGACCTGACCGAGCCGTCCCGGTTCGTCTTCGTCGAGCAGTGGACGGACAACGCGGCCCTGCGCGCGCACACGAAGACGGAGCACTTCCGCACGTTCGGCGCCCAGACCAAGGAACTGATCGCCGGGCAGGTCGTCAAGATCCACACCGTCGAATCGACGCAGACGCTGTGAGCGCGAGCGGTCTGGTGGGTGCCTGCGCCATCGTCACCGGCGCGGCCCGCGGTCAGGGAGCGGCGGAGGCACGGGCGCTCGTCGCCGAGGGCGCCCGCGTCCTGGTGACGGACGTGCTCGACGACGAGGGTGAGGCCCTGGTCAAGGAGCTGGGGGACGCCGCGCGCTACCAGCACCTCGACGTCACCGACGAGACACAGTGGACACAGGCGGTGGCGGCGGCCGAGGCGGCGTTCGGACCCGTACGGGTGCTGGTGAACAACGCCGGCATCCTGCGGCACGGCACGCTGGTGCAGACCGACCGGGCAGCGTTCGAGCTGACCATGACGGTCAACGTCACCGGCTCCTACCTCGGCATGCGGGCGGTGACGCCGTCGATGACCAAGCTCGGTGTCGGGTCGATCGTCAACATCTCCTCGGTGGGCGGGCTCACCGGGCAGAAGGGCGCGATCGCCTACGTGACCAGCAAGTGGGCGGTGCGCGGCATGACCAAGGCCGCCGCCACCGAACTGGCCAAGTACGGCATCCGGGTCAACTCGATCCATCCGGGCGCCATCAAGACCAGGATGATCGCCGACGACTCGTTCGACGACGCGGCGTTCATCGCGCGTCACAAGGACCGGATGCCGATCCGGCGGATGGGCACCAGCGAGGACGTCGCCGAGGCTGTGGTGTTCCTGGCCTCGGACCGCAGCTCCTACATCACCGGAGCGGAACTGACCGTCGACGGCGGTTGGGCGATCGGCTGATGGCGTTGGTCGAGCTGTCGTCGCCGGAGCCCGGCGTCCGCGTCATCACCCTCAACCGCCCGCAACGGCGCAACGCGTTGACCGTCGACCTGGTCACCGAGCTGCACGCCGCACTGTCGGTGGTGGAGGAGGATCTGGCCTGCCGGGTCGTGATCCTCACCGGCGCGGGGCCGGCCTTCTGCGTGGGGCTCGACCTGTACGGCTACGGGGACGACGAGCGGGAGCAGCAGCAGGGCCCGATCCGCGGTGCCCTGACCCGGCAGGTGGAGATCGCCCGGCTGGCGCAGCGGCTGGTACGGCTGCGCCAGCCGGTGATCGCCGCCGTCAACGGCGCGGCGGCCGGCGGTGGGCTGGCGCTGGTGCTGGCCAGCGACATCCGCCTGGCCGTGCCGTCGGCGGTGTTCGCGATCGGCTTCATCAAGGCCGGCTTCTCCGGCTGCGACATCGGCACGTCGTGGCTGTTGCCGCGCATCGTCGGCGCCGGCCGGGCCCAGGAGCTGATGCTCACCGGCCGGCGCTTCGACGCGGCCGAGGCCCTCGCGATGGGGCTGCTGTCCGATGTGGTCGGTGCCGATCAGTTGCTGGCTCTGGCGTTGCGGCGTGCGTCGGAGGTGATGTCGAACCCGCCGCTGGCGGTGGAGCTGACCAAGGCCGGCGTGTGGCGGGCGCTGGAGACGCCGTCGTTCGACGCGTGCGTGGAGTTCGAGAACCGCCAGCAGATCCTGACGGGGTTGACCGCCGACCGCACCGAGGCCACCGAGGCCTTCCTCGCCAAGCGCCCACCCCGCTACCGCGACCGGTGAGCAATCGGTCAGCGACCGTCCGCTGTGGACGGGAAGACGCCGGCCCGGGGCAGCAGCGAGAGCGTGTCGTGACGGACCATCGCGGCCACGTCGCTGGTGAGGTCGATGAGGGCGTCGAGGTCGTACCCGTGGGTCACGCCGGAGCGGTTGAGCAGGTAGACCAGGTCGTCGGTGGCGATGTTGCCGGTCGCCTTGGGCGCGAACGGGCAGCCACCGATGCCGCCGACACTCGCGTCGAGCGCGACCGCGCCGGACCGTACGGCGGCCCACGCGTTGGCGTACCCGGTGTTGCGGGTGTTGTGGAAGTGGAACCGCAGCGCGGTCTGCGTCTGCCCGCAGACCCGGGCCAGCGCACCGGCGAAGCCGTCGACCTGGGCGGGCACGCCCACGCCGATGGTGTCGGCCAGGCAGACCTCGTCCACGCCCGCCTCGATCGCCTCGGCCGCCAGGTCCAGCACCCGGGTCGGGGCGACCTCCCCGGCGAACGGGCAGCCGAAGGCGGTGGCGATGGTGATGGTGGTGAACAGGCCGGCCTCGCGCCCACCCTGGGTCACCTCGATCGCGGCCTTCATGGCGTCCTGGGTGGACATGCGCTGGTTGCGCTGGCTGAACTCGTCACTGGCGCAGACCACGGAGTTGACCTCGTCGACACCGCAGGCCAGCGCACGCCCCAGGCCCCGGGCGTTGAGCACCAGCCCCGCCCAGGAGACGCCCGCGCTGCTCGGCACGGTCGCGAGCACGCCCTCCATGACCGCCTCGGCGTCCGCCATCGCGGGCACCGCCTTGGGATGGGCGAAGGAGACCGCCTCGACGCGGCGGGCCCCGGCGGCGACCAGTCGTTGCGCCAGCCGCACCTTGTCGGCGGTCGCCACGATCACCGGCTCGTTCTGCAGCCCGTCGCGCAGCGCCACCTCGACGATGTCGATGCGCGGTCCGGCGACGCTCATCCCCGCCCGCGTCTTCCCCTCAGTCACCGCCCCATTCCACCCCGGTCGGTTTGCCGGAGTCAAGGCGCGGCAACGGCTCCCCTGGTGATCCCGACAACGTCCACTGTGGATTGTTCCGATGCTCTGCCCCGCGCCACGCGGCCTGTCCGTCACGGATCGGTCACCAAGGCGGCACGCCGTCATCCGTCGAGTGTGGAGAGCCGTTCCTCCAGCCGGCGCACGTCCTCGGCGAACTCGACGGTGGTGGGCGACTTCTCGAGGTTCCTCCGCGACAGGGCCAACGCGTCCGTGTAGTACCGCCGGGCGACGGCCACGTCTCCGGCCGCGCGGGCCAGGTCCCCCAACTTGCTGTAGGAGATCGACAGGTCGCGGGCGAAGTCCACGTTGGCGGGGTCGGCCTGCGCCAGCCGGGCGCGGATGTCCAGGGATTGGCGGTACAGGTTCTGGGCG
>Ga0164243_10002391_pt1 | contig 31012 bp, 30 predicted proteins | sample OricompcompostOP_FD_108781 | JGI IMG/M metagenome (GOLD analysis project Ga0164243, IMG submission 108781) | Organic Plus compost microbial communities from Emeryville, California, USA - Original compost - Organic plus compost (OP) | ecosystem: Engineered > Solid waste > Mixed feedstock >... | reverse complement strand
GATCGAGATAGATCATCGAGGCGACCAGCGCGACGATGGAAAGGGCATCGCGGATCGCCGTGTTGAGCGCCGCCTGCGCCGCTCCCTGTACAAAGCCGATGTCATTTGTCAGCTTGGAGACGAGCCGCCCTGGCGTCTCGCGCGACAGTCGGGCGAAATCCGATGTCATGAGGTGCGCGAACCCGAGGCGCTGCATGTCCGTCGTCAGACGCATGACGATGCGGTTCGTCTCCACCGTCTGCGCATAGAGCAGGATGCTGCGCAGCATGGTGGCGCCGACGATGGCCGCCAGCACGTATGGCAGCACGCCCGTCTGCTCCTTCATCAGCATGTCGAACGACGCCTTGATGATCATCGGGTAGGCGCCGGTGATGGCGGCGAGCAGCCCGGTGAGCACCATGGCGACGATCAGCTCGCGCCAGCGCGGATAAACCCACTCCTTGAGGAATCGGTCCAAAAGGCTGCGCCGGCGCTCGTCAAGAACGAGCTTGCCCGCGGCGGCCTTGCGTGGCGCGGAAGGCGCGACACTCACGACAGCGCCTTCGTTGGCGCGTCGTCCGGCTCGAGGAGGCGATGGATGTGGACGACGAAGTAGCGCATCATGGCGTTGTCGACCGTACGCTGCGCCGCAGCCTTCCACGCCGCGTGCGCCTCGGCGTAGCTGGGGTAGATCCCGACGATGTCGAGATCCTTCAGATCGCGGAACTCCACGCCATCGAGCGACGTCAGCTCGCCTCCGAAGACGAGGTGCAGCAATTGCTTCGGTGCAGTCGACTTGTCGCTCATCAAGTGGATCCCTCCGCGGTGTTGGTGTTGGCCGGTGCGTCTGCAGGAGGCCGCACGGTTACGGCGAATTTACGCTATCTCTTAAGCCCGCAGGAAGCCGGATGTGTCATTCTGCCTTTACGGTCGCGCTAGACGGCTGGCTCTGAAGACAACGGCGAGGCTCCCCGGTATTTCGACCAAGTTTCCTGACCCCATTCTTCGGCTTGGATCTGCGGCACGGATTCAAGCCGAATTGCTTAATGATTGAGGGTGACACCCTCCGGCACCCATACTTAACCTCTCCAGAAGAGGTCGGAAGCGATCGAAGATTGCTTCCGTGTGAGGGGAACGCTAGCTGAGACCAGCCATGCGCGACAGAATCATGTCGGCGGCGAGGCCGAGGAAGATGGCCAGCCCCACGTCGCGGTTGGAGCGGAAGCGGCGCAGGCAGTTAGCCCCATCGCTCGTATCGAGCGTCGTCACCTGCCAGGCCATCTGCAGCGATACCAGCACGACGGCCGTGAAATAGATCAGATGCGTGCCGGCGAGAAAGCCGGCCAGCAGCCACAGGACGACCGCACCGGCGTAGAACGCCCCGACCCAGGTCTTGGTGTTGTCGCCGAAGCGGATGGCGGTCGAGCGCAGGCCGAGCATCAAGTCGTCCTCGCGGTCCTGGTGCGCGTAGATGGTATCGTAGCCGATGGTCCACAGCACCGAGCCGAAGTAGAGCAGGAAGGCCGGCACGCCAATCGAGCCCATGACCGCGCTCCAGCCGACCAGTGCGCCCCAATTGAAGGCAAGGCCCAAGATGAGCTGCGGCCAGTAGGTGAAGCGCTTGGTGAACGGGTAGAGCGCGACGAGGAGCAGCGAGGCTGCGCCGAGCTTGATGGTGAAGGCGTTGAACTGCACCAGCACCATGAGGCCACCGAGGGCGCACACGGCGGCAAAGGCGAGTGCCTCGGCCGGCGTCACCTGACCGGAGGGGATGGGGCGGCTCGCGGTACGCGCCGAGCGAGCATCGTAGTTGCGATCGACATAGTCGTTGTAAGCACATCCCGACGCACGCATGAGCAGCGCGCCAAGTGCGAACAGCGTCAGCAGCCACGGGTTTGGATACGGCTGGTTGAGGGTGACCTCGGCGAGCCCGACCGACCACCAGCAAGGCAAGAGCAGCAGCCAGAACCCGATCGGGCGGTCGAGCCGCGCAAGGCGCAGATACGGGCGCGTCGACGGCGGCGCATAACGGTCCACCCAATTGCCGAGCGGCGCATCGGCAACTCGGGTGGCGTGCCGGGTTGTGGTGGAGTTCGCCATTGTCCCTATCGTGGCAGCTTTGCGTGCGCCACGACCCTAGCTGCCGCCCGCGGTGGGGGCAAATGCGGCATGCTCCCGATCAGCCTTCAGCGTCCCGACCTCGATCAGCCTCAACGTTATCCAGACGCTGGCCGAGATCCGCGTCAACTTCACCCGCTGTCATCCTCGGGCTTGTCGCGAGGATCCAACCCTCCGCTCGCTCTGGTGCCGCGGAGGCGGTGATCGCTAGGTCCTCAGGACAAGCCCACGGCTGACGTTGTGGGCGTCAGCCCGTATGCCGCGCGAGGATTTTTTTCACCTCGGCGATGAGGTCTCCCTCGCTGACGGTGACCTGCGCCGGGCGCTGCTCCTTCCACTCCTTGTTGTCCTTGATGGCCGCAGCAGCCTTGGCGCCCTCGACGAGGTCCTTGAGCGTTACCTGGCCGTTGGCCTTCTCGTCCGAGCCCTGGATGACGACGCAAGGCGCGTTGCGCTTGTCGGCGTATTCCAACTGCTTGCCGAACTTCTTCGGATTGCCGAGGTAAAGCTCGGCGCGGACACCCGCCGAGCGCAGCTCCTGCACCATCTTCTGGTAGTCGGCGATGCGCTCCTTTTCCATCACCGTGACGATGACGGGGCCGTCGGGAACGGCGAGCTTGTCCTTGTGCAACGCACTGAGCGCCGCCTGCAGCCGCGACACGCCGATGGAGAATCCGGTAGCCGGCACCTTCTGTCCCGTGAAGCGGGCTACAAGGTCATCGTAGCGCCCGCCACCGCCGACGGAGCCGAAGCGCACCGGGTTGCCCTTCTCGTCCTTTACCGTGAAGGTGAGCTCGGCTTCGAACACCGGGCCGGTGTAATACTCGAGCCCGCGCACAACCGATGGATCAATCGCGATGCGGTCCGCGCCATAGCCGGCTGCACGCACGAGATCAGAAATCTGCTGCAACTCGGCGCGCCCCGCCTCGCCGGATGGACTATCCTTCAAGCTCTTGTCGAGCTGAGCGAGTTTATTCTCCGCGCCTGCCTCGAACACGGCCATGATCGCATCGATAGATCCGGGGTCGAGTTCAGCGCCACTGGTGAAGTCGCCGCTCTCGTCCTTGCGGCCGTTGCCGAGCAGCTCGCGAACGCCGTTTGCGCCAAGCCGATCCATCTTGTCGAGTGCACGCATGGCGACAAGCCACTTCGCATCGTGCTCTTCACCGCTGAGACTGACGACCTCGCGCAGTCCATCGAGCACCTTACGGTTCGAGACTTTGATCACATAGTCGCCGCGATTGATGCCGAGCGCTTCCAGCGTATCGGCGGCGAGCATGCACATCTCGGCGTCGGCGGCGACGGTCTCGGCCCCCACCGTATCGGCATCGAACTGCGTGAACTGGCGAAAGCGTCCCGGCCCCGGCTTCTCGTTGCGGAACACGCTGCCCACCGCGTAGCGCCGGAACGGCTTGGGCAGGAACTGGAAATGCTGCGCCACATAGCGCGCCAGCGGCGCCGTGAGGTCGTAGCGCAGGCTCATCCACTGCTCGTCCTCGTCCTGCAGCGAAAACACGCCTTCGTTGGGGCGGTCCTGGTCGGGCAGGAACTTGCCAAGCGCATCCGTATATTCGAACGCTGGTGTCTCCAGTGGCTCGAAGCCGTAGCGCTCATAGACCTCGCGGATCTTGCCCAGCATCGCCTGCTGCTGGCGCAGCTCGGCCGCCTCGATGTCGCGCAGTCCCCGCGGCAGTCGCGGCACCGGCCGCGCATCTTTCTTCGCTTTGCTCATGGTGCGGCGGGTTATCGCGTCCGTACAATAAACGCAACAGATGTTCGGTCGACGCACCACGGCGAGCCGCCCTTCTTTCCGTCACGCCGGCCTACGGAGGGATGACGTAAAAAGGAGGTGAGCTACGAAGCGGAAAGGACGGTGCTTCTCTTGGCCGCCGAAGGCGGCAAGGGCGCAAGGCGCCCCGGCGCGAGCGCCGGTCATCAGCTTGCGCGACGCAAGCCGCAGACAAAGCCTGTCACCGCTCGTGTCGCGCTACTCAACAGGCCTAGCCGGCGGATGGCCGAACGGGCGCTTCAGCTCGGCGTAGGCCTGATGCGCAGGCACCGACACGATCTCCCGCTCCGGCCAGCGCAGTGCCGTCAGCTTGCCGCCGAACACGCAGCCGGTGTCGATGCACAATGTATTGTTCAGCCATTCAACTTCGGCCACCGGCGTGTGTCCGTAGACGATGGCCGTCTCGCCGCCGTAGTCGGCCGCCCAGTTGAAGCGCTCGGGCAGGCCATCGGCGCCGGTCCGACCCGACGTGTCGCCGTAGAGGCCGAAGTCATGCGCGCGCGGGAAGCTCTTGCCGAGCATGCTCTCGCGGATTCCCGCATGCGCTACGGCAAGGCGGCCGCCGTCGAGCCACGCATGGCTGGGGAGCTGGCTGAGAAACGCGACCGCGCGGGCCCTGATCGCCTCGCCCTCGCCGTCGAGCTGCGCAATGGTGCGCTCGAGGCCGCCGCCGATCTTCACGTTGTGCCGCTTCAGCCAGCGCAGGAACTTGTCGTCGTGGTTCCCGGCAACTGCGTGTGCCTGGTGTGCTGCGGCCATGTCCATGACGATGCGCAGCACGTCGGGCGAGTTCGGACCGCGGTCGACGAGATCCCCGACAAAGAACGCCTGGCGCCCGTGCGGTGCGCTGGTGATGGCGCGCCGATCGTCACCCGCGCCCTCGAGCCGCACGCCGTAACCGAGTGCGCGTAGCAGCGCGATCAGCTCTTCGGCGCAGCCGTGCACGTCGCCGATGATGTCGAACGGCCCGCCCTTGTGGCGCGAGTCGGGTTTGATTGCTGGGAGGCTCATCGACGCTGTCTGCATGGGGCACACGTGGTCATCCCGGCTGACGCGGGATCAACGCAGGTAGACGAAATCGCTTAAGCGTGAATGAAGTCCTCGACGCGCCGTTGCTTCGGCTCCGGCACGTTGGAGACGAAACGCGCCAGCGGCTCGAGGCCGGCCGGGATGGGGCCGCCATACGCCCAGTCGAGCAGCTCCACGGTATGCACCACCGGCACATCGGCCTTGCCAGAGAGCTGGGTGATGCAGCCGATGTTGCCGGCGGCGACGAGGTCCGGCTTCACCCGCTTGATGTTTTTCGTCTTGCGGTCGCGCAACTCGCCGGCGATCTCCGGTTGCATGATGTTGTAGGTTCCGGCCGAGCCGCAGCAGATGTGCGATTCCGGGATGTCGACCACACTGTAGCCCGCCTTGCTGAGCAAGGAGCGCGGCTCATCGCGGATGCCCTGGCCGTGCTGCAGCGAGCAGGCCGGGTGGTAGGCGACGCGCAGCGACGACCACCGCTTGGGCGCGCCGAGCTCGTACATGCCGAGGAACTCGGAGACGTCGCGGGCGAGCGAGGCGATGCGCTGCGCGCGCGCCGCATACTCCGGCTCGCGCTTCAGCAGATGCCCATAGTCCTTCACCGTCGTGCCGCAGCCCGAGGCATTGGAGATGATCGCATCGACAGGCCCCTTGGCGAGCTCCTTCGACCAGGCATCGACATTGCGCTTGGCGAATGCAATGGCGGATTCCTCATCGCCCATGTGATAGGTGAGCGCGCCGCAGCAGCCCGAGCCGGCAGAGACGACGACATCGACGCCGCGCCGGGCGAGCAGCCGTATCGTGGAATCATTGATGCCGGGCCGCAGCACCTGCTGCGCGCACCCGGCGAGCATGATCACGCGCGCCCGCCGCTCGTCCTCGGTAGTGGCAGTGCCTGGCCCCTCGAACTTCGGCGACGGTGGCAGCACGGCAGGGGCGAGCTCGATCATTGCCGCGAGCTGCCCGAGCCCCACGCGGCGCAGCAGCTTCAGCCACGGCCGCCCGAGCGGCGCCAGCCGCAGCGCCAGCCGGAAGCGCTCCGGATAGGGCAGCACCATCGAGAGCAGGCGACGAACGAAGCGCTCCTTGAAGGGACGTGGCGCCGTCTGCTCGACGTAGCCGCGCGCAAGATCGATCAGGTGCATGTAGTCGACGCCGCTGGGACAGGTCGACATGCACGAGAGGCACGACAGGCAGCGGTCGAGATGGCGTTTCACCTCGGGGCTCGCCGGCGCGTTGTCCTCCAGCATGTCCTTGATGAGGTAGATGCGCCCGCGCGGGCTGTCGCGCTCGTCGCCCAGCAGCACGTAGGTGGGGCAGGTAGCCGTGCAAAATCCGCAATGAACGCAGCGGCGCAGGATGGCCTCGGCCTCCGCGATGCGCGCGTTGGAAAGCTGCTCGGGCGAGAAGTTGGTCTGCATCTAAGGCCTCGGCCTCACACGTTGGCGTACATCCGGCCGGGATTGAGGATTCCGGCTGGATCGAAGGCGGCTTTCAGCCCACGCGTAAGCTTTTCGAGCGGCGGGCTCAAGGGCTGAAACACCTCGACCGCTGCGCGCACGCTGGGCTCCGCCCGGATCAGCATGGCGTGGCCCCCGTGAATGGCCGTGACGCGGCGGATCTCGGCCGTTCCCGCATCCGCCGCGGTCGGCACCTCGAGCCAGACGAGCGAGCCAGCCCAGTCGTAGAATGCCTCGGCCGGCATGTAGCGCTTGATGGCCGCGACGAGCTTGGGCGCCGTCGTCGCCTTGGTAGAGATGCGCCACAGCAGCGTCTGCCGGTTCGGCATGACAGACAGACGGCGCAACTCGCTCCAGAACTCCAGCGTCTCGCGATGGTCGAGCTCCAGTGCCTTGCCGTAGACTTTCAGCGCTTCCTTGAGGCGGTGCTTGCGGCCGGCCACGGCAGCGCTGAAGTTCTCCAGCCGCAGCGCCGTAACCGATTTGTTCATCGACTTGAGGCCGGGGTGATTGAGGCGCGCGGCGACGCCGGCCTGCAGGTGCACCGCGCCCGAGATCTCGACAGGCAGAGCCATGGCCGCCGACAGCAACTCGACGGCGAGATTGTCTGGCAGGCCGAGATAGATGACGGTCGCCGCTGTTTCCGGCCACGGGATGACCTTGAACGTCACCTCGGTCATCACCGCAAGCGTACCCCAGCTCCCCGCCAGCCCGCGCGCGACGTCATAGCCGGTGACGTTCTTCATCACTCGGCCGCCGACCTGAAACAACTCTGCCCGACCGTTGACGCCCTTGACACCCAGCAGGTGGTCGCGCGCTGCACCGTATTGCACGCGCCGCGCGCCCGACATGTTGGTGGCGAACACGGCGCCTATCGTCTGTGCGCCCTGAGGCCCGCCTGTCGCCGGCCCGAGGTCGATCGGCTCGAAGGGCAGCATCTGCCCGCGCGCTGCAAGCTCGGCCTCGATCTGCGACAGGGGTGTTCCCGCGCGCGCCGACATGACGAGTTCGTTGGGCTCGTAGAGCGAGATGCCGCGCAGCGAGGCGGTGGTGATGGTGACCGTGCCGTCGACCGGCCGGCCGATGGCGCGCTTCGAGCCCGAGCCGATGATCTCGATCGGCAGCCGCTTCTCGGCGCAGCCGGCGATGACGAACTGAAGCTCCCAGTCGGCGCCGGGGCGCTGCAAATCGCTCACTGCATTGCTCCTTAGGCCGCTTCGCTCGCGGCCGGATGCTCAGCCGCGGTCGCCAGTGCGCTCAGCGGAAAGACCTTGCCGGGATTCAAGAGCCAGTGCGGGTCGAACACGCTCTTGATGCGCATCTGGACCGCAAGATCGGACGGCGAGAACTGCACCTCCATGAGGTCGCGCTTCTCGATCCCGACGCCGTGCTCGCCGGTGAGGCAGCCGCCCACCGCCACGCACAGCTTCAGTATCTCTGCCCCCGCGATCTCGGCGCGCCGCGCCTCGTCCTCGTTGTTGGCATCATAGAGGATGAGCGGGTGCAGGTTGCCGTCGCCCGCGTGGAAGACGTTCGCCACCTTGAGGCGGTGCTCTGCGCAGATCTGTGCGATGCGCGAAAGCACTTCCGGCAGCCGCGCCAGCGGGATAGTGCCGTCCATGCAATAGTAGTCCGAGATGCGGCCCATGGCACCGAACGCCGCCTTGCGGCCCTTCCAGATGCGGGCGCTGTGCTCTGGCGAGCTGCTTGCCTCGATGACCTGAGGGTCGAAACCGCGGGCGATGTCGACGATGTCGCGCATGAGCCGCGCCGTCTCGTCCTCGAAGCCTTCGACCTCGACGATCAGCAGCGCCTCGACATCGAGTGGGTAGCCGGCTTTGGCGTACGCTTCTGCAACCGCAATCGCCGGCTTGTCCATATACTCGATGGCGACAGGGATGATCCCCGAGCCGATGATGGCGGCGACGCACTGCCCCGCCGCTTCGCACGAGGAGAAGCCGAGCATGACCGGGCGCGCCGTCTCCGCCTTCGGCAGTATCTTGAGCGTTGTCTCGGTGACGATGCCGAACTGCCCCTCGGAGCCGACGATGAGCGCCAGGAAGTCGTAGCCTTCTGAATCGAGGTAAGGCCCGCCGATCTCGACGACCTCTCCATCCATCAGCACGATCTTGAGGCCGAGCACGTTATTCGTCGTCACGCCGTACTTGAGACAATGCGCGCCGCCAGAGTTCATGGCGAGGTTGCCGCCCACCGTGCAGGCAAGCTGGCTCGATGGGTCGGGCGCATAGAAGAAACCCTCGGCCGAGACCGCATCGGTGATAGCAAGATTGGTGATGCCGCACTCGACGGTGATGGTGCGGTTGATGAAATCAGTGTCGAGCACGCGGTTCATTCGCGACGTGCCGATCACGATAGCATCCGCCGTCGGCAACGCCCCGCCGCACAGCGACGTCCCCGCCCCGCGCGGCACGACCTTGAGATCGCTCTGGCGGCAATACTTGAGGATCTTAGACACGTCCTCGGTCGAGCGCGGCAGAACGACGGCGAGCGGCGGCTGACGATAGGCCGTGAGTGCGTCGGCTTCGAATGCGCGCCGGCCATCCTCTGCAGAGATCACGCCATCGGCGCCAATCAGCGCCTCGAGATCCTTGATGATGGCTTCGCTCCGGTCGAGCACGGCCCGGTCGGGTTCCGGCATCCTCGACAGCGTCATAGATTTCTCCGGCTCGGTCGTTCCAGTGGTGCCAGCACACTTGTGATTTGAGTATCGCGGTGCCGCCCGTTACTGGCATAGTGGGAGACTGGCACCATGCCAGATCGGCATATCGCGAGCATTAGACGACAGTACAGCTTTTCGGTCCTCAAGCCGATACCTTATTGTTGGCCCTGGCCCATATTCTAATTTGTTTGCCGGCTTGGTCTCTGACCAGGACGCCTTCCAAACGGGAGGACGAGTGACTGCCATCGGTGATTTAGAGATATTCGCACGCGTTGCCCGTACCGGCAACATGTCGGCCGCCGGCCGTGAAATGGGCTTATCGCCGGCCGTCGTCTCAAAGCGCATCAGCCAACTCGAGGAACGCCTTGGGGCGCGCCTGTTTCAGCGTACGACGCGCCAGTTGACGCTGACGGAGACTGGCGCCGGCTATTTCAAGCGCGTTGTAGACATCCTCAACTTGTGCGAGGAGGCGGAGGACTTCATCAGCCGCCGCAACACCCATCCGCGCGGCGTCCTGAAGATCACCGTGCCGACGGCGTTCGGCCGTCTGCATGTTGCGCCGCACATAGATGGCTTTCTCACCCGCTATCCGGAGATCCAGCTCGACGTGCACGTGGGCGACGGGTTCGTGGACCTTATCCGCGAGGGCTACGACCTCGCCATTCGCATCGGCGAGCTGCAGGATTCATCGCTCGTGGCCCGCCGCATTGCACCCGACTCGCGCGTCATTTGCGCCGCCCCCGCGTACCTCGACAAGTACGGCATCCCGACGCTGCTTGCCGATCTCGAGGCGCACAATTGCCTCGCCGTAGATAGCGCCGAGGCTTGGCGGCTGGAGGGGCCGGAAGGAGCGTTGCAGTTTCGACCGCACGGCAGCGTCCGCTCCAACTCGGCGGAGTTCATCCGCGAGCTGGTGATCGCCGGGTGCGGTATTGGGTTCCTGTCGACGTGGGACGCAAGTGCGGCGCTGCGCGACGGCCGTTTGCGCGTAGTGCTGCCGCACTATGGCTGCGGCGGCAATTCAGCGGTGCACGCCGTCTATCCGAGCCGCGAGTTCATGCCCGCCAAGGTCGACGCGCTGATCGAGTTCCTGGCCGAGGTCTATGGGCCTATCCCCTATTGGGAGCAGCCTCTGGCGCCTGGCAGACTATCCTCCCCGCGGGTGCCGCAGCGGGTCTCGCGCCGCGTCGGCAAAGACGGTGGGGCGGAGGTCGCGACGCGCTGACCCCGCCTACTTGCGGATGCAGCTCTGCATGCAGCGCGTGAACGCCGCCTCGCAGGACGGAGAGCCCTTGGTCGAGATGCGGCATTGATTATAGGCGTTGCGGCAGCTCGCGCCGCACTGATTGGCCGAGGCGCCTTGGCTCGCGGCGAAGGTGAGCGTCAGCACGGCCATTGCCGCGACACTCATGAGCGCCAAATTCAAGCTGCGTCCGAGCACATCCTTCTCCTGCCGCACACGCCTCGGCCCGTTATACGCAAAACCAGAGAATGCCCCGTTAGTGCCCGGGGCCAATAGACGTCGCCTAGGATGAACACAAGCTGAACCGGCGCGCTAGGGGTTCGTAAACCATGGCGCGGGCGCCGGTAACGCCGCGGCCGAAACGCGTGCAGCAAGGCAGGCGGGTGACCTTGTCCTAGAAGGCATACTCTTCAAAGACATGGTCGATCTGGCGCAGCCAGGGGCCTTCGTAATCCTGGATCAGGCGGTCGGCCAGCGTGCGACCCGACAGGGCAACTTCGTCGAGTGGATCGAGATAGACCGACTCGTCCTGGCTGGCGGCATTGATACGCCGGCGCGCGCGCAGTCCGCGGCGGGCAATGCGCAGTACCTCGGTCGCGAGGTGCTGCACGGTGGTATCGCGGAAGCGGGTCGCCAGCGCCGTCTTTGGAACGGCGTTGCGCAACTCCTCGCGCTCTTCCTCGGTCCAGTCCTTGACGAGGTTCCAGGCCGCATCGAGCGCCTGCGCATCATAGAGCAAACCCACCCAAAACGCCGGCAGCGCGCAGATGCGCTGCCATGGCCCGCTGTCGGCCCCGCGCATCTCGAGGAAGCGCTTCAAGCGCACCTCCGGAAATAGCGTGGTGAGATGGTCCGACCAGTCGTCGAGCGTCGGGTGCTCGCCGGGTAGCTGAGGCAGCTTGCCTTCGAGGAAGTCCCTGAACGAGGACCCCGAGGCGTCGATGTAGCGACCGCCGCGGTAGACGAAATACATCGGCACGGACAGCGCGTAGTCGACGTAGCGCTCGTAGCCCATGCCGTCCTCGAAGGCGAACGGCAGCATGCCGGTGCGCCGCCGGTCGGTGTCGCGCCACACCTCGCTGCGCATCGATTTGAAGCCGTTGAGGCGCCCCTCGGTGAACGGAGAGGCAGCGAACAGCGCCGTCGCGATCGGCTGCAATGCCAGCGATACGCGCAGCTTCTTGACCATGTCGGCTTCGCTGGCGAAGTCGAGGTTCACCTGGATGGTCGCCGTGCGGTACATCATGTCGAGGCCGCGCGTGCCGACCGTCGGCATGTACTTCGTCATGATGGCGTAGCGCTGCTTGGGCATATGCGGCGTCTCGGCCAGCGTCCACTTGGGTGAGAAGCCGAGGCCGATGAAACCGATGCCGAGCGGCTCGCCGACGCTGAGCACTTGCCGCAGATGCTCGCGCGTCTCGGCCGCGGTCGCGTGCAGCGTCTCGACAGCACCGCCCGAGAGCTCGAACTGTCCCCCCGGCTCGAGGCTGATGTTGCCGCAGATATCGCAACCCTCACGCTTCAGGGCGATGATGTTGCCGCCCTCCATGATCGGATCCCAGCCGAAGCGCGCTATGAGCGCCTTCATCAGCGCCGAGATGGAGCGCTCTCCTTCGTAGGGCACGGGCGTGAGCGTATCGGTGTGGAAGACGAATTTCTCGTGCTCGGTGCCGATGCGCCACGCGTCCTTGGGCTTCTCGCCCGCGGCGATCCATGCCACGAGATCGTCACGCGAGCGGACGATCGGACTTGGCGCGCCATCTTCACGGGTGGACATCGAGCGCTCTTTCAGGGTTCGACGAAGTCGTTTGCTTTCGGGGGGTTGGCGGCCTAGACGGCAACGATCGATGCAAGTCCAACGCCAGGAGGTTGCGCTTTTCGCAAGTCGAGCCTCTAAGGCTTTGTGCCCGCCGACGCAACCCGGCAACGCCTGCCGGAGGGATCGTCGAGGCCGCATGCAGCTACCACAAAAAAACCCACTTGCGCGCCAGGATCCCCTCCGGATTGTCCTCGCGTCTCGACGGCTGTACCCCCTCGCCGCCGTTAGGAGTTTGGGTATATGCACTGACGAGTCGACAGCCGTCTCATGCACACGCCGCCTCGCTCTAAGTTTGCTCGCAACCCTATGGGAGAACACAATGAAAAAGTACTTGGCCGCCTTTGCCCTCTGCGGCCTCCTCGCCTCGCCGGTATTGGCCGCGAACGCAGCGGTCGAATCGGCCGTGAAGACCTTCGATGGCGTCGCCGGTGACGCTGGGAAGCTGAAGGTCTACTGCGAGATGAGTAAAGTCATGTCTTCGGCCGACGCCGAGGATGACAGCAAGGCGGAAGAGCTCGACAAGCAGATGGACGGGTTCATGAAGCAGCTCGGCCCCGACTTCCAGACTGCCTTCGAGGCAGGCGCCGATCTCGACCCGGAATCGGCGGACGGCAAGGCCTACGACGCCGCCATGGACAAGCTCGACGAGAAGTGCGGCAAATAACTGCCGGCACCGCCCCCGATTTCTAGGCGAGGCTGCCTGCAAAGGCGGCCTCGTCTGCTTTTCGCCTCAGCGCCAGTCGCCGAGTGCGGCATTGACGAGTGCCAGCGCCGCCACCGCTGCCGTGTCGGCGCGCATGACGCGCGGCCCGAGCGAGACCGCCACCGTATAGGGTCGCCCGCGCAGCATGGCGCGTTCAGCGTCGTCGAAACCGCCTTCCGGCCCGATCAGGACAGCGAGCGGCCCTGATCCCAGGCCGGCGAGCGCCGCGAGGGGGCTCGCGACCTTTGCCGCCTCGTCGCAGAATACGATCCGCCGGTCGCCGCTCCACTGCGCCAGCAGCGCTTCGAGCTTCACTGGCTCGCCGACGCTGGGCACCCGCAACACGCCGCACTGCTCGGCTGCTTCGATGGCATTGGCGCGCATGCGCTCTGTATTGACGCGCGACGCCACAGTCCGGCGCGTCAAGACGGGCTGCAGGTGTGCGACGCCAAGCTCGGTCGCCTTCTGCACCATGTAGTCGAGGCGTGCGTGCTTCAGAGGCGCAAAGAGATAGTGCACATCGGGACCGCCGATCTGCATCCGAACCTGCGCCACGCATTCGAGCGTGCAGCGTCGCTTCCCCGTCTCTGCAAGACGCGCCCGCCATTCGCCGTCGCGCCCATTAAAGAGCAGGATTTCGTCACCGGCAGCGAGGCGCAGGACGTTGACGAGGTAGTTCGCCTGCTCAGGCGTGCAAGCGGTCGTCGCGCCGCCGGTGAGCGGCGCATCGACGAATAGCCTCACGCTCGGGAGACGCTCGGTGCCCATGGCGCTATTAGCCGCCACCGCGGCATTCGCGCAATGCCCACGCTAGCGGCTGCACGACTCGGCAATGGGCTCTTCGAGGTTTTCAGGCATGGGCGGCGCCGGGCGATACCCTTTGCAAAGGGCGCCGATCGATCCGCCGTCCTTGTCGGCGCCGGGCAGGCAATAGAGGCCGGTGCCATCGGTTTGCGGGGTGAATGCGACGCCATTGGAGCCTGGCCCCAGGTTGGCGCCGAGATAGTTGAGCGCGTAGATGTGCGCGGCACCAGCTTCGCCGGTGATCCGCCGCGGACGATAGTGCGTGTCGGTGACGGGGATGGCCTCCACGGCGCGCAGTGCCAGCTTGCCGTCCGCCTGCCGCTTGAGGTGCACGCGTGCCATCAGTCCCCAGTTGCGGCAGATGCTCTTACCCGAGATGTCGGCCGTGCCGTGGTGCAGGAAGTTGCCAAGCCCGTAGAAGATCAGCGACTTGCCCGCCAGCTCCACGCCGCGCACCACATGCGCGTGATGGCCGACGATGAGGTCGATGCCATCCTGTTTCGCCGCCAGCTCGCGGTAGTCGGCGAACTGCTTCGTATCGGCGAGCACATGGCCTTCTTCGCCGTAGTGGATCGACAGGATGCGATAGTCCGCCGGGGTCGCGACCAGTCGGCGGCGCACCTCGGCGAAGTCGTCATCGAAGCGATAAGCGCTCTGCCCCGGCTTGTCTGGGCCGGCACGATGGCGTTCCAGGTTGTTGGTGACGATGCCGGTGGCGGCGAAGGCGATGTCGGAGTCTTTGACGCTGACGCGCTTCGGCCGGCTCGCCTGCTCGCTGTTCATGCCAACGCCGGCAGCCACGACGCGATGCTCTTTCTCGAGCTTGCCGACGTGCTTCAGCGTTTCTTCGAGGCCTTCGATCCCATAGTCCATGGAGTGATTGTTGGCGAGCGAGAAGAGGTTGAAGCCGCGCGACGCCAGATACCGGACTCCGTTCGGATGCGTGCGGAAGTTGAACGGCGCGCGCTGCTCCTTGCTGTCAGCGGCCAGATCGTTGCGGTCGGTCACCACCGTCTCGAGGTTCATGAAGTTGAGATCGCCATTGATCTCGTTGTCGATGCGCGAAGTCGTGTCGGCCCACGTCTGGAATCCGTCGCGACGCACACCGTCCGCCTCGACGGGCTGGCCCGAGCGATTGAGGCCCACGTCGCCAACGAGCGTGATGGTGACTTCATCTGCCGGGCTTGCTGGCGCTGAGGCTGGTGGCAACGCCAACGCGGCGAGCGCCGCGAGGGCGCCAAGAGAAAAGTATCTGAGCATGCCGGGGATAGAGGCCTATGCAACCAATGGCCGCCAGGGCAATCGCTCGGCGTGCTTAAAGCTCGACGGCGCCCTTGGGCTTGGCCTTGTGATCGGGCTCGACGTGAATGACCACGTCCGTGCTGACGAGCTCCTTCTCGATCGCATCCTCGATGCGATCGCAGATCTCGTGCGCCGCCATTACCGTCATCTCGCCGGGCACAACAAGATGAAATTCTATAAACGTTTGCGGGCCGGCGGTGCGCGTGCGGATATCGTGGGCCTGCAGGGCTCCCTCGCCGTTGGCGCGAATTGCCGCACGTATGCGCTCCTGGATCTGCGGCGACGCCGCCTGGTCCATGAGCTGGCTCATCGACTCGATCGCCAGATCGTAGCCGATGCGCAGAATATTGAGGGCGACCACGCCCGCGAGCAGCGGGTCGAGGATGCTCCAGCCGGTCAGCGTCGACAGGATGAGGCCTGCGATGACGCCGATCGAGGTGACGACGTCGGTGAAGAGATGCTTGCCGTCTCCCTCCATTGCAGGTGAGCTCAAGGCGCGCCCCCGGCTGACGAGCACCCAGGCCCAGGCGGCATTGATCGCTGTCGCAAGCCCATTGATCGCGAGACCGGCAACCGGGTGGTCGAGCGTGCGCGGCGCAAGGATTGCCTGATAGGCCTCGTGGAAGATGAGCACCGCCGCGAGGATGATCAGCGCACCCTCGAGCACGGCCGCGAAGTACTCAGCCTTGTGATGACCGAACGGGTGGACCCGGTCCGGCGGCTGGGAGCCGACGCGGATGGCGATCAGCGCCGCCACCGCCGTCAGCACGTTGACGATGCTTTCCAAGGCATCGGAGAGCAGCGCCACGCTGCCCGTCATCAGATAGGCAATGTACTTGATGCCCATCACCGCCAGCGCAACGGCGATGCTGCTGGCAGCGATGAGCTGATGTCGGTTGCGGCGCGGGTCGAGAAGTCTCTTCATTGGCGCCATTAAGCGGCTATGTCGCTCGAGGGCAAGGCCAATCCGGTTGTGCGGCGCCAACTTCGACCGCCTCGGTTTTCCACACGCATGGGGTGCGATTCACTCGCCCCGTCCAAACGAATCTGATGGGAGGAGAGAGCGAGGGCCGTGCAGCCGGCCCGCAAAAGGGTGGGGGCAGATCCATGGCAAATTTCCCTACGCATATTGTCGTCGGAACGATCGTGGCGGGCTCGCTGGCAACCATCACGCTGGCCGCGGACGTCATCGCACCTGAGAACCTCGTGGCCGTTACGCTCGCTGGCTCATTGGGATCGGTGCTGCCCGATATCGACCTGAAGGACTCGCGTCCCAGCCGCGCCTTGTTCGCCGGGCTCGCCGTCTTCTTCTCGTTCGCCTTGCTGTTCCACTTCGCTCCGCATTTGTCCATCGCCGAGATGTGGATCCTGTGGCTCGGCTCGCTACTCTTCGTGCGCTATGGCTTGCACACCGTGTTTCACCGGCTGACGCACCATCGCGGCGTCTGGCATTCCTGGATTGCGGGAATTGCCTCGGCGTTAGCCGGTGTCCTCGCCTTCTACTATGTCTTTGACCGGCCCGACGGCGTCGCGTGGCTCGCAGGTGGCTTTCTCTTCATTGGCTTTCTCACCCACCTGATCCTCGATGAGATCTACTCCGTCGACGTGCTCGGCAACCACATCAAGAAATCCTTCGGGACGGCCTTCAAGCTCTTCGACATGCGCAATCCGAAGGGCTCGGCGCTCATGGCCGCGGCCGCCGTTGCGTTGCTGCTCGTCACGCCGTCGATTTCGACCTTCTATGAGGGGATGACGTCACGTCCGATGTGGACCGCGCTCAACACGCGCCTTCTGCCCAAGGAGGGATGGTTCGGAGGCATCGTGCATCGCAACCGCCTTGCCGCCACCCCTGCGACGGAGGCGGCGCCGGTCACCGGCTCGCTGCCGACCCCGCAGCCGGCAGCGCCGGCGACACCGGTGCCTCCGGCCGCGGCGCCCTGAAGAGGTGCTTACTGATGCACCGGCGAGGCTTGCGGGCTGCGGCTTTGCAGCCCGGCGAGATAAGTCAGCACCAGATCGTCGACCAGCGCACTGCCGGCATGCGCGGTGACATGCGAGAGCTTGTCGGCGGTGGACAGTGACGTCATGCCGTGCACGCTCGCCCAAAGCGTGCGGGCATGGCGCCGGCGCGTGCCCGGATCGCTGCCCGTCAGCAGAGGTGCGAGCGCCTCATCGAGCGCTGACAGCAGCCGGTCGAGCTTTTCCTGGTACCAGTCAGGTACGGCCCGGCCGGCGGGCATGCGGTGCTCGTTGAGGAGGTTCCACAGCTTTGGCCGTTCCTGCGTGAAGGCGAAGTAGTTGCCGACGAGACGCCGCAGCCGCTCGGTTGGAGAGCCGGAGCGGTCGGTGTCGGCGAGACGCGTAGCGAGTTCGTCGAGCAGCCGCGCCTCGATGATGAGGAGAAGATCGTCGAGGTTCTCGAAGACATTATAAAGCGTGCCAGGTGAATAGCCGACACGTTTGGCAATTTCACGTGCGGAAAGGCCCTCGAGCCCTTCCTGCTCGACGATAACCGTCGTGGCGTCGATTATGAGCTCCCGCAATTCCTCGGGAGTATGTATGGAGCGCCGTCCCATGTGCTAATATCCGCACGAAAAGTCGTTTGAAGACTGACGATCTCGATACAATAGGCTTGGCACGCGCCGGAGCAAGATGAATTAGGCGCCGGGTGTGGGGAATTGCGGTAGGTGACGCCGTGCGGCATCGCTTTGCAGTGCAAGGGTATCAGCAGTGACTAATGCAGTTGTCGCCCTTGACGTAGTCCACGCACGCGTTGCGCGGCGTGTGGTACGACTTCTCGCTCCACGGCTTCGCTGACCCCATGCCGGGTATGTAGTCGCCAAACAGCGAGCGGTATTTGTACTCCCCGTCCACGATGATGACGCTGCCGCCCGGAGCGACGATGTCGCTCGGCAACGTGTAGTCGGAGCACTGCGCCTGGGACTTCATATCATTGTAGCGGTAGACCCACTCGACCTTGCCCTTCCTCGGATCCTTGGCCGACACCTTCACCGAATAGATGGCGAGCTTGAGCGGGCTCGGATCGTACGGCCGCAGCATGTGCGGGATCGCGTCCATCATGTCCGCAAGGTTTCTTCCGGCGTCACCGGAAGTGTCGCCGAGATATTCCGCGCGCGCTACGAGATCGCCGGTGGCGGCGATGGCCGACGCGAAATGGCGGTCGTTGCTGACGGCGTTACCGAGCTCGATCGCGCCCAGCAGCATCAACATCAGCACCGGCGCGAGGATGCCGAACTCGATAGCCGCGCTGCCGCGACGATCGCGCCAAAACCCGCGCAGCAGCGCGATTTCTGCTGTATCACGCATGGATGTCCTCGCGCATCAACTGTACGGCTCGCTCTTGAAAGCCGCCGTGGCTTGCATGCCCGTCGGCAGCTTCAGGTAAGTGCCGAACGTCTTGGCGAGATCCCAATTGTAGCAGAGCGTCACGAGCACGATGCGGCTCGCTCCTCCTGAGTAGGTGGAGATAGGCTCGTCGCCGCCGCTGCCCGTCATCCCGCCCTCGGCATTGGTGCAGGTCGGTGGCGTGATCTCGGACCACTTTTCTCCGGACTCGACGTGGACCTGCAGCTTGTCGCAGTCGATGAGTGGACCGGCTGTAGTACACACGCTCCTCTTGAACTCGTTGACCGTCATCTGCTTGTCGTCCCGCTGCGTTCCCGCCGAATTGACCTGTCCGGTGCGGATCTTGCGCGAGGCAGCTTCGACCCCGTACTCGAGCGAGGACTCGGTGAAGAAATAGAGGCCGTACCCGATGAGGCCGACGATGAACAGGAGCAATGGAGGCGCAAGCAGGCCGAACTCGACGGCCGTCGCGCCGCCCTCGTTGGCGAGCAGCTTGCCAGTAATCGTTTGGCTTCGCTTGTCTGGATGGCGTGATACAGGCGGGAAACGCATTTACGGCCTCAGCAGGAATTGCCGCGACCATAATTTTCGTTCCTGAAATATATCTTACTTAGTTCGTAATTTGCACAATATCAGTTAGTGGGATGTTAATCGCCGTCCCGCGGCGGCGTTCCGCTACTCCGCCCCCTGCAGGCCGCGGGCAGGCGCCGAGGCCCCGCGTTTTGCCTGCGCGGCTTTAGCCACGCTGTCGAAGAACTTCGGATCATCGCCGATGATGACAGCTGGGGTGCAGACAGGGGCGCACGTGAACGTCTCGCGCTGCGAGCCTTTATAGAGCGCAACCGTGCGGCGGTCGTCCTGGTCGACGATGACGCGCTGGTCCTGGATGATGTTGCGGTCCGCATCGAGCGCGATGATGTTCGTCACTCCGAAGGACTTGCCCGTGACGACGAGAAGGTTGCCACCCTGCACCGCGACATCGGCAATCGAGGGATTGCCTATGATCACCTCGGTGATGGGACGCGGCAGGCGCAGGAGCTGCGATTGGTCGTAGCGAACGATGAGGTCGCCAGCGTTCACCTCGCCGACCAGCCCTACGAGCCCAAGTCCGGCGATGACACCGCGGAAGAGGGAGACTTTGACCGGCATGCAGGGACGCGTCCTCGATAGCGAGCGCGCATTACCTCAGGAATAGGTGAAGAAACCGGAAATTCGCAGTCCCGGATGGGGGCACAACCTTCGCGGAAGCCGCTTTCGCCGTTTGCCGGCCGCCGCGCCGCAAACAACGTCGCCTGCACGACGTAGGATAAAGCGAAGTTCATCTCCGGCGGGCCGAGAAGAAGCGTTCCTGATTCACCCATTCCGCACGGCAACGCAGCGCCTGTGAACCGCTGTTCAGTTCAAGCAGCATCGGCGTTTGCCATCATTACTTGCCATCACATGGGGGATTTATTCTGGAGAGTTCTCGCGGTGCAACTATAATCAATTGCTATCGATTTAAGTAACAAATAGTTAGGAACCATTTATGAGCAAATTAGTTCGTTTTACTTAGGTTTAATGATTGAAGGCCGATAAGCCCATTAGTCCCGCAGCCAACACTGCTGGGCCCCGGCCTACGCCGTGCGGCGTGCGCCGATCCAAAAAAATGGGAGTTGCTGTCAAATGAAGACTTTCCTTGCCCGCTTCGCTCAGGACGAGTCCGGCGCCACGGCCATCGAGTATGGCCTGATCGCCGCCCTCATTGGCGTCGCCATCGTCACCGGCGCTCGCGCGATCGGCGGCAGCCTGGATACGCTGTTCACCGACATCAATACCGAGCTCAACAACCGCTAATTCGATTCAGCGGCAGCACTGTTCACCCGGCACGCATGTGTGCCGGGTGAGCAGTTTGCGCCGCGTGGCTCGAGTTGGGGCCCGTATAGCTAGGGATAGAGAGCTGTGATCGAGCAATCTCTCCTGCTGGCATTCCCCTTCATCATGCTCTGCGCGGCGATGATGGATGTGCTGACGATGCGTATCGCCAACGCTCTGTCGATCGGGCTCGTCGCGTTGTTCCTCATGCTCGCGCCTGTCACCGGCATGTCGGCACAACAGGTGCTCATGCACCTCGGTGTCGGCGCGGTGGTGCTGATCGCCAACATGCTGCTCTTTCATCTGCGGCTCGTCGGCGGAGGAGATGCAAAGCTGCTTTCGGCCGCCGCGTTGTGGATCGGGTATGAGCAACTCGCACCATTCCTGGTTTGGGTAACGATCTTCGGCGGCGCGCTTGCCCTCGCGCTCCTGACCTATCGCCGTATGCCGGCCGGCGCTCTGTCGCTGCCGGCGTGGGCCCTTCGCCTGCATAAGCAAGGCGAGGGCATGCCCTACGGCGTCGCCATCGCGGCCGGAGCGCTGCTCGTCTACCCGATGACCGCGATCCCCCGGCTGCTGATGGCCTAGCGCTCCGCCCGGCACAGCGCCCCATTCTGCGACGGCAGTTAACTATGCGTTGACGTTTGTTGGGCAGTGTCGGGAGAGCACTTAGGGCACCGGGTGAAAGGACCCCGTTGACTGTGAAACGAGGACAATTGATCGGCATTTTGATTGCGGGCGGGGCCGGCCTCCTCGCCTTCATTCTCATGCGCTCGATTGTCAGCGCTCCTGCGGCGCCGACGCAGGTTGCCGTGCCGGTTAACGCCACCGAAGTCCTCGTCGCGCGCCGCAGCATCCCGCTCGGCGAGGTGACGAAGCCCACGGATTTCCGCTGGCAGACGTGGCCCAGCGAGGCCGTGACGCCATCGTTCATCACCCAGGCGAGCGGCGATGAGGGCATGCGCATGGTCACCGATGCCATCGCCCGCGCCCCCTTGCTCGAAGGCGAGCCGGTGACCAGCCAGAAGCTGATCAAGCCCGGACAGGGCGGTGTGCTGGCCGCCATCCTGCCGAGCGGCATGCGCGCCATCTCGACCAAGATCAAGGAGGAGACGGCCGCCGGCCGCCTCATCCTGCCCAATGACCGCGTCGACGTCATCGTAACGCGGCGCGAGCGCAATCCGAGCGGCCAGGACGAGGCGGTGTCGGATACGCTCTTCAACAACGTCCGAGTGCTAGCCATCGGCCAGAGCATCGGCGCCAAGGAAGGCGCCAAGTCATCCGAGGGAAGCGCCAACACCGCAACGCTCGAGCTCACCCCGCATCAGGCCGAGTTGCTCGCGCGGGCCAACGCGATGGGAGAGATCAGCCTCGCCCTGCGCAGCGTCGCCGACGGCGACCCCAAGGGCAAAGGGCCGACGGCGGCCATGAACGATCAACGCGGCAGCACGGTGCGTGTCCTTCGCTACGGTGTGCCCTCGCGTGCGTACGGCGTGAACTGAGTTGCGTCATTCAGTTTCGGCTGTTCGAAAAGGCAAATCGATCATGCGAACGACCCTAAAATGGGCGCGCGCCGGTATGGCTGCAGTGTTTTTCGTCGTTAGTAGCTTCGGCAATGTACACGCTGCTGACCTGAAAGGCAGACCTGCGGGGGGGCAGGGGAGTCAGGATTCCATCCTGCGCATTCCGGCCAACGCCGCTTTTCCGTTGTCGAAGCGTCTCGACCTCGGCGTGGGCCGTTCCATCGTCGTGCAGTTCCCGATTCCGTTGAAGGACGTTCTCGTCTCCGACCCGAGGGTCCTCGACGCCGTCGTGCAGTCGTCCGACCGCGTGTTTCTCATCGCCAAGGGCACCGGGCAGACCAATGCCTTCTTCTTCGACGAGTACGGCCAGCAGATCCTGACCCTCGATGTTGCTATCGGCGCCGATCTGTCGGCGCTCGATCAGCTCCTCGGCCGCCTCATCCCGGGCTCCAACGTGCACAGCGAGATTGCCGGGCGCTCCATCGTGCTCACCGGCACCGTGCGCACGCCGATCGATTCCAACCGCGCCGCACAGATCGCCGCCCAGTTCGCCCAGGCCAACGCCGCAGCGGGCAGCATCGTCAACAGCGCGCCGACCGCCAACAACAACTCGCAGACCTCGAACACCACGAACGTCGGAACGAGCTATCAGGCGGTGACCACCGATCCCGGCGGCGGCAGCGACTCCGATGCGTCCGACGTCTACGGCAGCAAGGCGATCATCAACCTCATCACGGTCGAGGGTGAGGAGCAGGTGATGCTGCGCGTCTCGGTCGCCGAGGTGCAGCGCACGATCCTGAAGCAGTTCGGCATCAACGTCGGCGCGCTGGTCAACTCGGGCAACTTCACCACGGCCGTCCTTTCCGCCAACGGCTTGCCGCTGACCGCAGCAACCCTCGGCACGCTGCCGACGCCCGGCATCGCGACGACAGGCGATGCCGCTGGCATGCTGCAACTCTACAACCAGGGTCCGCTCAACGCGGTGAGCAACCCGTTCGGCAACTCCGGCGTCGACGTCGGCTGGGCCTCGGGCAACCAGGCTGTCACCGGCGCTCTGCGCGCGCTCGAGCGTGACGGCCTCGTCAAGACGCTCGCCGAGCCGAACTTGACCGCCGTATCTGGCGAGCCCGCGAAGTTCCTCGCCGGCGGCGAGTTTCCCATCCCGGTGGTCGACAGCCTCGGCCAGGTGAGCGTGACCTTCAAGGAGTTCGGCATCGGCCTCGCCTTCACGCCGGTGGTCCTGTCAGAGGGCCGCATCAGCCTGAAGATCGAGAGCGAGGTGAGCGAGCTGACGCTGCAAGGCGCCGTCGTGCTCAATCAGATTCAGATCCCCGCACTGAAGAAGCGCAGCGCCAAGTCGACTGTCGAGCTTCCCTCCGGCGGCTCCATCGCCATCGCTGGCCTGCTGTCCGAGGACACGCGCCAGAACATTGACGGCTTCCCTGGCCTCAAGGACCTGCCGATCCTCGGCACGCTGTTCCGTAGCCGCGACTATCAGCGCGAGGAGACGGAGCTCGTCGTGATCGTGACCCCGTACATGGTGCGCCCTGTGGCCCGCCAGGAGCTGGCGCGTCCACTCGACGGTCTCGGCGATCCGACCGATCGCAAGGCGAACTTCCTCGGCCACATCAACCGCATCTATGGCGGCGGACGCCCGGCCCCGGTCGGCGACCTCAAAGGCGACTACGGATTCATCGTGGAATAGCGGATGGGCTGGAGACGTACCATGACAACGAACCACGCGATCCGCCCACGGGGCCGAAGCCCCTGCCGCGCATTTGCCGTCAAGCTCCTGCTCGTCTCCGCGGCAAGCCTTGGCATCGCAGGCTGCAAGACGATGGATGATCCGACGCGGGTCGCCGGCTGGACGCTCATCGATTCTTCGCAGCGCCACCCGATCCTCGTGTCTCAGGAGCCGACCACGCACGTCATCCGCGTCGGGCGCGGATCGAGCGGACTCTCGTCCTCGCAGCGTGCCCAGCTCCTCAACTTCGCCGACCACTACCGCGTCACCGACTCGGGCAACAGCCGCCTCGTCGTCTCTGTGCCGAGCGGCGGGGCCAACGAGGTATCGGCGATGCAGGCCGTGGGCGAGATCCGCTCATTGCTCACCGATCAGGGCTTCGGCGAATCCTCCATCTCGGTCGAAGCCTACAGCGCCGAAGGCGCCGCCGATCCCCCCATCCGCGTCTCCTATCTGCGCTACGTGGCCGAGCCGCCGCAATGCGGAGACTGGTCGACCAACCTCGCCTACGAGCCGACCAATCTGCCCTATCCCAACCTTGGCTGCTCGCAGCAGCGCAACCTCGCGGTGATGGTGGCCAATCCGGCCGATCTGCTCGGCCCGCGCAGCGAGACGGCGCGCTCCGGCGAGCGGCGCGATCAAGTGTGGGGCAAGTACGTCACCGGCCAGCCGACGGGCGCGCGCAAGAGCATCGACGAGCGCGTGAACAAGGACACCAGCAACTAGGTCAAGCTTAGCAGGATCGTCTGAAGTCATGTCCAATCAAGCAAAGGCAATTCTGGGTTCCGAGGACGTCATCGGCGTCGGCGCTCCGCTGGCTGAGCTCGACGAGGCAATGATCCACGCGCCGGCCTCCCGCGCGCGCCCCATTCCGCGTATCTCCATTCAGGCGTTCTGCGAGCACCCGGCCACCGCCGAGATCATCCAGCTCGCCGCCGAGGACCGCCGCCTCGCCAAGGCGCATGTGAATGTGCACATGGGTGGCATCGGGGCTGCCGTTGCACACTATCAGCAGAACCCCACGCCCAACCTGATCGTCATCGAGAGCGGCCTGCCGCGCGACTACCTTCTGGCTGAGCTCGACCGCCTGGCGGAGAATTGCGACCCCGGCACCAAGGTGGTGATCATCGGGCAGATGAATGACGTGATGCTCTACCGCGAGCTCCTGCGGCGCGGCGTGAGCGAATATCTCGTCGAGCCGATCGAGCCGCTGCAGCTCATGGAGGCGGTCTCCAACCTCTACAACAATCCCGACACCGAGCCCGTCGGTCACGTCTATGCTTTCATCGGCTCCAAGGGCGGCGTTGGTTCCTCGACCGTGTGCCACAACACCGCCTGGGCCCTCTCTGAGGCATTGAAGGCGGACGCGGTCATCGCCGACCTCGATCTCGCCTTCGGCACCACCGGGCTCGACTTCAACCAGGACCCGGTGCAGGGCATCGCCGACGCACTATCGAGCCCCGACAGGCTCGACGAGGTGCTGCTCGACCGCCTGCTGACGAAGTGCTCCGAGCACCTGTCGATCTTTGCTGCCCCAGTGGTGCTGGATCGTGACTACGATATTTCCGTCGACGCGTGCGATCAGGTCATAGACGTGGTGCGCCAGAACGTCCCCTACGTTGCCGCCGATCTGCCGCACATCTGGACGCCTTGGGTGAAGAGCGTCCTCCTGCAGGCCGACGAGGTGATCATCACCGCGGCGCCCGATCTCGCCAACCTGCGCAACGCCAAGAACATCGTCGACCTGCTGCAGCAGTTCCGCCGCAACGACTCCAAGCCGCGGCTGGTCATGAACACGGTCAACATGCCCAAGCGCCCGGAGATCTCCGTCAAGGAGTTCGAGCAGGCCGTGGGCCTCAGGGCGATCAGCATCATCGAGTTCGACGCCGAAACGTTCGGGCAGGCCGCAAACAACGGACAGATGATCGAGGAGCTGAGCAGCAGGGGCAAAGCTGCCGCTGCCTTCCGCGACATCGCGCTCTCGGTCAGCAACCGGCGTGACGTGCAGCCGGCCAAGAAGCCGTCGGGCCTCGCGCCATTGCTCGAGAAGTTGAAGCTCAAGCTCTAGGGAAAGTCGAAGTCGATGTTCGGTAAGCGTACGAGCGAGCAAGCCTCCCCCCGCACACCCCAGGGACCCATTGCGTCTGCACCGCCGGCGCCGGCGGCTGAGCCGAGGCCCGCCCCGCTGCCGAAGGCTCCCCCTCCACCGCCCGTCGTGACGGAGCAGGCCCGTCGTCACTCGGAAGAGTACTACGACGTCAAGACGACGGTCTTCAACGCACTCATCGATACCATCGATCTGACGCAGCTCGCCAAGCTCGACGTCGCCTCGGCACGCGAGGAAATCCGCGACATCGTCAGCGAGATCATCCAGATCAAGAACGTCGTCATGTCCATTGCCGAGCAGGAGGAGCTGCTCGAGGACATCTGCAACGACGTGCTTGGCTATGGTCCGCTCGAGCCTCTGCTGGCGCGCGACGACATCGCCGACATCATGGTCAACGGGGCGGGCACGACCTACATCGAGGTCGCCGGCAAGGTACAGCGTACCAATGTGCGCTTTGCCGACAACCTGCAGCTCATGAACATCTGCCAGCGCATCGTCAGCCAGGTCGGTCGGCGTGTCGATGAATCGAGCCCGATCTGCGACGCGCGTCTCCCCGATGGATCGCGCGTCAACGTCATTGCTCCCCCGCTGGCCATCGACGGCCCGGCGCTCACCATCCGCAAGTTCAAGCGCGATCGCCTCAATCTCGATCAGCTTTGCAAGCTGGGAACGATCTCGCTCGATACCAAGACGATTCTCGAGGTCATCGGCAGAGTTCGCTGCAACGTGCTGATCTCCGGCGGCACGGGCTCCGGCAAGACGACGCTGCTCAACTGTCTCACCGGCTCGATCGAGGACGACGAGCGCATCATCACCTGCGAGGACTCGGCCGAGCTTCAGCTTCAGCAGCCGCATGTCGTGCGTCTCGAGACACGCCCGCCCAACCTCGAAGGCGAGGGCGAGATCAAGATGCGCGACCTCGTCCGGAACTGCCTGCGCATGCGTCCCGAGCGCATCATCGTCGGCGAGGTCCGCGGACCCGAGGCCTTCGACCTGCTGCAGGCGATGAACACGGGCCACGACGGGTCGATGGGAACCCTCCACTCCAACAGCCCGCGCGAGGCGATCAGCCGACTTGAATCGATGATCATGATGGGCGGCTACCAGCTCCCGGTGCACACCATTCGCGAGATGATCACCGGATCGGTGGACGTCATCGTGCAGGTCGCGCGCCTGCGTGACGGCTCGCGCAAAGTGACCCACGTCACCGAGGTGCTGGGCATGGAAGGCGACGTCGTCACGCTGCAGAATATTATCCTCTTCGATATCACCGGCGAGGACTCCAACGGCCGCATTCTCGGCCGGCATCGCTCGACAGGCATCGCCCGGCCGCGGTTCTGGGAGCGGGCAGTCTACTACGGACAGGAGCGCCGGCTCGCCGAGGCCATCGCCTCGGCCGAGGTGCTGGACGACAACGGCAACCCACTCGGAGACACCAATGTCTGATATCGACATGGTGTCCTTGGGCGCCGCATTGCTCGGCGCGCTGGCAGTCAGCGCGCTCGCTTACGCGCTGCTCTACCCGTCCCTCTCCGGGGACCGCGAGAAGGTCGCGCGCGTCAAGGGCGTCGTCGAGCCGCGGCGCGGAGCGGGAAGCGTCGTCGAGCAGGCCGCCGCACGGCGCAAGTCGGTCGCCGAGACGCTGAAGGAGATGGAATACCGGCAACGGGCGGCCAAGAAGATATCCCTGCGACTGCGTCTGGCACGCGCCGGCCTCTCCATGACGCCGCGCGTATTCTGGCTGGCGAGCCTCGTCTGCGGCGGCGTGTTGGCGATGCTCGTCATGCTGCTGCTGCCACCAAGCGCAACGCGCATGCTGCTCGTCGTCGTCGTCGGCATCATCGGCGTGCTCGGTGTGCCACGCTGGGTCATGAACAAGATGACCGCACGCCGGCAGCAGAGGTTTCTCGCCGAGCTTCCCAACGCCATCGACATCGTGGTGCGCGGCATGAAGTCGGGCCTGCCGCTCAACGAGTGCCTGGCGATCATCGCGCGCGAGAGCGCCGAGCCGCTCGCCGGCGAGTTTCGCGAGGTCATCGACCAGCAGCGCGTCGGGATCAGCCTGGGCGAGGCGCTTGACCGGCTGAGCACGCGCATGCCGCTGCCCGAGGTGAAGTTCCTTTCGATCGTCATCGCCATCCAGCAGCAGGCCGGCGGCAACCTCTCCGAGGCGCTCAGCAACCTTTCAGGTGTGCTGCGCGACCGTTTCCGCCTGCACATGAAGGTCAAGGCGCTGAGCGCCGAGGCCAAGGCCTCTGCCATGGTGCTCGCCTCGTTGCCGCCGGCGGTCGTCATCCTGCTCTATCTGTCCTCGCCGGACTACATCGGTCCGATGTTCCACACGCGCGTCGGCAACTTCGCTCTGCTCGCCTGCCTCCTCTGGATGGGCATGGGCGTCCTGGTGATGCGCAAGATGATCAACTTCAAGTTCTAGAGGCGCGCCGGACGACCGCCGTCCGCAGTCAAGGTGTTGGCCATGGACCTCATCGAAACGTTCACCGATCCGACCTTCCTCGTCACCATTCTGGTGGCGATCTGCGCCTTTGCCACCGTGCTGACCATCGCCATGCCCATGCTGGCCGAGGATCGCATGAACCAGCGCATGCGCACGATGGCGGTGGAGCGCGACAAGATGCGGGCTCAGCGCATGGCCGAGATGGCAGCGCGCGATGCACAGGGCCGGCTGCGCAAGACCCCGGTCGGCTACATGCAGGAGATCGTCAACGCGCTCAACCTGCGTCAGATGCTCGACACCGAGGAGCTGCGCGATCGCCTCAAGAGCGCCGGCCTGCGCGGACAGTCGCCACTCGTGGCATTCATGTTCTTCCGCGTGGCCTCGCCGGCGATATTCTTCATCGCCGCCGCCTTCTACCTGTTCGTCCTGGGCGCCTTCGACTACCCGCCGCTGGTCAAGCTGATGATGTGCATCGCGGCCGCATTCCTCGGCTCCTATGCGCCGAGCATTTTCATTGAGAACCTCATCCAGAAGCGCCAGAAGTCGATCAGGTTGGCGTTCCCCGACGCGCTCGACATGCTGCTCATCTGCGTGCAGTCGGGCATGTCCGTGGAGGCAGCGTTCGGCAAGGTATCGAAGGAGGTCGTCAACCAGTCCCTCGAGCTCGCCGAGGAGCTCAGCCTGACGACCGCCGAGCTTTCCTACCTTCAGGACCGCCGGCAGGCTTTCGACAACCTCGGCAAGCGCACCGGAATTGCCGGCGTCAAGGCGGTGACGACGGCGCTCGTGCAGGCAGAGCGCTACGGAACGCCTGTCGGTCAGGCGCTGCGCGTCATGGCCAAGGAGAACCGCGACATCCGCCAGGCGGAGGCCGAGCGCAAGGCCGCCGCGCTGCCGCCCAAGCTCACCGTGCCGATGGTGCTGTTCTTCCTGCCCGTCCTGTTCGTCATCATCCTGTTCCCCGCCGCCATCCGGTATTTCCAGTGGGGCTGAGGGATCGCCCGACTGCGCGGCTCAGCGCTTGAACTGAGCCGCCAGCGGGGATGGCACCGAGGGCGATTCCTCTACCACCCAACCCGCGTCGTGTGCCGCCTCGGGCTCGGCGGAGGGCATGTCGGCGAGGTGTGCGACCTTCTCCACCGGCACGGCATTGGCGACCGGCAGCTCGGCCACCTTGGATTGCGTCTCCCAGGCCTCCGGCATGGAGTTCGGCAGCGATTTCGGCTCGAGCTTGACCACCTGCCGCAGATATTCGGCGTTGTCGGTCGCGCTGTTCATCGGCATGTCGCGCGCCGCGACCAGCTTCGCCTCGTCGTATTTGCCCTGCAAGCCGAGCACGAGGGCGAGGTTCTGGCGGATGCGCGGCGAGTTCGCGTCTGCCGCGGATGCCTGCCGCAGCATGGACTCGGCTTTGCCGGGCTCGCCGTTCATCGCATAGGCGAGCGCGAGATTGCTCAGCACCGAGGGTTGGTCGTGGGACAGCGAGAGCGCGCGCTCGAAGTAGGGAATGGCCTCATTGTAGCTGCCCTCTTTGGCGAGCGCCGCGCCGCGTGCCGAGACGACGCGCCAGTCGGGCCGCGCCGGATCGTCGGCGATGGCGAGAAGCTGCTTTGCCACTGCCACCTGGTCGAGGTCGAGGGCGAGGCGCCCGTACTCGCTGGCGAGCTCCCGGCTCTGCCCGTGATAGATCGACGCCTGCTGCAGCACCGCCAGAGCCCGCCGCTTCTCGCCCATGGCTTTGAGGTTGCGGGCGTAGTTCAGCGCCGCCTGCAGGTCACGCGGCGCCTTGGAGTACGCCTGCCCCCAGTAGTCCGTGGCCTTGAGCAATTCATCGCTCACACCGCCCGTTGCCGCCGGCGGCGTAGGCTGCGCCGCAGGCTGCCTGCCCGCCGGCCGCTGCTGCTGATCGATGCTGCTGAGGGACAGAAGGTCGTTGCCGGAATTGAGAGTTTGACCGCAGGCGCCAAGCAGCAGCGATGCACAAAGCGCCGCAATCGATCCCCCCTGCCGAAGCCGGCGAGCCGATTGCCGAGGCGAAGCAAACTCCATCGTGGTCTCCCTGAGCAGCACTTGAGACAGCGGGTGAACACCCGAATCTCTGTCCTTTGAGCGTCAGGTTCTGGGACAGTCCTCAATAAACGATTAAGCGTCCCTAAGGAGGCGTTAAGGCACCGCTTCTAGCCGGCCTGTGCGGCCGCTTCCGCCTTGGCCCCTTCAATCCACTCCTGCATCTGCGGCATGGCGTGGATCGTCGCGACATAGGCCGCAGCCGCTCCGTCGTCGCCGAATTTGGCGAGATCCGGCAGATAGGTGCGAAAGCGCGATGCGACGGGGGCGTACATCGCATCGGCCGCCGTGAAGGCGCCGAAAAGGAACGGCCCGCCCTGGCCGAAACCCGCCCGGCATTCGCGCCACAGGCCGATGATCCGCCGTACATCGGCCTCGACGTCCTCAGGCACCGTTTCGAGCGGGCTGATGCTGGCCAGCACCTCCATGGAGCAGGTGCGGCGAAGTGGCATGAATCCGGAGTGCATCTCTGCCGCCGCGGAGCGCGCCAGCGCACGTGCCTTACGATCAGCCGGCCAAAGGCCCTTGTCGGGGTGCTCCCCGGCCAGATACTCGAGAATGGCGAGGCTGTCCCAGACGGTGACGTCCCCGTCGACAAGCAGGGGCACCATGCCTGATGGGCTATGCTTGAGGATCTGGGCCTTGGTATCTGGCTGCCGCAGCCGAACGCTGATTTCCTCGAACGGCAGCTCGAGCCGCCGCATGGCGAGCCAGGGCCGGAGGCTCCAGCTCGACCAGTTTTTGTTGCCGATCACCAAGCGATAGCGTTCCGCGGCCATGCTCTTGCCTTGCCCTCCGTGATCCTGTCTTGTGCCCCCCGCGAGTCGGCTCGAGGCGCGTCCCGCGCCCATTGATGCCCGATCGGGCCACGGCTTGCCAGCAGTGAGCGCCCAGAATGAACGATGAGACCGTGCAACGCGACCTAGTCCCCGCCGACGACATCTTCGTCGCATCCGGCGCTGGCGGAGATGAG
>Ga0164243_10002390_pt1 | contig 31020 bp, 28 predicted proteins | sample OricompcompostOP_FD_108781 | JGI IMG/M metagenome (GOLD analysis project Ga0164243, IMG submission 108781) | Organic Plus compost microbial communities from Emeryville, California, USA - Original compost - Organic plus compost (OP) | ecosystem: Engineered > Solid waste > Mixed feedstock >... | reverse complement strand
CCGGCGCGCATCCGGGGAGCGCGTGTCCGCGGGTTGCAAGGAGGGGCCTACGGGGTTGAGCGTCGTAGGCCCCTCGGCTGTGGTCGTGCGCTATCGATCCTTCGGGTCGCGCGGCGCCTCGTCCGGGAAGAGGATGAGGGAGCCGTGGTAGTCGGCGGCCGCCTCGACGCTCGTCCAGGAGCGGGGGCGGTCGGGGCAGCAGTCGGCGTGGCACCACGCGTAGACGGCTCCGGACAGGAGCTGGACGCCTTCGGCGTCGATGATCGTGGGTGGGGTTCCGTGGTCGTCGAGCACGTGCGGGCCGCCGTGGCCGACGAGCATGAACGCCTTCGGCATCGGCTTCGTTGCAGAGGTCACCGGAATCTGTTCCTTTTCTGAGTGGGCGACGGGAGTCGGGTCACGCTGTTCCAGCGTGTTGACGAGGGCGTATACGCAGTAGCCGCCGCCGTTGCGCCGCACGCCCCACGAGAACGCGAGCTCGTCGACGAGGGCCAGCCCGCGGCCGCGGACGGCGGTGAGATCGGTCTTTGCCGGAGCCGGCGTACTCGTGTCGTCCCGGCCCTCGTCGGTCACCGACACGAACACCCATGCGCCCGGCGTCGGACGTACGACGACCCGGATCGACGACGACTCACTGGGCGATCCGTGCTGGATCGCGTTCGTCACGAGTTCGCTGACGATGAGCCGTACGTCGTCGAGGCAGGGATGGTCCGGCCCGAGCACCGCCCGCAGCCATCGGCGTGCCCCCGCGACCTCGGCAGGGGAAGCGCGTACACATAGCTCGCCCGGCTCGGTGAGAGCCGGCGCGTCTGGCTTCGACATCGGTCACGTCCCTTTCCGCGCGTTCGGCACCGCACTGAACACGGGCTGTGACACGCTTACGCACAGTGTGCCTCCGCCTACAGCTAAAATGCAACCTATGCATTCACATTGAATGCGTCTTGATGAAGGGACCGTGACCGGCATGCCGCGTCGCCCCACGCCGACCGTGCCGCTGCGGCGGCTCGCCTCGGAGCTCGTACGCCTGCGCAAGGGGTTCCGGTCCGAGGACCACCCGAACGGCCTGACCCGCGAGGAGGTCACCGCCCGGACCGGGATCAACACCGCGACGCTGTACCGCCTGGAGACCGCCCGGGCCCGGCCGCAGCGGCGCACGCTCATCGCGCTGCTCGACCTGTACGGCGTGGCGGACCCGCTGCGCGAGGACCTGCTCACGCTGCCGAAGGAGTCCGCCAGCCCGGGATGGCTGCACGCGTACCGCGCGGACCTGTCCGAGGTGTACACGACGTACATCAACTTCGAGGCCGAGGCACGGTCGGTCTGGAACTACGAGCCGCTGTTGATCCCTGGCCTGTTGCAGACCGAAGCGTACGCAGAAGCAGTCATCCGCGCCGGCGCGCTCGACGCGACGGACGCGACCGTACGGAGCCTGCTCGAAGCCCGTATGGAACGGCAGGAGAGGCTGACCAAGGACAAGCCGCTTCAGTTCTGGGCGGTCGTCGACGAGGCGGCGCTCCATCGCGTCATCGGCGGGCCGGACGTCATGCGCGAGCAACTACGGGGCGTCGCGGAGGTCACCAAACGCCGGAACGTCACCTTTCAGGTCGTCCCATTCGCCGCTGGTGCCCATCCAGCCATGACGAGTTCGTTCACGGTCATGGACTTCCCCGACGCGAACGTTCCGGACGTCGTATACGTCGATAGCATGGCCGGAGACCTCTTCATCCCCCAGGAAGAGGACGTACGTCGGTACGCCAACATCTATGAGCACCTCCGGGCGGTGGCCCTCTCCCCAGCGGAGTCGATGCGTCTCGTCGGGCGCCTGGCGGAGGCGCTGTGAGACGTGAGGAGCGCTCCGCGCATGACGCACCCCGAGGCCGAACGTTTCCACTGGCGTAAGAGCAGCTTCAGTAGTGCGCAGGGGCAATGCGTCGAAGTCGCGGGGAATCTTGCCCACGTCGTCGGCATTCGCGACTCAATGAACCCGAGCGGGCCCGTCCACGTGGTCAGTCGACGCACGTGGCGGGCCTTCGTACGGGCTATCGCGTCCGAGCGCTTCTGACGGGCGCGCTCACTCGTACAGGTCGCGCTGGAAGCTCTCCTTGATCCAGGAGACCGCGGCGAAGGTGAGCACGGCCATGGCCAGGATGTAGACCGACACCGACCAGGACGCGCCGGTGGCGGCCAGCAGGGCCGTCATGATGAACGGGGCCAGGCCGCCGGCGAAGATCGAGGCGATCTGGTAGCCGAGGGAGGCGCCGGAGTAGCGGACGCTGGCGCTGAACATTTCCGCGTACAGCGCCGCCTGCGGGCCGTACATCATCGAGTGGAAAGTGAAGCCGACCGCCAGGCCGAGGAACATCAGGAACGGCTGCTTGGTGTCGACCAGCCAGAACAGCGGGAACGCCCACAGGCCGAGCAGGACCGTGCCGGTCAGGTACAGCTTTCTCCGGCTCATCTTGTCGCTGAGCAGGCCCATCAGGGGCATCGTGACGAGCTGGGTGGCGCCGGCGCCGAGGACGATGGCCAGGATGGTGCTCTTGGACATCTCCAGCGTGGTGGTGCCGTAGCTGAGGATGCCGGAGATGAAGATGTAGTACGCGGAGTTGACCACCATGAACGCGCCGGCGGCCTGCAGGATCTGCTTCCAGTGGCCGCGGATGGCGGCGATCAGCGGGGGCTTGGCCGCGGCCGGCTTGTCGTCGGACTCCGCGCGCAGGCGCTTGAACACCGGGGTGTCCTCGATGCGGCGCTGCAGGAACACGCCGATGAGGATCAGCACCAGGCCGGTCCAGAACGGCAGCCGCCAGCCCCACGACTCGAACGCCGGGTCCGCCATCGACGACGTGATGATCAGGTACACCAGCGTGCCGAGGATGGCGCCGCCGATCGCACCGACCTGCACGAAGCTGCCGTAGAACCCGCGCCTCTGCACCGGCGCGTGCTCGGTGAGCAGCAGCGCCGCCCCGCCCCACTGCGCGCCCACGCCGAGGCCCTGGATGATCCGCAGCAGGATCAGCAGCGCCGGTGCCAGCGCGCCGACCGTCGCGTACGTGGGCAGCAGCCCGATCCCGAACGTGGACACGCCCATGAACACCAGCGCCAGCACCAGCGTGGGCTTGCGCCCCCACCGGTCGCCCAGGTGCCCGGCGACGATCCCGCCGATCGGCCGCGCGATGAACCCGACGGCCAGCGTGGCGAACGACGCCAGCGTGCCCTCCACCCCGCCGAACGTGGGGAAGAACAGCTTGCCGAGCACCAGCGACGCGGCCGTGGTGTAGATGAAGAAGTCGAACCATTCCAGTGCGGTGGCGATCGTCGCGGCGGCGGCGATCGGCGCCATCCGGGTCGGCGGGGCGCCGGTGGTCGTGGTCATGGGGTACCGCCTTCGGGGGAGATGGGGCCGAACAGGTCCGCGGCCTGGCGGCGCAGTTCCGCCGCCCGGATCTTGGTCCCGTTGGTGCCGGTGGTGGTGGGGAACTCGGGGACGACGATGACGCGCGACGGCACCTTGAACGGGGCGAGCTGGGACTTGCAGTACGCGCGCAGCTCGTCCTCGTCCGTACGGGCGCCCTCGTGCAGGGTCACGAACGCGACGGCGACCGGTGTACCGGACGCGTCGTCCGCGCCCACCACCTTCGCCATCTCGACCGCGTCATGGGTGGCCAGGAACCGCTCGATCTCGGCGGGCTCGACCAGGAAGCCGCGTACGCGCAGGGCGTCACCGGCCCGGCAGGCGAACGCGTACACGCCCGGGCCCTCGGTGACGCCGAGGTCGCCGGTACGGAACCAGCCGTCCTCGGTGAACGCGGCGGTGGTCGCCGCGGCGTTGCCGAGGTACTCCGGCAGCACGTTGTACCCGCGGAACTGCAGCTCACCGGTCACGCCGTCGGCGAAGACCTCGCCGGTCACCAGGTCCGCGGCGCGCACCTCGATCTCCGGGTCCACGACGTGGCCGCCGCCGCGCACCCGCTGCTCCGCGGGCAGGTCGAACGGCCACACCGACGTGAGCGCGAACACCTCCGACGAGCCGTACACGCTGGAGATCCGCGCGCCGAACTCCCGCTCGGCCCACTCCAGGATCTCCGGCACCCGGCCGTTGAACTCGGCGATGCCGCCGCGCCGCCAGGCGTCCAGCCGCCGCGGCCGCTCCTGCCAGGCGTCCTTCAGCCGGCCGATCAGGTCGTCGCCGCCGACGACGTGCGTGACCCCGTACGCGGCCATGTCGTCGAGCGTCTGCTCGACGTCGAACACCGGCTCGAGCAGGCACGTGCCGCCGCCGGCGAGCGTCGCGAACGCCGCGTTCAGCCCGAACGTGCCGGCCAGCGGCAGCACGCACAGCATGGTGTCGCCGGGCCGGATCTCCATGGCGGCCGCGCCGCGCACCGCGTGCCGGGCCAGCGCCGCCTGGTCGTGGCCGGCCAGCTTCGGCACGCCGGTCGACCCGGACGTGGTGAAGTACACGGTCATGTCCGGCCCGGCGCCCTCGGCCGGCCCGGGCGCGGCGTCGGCCACCTCGGGCCAAACGCCGCCGCCGACGTCGAAGCCGTCCTCGGGCCCCGACCCCGCGGGCGACGGCCCGTCGACCGGCACGACCGCGGGCGCCCGCAGGTCCGGCGCGAGCTTACGGGCCTCGGCGACGGCGTCGCGCAGCCGCCCGGTGAAGTCCAGGCCGAGGAACGCCCGGGGGAGCACCACCGCGACCGGGCGGGCCTGCGTGAGCAGGTGCGTCAGCTCGTGTACGTGGTAGCGGGTGTTGATGCCGAGCACCCCGGCGCCCAGCGCGGCCGCGCCGAACTGCCAGGTCAGCGACTCCAGCCAGTTCGGCAGCCACACGCCGATCACGTCGCCGCGCCGTACGCCGGCGGCGCGCAGCCGGGCGGCCACGGCCGCGGAGGCGTCACGCAGCTCGGCGTAGGTGAGCGAGCGGGCGTCGGTGTCCGGGCCGTGCTCGACGGCGGCGGCCCGGCCCGGGTGCGTGGCGGCGAGCCCGTCGAGCAGCGCGGTCAGGTGATCAGGAGGCGGTGGTGAGGTCATGGCGGTATCCACTTCGAGGACGGGGATCAGGCGGTGAGCTCGGCGAGCCAGCCGGCGAGGACGGCCGGGAAGTCGTCGATCTCCTCCATGGGGTAGTGGCCGACGCCGGGCAGCACGTCGAGGCGGCAGCCGGGGATGGCGCGCGCGGTCTCCTCGACGCCGGACAGGTCGATCCAGAAGTCGTCGGCGCCGGCCACCAGCCGCAGCGGGCTCGCGATGGCGCCGAGCCGGTCGCGCAGGTCGTGCCGGGTCCAGGCGATCAGGTCGCTGGTCGAGACGATCGGGTCCTCGCGGCGGTGCATGCGGGCGATCTCGGCGGCCCGCGCGGGCGGCACGTCCGCGCCGACGGCGGCGAGCGTGCCGTAGTACGTGCGGTCCATGCGGCTGGGGGAGGACACGTCCTCCAGGGAGCGCTCCAGCGAGCGTACGGACCAGCGGGAGTTGCGCGCGTCGGCGGCCATCGCCACCGCGGCGGTCACCCGGTCCGGCGCGGACGCGGCCAGGTCCAGGGTGATCTTGCCGCCGATCGAGCAGCCCACCACATGGAAGCGGTCCGCGCCCAGCTCGGTGGCCACCCGCAGCAGCCAGTCCCGGTACGCGCCCAGGTCGGTCACCGGGCCGCCGGCCGGCTCGTCGGAGCGGCCGTGCCCGGGCAGGTCGGGCACGATCACCCGGTACCCGTACGCGGGCAGCGCGGCCAGCGTACGGCGCCACTGCACGCCGCTCTGCCCGGCCGTGTGCACGCACAGCACCGGATCCCCGTCCCCGGCCGTCTCGACGAACCCGATGCGGCCGTCGATCTCCAGGTACCGGCCCTCGACGCGTGTCATGCCGCCCCCTCCGCGGCCAGCGCCCGGATGGAGTCCCAGGTCGCGACGATCGCCTTGTGCAGGCGCAGGTGCTCGTACGTGTTGCCGGTGACGCCGAACGCCCCGCGCATGGACCGCGCGATGAAGTCGTTGCGCGGCGCGTCGGCCAGCTCCACCCAGGCCAGCTCCTCGCCGTGCAGGGTGAACGTCGGCCCGGACGGCGTCCACCGCCCGGTCTCGAGCACCCGCCCCTTGTACACGCGCAGCTGCACGCTCTCCCGGCCCGCGGCCAGGCCGATCGACCCGTCGAAGGTGGCGGTGCCCTCGCCGAACTCGGCGTTGTCCGCCAGCCGCCCGGCCAGCAGCCCGGCCCAGGCGGGCGTGCCGAAATCCCGCTCGACGTACGTGGGCGGGCCCTGCGGATCGCGCGCGGAGACCAGGAACGCGGTGTCGCCCTCGCCGACCACCGTGCCGTCCGTACGGGCCAGCGTGACGTGCCGGTTCACCACCCCGGCGTCGCCGCGGGAGGAGCGGCGGCAGCGGGTCACGGTCATCTCGAACCGTACGGAGTCCCCGGCGACCAGCGGGTTGCGGAAGCGCCAGCTCAGGTCGAGCAGCGCGATGGCCGTGCCGTCGACGATGCCCAGGTCGTGCAGCAGGCCGAAGACCACCGCGATGCCGAGCGGGCCGTGCGCCAGCGGCCCGGCGAAGCCGTGACCGGCCGCGAACGCCGGGTCGGTGTGCACCGGGTTGGCGTCCCCGGACAGCCGGGCGAACGCGGCGATGTCGTCCGCGGCGATCTCCCGGACGCCGCTGGTGAAGCGGCGTCCGGGCCGGAAGTCCTCCAGGTACAGCAGGGTCACGCGATTCCTTCCACGAGGGCGAGGGCGTAGCGGGCGTAACGGGCGGCGAGGTCCGCGGCGGTCAGCGGGCCGTCCGGGCGGTACCACAGCGGTACGGCCGAGCACATGGTGAGGATGGCCAGGCACGCCTCGTCGGGATGCGGGGTGCCGAACACGCCCTCGGCCACGCCCTTCGCGACCAGGTGCTCGAAGATCTCCTGCTCGCGGTCGCGGCAGGCGACGATGCGCTCCCGGTGCGCGGGCCCGAGGTACCGCAGCTCGCTCGCGCTGACCAGGCACTCGGCCAGCCGCTCGGCCTCGAACCGGACGTACGCCGACACGGCGCCGGCGAACTGGTCCCGTACGGCCGGGCCCGCCGTCTCCACCGCCGCCTCGACGGCGGCGAGCTGGTCGGCGGAGGCGCGCCGGAGGATCTCCTCGAGCAGGTCGTCCTTGGCGGCGAAGTAGTTGTACACGTTCGCGGGCGTCACCCCGGCGGCGCCGGCGATCTGCCGCATCGTCGCCCCGTGGAAGCCGCGCTCGCGGAACGCGTCGAGGGCGGCGGCCAGGATCGCGCGCTCCACGCCCGCCGTACGCTCCCGCCGCGACATGCATGAACCTCTTTCTGAACGAACGACCGTTCAGAAACGATGGCAGCCGGGTGGCGGGAAAGTCAATGTCATATATGAAGGATTTTGTTGGTCCGGTGGATGATCTACTGTCGCCTCCATGCGCGTCCGCGACACGTTGCTGATCTTGCTGACCGTGGCCTCGGGGGCCGTCGACGCCGTGTGCTTCCTGGGGATCGGCGAGGTGTTCACCGCCGTGGTCACCGGCAACCTCGTGCTGCTCGGACTCGGCGCCGGTACCGGCGACTGGGTCGGGGTGGCCCGCTCGGGCGTCGCCGTGGCCGCGTACGCGACCGGCGTGCTGATCTCCGCGCGCCACCTGCCCCGCGCGACCGCGGCGGATCCGTGGCCGCGGCGCACCGCGTTCGCCGTCTACGGCGAGGCGGGGCTCCAGCTCGCGGTCGCGGTGGCCTGGCTCCTGCTCGCGGGGAACCCGCCGGCCGCGGCGCGGTATCCGATGATCGTCGCGTACGGCGTCTCGATGGGGGTGCAGAGCACGGTGGCGCAGGCGATCGCGGTGCACGGGGTGAGCACCACGTACGTCACCGGGACGTTGACCGGGCTGATCACCGACCTGGTGACCGGGCGCGGCGGCGGGCGGCGGAGGCGGGCGATGGTGGTCGCGTCGGTGGTGGCCGGGGCGGTGGTCACCGCGCTGCTGCTGCGGTTGGTGCCTCCCGTGGCCCCGTTCCTCCCCGCAGGCCTCACCCTGTCCACGGCGATCACCGCGACCATCGCGTTCCGCCGCCACCATCGCGTCACGTAGGGCGTACGGGGTCTGTCCCGCGCGTTGAAAAGGCCTCGCTGCGCGAGACTGATTTTTTGCGCGTGCGGCCGCCGTGCGTGGCTGGGCGCCGTTTGCGAAGTGCGGGCAGGAGCAGGGCGGGGTCTGTGCAGATTCTTGGCCACGCCGTCGCGGTACCGCCAGGGTTCAAGGCGTCGCCTGCGGCGGGCATCCAAGCTGTGCCGCGCATACGGCGGCCCGCCATCTACGGCGACCCACCGCGCAAATAAATCAGTCTCGCGAAGCGAGGCCTTATCCCGCGCAGCGCGCGGAGGGAGGCCGGGACCGCGGGCTACCGGCGGTCGTCGGATGGGCCCTCGGGGAGGCCGTGGATGTTGCGGTGGCGGCGTTTTTTGCCTTTGCGGGGGCGGCGTTCGGAGCCGGCGCCGCCCCAGAAGGCGAAGCCGGTGATGGTGATGCGGGGGGCGCCGGGGGTGCCGGGGCCGGCCGCGTTGGCGTCGAAGCCGCCCATGATGCCGAGGCCGTTGACGTGCACCTCGGCGTCTTCGGGGACGATGATGTTGACGCCGCCCATGATCGCCACGACGCGGATCGTCACGTCGCGCTCGGCGAAGCGCGCCTCGCGCAGGTCGATCTCGCCGCCGCCCATGATCGTCACCGACGTGAACGTGCGCGGCACCACCCAGGCGCCCTTGCGCTGGTAGCCGCCCAGGATGCCGATGCCGGTCGAGGATGTCGGCGCGGTGCCGTACCCGAAGTCGCGCGACGGGACCGCGGGTTCGCGCGCGGCGTCGGTGACGGGCAGGTCGGCGGTCACCTCGGCCAGCTCGCCGTAGGTCTTGGCGGCGTAGACGGCGCTGAGCCGCTCGTCCACCTCGGCGAGCTCAAGGCGGCCCTCGGCCGCCGCCTCGCGGATGATCGCCGCGCTGCGGTCACGGTCCGCGTCGGAGGCGCGGAGATCGGGCGCCTTACGCGGATCGGACGCACCGGAAACGTCGCTCACACCGGCAGAGTAGAACAATCCCGGCGTGATTTGGCCGTGCGTCCCGGCCGTACATCGACGGCGGATCGGGATTCCGGCGAGCCGCCGCCGGAATCCCGATCCGCCGTCATGGTGCCGCTGGGGCGCGGAGCCGAGCGCGGTCAGCTCAGCTTCACGTCGCTCGCCTTCACGTAGGCGAGCCGGTGGTTGAGCTGGATGGCGTAGTACTTCTGCTTGCCGGTGACGACGGTGTGGTCACCGGGCTTGCTCGCGTCGATGGTCTTCGCGTAGTAGTAGTTCGCCTTCGTGGCGCCCACCACCGTGTACTTCTGGCCCTGCTTGAGCTTGTACGCCAGCGCCGACACGGCCTGCGCCGGGATCTGCTTCGGGTACTCCGACTTGTCCGGGAACGCCTCGCCGTACGTGGCCGCGGACGCGGCGCGCGGCGTGACCGTGTGGCCCTTGGCGGGCCTGGTCACCGGCGCCTTCTCCGAGTCGCGGAACCAGCCGACCCGGCCGCCGTACCAGATGCCGGTCCAGCCCGGCTTGCGCGCCGCCACCGCGAACCGCTGCCCGGCCGACGCCCGCGCGCCCCAGTCGCCGATCTTCGTGGTGCTCGCCGTGCCGTCCGGGTGCAGGGCGGAGTCGCCGAGCAGCTTGGCGTCGTCGCTCGGGGCGCTGCGCAGGTACACGAACGACGCGCCCTGCGCGGGCAGGTCCGTGCACTTGCCGTTGTCGTCGCAGGTGCTCACCGGCGGCTTGTTGGTGTCGAAGTCCGGCGCGATCTGCACCTGCTTCGCCTTCGCGCTCCACGCCGGCTTCGTGTCCGCGGTCGTGCCGCGGATCAGGTCCATGTAGTGGTTCCAGTCCCAGTACGGGCCCGGGTCGGTGTGCATCGCCGCGGTGCCCTTGGTGTCCTGGCCGGGCACGTTGTCGTGGCCGATGATGTGGCCGCGGTTCACCGGGATGTCGAACTTCTTGGTCAGGTACCGCACGAGCCGCGCCGAGTTCTTGTACATCGGCTCGGTGAACCAGGTGGCGCCCTTCTCCACGTAGCCCTCGTGCTCGATGCCCACCGAGTGGGCGTTGAAGTCCCAGTTGCCGGCGTGCCACGGCACATCCTTGGTGCGCACCATCTGGGTGACCTCGCCGTCGGAGGAGCGGATCACGTAGTGCGAGGACGTGGCCGAGGTCGGATCGGAGAACTGCTTCTTGGTCTGGTCGTAGCCCTCTTCGGTGTCGTGGATCACCACGTACTTGATCTTGAGGTCCGTCGGCCGCTTCGCCGTGTCGTAGTTCCCGTACTTGGTCTTGTCGCCGTCATCGGTCTGCGCGTGCGCGGCCGGCTCGTACAGGCAGTCCAGGCTCGCCGGGCACTCGGTCTTGGCCGCCTTGGGCGAGGCGGCCAGCCGCAGCCGCTTGGTGGCGGACTTGTCCGGCGTGACGCCGCCGGACCGCAGGCTCATCTTCTGGCCGTCGAGCGTCGTACGGCTCGCCCCGGACTTCAGCGCGGAGTAGACGTCGTTGGCGAACGTGAGCGCCTCGGAGTTCGCCGAGCCGCTGAACTTGGCCACCGCCGGGTACCACTTGCCCTCGGTGGCCGGCGTGCCGCCGGTCAGCCGCTTCTCGTACTGCGCCAGCAGCGCCGCGCCGCCGCGGATGTTCTCCGCCGGGTCGGTGCGCAGCTCCTTCGGGCTCGACCCGATCAGCTTGGCCGCCTTGATCAGCGTCTGGGTACGGGTGTCGGACGCGGCCAGACCGCGCGGCGACACCGCCCCGGTCGGCCGCCACACCAGCGCCATCGGACCGTACGCGCCCGTCGTGCTCGGCTTGCCGCCATGGTCGTCCCAGCGGCTCTGCGCGTAGGACACGGCGAGCAGCACCCGCTCCGGCACGTGGAACTCGCGCGCCGCGTCGGTGAAGTCCTGCTGCCGTACGCGGTCGCTGGGCGCCGCGGTGGCGGCCTGGCCGAGCACGGCGGCCACGCCGCCCAGCACCGCGACGGCCAGGCCCGCGGTCGCGATGCGCACAGTCCGGTGACGATTCATGGGGGAGGACTATAGAAGCCCGTGCCGCGCGAAGATCGGAAGTTCGGTGCGGAACGGTGTGTGACGTCTCGCACCCGGCAGGTGACCGGCGAATTCGCCTGAATTAATTCGAAGCGGGCGGAGTCTCCGGCTCGGTGATCCGGCGGCGGGGGACGCCGGGGACGTCCCGGCGCGGCTTGTCCAGCGCCGGTGGGGGCGCGGTCTCGACGGCCGCGTCGGTCTCCGCTTCGGTCTCCGTCTCCACCTCGCGCCGCTCCCGGGCGGCCGCGTCCTCGCGGGCCTCGAACCGGGCCAGCACCAGCGCGCCGCCGATCGCGCACAGGAAGCCGATCAGCGCCACGATCATGAAGCCGTGCCGCGGGCGGTCGCCCAGCACCAGCACGCCGACCACGGCCGGGATCACGGTCTGCCCGAGCACCATGGCCGACTGCACGACCGTCACCTTGCTCTGCTGCAGCGCCGAGGCGAACAGCAGGAACGCGCCGGCGCCGCACACGCACATCACGTAGAAGGCGGGGTCCTCGGCCAGCGACCGTACAGAGTGCAGGTTGCCGAGCACCCGGATCGAGATGCTGGCCGTGCCGAACGCCAGGCCGGCGACGCCGCCGAGCGCCCCGGCCCGCCAGCCGGGCGGCAGCTTGGCCGCCGCCAGTGCGAGCACCACCAGCACGCCGACCGCGACGATCAGCCCGGTACGTACCTCCCAGCCGCCCTCGACGTGCGCCCGCCCGGCGGCCGACACGCCCAGCAGCGCCAGGCCCACGCAGACCGCGAGGATGGCGAACTTCTCCAGCTTGTGCAGCCGGTACCCGATCATCTTGGCGCCGAGCACGGCCGACACGGCCAGGCTCCCGGCGGAGGAGGACTGCGCGAGGAACAGCGGCAGCGTGCGCAGCGCGCCGAGCAGGCACAAGAAGCCGATCAGTTCACAGGCCAGGCCGGCGATGAAGTGCCAGCGGCCGAGCAGCCGGGCGAGCAGCCCGGGGTCGAGCTTGCGGTCCTTGAGCGGCTCCGCGCGCGCGGCGACGGCCTCGAGCACCGTTCCGGTGCCGAGGAAGAGAGAGGCCGCCAGTGCCCCGAGCAATCCCAACCACACGTAACCGACCATACGGCCAACCGGGCAGCGCGTTGTACCAGTTCGGCGTGGATCATGGGCCGGGCGGGCGGCCGCGGAGGCTACCTCGGCGGGGTATCCCGGCCGGGAGCCGCAGGTGGCGTTCCTGTGAATCCCCCGTGAGCACGGGCGTTCCGCGCCCGTGCGGATTGCCCGTTTCGTGCCTCGGGCCACGTGCCGGGCCCGTTCGTCACAATGGGGATACGGCTTGGCCAACCGTTCGGGAGGATGCCGTGCCGATCGATCTCAACGCCGACCTCGGGGAGAGCTTCGGCCGCTGGGAGCTGGGCGACGACGACGCCCTGCTCGACCTTGTGACCAGCGCGAACGTGGCGTGCGGATTCCACGCGGGGGACTCGACGGTGCTGGCGCGCACGTGCGCGCGGGCCGCGGAGACCGGCGTGGCCATCGGCGCGCAGGTCGGGTACCGCGACCTGGCCGGTTTCGGGCGCCGCTTCATCGACGTGCCGCCGGACGACCTCACCAACGACGTGCTGTACCAGATCGGCGCGCTGGAGGCGTTCGCGCGGGTCAGCGGCGTGCGGGTGGCGTACGTGAAGCCGCACGGCGCGCTGTACAACGCCATCGTCCATCACGAGGAGCAGGCCGCCGCCGTGGTGGAGGCGGTGGTCCGGTACGACGCGGAGCTGCCCGTGCTCGGGCTGCCGGGGTCCGCGTGGCTGCGGCTGGCCGCCGAGGCCGGGCTGACCACGGTCGCCGAGGCGTTCGCGGACCGCGCGTACACGCCGGAGGGCACGCTGGTGTCCCGCCGCGAGCACGGAGCGGTGCTGCACGACGCGGAGGAGATCGCCCGCCGCTGCGTACGGCTGGCCACCAAGGGCGAGATCGAGGCGGCCGACGGCACGGTGCTGCGCGCCGAGGCCGCGTCGATCTGCGTGCACGGCGACACGCCCGGCGCGGTCGAGACGGCCCGCGCCGTCCGCATCGCGCTCGGCGAGGCCGGCGTCGAACTCGCCTCGTTCGCGGGCGGGTGACCCGGTGCGCGTCCTGCCGTGCGCCGACGCCGGCCTGCTCGTGGAGCTGGACGACCTCGCCGGCGTGCTCGCGCTGTACGCGGCGCTGCGCGACGACCCGCCGCCGGGCGTGACCGGCCTGGTCCCCGCCGCCCGTACGCTGCTCCTGCACCTCGACCCGGCCCGCGCCGACGCCGACGCGGTCGAGCGCCGGATCCGGGCCACGGCCGTCTCCGAGGGCGGCGACGGGCCGGACGGCGCGCCGCTCGTCACCATCCCGGTCGTCTACGACGGCGCCGACCTCGGCGACATCGCCGCGCACACCGGGCTGAGCGCGGCGGAGGTCGTCGCCGCGCACACCGGCGCCGAGTGGACGGTCGCGTTCTGCGGCTTCTCGCCGGGGTTCGGGTACCTGGCCGGCGGCGACCCCCGGTTGCACGTGCCGCGCCGTACGGAGTCCCGTACGCGCGTACCGGCGGGCGCGGTGGCGCTGGCGGGGGAGTTCACCGGCGTGTACCCGCGGGAGTCGCCGGGCGGCTGGCAGCTCCTCGGACGGACCGAGGTGCTCACGTGGGACCTCGACCGGGATCCGCCGGGGCTGCTGCGGCCGGGGGTGCGGGTGCGGTTCGAGGAGGCCGGATGAAGGCCCTCGACGTCATCACCCCCGGCCCCTTCTCCACCGTCCAGGACCTCGGCCGGTTCGGGTGGGCCGCCCTCGGCGTGGGCGTGTCCGGGGCCGCGGACCGCGACGCGCTGCGGCTGGGGAACCGGCTGGTCGGCAACGCCGAGGACGCCGCGGGGATCGAGGTCACCTTCGGCGGTCTTGAGGTGCGCGCCGTCGGGGCCGGGTACGCGGCCGTGACCGGGGCGTACGGGCCGGTCGCGGTGAACGGCCGGCCGGCCGCGGCCAACGCGGTGCTCCGGCTCGCCGACGGCGACCGGCTGCGGATCGGCACCCCGGACGCGGGCCTGCGCGCGTACCTCGCGGTGCGCGGCGGCATCGACGTGGCGCCGGTGCTGGGGTCCCGCGCCACCGACACCATGGCCGGCATCGGGCCCGACCCGCTCACGCCGGGCGCCCGCCTGCCGGTGGGGGACCCGCACGGCGACCTGCCGTCCGTGGACCACGCCCCGGTCCGTACGCCCACCGTCGAGGTGCTGATCCTGCGCGTCGTGCCCGGGCCGCGCGCCGACTGGTTCGCCCCGGACGCCCTGGACGCGCTGGGCTCCGCCCCGTACGAGGTGACCACCGACTCCGACCGCATCGGCATGCGCCTCACCGGGCCGCCGCTGGAGCGCACCCGCCCCGGGGAGCTGCCCAGCGAGGGCATGGTGCGCGGCGCCCTGCAGGTGCCGCCGTCCCGGATGCCCACGCTGCTGCTCGCCGACCACCCGGTGACCGGCGGCTACCCGGTGATCGCCGTGGTGGTCGCCGCGGACGTGGACCGGGCCGCGCAGGCCCGCCCGGGACAGCGGATCCGCTTCCGCTTGCCCCGCATGGCACGATCGGCGCATGGGTGAGATGACGCGGGCGCTTGTGCCCTGGGACGACCTGCGCGACGCCGCGCCGGACCTGCGGATCGACGTGTACGACGGGGTCGCCGCCCCGCCCGGCGACGTGGCGGACGTCGAGCTGTACGTGCTCCCGTACGCCAAGGACCCCGGCCCGGCCCTGATCGCCGGCATGCCGAACCTGCGCGTGCTGCAGACGCTGAACGCCGGGTACGAGGAGCTGCTGCCGCTGCTGCCCGACGGCGTGACGCTGTGCAACGGGCGCGGGCTGCACGACGCCAGCACCGCCGAGCACGCGCTGGCGCTGATCCTGGCCGCGCAGCGGGAGTTCCCGCGCTGGGTCCGCGAGCAGCAGGCGCACCGCTGGACCCGCGAGCACACCGGGTCGCTGGCCGACGCCCGGGTGCTGATCGTCGGCTACGGCAGCATCGGCGCCGCCCTCGACACGCGCCTCCAGGCCTGCGAGGCCGACGTGGTGAAGGTGGCACGCCGCGCCCGCCCGGAGGAAGGCGTGCACGGCGTCGCCGACCTGCCCGGGCTGCTGCCGGAGGCCGACGTCGTGGTGCTCATCGTGCCCGGCGGGCCGTCCTCGTCCGGCATGTTCGGCGCCCGGGAGCTCGCGCTGCTGCGCGATGGGGCGCTCGTGGTCAATATCGGGCGCGGCCCGGTCCTCGATACGGACGCCCTCGTCGCCGAAACCGCCTCGGGCCGCCTGCGCGCCGCGCTCGACGTGGTGGACCCGGAGCCGCTGCCGGCCGGGCACCCGCTGTGGGACAGCCCCGGCGTGTTCATCACCCCGCACGTGGGCGGGGGATCCGCCACCTTTTACCCTCGGGCCAAACGGTTCGTCGCCGACCAGCTCCGGAGGTTCACCGAGAAGCGGCCACTCCGTAACGTCGTCGTCCAGGGCTGATCGGTTTTCCGTACGGACGGAGGGGAAGGAGATTGTCCCGCGGCCCCCGCACGGGGGCCTCGTCGTGTTCCGCGTAGTGGAAGACGCGGGCCCAGCGCGTAAAATACGCGCACAACGCTCAGAGGGGGACTCGCGGTGGCGGACGCTGTGTCTGGCAAGAGCTCATTCGTTGTCGTGGCGAACCGTCTGCCGGTTGACCGGGTGGTCACACCGGACGGCACGCTGCGCTGGCGGCGCAGCCCCGGCGGGCTGGTCAGTGCGCTGAGCCCGGTGATGCGCAGCCGTAAGGGCGCGTGGATCGGCTGGGCGGGCGTGCCGGAGGAATGCCCGGAGCCGTTCAACACGGACGGCATGCACCTGGCGCCGGTGAGGCTGTCGGCCAGCGACATCGAGCTGTACTACGAGGGATTCGCCAACGCCACGCTGTGGCCGCTGTACCACGACGTGGTGGCGCCGCCGGTCTACGACCGGTCGATGTGGGACGCCTATGTCGCGGTGAACGAGCGGTTCGCCGACCAGGCGGCGAAGGCCGCGGCGCGCCGCGCGGTCGTGTGGGTGCAGGACTACCAGCTGCAGCTGGTCCCCTCGATCCTCCGCCGGATGCGCCCGGACCTGCGCATCGGCTTCTTCCTGCACATCCCGTTCCCGCCGATCGAGCTGTTCCAGCAGCTCCCGTGGCGGCGGCAGATCGTCGACGGGCTGCTCGGCGCCGACCTGGTCGGGTTCCAGCGGCCGGGCGCCGCGTCGAACTTCGTCCGGCTCTGCCACCGGCTGCTCGGGCACACCACGAAGTCCGGCCAGATCTTCGTCGGCGACCGCGTGGTGCGCGCCGAGGCGTTCCCCATCTCCGTGGACGCCACCGAGCTGACCGAGCTGGCCGCCGACGCCGACACGCACGACCGCGCCAAGCAGATCCGCGAGGAGCTCGGCGGGCCGGAGAAGGTGCTGCTCGGCGTCGACCGGCTCGACTACACCAAGGGCATCGGCGCGCGGCTGACCGCGTTCGCCGAGCTGCTCGACGACGGCGAGCTGGGGCCGGACGAGGCGGTGTTCGTCCAGATCGCCACGCCGAGCCGGGAGCGGGTCGAGCAGTACCAGCGGCTGCGCGACGACATCGAGCTGCAGGTCGGGCACATCAACGGCGAGCACGGCCGGCTCGGCTGGCCGGTCGTGCACTACCTGCACACGTCCTACGATCGCAAGGAACTGGTCGCATCGTTCCTCGCCGCCGACGTGATGGTGGTGACGCCGCTGCGCGACGGCATGAACCTCGTGGCGAAGGAGTACGTCGCGGCGCGCAGCGACCTGGGCGGCGCGCTGGTGCTCAGCGAGTTCGCCGGGGCGGCCGACGAGATGCGGCGGGCGTTCCTGGTCAACCCGCACGACATCGACGGCCTGAAGCGTACGCTGCTCGACGCGATGCGGGCCGACCCCGCTGAGCTGGCCCGCCGTATGCGATCGATGCGGCGGCGGGTCCTGGAGCATGACGTGTACCAGTGGGCGGGGGATTTCCTGTCCGCTCTGGAGGGGTGAGCCCGGCTTTGGCAAGCACTGCCGCGCGAAGCGCGACCTTGTGGGGTGGTTGGCTGGGCGGCGGGCGGGAGGACAGCGATCTGTCCGTACCGATCCGGTTCAGTGCCACTGGATCTGGGCACACCTCTGACCTATATGCGGCCCCTGCCGGGAGGGTGGCGGGGCGACGAGAAGAGACGGATACGACGTGAGCGAGCACCTGGGCCAAGAACCGCGGCTGACACCTGCGGCCCGCGCCCGGCTGGAGGCGGAGCTTGAGCGGCTGCGCGAGGAGCGCGGCCAGCTCGTGGCCAGCCTCAGCTTCGACGAGACCCGCGGCGACAGCGCGGATCAGGCCGCCGCCGTGGAGCGCGGCGCCGAGCTGGAACGCGTCGATCACCGGATCGATGAGCTGCTCGGCCTGCTGAGCAACCGGAAGGCGGCCGCGCCGCCGTCCGGCGACGAGGTCGAGGTGGGCACGCTGGTCACCCTCGAGTTCGGCGACGGCGACACCGAGACCGTCCAGGTCGGCGTGAAGGCGCTGCAGGACCAGGACGACATCTCGGTGCTGACCCCGGACAGCCCGCTCGGCCGGGCGATCCTCGGCCGCCGCGCGGGCGAGACGGTCACCTACACCACGCCCCGGGGGGAGAGCGAGGCGAAGGTCCTGACCGTCCGCGTCGCCGAGCACTGACGGCCCGTTTCACGACGGCCCTGGGGCGGGTGCCCCGGGGCCGTTCGTGTACGGGATCAGCTCGGCGAGCCGGCGGCGGTGCGCGGCCGGCGTGCCGTACAGGCAGGCGTCGGCGTACGCGCGCTTGAGGTACCGGTGCGCGTCGTGCTCCCAGGTGAAGCCGATGCCGCCGTGCAGTTGCAGCATCTCGGCGGCGGCGTCGCGGTACGTCTCCCCGCACAGCGACGCGGCGGCCGCGGCGAGGGCCGGGCCGTCGTCCGCGTGGTCGGCGACGGCGTCGATGGCGTCGAGGGCCAGCGCCCGGGCCTGCGCGATCCGCGCCGCGAGATCGGCCAGCCGGTGCTTGACGGCCTGGAAGGAGCCGATGGGGCGGCCGAACTGCTCGCGGACCTTGACGTAGGCGACGGTCGCGTCGAGGCAGTGCGCGGCGCCGCCGGCCTGCTCGGCGGCCAGGCCCGTACATGCCAGGTCGGTGAGCCGGCGCTCGGCGGCGTCGGCGTCCCCGCGGATCCGCCGGGCGCCGCGCGGGTCCGGCCGTACGCGGGCGAGCGGCCGGGTCAGGTCCATCGGGGTGAGCTCCTCGGCCGCGGCGTGCTCGGTGGCGTACCAGGCGCCGCCGTGGCGGAAGAGCAGGACGTCGGCGCGCGCGGCGTCCGGTACCGGGCCGTCCGGGGGCCAGGCGAGCGCGGCGACGCGGCTTCCGTCCGCCAGGCCGGGGAGGATCTCGGCGCACGCGTCGTCGTCGCCGGTGGCGAGCAGCAGGCCGGGGGCCAGGACGGCGGTGCTCAGGTACGGGCTCGGCACCAGTCGCGCGCCCAGCTCCGCCACGACCGCGCACGCCTCCCGGAGCGTGCCGCCGGCCCCGCCGTACCGTTCCGGGACCATCAGGCCGGCGGCGCCGATCTGGCCGGTCAGGATGGCCCAGACGTCGGTGCCGTGCCGGTCGAGGAGGGTGCGTACGGCGTCGCGCAGGTCGTCGAGTTCCGCGGTCACGTGCGGCCCCGCAGTTCGCGCTTCAGCACCTTGCCGCCCGCGTTGCGGGGGAGGGCCGGGAGGAACTCGACCGTACGGGGGGTCTTGAAGTTCGCCAGGTGAGCGCGGCAGTACGTGATGAGGTCGGCGGGGTCGGGGCGGGCGCCGGGGCGGGGGACCACGTAGGCCTTGGGGACCTCGCCCAGGCGGTGGTCGGGGACGCCGACGACCGCGGCCTCGGAGACCGCGTCGTGCCGGGCGAGGACCTGTTCGACCTCGGCCGGGTACACGTTGAAGCCGCCGACGGTGAGCATGTCCTTCAGGCGGTCGGTGATCCGCAGGTGGCCGGTCGGGGTGAGCCGGCCGACGTCGCCGGTGCGCAGGCGGCCGTCGGCGTCGAACGCCGCGGCGGTGGCGCCGGGGTCGTCGAGGTAGCCGAGCATGACGTTCGGGCCGCGCAGCCGGACCTCGCCGTCGGTGCCCGGCGGCGCCTCGGTGCCGTCCGGGGCGCAGATGGCGACGTCGAAGCCGGCGGTCGGGCGGCCGCAGGTGGTGGCGATGGTGCGCGGGTCGTCGTCCGGGCGGCTCATCGTCACCACCACCGCCTCGGTCAGCCCGTACGCGGTCAGCACGGTGCGGAACGCCAGCTCCTCGCGCATCCGCTCGACCAGCCGGACCGGTACGGACGCCGCGCCGGTGACCGCGACGCGCAGCGCGGGCAGGTCGGGGCGCTCGGGGGCGTCCAGGATCGACTGGTAGATCGTCGGCGGACCGGGCAGGACGGTGATCCGCTCGGCCGCGGCGAGACGGAGCGTCTCGGCGGGGTCGAACGCCGCCTGCGGGACGATCGTGGCGCCCGCCGCCAGGCACGCGACGATCCCGGCCTTGTAGCCGAAGCTGTGGAAGAACGGGTTGACGATCAGGTACCGGTCGCCCGGGCCGACGCCGGCGGCGGCGGTCCAGGCGCGGGCCACGTCGACGGACTGGCGGTGCGCGGACATCGCGCCCTTGGGCTGGCCGGTGGTGCCGGAGGTGAACAGCACGTCGGCGACGTCGTCGGGGCGTACCTCGGGCAGGCGGGCGTCTCCGGCGGCGTCGAGGAAGCGCGGCCAGGCGAGCGCGTCCGGGGCACGGGTCGCGTCGGCGCAGGCCACGACCGTACGGAGGTCGGGCAGGTGCGGGCGGACGCGGCCGACCATGGCGACGTGGTCGAGGCCGAGGAAGCCCTCGGCGGCGAAGACGAGCCGGGCGCGGGAGCGGCGCAGGATGTCGGTGGCCTCGTCGGCGGTGAAGCGGGTGTTCACCGGGACGAGGACGGCGCCGGCGGCGTGGATGCCGAGCAGCGCCAGGACCCAGCGCCAGGTGTTCGGCGCCCAGACCGCCACCCGGTCGCCGGGGCGGACGCCGTGTGCGACGAGCGCGCCGGCCACGCGGTGGGCCTCGGCGGCGAGGCCGGCGTACGTCATGCGTACGGGGCCGTCGGCGAGCGCCTCACGCTCGCCGTACCGCGCGACGGCCTCGCTCAGCAGGGCCGGGACGGTCCGCGCGGGCATGGGCGCCTCCCCGAGCAGCCAAGCAAGCATTTGGTACGGTGAGCGTACACCGAACCTTGCTCCGTACGTCGTGGCCGAGAATCTGCAAGCCCCGGGAGAGCGCGTGGACGACGCGGCATTCCGCACCGAGGTCCGCGATTGGCTGGCCGCGAACCTCACCGGCGATTTCGCCGACCTGCGCGGGCTCGGCGGCCCGGGGCGCGAGCACGAGGCGTTCGAGGAGCGGCTGGCCTGGGAGCGGCACCTGGCGGCGGCCGGCTGGACGTGCCTGGGCTGGCCGGCGGCGTACGGCGGGCGGGAGCTGAGCCTGGCCCGCCAGGTGGTCTTCGCCGAGGAGTACGCCCGCGCCGACGCCCCCGCGACCGTCAACCACCTGGGCGAACGCCTGCTCGGCCCGACGCTCATCGCGTTCGGCGACGACGCGCAGCGCGCCCGGTTCCTGCCGCGCATCCGGGACGTCACGGAGCTGTGGTGCCAGGGCTACTCCGAACCCGGCGCGGGCTCGGACCTGGCCGCGGTGCGCACCCGCGCGGAGCGGGACGGCGCGGAGTGGGTGATCACCGGGCAGAAGGTGTGGACGTCGCTGGCCCGGCAGGCCGACTGGTGCTTCGTGCTGGCCCGCACCGGCCCGGGCGCGCGGCACCGCGGCCTGTCGTACCTGCTGGTCCCGATGCGGCAGCCCGGGGTCGAGGTGCGCCCGATCCGCCAGGCCACCGGGACGTCGGAGTTCAACGAGGTGTTCTTCGACGGCGCGCGTACGGACGCGTCGTACGTGGTCGGCGAGCCGGGCGACGGCTGGCGGGTGGCGATGGGCACGCTGGCGTTCGAGCGCGGGGTGGCGACGCTGGCCCAGCAGGTCGGCTTCGCCCGCGAGCTGGACGAGGTGACCGCGCTGGCCCGCCGTACCGGCGCCATCGACGACCCGCTGATCGCCGACCGGCTGACCCGGGCGTGGATCGGCCTGCGCGCCATGCGCGCCGCGGCCGTGCGCACGCTCGGCGCCGCCGGCCCGGTGGACGCGTCCATCGCCAAGCTCACCTGGGCGACGTGGCACCGGGCGCTCGGCGAACTGGCCATGGACGTGCACGGCCGCGCCGGGCTGGTCGCGGCCGGCCCACCGTACGAGCTGGACCCGGTGCAGCGGCTGTTCCTGTTCACCCGGGCCGACACGATCTACGGCGGCTCGAACGAGATCCAGCGCACCATCATCGCCGAACGCGGCCTCGGCCTGCCCCGTACGTGAGGAGCCCGCATGGACGCCTACATCATCGACGCGGTCCGCACGCCGGTCGGGCGGCGCAACGGCGGGCTGAGCGCGGCGCACCCCGCCGACCTGGGGGCGCACGTGATCAGCGCGCTGCTGGACCGTACGGGGGTGGACCCGGCGGCGGTCGACGACGTGGTCTTCGGGTGCGTGGACACGGTCGGGCCGCAGGCCGGGGACATCGCGCGGACGTGCTGGCTGGCCGCCGGGCTGCCGGAGGAGGTGCCGGGGGTCACCGTGGACCGGCAGTGCGGGTCCTCGCAGCAGGCCGTGCACTTCGCCGCGCAGGCCGTCATGTCCGGGACGAGCGACCTGGTGGTGGCCGGAGGCGTGCAGAGCATGAGCCGGGTGCCGATCTCCTACGCCATGACCGCCGGGCAGGAGCTGGGATTCCCGACGCCGTTCGCCGGGTCGTCCGGGTGGGCGAAGCGGTACGGGGACGCGGAGATCTCCCAGTTCCGCGCGGCCGAGGCGATCGCCGGGCGGTGGGGGATCGAGCGGGCCGCGATGGAGGCGTACGCGCTGGCCAGCCACCGCAAGGCGGTCGCGGCGGCGGACGCCGGGCGGTTCGACGGGGAGATCGCGCCGTACGGGGAGGTACGGGCCGACGAGGGTCCGCGGCGGGACACCACCGCGGCGAAGATGGCCGCGCTCCCGTCGCTCGTCGACGACGGCCGGGTGACCGCGGCGACGTCCAGCCAGATCTCCGACGCCGCGGCGGCGCTGCTGATCGCGTCCCCGGCGGCGGTCCGCACGCACGGCCTGGTCCCGCGCGCCCGCATCCGGCACCTGTCGGCCCGCGGCGCCGACCCGGTGCTGATGCTCACCGCCCCCATCCCCGCGACGGCCCGGGCCCTGTCCCGTACCGGCCTGACCATCGACGACATCGACCTCGTGGAGATCAACGAGGCGTTCGCCAGCGTCGTCCTGGCCTGGCTGGCGGAGACCGGCGCCGACCCGGCCCGAGTGAACGTCAACGGCGGCGCCATCGCGCTCGGCCACCCGCTGGGCGCCACCGGGGCGCGCCTGATGACCACGCTCCTGTCCGAGCTGGAACGCCGCGGCGCCCGCTACGGCCTCCAGACGATGTGCGAGGGTGGCGGCCAAGCGAACGTGACGATCCTGGAACGCGCGTAACCCGGGCTGCGCGGGCTAGAGGCCTCGCTCCGCGCGCCCCCGCGCTGCGCGCCCCCGCGCTGCGCGCACCCCGTGCTGCGCGCGAAAAGGCCTCGCTTCGCGAGACTGATTTTTGCGCGTGGGGTCGCCGTTGTGGCTGGGCGCCGTTTGCGAAGTGCGGGCAGGATGCGGGGCGGGGTCTGTGCAGATTCCTGGCACGGGGGCGTTGTGGTACTTGCAGGGTGCCGAGCCGAAGATCACGCGATTCGCGCAACCCCGCGCGGGGATTGATGCCCGCCGCATCCAAGCTGTGCCGCGCAAACGGCGGCCCGCCTGCTACGGCGACCCACTGCGCAAATAAATCAGTCTCGCGAAGCGAGGCCTTTATCCCGCGCAGCGCGTGGATCAGCCGCAGCCCCTAGCCCATCCCCGAAAGCGTGCTCAGCGTGTGTTCCACGCCGCTCGTGGCCGGGACCACGACCACCTCGTCCAAGCCTGCTTCGGCGTACGCGGACAGGCGGGTGGATACCAGGGACGCGTCGCCGACCAGGCCGAGGCGGGTTCCCGCGTCCGGGGGCAGCGCGGCGTACAGGTCATCGGGGGACGCGCCCTTGCCGACCAGGTCGACCGCCGCGCCGAACCCGGCGTCGGCGAACATCTCCTGGTACCCGGCCACCGGCAGATAGTTCACCAGGGACCACATGACCTCCTCGTACGCCGCCGCGTCCGGCTCGACCGCGGCCGGGATCCACGCCGCCAGCCGCGGCGCGGGGCGCCCGGCCTCCTTGGCCGCGGCGTCCAGCCGGGCCCGGTACCCGCGGGCCAGCTCCGGTGACACCAGGTCGAGCACCATGCGGTCCGCGTACCGGGCCGCCGCCGCGATCGCCTTGTCGCCGAACGCGGCGAGGGTGATGCCTCCGCCGGGCGGGTCGAGCGCCAGCCGGTAGTCGTGCGTGGAGACCAGCTCGCCGGCGAAGTCGGCCTGCTCGCCGCGGAACAGCGCGCGCAGCGCCTGCGCGCTCTCCGCCATCGTGGACACCGCGCGCCGCCGGGACCGGCCGTGCATCCGCTCGACCACCCGTACGCTGGACGACCCGAGCGCCACCCCGACCGGACGCCCGGTGAGCGCGGCGGTGGACGCGGCGGCGCGGGCGATCGAGGCGGGGTCGCGGACCGACACCGGGATCGGCCCGACGGTCAGCGCCACCCGGGACGTCTCCCGCCCGGCGGCGGTGGCGAGCGCGAACGCGTCCCACACGAAACCCTCGCCCACCCACAGGTCGCGGTACCCGAGCCGGTCCGCCAGCACGGCGGTGCGCAGCTCGGCCTCCGGAGGCACGTTCGGACGGGCGGCGATCACAACGCTGATGTCCATGGCCGGGCCAACAGCCGGGCACCCGCGCGTTGTTCCGCCGTACGTACGCGGCAGACTGTCGGGTCGTACACGATCGACCCGACCGGGGGAGCCGAATGAGTAACGACCTGACCGTTTTCGTCACCGGGGCCAGCGCGGGGTTCGGTACGGCGATCGCCCGGCGGTTCGCCGCCGACGGCGCGCGGGTGGTCGCGGCGGCACGGCGCACCGAGCGGCTGGAGGAGCTTGCCGCCGAGTTCGGCGGCGCGGTGCTGCCGGTGGCGCTGGACGTACGGGACCGCGCGGCGGTGCACCGCGCGGTCCAGACGCTGCCGGCGGACTTCGCCGCGGTGGACGTGCTGGTCAACAACGCCGGCCTGGCGCTGGGCCTGGAGCCCGCGCAGTCCGCCGACGAGGACCAGTGGGACCAGATGATCGAGACGAACTGCCGCGGCCTGACCACGTGCACCCGTGCGGTGCTGCCCGGCATGGTGGCGCGCGGCCGCGGACACGTGATCAACATCGGCTCGATCGCCGGCCACTACCCGTACCCGGGCGGCAACGTGTACGGCGCGACCAAGGCGTTCGTGCACAACTTCAGCCTGAACCTGCGCAGCGACCTGCACGGCACCGGCGTACGGGTGACCTGCGTGGAGCCGGGGCTCGCGGGCGGCACGGAGTTCTCCGACGTACGGTTCGGCGGCGACCGCGAGCGCGCGGCCGCCGTCTACGAAGGGACGAAGCCGCTGCTGCCGGAGGACGTCGCCGAGGCGGTGGCCTGGGCGACCGCCCAGCCCGCTCATGTCAACGTGAACACGATCGAGCTGATGCCGGTCGCCCAGTCCTTCTCGGCGCTCCAGGTGGACCGCGGCTAGCGGCTCACGTGCCGCGGCCGGTACGCCCGGACCAGCGGCACCAGGTTGAGCAGCAGGCCGGCCAGCGCCACCCCGGTGACCAGGTTGACGCCGGGGTGGAACTGGCCGAAGCCGGCGGACGGCGTGCCGCCCCCGGCGACCAGCGCGGTCACCACGGCCAGCACCAGCGCCGCGCCGACCTGCCCGGACGTCTGCACCAGGCCGGACGCCAGGCCCTGCTCGTCGTCGTGGATGCCCTCGGTGGCCTGGCCCATGATCGAGCTGAAGCCGAACGCGAACCCGCCGCCGAGCAGCAGCATCGTGGGCAGCACGGTCACCAGGTAGTGCGGCGCGTTCCCGGCGGTGGTCAGGAACCAGACGTACCCGAGGCCGAGCGAGGTCATCGACGTCAGGATGAGCCGGCCGGTGCCGAACCGGTCGATCAGCCGGCCCATGAACGGCGAGCCGACGGCCACCAGCAGGCCGGCGGGCAGCAGCGCCATGGCCATCCGCAGCGGCGACCAGTGCAGCACGTCCTGCAGGTACAGCGTCATCATGAACTGGAAGCTCAGGTACGAGCCGAACAGCGCGATGATGCTCAGGTTGGCGCGCACGATGTGGCCGATGCGCAGGATGCCCAGGCGGATCAGCGGGTGCCGCACCCGCCGCTCGACCAGCACGAACCCGGTCAGCAGCGCGACCGCGACGACCGCGGAGCCGAGCGTGAGCGGGCTGAGCCAGCCGCGGTCCGGCGCGGAGACGACGGTGTAGACGGCGAGCAACATGCCGGCGGTGAGCGTGGCGGCGCCGGCCAGGTCGTGGCCGCCCTCCTCGGCCTTGCGGTCGCGGGGGATCAGCGCCAGGCCGAGCACCAGCGCCAGCACGGCCAGCGGCACCGGCGTCAGGAACGTCCAGCGCCAGCCGAAGCCGGTCAGCAGGCCGCCGAGGATCAGGCCGGAGGAGTACCCGCTGGCGCCGAACACCGAGAACACCGACAGCGCCCGGTTACGCGCCGGGCCCTCGGCGAACGTGGTGGTCAGGATGGACATCGCGGTCGGGGCGGTGAACGCGGCGGCCAGGCCCTTCACGAAACGGGTCGCGATGAGCAGCCCGCCGTCGTCGACCAGCCCGCCGACGAGTGAGGCGAGCGCGAACACGCTCAGCGCGATCAGGAAGACCCGGCGGCGGCCCAGCAGGTCGGCGGTGCGGCCGCCGAGCAGCAGCAGGCCGCCGTACCCGAGCACATAGCCGTTCACGATCCACTGCAACGCCGTCGTGGACAGGCCGAGCTCCTCGCCCATGCTCGGCAGGGCCACGCCGACCATTGAGACGTCCAGGCCGTCGAGGAACAGCACCAGGCACAACACGGCGAGCACGCCCCACAAGCGGGGCGTCCATCTGTCCGGGGCACGGGGTTCGTCGACGACTGGGGCAACGGTGGTTTCGGTGATAGTCACGTCGCAGGACAGTACATGCACACGCATTCAATGCGCAAGCAATTAATTCGCGTGCATTGAATGCGCGTGCATGGTATGGTCGGCGGCATGGCGGAGGAATCCGGGCTGGTGGACCGCTGGCGTGCGCTCTCGGCCTGCTACAACGAGATCGCATGCCACCTGGACCGCGAGCTGCACGCGTCCCACGGCCTCACGATGAGCGAGTTCGAGGCACTCGACCGCCTGGTCGGCGCCGAGTGCGAACAACGCCGCATGCAGGACCTGGCCACGGACATGTACCTGAGCCAGAGCGCCCTGTCCCGTACGGTGGCGCGGCTGGAGAAGCGCGGCCTGGTCGAGCGCGCCCTATGCCAGGCCGACCGCCGCGGCGTCTTCGTCCAGGTCACGACCGAGGGCTTCACGACCCACGCCAAGGCCAGGGAAACCCACCTCGCCATCCTCAAGGAGCATTTGGAGAACGCGCCGGTCCCGGCATAGCGAAGAGGCCTCGCCTCGCGAGACAGATATCTGTCTCGCGAGGCGAGGCCTCTTCCCAGGCCAGGGTGGAAGGGGGATCTACGCGCCTGTGGATGACGTGACCGGGGTCTCCGCGTCGATCGTTTTGATGCCGAGGCCTCGGGTTTCTGGGAAGACCCAGGCCCACAGGGCTACGCCGGCGTACAGGAGGGTCGCGGCCAGGAAGATGGGGGTGTAGCCGGGGCCGTCGATGATCGCGGCGGCGATGATCGGGGGGAGCGCCGAGGTGCCGCGGGCGATCTGTAGCGCCGCTGAGACGCCGGAGGAGCGCAATGACGTGGGGAAGACCTCGCTGAAGAGCGTGCCGAAGATCGTGGGGGCGGTGGAGCCGAAGTACAGGATGAAGAACGGGACGAGGATCCACGCCGAACCCAGCAGCGCCTTGCCGCCCAGGTAGACCAGCAGGCCGCCGACCGCGGCCAGGCCCATGATCAGCGACAGCGTGGGGCGCCGGCCCCAGCGGTCGCAGGTCCAGGACGCGACCAGGCAGCCGACCAGGCCGGCGAACGCGGTGAAGAAGATCCACCAGGACGCGTTCGCCATGCTGAACCCGCTGGACACCAGGTACTTCGGCAGCAGCGTGGTCACGCCGTAGTACGCCCAGAAGTACATCGTCGCCGCGACCAGGCACTTCAGCAGCGGTACGACGAACGCCCGCGTCGCGTACTCGCGCGCCGGCGGCCGCGCCACCGACGCCGTCTCCCGCCAGGCTTCGGACTCCGGCGTGTGCGAGCGCAGGTAGATGACCAGCAGCACCGGCAGGCCGGACACCGCGAACGTCCAGCGCCAGCCGATCGCGGGCAGCAGCTGCCCGCCGACCACCGACGCCAGCATGATCGACAGGAACGCGCCGCCGTAGAACAGGCCGCCCCACCAGCCGCGCCGCCGCGGGTCGATGACCTCCGAGACCAGCGACTGGCCCACGCCGTACTCGCCGCCCAGGCCCACCCCGGCGAGCGCGGTGAGCACCATCAGCACCGGGTAGTTCGGCGCCAGCGCGCGGGCGAACGTGGCCAGCGTGAACAGCAGCACGGTGATCATCAGCACCCGGCGGCGGCCGATCCGGTCGGCCACCACGCCGAACACCACCCCGCCGACCGCCATCGACACCAGCGACAGCGACACCAGCGCCGCCCCGGCCGACGCGGACAGACCGAACTCCGCGCTGATCGGGATCAGCAGGAACGTCAGCAGGAAGACCTCGTAGTAGTCGAACAGCCAGCCGATGAACGCGCCGACGAAGGCGCCGCGCTCGGCCTTGTTCAGGTGCATGAGCCCGGCCATCAGCGGGCCTCCTCACGGGTGAGCACGAGCGTGCCGCCACCGGCCGTACGGGCCCGCCAGCCGTCGCGGACGAGGATCGTCGTGTCGTCCTGGGTGATGATCGCCGGGCCGTCGAGGACCTCCGGCACGTCGCCGCGGTCCAGCACCGGCACGGTGCCGAACTCCTCGCGTTCGGGCAGGTAGACGCGGCGTTCCCCGGCCGCGCCGCCGCCGGCGCCGGCGTGCGCCGTCGCGGCCTGGCGGGTGCCGGGCGCGGACGCAGTCGCGCGTACGGAGGTGATCTCCACGCGGCCGTCGGGGTCGTCCTGGCCGTACAGGCGCCGGTGCCGCTCGGCGAACCCGGACGGGATCCCGGCCACCGGATCTGCCGCGTCCACCGGGACGGTCAGCTCGTGCGACTGGCCCACGTACCGGGCGTCGACGGCCAGTTCGACCGACACCTGCGCGGGGTCGGCCCCGGCCCGGCCGATCTCGTCGCGGGCCAGCCCGGCCACCTCGTCCAGCGCCGCACGCAGCTCGGCGGAGTCGAGATCGGCCGTGTCGCGCTGGAACGTCCGCCAGCGCGGCACCTTGATGTCCGCGGTGAGCAGCCCGTACGCGGACAGCACGCCGGGGTGCGCCGGTACGAGGATCTCGTTGATGCCCAGGTCGGCGGCCACCGTGCAGGCGTGCATCGGCCCGGCGCCGCCCGAGGCGACCAGCGCGAAGTGCCGCGGGTCGTGGCCGCGCGCCACCGACACCACCCGCACCGCCGCCGACATCGCCGCGCACGCGATCCGGTGGATGCCCCACGCGGCCTTCACCTCGTCCATGCCCAGCGGCTCGGCCACCTGCCGTACCGCCTTGGCCGCCAGCTCCCGGTTCAGCCCCAGCCTGCCGCCCGCCAGGCCGCCCTCGTCGAGGAAGCCGAGCAGCAGGTTGGCGTCGGTCACGGTCGGCTCGGTGCCGCCCCACCCGTACGCGGCGGGCCCGGGGGAGGACCCGGCGCTGCGCGGGCCGACCCGCAGGCTTCCCGCGGCGTCCACGTACGCGATGCTGCCGCCGCCCGCGCCGATCGTGTGCACGTCGACGGTGGGCAGCCGCAGCGGGTGGCCGCCGATCTCGCCCTCATCGTGCGTCAGCGGCCGCCCGCCGGCGATCAGCGCCACGTCGGTGCTGGTGCCGCCCATGTCGAAGCCGAGCGCCTCGCCGCGGCCCGCCTGGACGGCCACCGACGCGGCCCCGGCGGCGCCCCCGGCCAGGCCGGACAGCAGCGTGCCGACCGCGCGCTCCTCGATCAGCTCGCTGCCGACGATGCCGCCGTGGGACTCCATGACCTGCAGCGGAACCGGGACCCCGGTGGCGTCGAGCCGGTCGCGCAGCCCGGCCACGTACCGGCCGATGGTGGGCCGGATGTAGGCGTCCATCGCGGTGACGACCAGCCGCTCGAACTCGCGGAACCGCGGGTCGATGCGCGACGACAGGCTGACCACCAGACCGGGGTGCCGCGCGGCGATGATCTCCGCGGCGCGCCGCTCGTGCCGCGGGTCGACGAAGGAGAACAGGAACGACACCGCGATCGCGGCCACGCCGTGCTCGTGCACGAGGGAGTCGGCGGCCGCGGCCACCGCGCCCTCGTCCAGCGCCTCGGTCTCCCGCCCGGCCGGGTCGATCCGCCCGGCCACGCCGTGCACCCGTGCGCGCGGGCACAGGAAGTCCGGCGTGTCCGACCCGGTGAACAGGTTGTACATCTCGCGGCGTTTTCCGCGACCTATATAGAGGGTGTCCTCGAAGCCCGCCGTCGTGATGATCCCGATGCGCGCGCCGTCCCGCTGGAGCAGCGCGTTCGTGCCGACCGTGGTGCCGTGCACGATCGAGGCGACCTCCGACGGCGCGGCGCCCGCCGCGTCCAGGCCCTGGACCAGCCCGGTGATCAGGCCCTCCCCGGGGTCCGCCGACGTCGTGGGGACCTTGGCGATGCTCGCCGGCCCGCCGTCGGCGGGGCAGACGATGACGTCGGTGAACGTACCGCCGATGTCGATGCCGACCGAGACCTTCACGCCCGCTCCTCCTCGGTGGCCGCCTCGTCGAGCCGGCCGTCGTCGTCGATCACCACGCCGTACCGCTCGCGCGCCTCCGTACGGGAGACCCGGCGGTCGGCCACGTCGCGGGCCACGTCCTCGGCCGGCCGCGTACGCGGGTCGCCGTAGCCGCCCCCGCCGGACAGGCACACGCGCAGCCGGTCACCCGCGTCGAGGTGCACCATCGTCTTGGACGGCAGCGTCTCGACCGTGCCGTCCGCCCGCTCCACCGAACCGCGGCTGTACGGCGCGCCCGCACCGCCGGCCAGCCCCCACGCGTGCGTGGTGTGCCGCTCGCCGCGGTAGTTGGCGCTGGCCTGGCCCGCGGTCAGCTCGAAGACCTTCTCCGTACCGCAGCCGCCGCGCCAGCGCCCGGCGCCGCCGGAGTCCGCCCACACCGACCACTGCACGACCCGCACCGGCGACTCCATCTCGATCGCCTCTGCCGGGACGTTCATGCAGTTCGTGGCGCTGGCCTCGACCGCCTCCACGCCGTCCATGCCGGGCCGCGCGGCCATGCCGCCCATGCCCAGCTCGCTGGTCACGTACGTTTTGCCGGTCGCCGGGTCGGTGCCGCCGAAGTTCATCACCAGCAGCTGGCCGCTCTGCGCGGCCGGCATGCGCTCCGGGATGGCCTGGGCGAAGCAGCCGAACAGCGCGTCGCACAGCCGCAGCACCGTCGCCGTACGGGAGTTCACCGGCGCCGGCTCGTACGGGTTGACCAGGCTGCCCTCCGGCAGCGTGACCCGCACCGAGCGGTAGCAGCCGCTGGTGTTCGG
>Ga0164243_10002389_pt1 | contig 31026 bp, 25 predicted proteins | sample OricompcompostOP_FD_108781 | JGI IMG/M metagenome (GOLD analysis project Ga0164243, IMG submission 108781) | Organic Plus compost microbial communities from Emeryville, California, USA - Original compost - Organic plus compost (OP) | ecosystem: Engineered > Solid waste > Mixed feedstock >... | reverse complement strand
CGTAATTGCTCAAGGGTCTTGCGCTTAAGCGCTTCATAGTCAAATTTTTCTTTCTTGTCCATAAAAAAACTGTATTAAAGGTCTTACTTTTTTAACCTCTGACACAGTTTATTTTACAGTCTCTGAAAGGCAAAAAGCGAAAGGTGAATAGTGTACTTTTTCATTCACTATTCACCTTTCACTTTTCACTTTTTTCACCTTCCACTAAAACTCCTCGCTGCTGCCGTTCATGTCAATATTGTAATAATATACGCCCCTGTAATCCGGGTAGATACCTTCCAGCTGCACTTTGCTGTGCTTCAGCAGTATCTGCTTCAGCTGGTCTACATTGCTGACGGCCTGCCCGCCGGCCTTCAGTATCACAAAGCCGGCTTTCATGTTGGTTTGCCTTTTCAGCAGGCCGCTGCCTATCTTGTTTACGTATACGCCACCCCGTATGCCCAGGCGGGAGGCATCGCTTTGCTGCAGCGTTACCAGGTCTGCGCCCAGCTTGTCCAGTATGCTCATTTTGATAATATCCGTGGTGCCGTCCTCGTTCTTCAGCATCACGTTGTTCACGGTATATTCCTTGTCGCCGCGCATATAGCTGATGCTGATCTTGTCGCCAGGCTTGTAACGGGCCAGCTGTTCGGTCAGCTGCGGGATGGAAGGCGTAGCTACGCCGTTTATCCTGGTGATCACATCGCCTTTGTGGATGCCTGCTGCCGCGGCAGCGCCGCTGGCCGGCACGCCCTGTACCACCACGCCGTCAATGTCCCGGCTGATGCCGCGCTCGCGCAGCTCCTCGTCAGACAGGCCCATGGGATCGATATAGTTAATGCCCAGGTAGGCCCGCTGCACGTTGCCGTACTTTATCAGGTCGTTCACTACCTTCTTCACCAGGTTTACCGGGATAGCGTAGGAGTAGCCTGCGTAGGCGCCGGTAGGAGAGGCTATGGCGGAGTTAATGCCTATCAGCTCGCCGGCGGTGTTGATCAGTGCGCCGCCGCTGTTGCCCTGGTTCACGGCCGCATCTGTTTGTATAAAGGATTCTATTGCGGAGCGGCTGTTCCGTTTGTTAATGCCAATGGTACGGGCTTTGGCGCTTACAATACCGGCTGTTACGGTGGTTTCCAGGTTCAGCGGATAACCTACTGCCAGCACCCATTGTCCTACCTGCACGTCGTCGGAATTACCGTAGAGCAGGTACGGCAGGTTATGCGCGTCAATCTTGATCACGGCCAGGTCAGTGCTCGGGTCCACGCCTATCACTTTGGCCTTGTAATTCTTGTAGTTGTTCAGGGTCACGTTGATCTCGTCCGCCTGGTCTACCACGTGGTTATTGGTCACGATATAACCGTCGTCGGAGATCAGCACGCCAGAGCCGGAGGCCATCTGCCCGGGAATGTAGTAACGGCGTCCGCCGCCTTCACCCTGGAACTCATCTCCAAAGAAATCATCTCCGAAGAGGTCCTGCAGGATGCTTCTCCTGCGCTGCAGGTTATTGGTCACCTGGCGGGGATTGATCTTGGTCTTGATGTGCACTACGCCGGGCAGCGCTATCTTGGCCGCCTGCTGAAAGTCGGTAGGAGGCGTAATGTTCTTTACCTCCGTGCCGGGCATGTAGCTTGCGTAATTTACCGGAATATTCTCTGAACCGTTCTGATAGGGACCTGTCTGCCTGGGCTGGAAATACTTGCTGTAAACAAATATGCTCGCAAAGGCAGTTGCCGAACTAATAAGCACAGTTGCAGCTATTTGTCGAAATTTCATATAATTAAAATATTTTAGAGTTAATTAGAATAGCAGTTGATATCAAGCACTGTCACGGTACATCATCAATTTACATGCCTTTGATACAAATTTAAGCCTCCTGTTTAATCGATGGGGTTAGGGCCTCTTCACTTTAACAGTTTTTTATATGAAATTTAAATGATTAGTTAAGATATCCAGCTGGCAGGTGATATAACCCTGCCAGGTATGCACCGCTCCCTGCCAGAATAACAATTAAGCCGCCAGAATGTTAGTCGCGCCCTACAGGCTGCACAGGAACTGCATGGTATCCACGCCGTCCGCATAATCCGTCAGCGAGGGTTGCTGGGCCTGACCGAAGGACGTAAACCCTTTACCCACCAGGCATTGCAGGTCTTCATGCGCCAGCAGCTCCGCGGCGGTGGCGGCAGCGTCCTGGTAGTAGCCGTAGTGCAGCACGCTGATGGGGGAGAAGAGGGAGCCGGCTTCCTGCAGCAATATGCTGCCATTGGTGAGGTGCGCGCTGTTGTTGAGCAGCAGCAGGGCCAGGTTGTAATCATAGTTGTTCCTGTACTTGTGGTGCTCCATCAGGTGCGCGTACTTTTCCAGTGCCTGCAGCAAAGGCGCAAAGTCATAGCCGGCCGGCACAAATATTTTGGTGACATTGCGGCAGCCCAGTCCAAAGTACAGCATGATATCGTCTGCCAGCGCCGCCAGCTCTTCCGGGGTTTCATGACTGGTGAGCAGCGCTGCCGAGGTACGGTTGCGGCGGATGATGTGCGGGAAGCGCGAAAAATAATACTCAAAATAACGTGCGGAGTTATTGCTGCCCGTAGCAATGTAGGCATCGCAGTCCTTCAGCATTTCGCCGGGCACGGTCTGCTGCGCCAGCTGGGGGTACCACTCGCCCATCCTGGCTAGTATGTGCTCCATCAACACGGTGTCCTTGGAGGACAGCTTCAGCTTTACCCGGTGCCCGCTCATAAAACCGCAGAGCCAGTCATGAAAGCTTACCAGTGGTATATTGCCGGCAGCTACAATGCCTACAGTGCGCGGCGGCCGCGTACCGGCAGCAGGATAAGCGGCCAGCCAGTTGAGCAGCAGCGTTTCATCCAGGTAATACCGGCAGATATTGCGGATGGCGGTATCCACGGAGGCAGGGGTAAACCACCCGTTGGCAATATAAGCCTGCTGTTTGGCCGTTTGCAGCGCGTCGTCATCACTGGCGAGGTATTTGCGCAAACGTACCAGGGCTGCTACTTTTTCAGTGTTGTTCATGAAACCGTAAGAAATGTTTAAACTTTAACCGGGAAACGCCGGGCGTTTCAGCCGGCATTGAACAAAAATCAGAAAATGTTCGGATGAAATTCTATTTTTGTTGAACAAAATTAATGGCTTACCACTTAAACAAAAAGTTTATACTATGGCAATTAAGATAACTGATGAATGTATTAATTGTGGCGCCTGCGAACCGGAGTGCCCTAACAATGCCATTTATGAAGGAGGCGTGGAATGGCGGATAGCAGACGGTACTACGGTAAAGGGCTCCTATACGATGATGGACGGTACTACGGTGGATGCAGACCAGGCGAATGCGCCTATCAGTGTTGATACTTATTATATAGTTCCCAATAAATGTACAGAGTGCCAGGGATTCCATGAGGAGCCCCAGTGCGCCGCTGTATGCCCGGTAGACTGCTGTGTGCCGGATGAAATGTATCAGGAAACCGTGGACGAGCTGCTGGCCAAGAAAGAAAGATTGCATATTTAATAACCTGATAGGAAGCTTTTAGAAAAAGGGAGGAAGGGCTTTTTGCGCCTTTTCTCCTTTTTCATTTATTTTCCCCCTAAATTCGTCGGGATGATGCAACGATCTTTTTTGTTTCTATTGCTGCTGCTGCCTGCTGTATGGGCCTGCAATACAACTGTTACGCCGGACCGGGAAGAAGCCCGCCAGGCCGTGCTCAGGGCCGATTCTGCTTTTTCCGGCCTGTCGCAGGCAAAAGGTTTCCGTTATGCATTCCTGGCTTACGCGGACAGTGCAGCGGTACTGCTGCGGGACCACCATTATCCCATTATAGGCCGCAACGCCCTCCGGTTCATTGAGCGGATGAACGACAGCGGCGTGACGCTTGGCTGGCAGCCCTCCTTTGCCCGCGTAGCCGCTTCCGCAGACCTGGGCTATACCTACGGCATGTATACTTTTGCCACCAAAGACACTACCATCCGGGGCACCTACGTTACTATCTGGAAAAAGGACGGCGCCGGCAACTGGAAGTTTGTGCTGGATACCGGCAACGAAGGTTTGGGGAAATAAGGGTTTTTTCTTTTATCTTTACCCGCTTATAGGAAAATAACTTATGCACAAGAAGCAGATCGCTTTGGTAGCCGGTGGCTATTCCGGTGAATATGTGATATCCGTTCAGAGTGCCGCCGTGATAGAGAAGCACCTGGACAGCGCCCGCTACGATGTTTACAAGATCGTGGTAACCCGGGACAGCTGGACCTATACCGGTGCAGACGGTGTGCCCGTAGAGGTGGACAAGAACGATTTCTCCCTGACTATCAACGGGAGCAAGATCTGCTTTGACGCCGTGTTCATAGGTATCCATGGCACCCCGGGAGAGGACGGCCGCCTGCAGGGGTATTTTGAAATGCTGGGCATTCCCTTTACCAGCTGCGGTATGGTGACATCTGCGCTGACCTTCAATAAAAGCTATTGCAACAAGATAGTGGCCGCACTGGATGTGGTGAACGTGTCCCGCTCCGTGCATGTGTTCAAAGCACAGCCTTATGATGTAAACGCGCTGCTGCAGCAACTGCGCCTGCCGGTGTTCGTAAAGCCGGCAGAAGGGGGCAGCAGCATCGGCATGTCCAAAGTGAACCAGCCCGGGGAGCTGCAGCCCGCCATTGACAAGGCCTTTAAGGAAGACAGCCAGGTGCTGATTGAGGAGTTCATCAAAGGCCGGGAGCTGACCTGCGGCCTGTATAAAGTGAATGGCGCCATTACCGTGCTGCCCATTACAGAGATAGTGAGCAGCAAGGAGTTTTTTGACTACGAAGCCAAGTATACGCCGGGCGTTTCCCAGGAAATTACGCCGGCCCCGGTACCCGACGAGATCACGCAACAGGTACAGCAGACCGCCGCTACCCTGTATGACAAGCTTAATTGCAGGGGCCTGGCGCGCATTGATTTTATCTGGGAGGAAGCTACCGGCAAACTGTTCTTCCTGGAGGTGAACACCATGCCCGGCCAGTCCGAGAACAGCCTGGTGCCGCAGCAGATACGGGCATCCGGCCGTACGCAGCAGGAAGTTTACGGCATGTTAATTGAAGAGTGCATCCGGCAGAAAGCCGAAAGCACCAGGTAAATAAAAAATAATAACTATCGTGTTTGAATTCATTACCAGACGCTCTTTTAAATTTAACCTGTTAGTAGCCATTGGATTAATGGTGGTATTGGGCATCCTGTTCTTTGCGTTGCTGGGGGTGATCACCCACCACAATGAAACGCTGAACGTGCCTGATGTGCGCCGCAAGAATGTAAATGAAGCGATCATGCTGCTGGAAAAAGCCGGTTTTGAAGCAGATGTGCGGGACTCCATCTACCTGGACAGCCTGAAGGCCCTCACCGTATGGGAGCAGCAGCCCGAAGCAGGAGCAGAAGTGAAAGTAGGACGTACCATCTACCTGACCATCAACAAGGTGGTGCCTCCCATGGTGGCAATGCCCGACCTGGAGGGCCTTACCTACCGCAGCGCGGAAATGACCCTGCGCAGCCGCCGCCTGAATGTGGGCGACACCATTTACCGGCCGGACTTTGCTACCAATACCGTGCTGCAGCAACTGCTAAACGGCAAGACCATCAAACCCGGTAAAATGATCCCCGAAGGCAGCAACATTACCCTGGTGCTGAGCAGCGGCACCGGTAGCGTGGAAAATCCCGTGCCGGACCTGGTGGGGCTAACCTTCCTGGAAGCCCGGGAAACGCTGAACGCCAGCAACCTGAACCTGGGCACCGTGTTGATAGACGCCGGCGTAACAGACACTGCCAACGCTTTTGTGACCAAACAGATACCGGCCCTTCGCAACAGCCTGGGCGAGCCCAACAAGGTGCGCGCCGGGGAGAGCATGGACCTCTGGCTGGGACCTGTGAAACCGGTAAGGGACACCATTTTCCCGGATACCAGTCATGAATAATTTAATAAATTCGATAAAAAATATCACCATGGAAAATATAACACCGGAAGAGCTGAAGCAGCGGATGGACAAAGGAGAGGAGCTGCATATCGTGGATGTGCGCGAGCCTCATGAGCATGAGGAGTTCAATATCGGGGGAGTGCTGGTGCCGCTGGGCAACATCAGGGCCATGCAGGTAGACGAGCTGGAAGACCTGAAGGACAAGGAAGTGATTGTGTACTGCCGCAGCGGTGGTCGCAGCGGGCAGGCCGCCATGATCCTGGAGACCATGGGATTTCAGAACGTAAAGAACCTTACAGGCGGCATGCTGGCCTGGCAGGAGAGGATCGGGAGCTAGCAGCGGCTATTGGCCATGGGCCTTTAGCGGTTGACAAGCGCTATTTCACCACGGCCGTTGCCTCAATCTCCACCATAAACCGGGGATCTATCAGGCGGCTCACCTCCACCATGGTGGTGGCCGGCTTGATGCTGGCAAAGAACTCCCCGTGCGCGCGGCCTATTTCCTCCCATTTCGAGATATCCGTTACAAATATACGGGTACGCACTACATCATGCAGGCTGGCCCCGGCTGCCTGTAATACGGCCTCGATACGGGCCAGTATGAACTTTGTCTGCACGTAGGCGTCGCCTTCCCCTTTTACCTTGTCGCCGTCGGCCGCTACTGTGCCGGACACCTCTATCACGTTGCCGGCCCGCACAGCCCGGGAATAGCCCACTTTATTCTCCCAGGGCGCGCCGGAGGAAAAATTTGTACGTTCCATATCGTTATGCGTTTACTGCTATTTTGATGCCGGCCTGTCCGGCGTGGAGCCTGTTTGCGGCCCGGTAGCCCTTACCTGCACGATCTTGTTGAGCAGGTCGAACCAGAAGGGCGCGCCCAGCGACAGCGCCATGGCCGTGATCAGCCAGCCTGCAAATACCAGCCAGCCGTTCTGCTGGTAGGGGTGCGTGTAGCAGCCCACGTTCCGCCGGGCCACAGTGCGCATGGCCTGCCGGTATTTTTCCTGCTCTGCCGGCGACAGCAGCTTGCCGGCAGCGGCGTCCATCCGCTCCCGGATGCGGACAAAGGTAGTGTCGGTAGTGTCCCGGCAATGTCCGCGGCTGATGCCCAGTATGTTCTGCACATCAGCGGCATCGGCGGAAAGGCTGCGGTAAATACTGTCCAGCGCGGCATCTTCCAGCGTTACCTGGTTCACGGTATCTGCCCGTATAATGGCAGTGTCGCCCAGGTCAATGGTATCATACCGGATCACCTGGCTGCGTTGCAGCTCGTTCCTGTACTGCCCGTAGGCTTCGTAACGTTTGGTGGCCAGGGCCACCAGCTGCTCCCGGGCTTTTTTGTCCCTGGCCAGTATCCGGGTAATGGCAATGGCATCCACGTTGAACTGCCAGGCAATGATAAAGCCGATAAAGATCAGCAGCACCTGTGTTTGCTTGCGGTACCAGCCGCTGGTGCGGGCCATTACTTCATCAAACCATTGTTCTACCTTGATGCGGAACTGCTGCGCATCCCTCTTGGCATCTTCCAGCAGGTTCAGGAGGTGCACCCGTGTTTCCGGGCCCAGCTGCAGCTCTTCCTGCTCCAGGTGCTCCTTTACCAGCTGCGCTTCATCATGCCGGGTGCTGTCATAGGCCGGTCCCCGCAGCAGGTGCATGAGGGTCTGGGAAAACAGCCGGGGGCTGATGTAGGAAGGGCGGCTGGAGGCCCGGTTCTCCCGCAGCGACCGGATACCGGGGTGCTGGTAGAACCGCTTCAGGAAATGGCTGTTGAAGAAGGGCAGGAAGAAATAGATAATGCCCCATACCTGTTCATAGAACCAGGTAAAGAAGGTGAACTGTCCCAGGTAACCCAGCCGGTCCTTGCGCCGGTCATTGTCAAGGATATGCCGCAGCGCCTTGGTGAGCAGGCGCGCGCGGAGGTTGAAAACCCGGGCGATCAGCTCCTGTACGATGGAGGCCAGCAAACTGTATAGCAGGAATATAAAGATCAGGCTGATGGCCACATCCAGAGCAGTGTTTCCAAACATAAGGGCATGTTAAAGCAGGTAAAAGGTAAAAAATTAAAAGTAAAAAAGTAAAAATTAAAAATAATGACGGCCCCTTTTACTTCTCAAAGAAGCAGCAGCTGCCGCCCACCCAGGTATCGCGGTTATTGTTGCTCACGCCTATCAGTTGCCCTTTGCTGATGCGGGCCAGGTTATGCACCAGCAGGGGGCGCGGGCTGCCATCCGCCCAGATGTACATCATGCGTATCTCGCAATGGGCCGGGCCTGTGGGGGTATAGATCACCGGCGCGTACTGCACCTTGTGCTGCAGTATCCAGTTTTCGGGGTCGCTGATCCGGTCTATATCCGCGGCTGTTACGTCAATGATCACTCCCTGCCCCGCATAGGAGAACAGGGGCTTCAGCACATAATGCTCGAGGTCATGCGGTATTACCGGCAGCGTATGCAGGTACCAGCTTTTGGGGGCGAAGCTGCTATGCACCAGCGGCAGCATGTACTTGCTGATGCGGTAATACCAGTTGGGATGGGTGATCCACTCTACATCCAGGTCCTGGAAAAGATAGGGGTATGCTCCCGGCAGCGTATGCTGTTTGGCCAGGTCGTCGAAGATAACGCGGTTGTATATACGTTTGATCCTGGTTTTTTGTCCTTCATGCCGGTAATAGAGCCGCGCACCTTCCTGCTCCAGCTCTGTGATGCATACGGGCGCAATGCCCAGCCGTTTTTGCGTGTAGTAAAAGTCCACCCGCGTTTTTTGCTGATGGGGGGCTACTTCCAGCAGTACCACTTCCCGGGGATCGCAGTTGCCGATGATCAGTTCCTGCAGCAGGGAAAAGTAGCTGTCGCCATCCAGCCCGTTAAAGAAATTATCCACAGCGGGCGGAATGTTAAAATGCGTGCGGAACTGCCGCGCCATCAGCTCCTGAAAGGCAAACAGGGAAGGAAAGCCCTGCAGCTCTATCAGCTGGGGCGCCAGCTCGCCGTTCTCCTGCCGGCATACGGCAAAGTCGATGATCAGGAAATGCGGATGGTCATTTTCCCCCGGCACCTCCAGCGCAGGCGGGATGGCATCCTGTGTAAGCTCTTTGAAGTCGGGCTGCAGTATCACCTCCACAATCTCCTCGCAGGCCTGCACCAGCTTGCTGTTGAGCGCGGCGGGCACAAATACCGGCGTTTCCGCTACGCGGAAGGCGGGCGCTTCGCCGGCCTCTTTGGCCAGGCTGTCCAGGAAGGCCTGGTATTTACCGTTCGTGAAGTGCTCATTATAAGAGGTGCGCAGTGCGGGAACCATAGTTATTGCATTTAACTGCCGAATATCACATCATCCAGGAATGTAGGGATGAACTGCTGGTGCGTGAGCATGATCTTTTCCGGATCTGCCAGCTGTTCCAGTATGCTCGCGTATTTTTCTTCCCCGTAACGGGAGATCACATGATGCTTCTTTTCTTCCTGCTGCAGGTACCTGTGCATGCCGGCCGCGTCTGCCTCGGGATGGAACTGCGCGCCCAGGAAATGCTTGTTGAAGCGTACAGCCATTACCGCTCTTTCCAGCGGCACATGCGGACGTTCCTTTTCAATGGCCAGCACTTCAGCGCCCAGCGCTTCCAGCCTTTCGGGTTGCGGCGCTATTACCTGCCACTGGCGGCTGTCCACAATGTAGAAGGGGTCCGGCAAGCGCCGGAAGGTGTCTTCAGCCAGGCCTTCGCCGGTGCGGTGCACGGGAAATACGCCAAATGCGGGGGATTTCCGCTCGCATACCGTTCCCAGCCCGAAGTAGCGGCACATCAGCTGGAAGGAGTGGCAGATGAAAAGCATAGGTTTTTTCACGGCCTCCCTTTCATTCCATTGCAGCAGGGCCTGTACCAACCCGAAGTAGGCTTCCTCCCACCGGCTGCCCTCGCTTTCCAGCGGGCTGCCAGGTCCGCCGGTAGACAGGTAGATGTCGTAGGAAAGGTCCGGCACCTGCTGCTGCAGCCGTACCTCATATTCCTGCACTTCCAGCTGCAGCCCGCGGGCAGCACCATAATTCCGCAATATTTCACGGATGCAGCGCATACCCTCGTTGGGTACTCCTTCGTACATGTCCAGCACAGCCACTTTCCAATGTTGTTTCATATTGCAAAGTTAAGAAATAGCTAACAGCTACCTCTCAGCATCCTGCCAGGAACTGTTCCTGAATAAAGTCTGTTACCGCTACCAGGTTGTGAGTGTCCTCGTAAATACGCAGCTGCTTGTCTGCCCCGGTGCCTTCTTCCAGTATGCGGGCGGCATGGTCAATAAAGGGGCGGGCGCCCAGGTCGTCCACCACATCATCCACAAAATCCAGCAGCTCGCGGATCAATGCGCGGGTGTTCACCTCCGTTTCCTTGCCAAAATCTATCAGCAGTCCGTCGATGCCGTAGCGGGACGCCCGCCATTTGTTTTCATTGACGAGGGCGCGGTTATAAATGATGAAGTTCAGGTTCTGTACCCGCAGCTTGTATATTTTGGCGCAAACGGCCTGGAAAAGCGCGGCCAGCGCAGCTGTTTCATCCACAGTAAGGGGCACGTCGCAGATGCGGAACTCCACGGTGTTGAAGAAGGGGTGCACCCGCAGGTCCCACCAGATCTTCTTGGCATTGTCTATACAGTTGGTCTTGATCAGCAGGTTAATGTAATTGTCGTATTCCTCGATGCTGCTGAAGTAATCGGGTATGCCGGTGCGGGGAAATTTGTCGAACACCTTGGTGCGGAACGACTTAAAGCCGGTATTGCGGCCTTCCCAGAAAGGGGAGTTGGTGCTGAGGGCAAAGATATGGGGGAGGAAATAGCGTGCGGAATTGGCAATGTGCAGGGCCATGTTGCGGTTCTCCATGCCTACATGCACATGCAAGCCGAAGATGAGGTTGGAGCGGGCAGCGTCCTGCATTTCATTCACGATCTCGAAATAGCGGGGATGGTCGGTGATCAGCTGCAGTTCCCACTTGGAAAAGGGGTGGGTGCCTGCAGCGCCCACGCTGTAGCCCAGCTCTCCTGCAATCTCTGCAATGGTGTGCCGCAGCAGGGCTATATCTGCCCGGGCTTCTTCCACGTTGGCGCATACCTGTGTGCCTACTTCCACTACGGCCTGGTGAAACTCGGCCTTTACCTTGTCGTGCATCACCTTATGCGCCTGCTCCACGATCTTCTGCTCATGTGAGCGCAGCTCCCGGGTCTGGGGGTCCATCACCATGTACTCTTCTTCTATACCCACCGTAAAATGCTGGAACATACTGATCAATTGAAGTGCAAAATACGAAGTATGGTTGAATGTGCTAATGTGCTGATATGCTAATGTGCTAATGAAAATGCAGCGAATAGATCTACACGAAACGCTGCTCTCATTATCAGCACATCAGCATATCAGCACATTTGCACATCTGCACATTACGATTTCGTTTTCCTGGGCGCTTTTGCCTTCCCGGTCTTTGCCTTTACGCGGGAGGGCCTGGGCGGTGGCGCCGCGGCTTGCTGCAGGAAGCCGCCCCAGGTCAGGTTATTCGCTCCTTTCCTGTGTGCACGGGCTTTTTCAATGAGGTAACGGGCGCTGGTGTCTACTACCCATTCAAAATGCGTTTCCCCGATCACATGTGGGTCGGCATCCGGGGCCGGATTGAAAAAGTCAATGGCGTAGGGCTGCCCGTTATGCACGGCCATTTCGATGCTGTTGATATCATAGCCCAGGTAGTGGTGCAGGCGGAGGGCCTGTTCCGTAAGGGTTTGCTGCAGGGCGGCATCCGGGTGAAAGTCTGCTTCATAGCGGTGCTGGTGCAGCCGCCGCGGGTCGTATGGCATGATGCGCACCTCGTTGCCGATGCAGAAGCAGCGGTAATAGGTTTCAAAGGGGATCTCTTCCTGCAGCAGCATTACCTGCTGACCGGTTTCTGCGTGGCGGGCCAGGCATTCCTCCCGGTCCCGTACCCGGTGCACACCGTGCCAGCCACCGTCTGCCAGCGGCTTGAGGTAGGCCGGGAAGCCGGTATGGGCAAAAATGGTATCCCAGTCCAGCGGATAGGCCAGGTTGCGGAAACTGTCGGAGGTAGTATGCGGGGGATGGACATGGCTGGGCAGCAACGCGGTTTTGGGCACTGCTACGCCTGTGCTGAGGGCCAGCTCGTTGTTCACCAGCTTTTCGTCCGCGCTCCACCAGAAGGGGTTGTTCACTACGGCAGCGCCTTTAAGAGCCGCGTGCTTTAACCAGGAGCGGTAAAAGGGCACATGGTGGGAAATGCGGTCCAGGATAACGGTGTAGCCGGTATCCTCGCCCTGTATCACTTTGTCTATCACCACGGCCGTCGCGCTCAGGCCGCGTACTTTTTGCTGATTGATCCGGTCAATGAGTGCGTGCGGAAAAATGGTTTCCTGACCGAAGAGCAGACCTATCTTTTTCATTCGTTAAAATTTTTTACTGGTTACCATCATGATGCTGCAGCTGCGTACAAGCAGTGGCAGCCCTTCATTTGATAAGGGATAAATAGTACGGCAGCATTTCCTTCCACAGGGGCCAGTCGTGTACAGCATTGGGGCGGATGTCCAGCCAGTGCATGATGTGCTTGGCAGCCAGTATGCGGGAGAACTGTTCGTTCTGCTGCCGCGTCACATCATTATCGGCAACGCCCAGGATGATACCCATGCGCCAGAGCGCTGCGGCTGTATTGTCCGGCATATAGTCCACCGGGTTATTGAAGTATACATTATCATCATAATGCCCGTCCAGCCGGGAGCGCACATCAAAGGTGGCGCTCAGGCAAAACAGGTAGGATACTTTTTCCGGGTAGCGGAAAGCAAGGTTGGCTGCATGGTAGCCGCCAAAGCTGCAGCCGGCCACTGCCACGCGCTGCACGCCGGTTTCCTGCACAGCCCGGTCCAGCACTTCGTGCAGCAGCACCTTGTCATAAAGGGTATGGTTATACGCTCTTTCCGCCGGCGGAATATGACGGTTGTACCAGCTATGGCTGTCTATGCTGTCCGGGCAGTAGATGCGTACCAGCTGCTGGTCCACAAACCAGCCCAGGGCGTCTATCAACCCGCGGTCCTTGCTTTCGTAATAGCGTCCCATAGATGTAGGGAACAGGATCAGGGGATATCCTTCATCTCCGAACACCAGCATCTCGAACGCGCGTCCCAGGTGAGGGGAGTGCCATTTGTAGTAATTTTCCGTCACTTATTAAAAATAAGGAAAAATGGCGGGATGTACTGGTTGGAGTAATACAAAAGGGCCATCTCAGCAGTATTACGGAGATAGCCCTTTTTGTAGCGTATACTTGCTTGCTGTATTAAGGTCTTGAAACAATGTAATTTCCCATTGTCCAATCTACGTCAATAACATAGTTTTCAGTACCACCTATATATTCTTCATAATGGCTTTCTTCACCAATTTTTAAAGAGTTGATTCCTGGCTGAAGGGTGATTACATGGTTTTCAACAAGTGGTGTTGGATAATTGCTCCCGCTGGTAGTCTCTTTTACTGATACCCGCCAGGGCACCGTTGCGTTTAAAGGTGTAGTCATACTCGCATCTGTGTAAGCTTTTAGCACAACATCATAAATGTCCTCATACCAGGTGGGACCGCCATTAGATCTTAAATTTTCTAAATCCAATGTAAAAAAAGGACGATTATACATATAGTTATATGTCTCAATATCTCCGGCAGAAAGCCCATTTCTTTGTCCTGTAAAGGTAGACCCGTCTAATCGTGTAATTGTGGCTAGGCCATTTTGGGAAAAAGCGTATGAGCCATAGAGCATAACGGAGCCAAAGTCAAAAGCATCAATTTCAAAGCCCTGTTGTCCTTGTACAAGGTATGTTTGGAATTGGTATTCAGCACCCGATTGAATATTGTTGAAGTTGACAATGATGAAATCATCTCTGTCTGCACGTGACTGCTCATGGAAGAGGCCAATGGCATGTCCGATTTTATGAATGGCATTTCCGGTAGAACATAAAGCTCCTAAAGAAATTACTTGTCGGCCCCCGATCATGCCGACGTATGAATAACATCCTGAGTCATCAATAAATTCTATATAGTTAGCTTGATTAGTCCTTTGCACAAACGTGATATTAGTTTGGCTTTCCCAATGTGCAATAGCATTAGTTACTCTTGCCTGATCAGGAAGATTTGGATTTATGGTAAAGAAAACAGTTCTATTGGGCCAAAATCTAGCGAATAATGAGGTGCCTGTTCTGGCTGTACTATCGCTCTTTTTAAGCGAGCTCTTTAAATAATCAACCTGTTCCTGGGTAAGGATGACATCTCCCCCCATAATATACTTACCATTTTTTCTAACAAGGGTAATTTTTGTTTGACCGTTTTCATCTTTTAGGGGAACTAATTCACCTGGTGCGTTGGGAAAGGCGATCTCATTCTCGCATTCGCATTTTTGGATAGCAGCTTTTTCTTCCTCTGGTTTAAGGGCGGTGTCCTGCTTCTGACATGAAGTAATGAACAGCGCGGCAGTCAGAAAAATGAAGAGACTGCATTTCTTGGAAAGGCTAGAGATGGATTTCAGGGGTTTTTTAGTTTAGATTAACAAAAGAGTTGGGTTAAAGAGTCAATGAAAATATATAGATTGAGTCTATGATAGGTAACAAAGCAAACTGAAATTAAGGGTTTAATTTTATATTTTGTAATATTTTATATTATTTTTCTATAAAGAATTAAATTAAGAAAGGCTGCCTCAATTGAGGCAGCCTCTGAGAACGGAATATCCAGTTAGGTTTAATTAAAAATATACCTTACCCCAAACTGCGCTCTCCACCTTGACAGCAAATCAACCGGGCTGTAAGGTTTGCCATCTATTAAACCTGCGCCGGTATATTGATACGTCGGAGTATTGCCATTCAAACCTCTGTAAGAGATCAGTGAAAAGCCCTGGTTAGCTATGCTGTAAGCCCTGCCCCATTTCTTATTCAGTAGGTTGCCAACATTCAGTATGTCAAAAGATAACTGGAGCTTGTTTACGCTTGCGCCGGTCTTAATAGCAAAGTCCTGCAGTATTCTTACATCAAACTGGTGTTCCCACGGCATTCTGGCGCCATTGCGTTCTGCATATTCTCCTCTTTTTTCGCTGAGGTATTTATCGTTAGAAATATACGCATCCAGCATCTGCCATTGCTGCTCGGGAGTAATGATTTCTCCAGAGGAATTAGTAAAGGGTATCAGGTTAATTTCAGACTGGTTCCTGGGCACATAGATCATGTCATTGGAAGTACCATCGTTGTTCAGATCCCCATTGTAGATATAGGAATAAGGCAATCCAATCTGCCCGTTATAGAACAATGAAACCTGGGTGGCAAAATATTTGGCATATTCCTTTCTATAGGAAACAAACCCGGAAATGCGATGACGGATGTCAAAATTAGCCGTTGTTTCCCGCAGGTCATTCAAACCGTATATCTGGTTTACATATCTCCAGTTGGAATAAGCCACACTGGACGTACCGGAGTTCAGGTCGGTGGATTTACCGTAGGTATAGGCAATAGACCCTGTAAACCCGCTTTCGAACCGTTTCTGCAGCTGGGCCATTACGTTGTATGAATAACCTTTATTGGTATTTTCAAAAACAATGATCTCATCAAAATCGGGATTCAGGCGACCGCTTTTATAGTAGGGTCTTTTATCCGGACCATCAAAGGTAAAATCCGGGTCTACTTCCCTGTTCAGGTTCTGGAAGTTTACGTTATTAAGCCCTTTGCTGTAAATACCTTCGATAGTAGCTGTCAGCCCCCAGGGCAGTTGTTTGTCAACAGCTAGGTTAGTACGGAAGGTCTGGGGGAATTTGAAATCCTTTGAAGTGATATTGATGGCGCCCAGCCCTTCTCTACCTCCAAAATCACCTGCCCTCGGCTGGTTATTGGGATCTGCCACAAATTCTACGCCTGCCGGGTTGGTGATAGGATTGGCACTGGAAGAGGTATTACCAATGGAATAGGTGCCAGTTACAGTGCCATTGTTTGAGTACTGGTTAGATATCCATACAAACGGCACCCTGCCGGTGAAGATACCTGTTCCGCCACGGATCTTTAAGCTATTGTCGCCCAGCACATCCCAGTTGAAACCGAGTCTTGGGGACCACAATATCTTGGTAGAAGGTATCTGGTCTGTAGAAAGCCCCAGGTGACCATATTGGTCAGCAAACTCCTGGTTAAAGGGAGGTTTGTCGTTAAATATAGGCAGGTCAATTCTGAGGCCTGCGGTTACTCTGAGTCGGTCTGTCAACTGTGCTTCGTCCTGTGCATAAAAGCCCAGTTGCATGGCGCTGAAGGCGGCGGCGCCATCACCGTTTAACGGGTAGCCCACCTGGTAAGCGCTGGGAGCTACTTCAGCTGCAGTGCCTATAGATTCGAAGTTTTCAAGCGAGTTATAATAGTATTGGCCATAAGTACGCTGAATGAAGAGGTTGTAGAATTTATAGAATTCATTGTGCGTACCGAGTGTCAGTGTATGTTTACCCAGGTACCAGTTAAAGTTATCCGTGATATTCCATATATCCTGCTTCAACTGATTGGCTACGGAAGAGTATTCTCCGCCCACTACAACGCGGCTGCCATTGGCAAGATAGATGTTTACTTCCGGAAAGGGATTGCCTAGAGCATCACGGTCATCGTCTACTTTAGTATAACCGATCAGCAGGTTGTTGGAGAACCGGCCAAATGTGCTGTTCAGCTCAAGACCGCTGGCATTGGTGGTGCTGGGAAAGAATACCGCGTTATTACCAAAGCGCAGCAGGGTAGCGGTCCGACTGTTGGAGGTGCTTTCTCCTTTTGTATAGCTGTGCCGCAGGGTGAGTTTATGATGCTGATTAATGTTCCAGTCAATTTTACCAAGCAGCTTTGTGGACTTGATTTCGTCGGCCAGATTAGTATAGGAACCCGGATCATAGTTGGGCGCTATCCTGTCCAGCGTTGCCAGTATCCGATTAATTTCCCCGGTGGTAATTTGTGATCCGGATGAAAGATCTGCGGGGTTATAGGCAATGGGGGTGTTCCTTTTGGTAATTTCACCGTTTACAAAAAAGAAAAGCTTGTTTTTAATGATAGGACCGCCTAAGCGCAAGCCGGTCTGGTAGTCTTTATAGTTGGACACCTTTTGTTTAGCGTTCTTTTGGGGATTATTGCTGCCTACCAGGTCTTGGTTATTACCGAAGTAATATACAGAACCCTGGAACTCATTGGTGCCGCTGCGGGTTACCGCGTTGATACCGCCACCGGTAAATCCGCCCTGCCTTACATCGTAAGGCGCAATGTTGATAGTGAACTCTTCAATGGCGTCCAGGCTGATCGGTTCAACGCCTGTTTGCCCTCCGTTTGTGCCAGAAGCAGCAAGACCAAATACGTCGTTGCTCATGAGACCATCAATAGTAAACTGATTGTACCGGTTGTTGGTTCCCGCAAAGCTGGTGCCATTACCATTGGTATTAGCAAGGGGAGACAGCTTGGTGAAGTCCTTCAGCCCCCTGCTTATATTAGGTATAGCCTGAATAGTGTTCCTTGAAATGTTGGTAGCAGCCCCTGTCTTGTTGGAGTTAAACCGGTCCTCTCGGCTGCTGCCCGTTACGGTTATTGTTTCCAGTTGCTGGCCACTTGTGGTTAACACGGGGTTAATGATATAAGCCTGGCCTAAAGTAAGCGTTATACCATCCTGCTGTTGAGGCTCATACCCGATGTAGGAAACCTCCATCCTATAAGGGCCGCCAACGCGCATGCCCGGAATGGTGAATCTACCATCGGCCTGGGTAGTAGTACCATACACCGTACCCGACGGCAAGTGGGTAGCTTTAACGGTCGCTCCGATCAAGTTTTCACCTTTGTCATCCTTTACGGTACCAGTCATACTACTGGTCGTTACCTGGGCATAGGTGATAAATGCGCTCAACAGGAGGGAAACTGTAAGTAGAATTTTGCGAAATCCCATATTAGTTTGCAGTTTGATTTACCCCGCAAAATTCAGAAATAATCGGCTCAAAACTTTAACGTGGAATTAACAAATTGTTAAGGTGTGACGGTTTTCATCCATATTCCCTGTCATGCTGCCGCCGGTTCTAACGGAAGCCCCTCGTTTTGCCGTTTTATTCAAAGAGTGAGGTAAGAAATTACAGTTTTTCAAATTGGTTTGAATGTAATATGTAAAAAATGGGGATAAATCGCTCTTTTCCCGGTTATTTATCCGTTACAAGCATCATTTTTTCAGGAAAAATGGGGGGTACGCCCTGGAAGCGGGGTGAGCAGCCTCAATTCCCCGCGGTATATCCGCTGCTCCTTCCTCCTTACATCCTGCACTAAATGTCCTAACTTTGCAGATTATTTCAACAGACTGATCTTTATATATGCTAGACAAAATTGAAGCCGCTATAGCCGACATCAAGCAAGGGAAGCTGGTGATTGTAGTGGATGACGAGGACCGCGAGAACGAAGGTGATTTTGTGACCGCTGCCCGCAACGTCACCCCGGAGATCATCAATTTTATGAGCCTCCACGGCCGCGGCCTGATATGTGCGCCCCTTTCTGAAGAGCGCTGCGAGGAGCTGGGCCTGGAAATGATGGTGCGCGACAATACCGCCCTGCATCAGACTCCCTTTACCGTAAGCGTGGACCTGCTGGGGCATGGCTGTACCACCGGCATCTCCGCGCATGACCGCGCCAGGACCGTGCAGGCGCTGATAGACCCTGCCACCCGGCCCGAATACCTGGGCAAACCGGGGCATATCTTTCCCCTGAAGGCAAAGAAAGGCGGTGTGCTGCGCCGCACCGGCCATACGGAAGCTACCATAGACCTGGCCCGCCTGGCCGGTTTTGAACCTGCCGGTGTGCTGGTGGAGATCATGAATGAGGACGGCTCCATGGCCCGCCTGCCCCAGCTCCATGAAATTGCCGCCCGCTTTGACCTGAAGCTGATCTCCATCAAGGACCTGATCGAATACCGCCTCCGCACCGAAACCCTGATAGAAGAGGAAGTAAGGGTGCAGATGCCCACCAAGTACGGCAATTTTGAGCTGATCGCTTTCCGGCAGCTCAACTCCGGCGAGATGCATATGGCCCTCAAGAAAGGCGACTGGGAAAAAGATGAACCGGTGCTGCTGCGCGTACACTCCTCCTGCTTTACCGGCGATATCCTGCATTCCCTCCGCTGCGACTGCGGGGAACAACTGCAGTCTGCCATGCAGATGGTGGAAAAGGAAGGCAAAGGGCTGATCCTGTACATGAACCAGGAAGGCCGTGGTATTGGCCTGCTCAACAAGCTGAAGGCCTACAAGCTGCAGGAAGAAGGAAGGGACACGGTAGAAGCTAACCTGGAGCTGGGCTTTAAAATGGATGAGCGCGACTACGGCATCGGCGCGCAGATACTCCGCTACCTGAACATTGGCAAGATACGCCTCATGACCAATAATCCCCGCAAGCGGGCCGGCCTGGCCGGTTACGGTCTGGAGATCGTGGAGAACGTGCCGATCGAGATACATGCCAACCCTTATAACGAATTTTATCTCAGGACCAAACGGGATAAGCTGGGGCATGAGATCATGAAGAGCTGAGGCGACCCGGAATGATAAATGAACGTTCTCAAATGTAAAAGCCGGCAGGGTGCTTCATTTTAAGGCAATAAAGCCAGCCAGCGTATTGCTGCCGGCTTTTACATTTATTATTATTTTACAATTTCCTTCTCTATCACCGTATCCTTTTCCTCCTGCCGCAAGGCTTCTGCACGGCGCATGGAGTCCAGCAGCCGCCGGGAAGGACGCCTGGACTCAAACAGCTCCCGCAGCCGGTTGTACTCCCGTACATAGGAGATGCCCAGGCCGGCTTTGTTGCGGTTCACCAGGTTATACACGTCATAATCCGTTTTACTGAAAGCATTTACGCGCACCCGCCCGTCCGGCGTCAGCAGGTATTCTACGCGGAAGTCGCCTGCAAAACGGTTGGAGTTGGCGCTGGTGGCGGTTCTGCCCCAATCATAGTCCCCACCTACGTATATTCGTATCCGGTTGTTCAGCAGGTTGCCGGTAATGCCGGCGCTCAGCTGGTTGCGGTCCATGTTGTCATCGTCCAGGCCGCCAATGTTATAGGCCCGGTAGTTGAGGTTGATGCCAATGCCGCTGTTCTTGAGGATAGCGCCGGTAATATTATTGAGAATGGCGGCCGCCTGTGCGGATAATGCCTGTCCCACGCTGTTCTTGCCCACAATGCCTGCGCCGCCGGTGGCCGTATTGTCGTCCGGTATGAACTGGTTGAACAGCAGCAGCCCGTACATCTGCAGCAGGGCCTTGTTCTGGTCCTGGTTGATCTCGCGTATCCTGGCTGCCACGCCACTCTCGTAGGAGAGGGTGCCCACGTCCGGCAGCTGTATCTCGTAGGAAATATCCGGCTTCATCATTTCCCCCCGCAGGTTGATCACCACATCCACCCGTTCCTGCCGGGTGGCCAGCTTGTCGTTGGTGATAGAGCCCGCCTGTCCTACCAGGTTGTACAGGCTTACTTTGGGCACGCTGTATTTGGCCGTAATGTTCATCCGGGCTTCCCGGGGATCGCCGTTCCAGGCAATGGTGCTGTTCTTGGTAATATCGAACTTCCAGCTGGTGAGCCGCTGGAAGGTAAAGTTATAGGAGCCGTTGTTGATCTCGTAGTCCCCGAACATGGTGAAATCGCCCTCCGTGTTCACATTGATCTGCAGGTTGCCGTTGCCATTGGCTGAGATCACGTCGCCGGTGGTGGCATCCAGTATCACGTCTATCTGCGCATCCGGGTTGGCGGCAATATCCAGCCGTATGTTCAGCTTTACATCCTCCTTCTTTTTCTTCTTTACCGGTTCCAGCTCGGTGCCATAGGTCTTGAAGGTAATGTAGTCGTACTTGCCGATATCCTTGCTGTCGGACATGGGCAGGTAAAAGTGCGTGCCATCCACGGGGCGGGCCAGTATGTGCAGCTGCATGTCGTTCAGCGGGCCGGAAAAGTACACCCGGCCGTTAGCGATCACATCGCCGTAGAAAAGGTCGCTGTCCTCTGCGGAGGTGTTCATGAACATGAAGCGGCGGCCGGTCACGTCAAAGTCAAAATTCAGCTTACTGAAATGATCGTGCGAGATATAGCCGCTGGCGTTAGCCCGGTTGTTGAACCTGTCAATAATGCTGAAGTTGCCGAACTCTATCAGGTTATCGTCCACGTTGATGTTCAGCCGGGGTATCTTGTAATAGGTGCCCAGGTACAATACTTTGATGCCTACGCTATCCAGCTGCACTTTGCCGGTAATGGTGGGTTGCGCGGTGGTGCCGCCTACGGCCAGCTTGCCGGTGGCCAGGCCGGAAATGTCGGTCACATAGTCGCCCAGGTACCGGTTCAGCGGGTCTATGGAGGTGCCGTTGAGGTTCACGGTGGCAGACAGCCGGTTGTTCTCCGCTGTTAAGCCTGCGGTGCCGTCTATAAGAAAGTTCCGCCCGTCATTCTCTGAGGTAATGGTAAAGCGGGCATCGCCGGTCTGTTGCCGGAACCCACCTTTGAGCTTTACCAGGCCCAGGGAATCGTTGTTCAGGCGCAGGCCGGTGGCGGTAATGTCCGCATCAATGTCCAGGTTCTGCGTAGGGTCCGATATATTGATGCTGCCGTTGGCAAAGCCTTCTATGGGCATGGTCACCAGCTGGGAGGGGATCACATCCGCAAGGTTCAGGTTCCGGAGCGTGATCATGAAGCGTGATTCGTCCGGGTTAAACTCGTTGGTCTCCACGGTAATGCGCTGGTCGTTCCGGGTTACCTGCAGGTTGCTGATGGTAAGGAAGTGTTTGCTCCAGTATATCTCGTTGCCCGGCGTCATGTTCCACTGGCGGTCGTTCACGGTAAAGGCGCTGTTCAGGAAGTTGATCTTCACGCCTTCGTTCACGGTAACCACCCGGGCGTAAAAGCCGTCCAGGTCATTGCTGTCGCGGGCCTGCATATCCATTTTTATAAAGGAGGTGTCGTGGCTGGAGCTGGCCAGTATCAGCGGGTACTGCATCAGCACCTGGTTGCCGGAAGATACGCGGCCCATGCTGGTGCTAACGTCTATCTTGTTAAAATTTCCCTTGCTTTTGAGCTGGAGGTCCTCCACGGTGTAGTGCTGGTAAGCGGCCCGGGGCACTGAAGCATTCAGGGAAATATCGCCCTGTATGGTGTTCAGCGAGCCGTTGATACGGGTCTGGTCAAAACCGGACACCTGGTCTGTAAAGGCGCGTATCAGCTTGTCCACCTGGCCAAACTGGAAGTCGAACGTAAAGTCCTCGCGGATATTGGCGGGCGGAATGTAGGTAAAGAAGCTGGGATAATACTTGTTCAGGAAAAGCCGGAAGGCATCCGGCAGCTCCCGGAAGCTGTAGGTGCCTTTTACATACCCGCTGATCTCGCTGCCGGTAATGGCGAGCACCTTGGTATTGTCCATCAGGTCTGTGCTGATGTGCAGCGAGTCAAAGTCCACGCGGCTCTGGTTCTTGTACAGTGAAATGTCGTATATGCGGGCCGTGCCGTCAAAGTTGTCAATATTGCTGCCGGCAAAGTTCAGGTCCAGCCGGGTTTGCAGGGTAATGGAGTCCGTGGTGAGCTGCAGCGCTTTCAGGTGGCTGCGGCGGATCTCTGAATTGAACCTGAATACCGGTACGTCCTGGTTAAAGTCTATGGTGCCGGCAAAGTCCATGTCCAGGTTGGGATCGTTTACTGTAAGGGAGCCGTTGAAGAACTTGCGGTTCATCTCGCCCTGGGTCTTGATGTTGGTATACACGTAATCGAACAGGGATATCTGCTGTATGTCCGCATCCACGGTAGCCTTTAGCGTCCGGATGTTAAAGCCTTCGCCATTCAGCCGGGCGCTGAGGGAAACAGTGGAAAGCCGGTTCACATCCAGCAGGGCGCCCAGGTTAAAATTGGTGGTGGTAAGGCTGCCTGAGTATACAGGCACATCGCGGCTGGTCTTGAAGTTAAGATCGGAGCTTACATTGCCCAGGTTGGTGTTGAACTTGCCGTAGGCCACAAAGTCATTTACAAAACCGGTAAAGCTGCCCTGGAAGCGGATGGAGGAGAGCCGGTCCATCCGTAGCGGCTGCACCTGCCGTACAGCGGGGAAAATGCTTTGCACGTCATGGCCGGTGGTGGCCAGCTCCTCTGCCTGGAAATCGATAAACGTTTCTTCAATATCCGGCAGCCCGCGCATGCGGAGGCGGCCTTTCAGGCTGGTGGTATTGCCGGCCTGCAGGCTGATGCTGTCCGCATCCAGGTTGCTTACCGGGCCTTCTACCACGCCGTTCAGCGCGATCTCCTTTTTCCAGGTGGAAAGGGGAGGGGCAAAGTAGGCGATATCGTCGGAGGAGAGGGTGCTGTTAATGAACCGCGCTTTCATGAATACCAGGTCCACGTAATCGCTCATGTCGCTCAGGTCCGTATACTGCATGGTGTAGTAGTCGCGGAGGCGGCTCCGGTTGGTGACCAGGTCCATCCGGGAGAACTCCATCTCCACGGGCGACATCTTGAAACGGGCGGTCAGTTTCTTTACCTCAAAGCCGCTCCGTTCCCGGGCATCCAGGGCCAGGTCGCCAATGATGCTGTCCTTTACCAGGCTGGTGTTGCTCAGGGTCAGGTCAATGCTGCCGAAGCGGATGTGGTTGGGGGCAAAATATCCCTTTACAATGCGGGAAGAGTCCTCGAGGTTGTCCACTCCCAGCAGGCCATTGCGGATGGTCAGCTCTTTTACGAGCAGCTTCCAGTTACTGCTGTTCCAACGCAGGCGGCCGGTGCTGTCTATAACGGGAACAGGCGTGCGGACAGAGGGCCTGCGGCGCCGCAGGGGAGAGGAAGGGTAACGGATAATGATAAACGAAGGCTGGTCCAGCAGCAGCTCCTGTATGTCTACATTATGCTTTTCCAGGTCCAGGTTTTTGGCGTCCAGGTAAATGCGCCGGGCGCTTGCGCGCATGTCCTCGCCCACCCAGGCGTCTATCTTGTTAATATATATGTTGCGCAGGTCTATTTTGCGCAGGTCCAGCGAGATCCCCTTTTGGGAGGCCGGCCGGGCGCCGGTGTCGGGAGGGGCGCCAAAAGCGTCAATGATAAACTGGTAGTTCCACAGGGAATCCGTACGGTGCCGTACCAGGTTGACCTCCGCATCTTCCAGCCCGATGAACTTCAGCACGGGCTTGTCCTGGAAAAAGAACCAGTCTGTGATGCGCACCTGCAGGGCGCCGGCATACAGCAGGGTATCCTGGTGGCGGTCCTCGATGTAGGTGCCTTCCAGCCGCGCGCTGTTGAACAGGCGCAGGCTTACACCTTTGATCTCCACCCGCGTGTTGAGCTGTGCGGACAAACGGCGGGCCGCTTCCTGTACCAGCCAGTTCTGCACAGCGGGGATGTTCACCAATATACCTGTCAATATAATAATGCCCAGCAAAGAAAGCAGGACAATGGATAATATTTTACGTATTTTTCTCAGCCGATCTGCATTTATCCAGCAAAAGTAGGAAATTCCACAGGCTTGGAATTTGGATTTTGCCATTTGGAATTTACTTTTATTAAAAAAAGTTATGTTGGCAACCTTCCTTACCACAAGCATGCTTATGATGACAAGTATCCATACAGCAGGGATGCTTCCCCGGGAAGATACGGCTGCTGCCCGGCAGCGCTATGTGATGGTAATACACGGGGGCGCCGGCACTATCCTGAGATCGAACATGACGCCGGAAAAGGAACAGGCCTACAGGGCTGCGCTGGAGCAGGCCCTGCAAACCGGCTATGCCATATTACAGCAGGGCGGCAGCAGCCTGGATGCGGTGGAAGCCACCGTGCGCGTTATGGAAGACTCGCCCCTGTTCAATGCCGGGAAAGGCGCCGTGTTCACCAATGAAGGGCGGAACGAGATGGATGCTTCCATTATGAGCGGCCGGCGCCTGGAGGCTGGCGCTGTGGCCGGCGTAACGGTGATCAAAAATCCCATCAGTGCTGCCCGCGCCGTGATGGAAAAATCGCAGCATGTGATGATGGCCGGCCGCGGCGCAGAAAAGTTTGCCAGGGAAGCAGGGCTGGAGATCGTGGACCCTTCTTATTTCTATACCGAAGAACGGTGGAAAGCGCTGCAGCGGGTAAAAGCCGCAGACCCGGACAAGACCCGCCTGGACCATGATTCCACCCTGCAAAAGACCAGCGGGATGTGGGGCGCAGCCAACAAGGATGATAAATTCGGCACTGTAGGAGCCGTGGCACTGGACAAGCAGGGCAACCTGGCAGCAGCTACCTCCACCGGCGGTATGACTAACAAAAAATTCGGGCGCATTGGCGACTCACCCATCATCGGTGCCGGCACCTATGCCAACAATGCTACCTGCGCCATTTCCTGCACCGGCTGGGGCGAATACTTTATTCGCCTGAGTGTAGCCAAATCCGTTAGCGATCTCATGGAATACAAGGGATTGTCGCTGCAGCAGGCCGCCAATGAGCTGATCCTGCAGAAAGTGCCTGCACTGGGAGGGGATGGCGGCCTGATAGCCATTGACAAGGACGGGAACATTGCCATGCCTTTCAGCACAGCCGGCATGTACCGGGGCTGCGTAACGGAAGATGGCAGGATAACCGTGGAAATATATAAATGAGCAGTAGCTAAAGGCTAAAAGCTAATTGCCAACAGCTTCCACGCTGTATCCTTTTTCTCTTAACAAGGCAATTACCCCTTTGGGCCCGCCCAGGTGCCCGGCGCCAAATGCGAAGAAGGTGGGCCCTGCCTGCATTTCCCGTGCAATGATGGGTATCCATTCCGCATTCCGCCGGTCCACGATAAGGTCCCGGAAAGGGGCGATGTCTGTTGCAGACAGCGTGAGTGCGTACAATTCCTCAATATCCTGCTGCCGGTAGGCGGCCAGCATCTCCCGGAACTTTACCCGGTCCTCTTCCACGTGCTGCAGCATGTCCATAAGCATAGCGGCCTCCTCGTTATCAGGGATGCTGTCAAAAATAGCCACCTGGTCTTCCAGGCGCTCCAGCCCGCGAATGGGTTTTTGCCCGGCCCTGGCCAGCTTCATCAGCTCGTCTTCCGCCGATACGGGAGCCTGGCACAGCAGGAACAGCTTCAGCGTAAGCACGGAGGTGATGGCCATGGGCTTCAGCCTGTCCAGCATGCTGATATCTATGCCCGCAGCTGCTTTACAGAAGGTGTGCAGGCGTTCGTAATCGTCCGGGGAGAAAAGCTGTTTGAACGAATAGCCTTCCGGCATCAGCATCAGTTGCTGCATTCGCCGGATAATGAGGGTGTCGTCCATATTAATTTCCAGGAATAGCTGCCGGCTGCTTTTTAGCGCAGCGGTAACGGTAGCGGGAAAACTGAAATCATCTTCACACAGCAGGTGCATGGTGCCGTACAGGTAGGAGGGCTGCTGCAGGCCCCTGCCGCTCACTTTCCATAACAGCGAGGATCTTTCTCCATTAGCGGCAAGCGACTGTGCCCGCGCCTGCAATATGCCCGTGCTCAGCAGCAGGAAGACCAATATGCGCATGTGCAAATTTTCCTGAAAGATAGGCATTTGCATTCCTTTAACACAACTTAATATCCGCTTAAAATGCGTACGGCCGTTAAACATTCCATGCCGGCACCCGGTCTCAATGCTGATACTTTTTTTAATACATCCAAAAACAACTGGAACATGAAAAAGATAAGCCTGATGGCCGTTGCGGCCATGATCACTACCGGCGCCTTTGCCGGCAACGGCAACATTGCAGCCCGTACCGGTATTGCATTGAACAGGATGGAGGTCCGCCAGCAGCAGGCGCAGAATGATGACCTGGAGGCAGATATCAGGGACCAGCAGCAGCAGCTATTCGATCTTGTAAAGGAACAATCTGCTATTAAAAGCGATCTGCACGCACTGGCCATGAAAAGGCAGCATGCCCTCAAGGCCGGCCATGCCTCCAGGGCCGCGCGCCTCGATAAAAGGATAGCCTGGGACGACGTGCTGCTGAAAGCCAATGAGGACCATGTGCGCACATGCCTGGCCGCAGAACGCAACGACATGCGCCTGATAAATCATAACAGCGTACGTATTAACCAGGAGGAGGCTGCTATTGAGCAGGCCCGGTCAGACATACGCTCCTAGCATCCTGGCCAGGGCATCCATATCAAACGGCTCGTGCAGGGCGGATAGCACAATGCGGTGTACGGGCGGGCCGGACGGGTCGGGATAGGCGAAGGAGGAGATAACGATATCATGGTCCAGCAGGTATTTGTCAATGCCCGGCTGCCGCTGGCCGGGTTGCAGCAGGAACACCGGCAGGTGATGCGGGTTATGCACGATGGGGTTGCCGGTTGCCTGCTGCCGGAAATACTGAATATTGAGCCGCAGCTTGTTGCGGCGGGCGGCATAGAGGGACTGGCTTTGCAGGAAGGCGTAAGCGCTGGCGGGCGTTACAGGTGAGCTGGCGGTAAATGCGGGTTGCTTTTTCATGGCGGCAATATCCGCGGCATGCCCGGCCACCAGCCCGCCCGCTATGCTGTAGGCCTTTGCCAGGGAGGCGGTGATCAGGTAGCGCACCGGCGCATGTACCGGCAGGGCGTGTACAATGCCTTCTCCTTCCGTGCCCAGTATACCGGCGCCATGCGAGTCGTCGATCACGACCAGCACCTTGCGCGCTGCGGCGGACAGCCAGCTGAAATCATGAATGGTGCTGGTGAGCGGGTTCACGGCGTCGGCTGCCAGCGCAAAGGTATGATCCGGGTGGCGGTTGATTCTGGCTATTGTATGCTGCGTCCATGTTTCCCAGTCCTGGTCCGGTACGGCCGCGCCGTTGAGGCGCAGCGCCGGGTGGGTGCCGGGCGCGTACAGCAGCTCTCCATGCTGTGCGGCGTAATGAACGGCCGCCTGCGCTGCCAGGTAGCCGGAGGAGTAGGTGGCAGCGGCCTGCTGCCGGAACAGCACGGCCAGCGCATGCTCCAGCTCTTCGTATATTCCTAACCGTACATTGGCCGCCCGGGAGGAGAGGAACACCGGTCCAAACTGCTCCACACCTGCCTGCAGCGCTTCGCGGAAAGCAGGCTGGGCGTGCATGCCCAGGTAGGAGAAGCCGGAGAAGAACAGGCAGGTCCTGCCGGCTATGGTAACGGTTCTGCCGGGTGTGGCGGCGGTTTGCAGCGGTTGCGTCATGTGCGGGGTTTTATTGTTCGGCTTTTGTCTTCAGAACAAAATCATATTCACCTGATCTTACCTTCATGTCAAAGCGGTACTCGTCCAGGTGCACAATGGTCACCAGGTGTTCTGCATTGCGCTGGCCGTTGCTGGCGGTAATGCTGATAATGCGGCCGTTGCTCAGCAGCTGGTACCTGCCGGAGTCCGGTTGCCCGGCTATGGTGGCAATGAACAGGTGGTTGTCCAGGAACTGGTAGTATACGTCGCTGTAGTAGCCTCTTTTCAATTCAGTGGCCTGGTTCACCTGGGTGATATCGTAAGGCGCGCCGGCAGGCACCTGCACATCATACACGCGCCATTTCTTGTGCTGCAGCAGCCGGTTATTGCGGCTGCTGTTGCAGGCCAGCAGCGCGAGCGGCAGCAGGAGCAGCAGGAAGTGTTTTGTTTTAAGCATAGTAACAATGATTTTTCCGGACCTGCCGGGTTTTTAAAGCCCCGCCGGTTTGCCGGACATGGCCCTGTTAAAGTCCTCTGATCTTCCTTTGGGGATAGACAGGCTTTCCCACTGGTCCTTCAGCAGCATTTTGGCGATATACATGATCTGTCCTACATGGGAAGGAATATGGGCCAGCTGCCGGTTAATGGCGTCTATTACGGTATGCGGCTCGGTGCGTATGTGCACGGTCTTTTCCAGGTCGGTCTCCTGCAGGCTGTCCAGGGTTTGCAGCAGGCAGCTCCAGCCTTTTTCCCACAGGGCAATGATCTCCGCTTTGGAGGCGTTGCCTGCTTCAAATTCCGTATCCCGGTTGCGCCAGGGCTTTTCCCCGTCTGTGGTCAGGAAATCGGTCCAGCGCGACTGCATATTGCCGCTTACATGCCTTACTATCTGGTATACGCTGTTGGAGCCGGGGTCCGGCTGCCAGTGCAGCTGTTCTTCGTCCAGGCGTTCCAGGGACTTGTCGCCCATGGTCTTGTAGGACCGGAACCGTTTTCTGACGCTCTCAAGATAGATAGATCCAATTGACATTACAGCATATTTTATATTGGTTTAAATAATATCATCTGTTGTATTTATCCGCGCATCCGCATATCAAAAGCCCGCAGCGCTGTCGTCCCCGCGCCCGTCGCCTATGGCTTCCAAAGTGCTGTCGCCGTTTACCCGGATCAGCTCCGTGCGGCCGATGGTGCTGCGCAAGGTCACTACCTTGTAGCCCATCTGCTCCAGGGAGTCAATGATATCTGCCGGGAACTGCGGCTCCACGCGGATCTCGTCCGGCAGCCACTGGTGGTGGAACTTGGGAGCATTTACCGCCTGGTGCGGGGGCAGGTTGAATTCCAGTATGTTCATTAACGTTTGGAACACGGAGGTGATGATGGTAGCGCCGCCAGGGGTGCCTGTTACCAGGTAGGGGCGTTTGTTCTTCAGTACAATGGTAGGCGTCATGGAGCTGAGCATGCGTTTGCCCGGCGCAATGGCATTGGCGGCAGCGCCTACCAGCCCGTACATATTGGGTACGCCGGGCTTTATGCTGAAATCGTCCATTTCGTTATTCAGGAAAAAGCCGGCGCCTCCTACCACTACCTTGCAGCCATAGTTGCCATTAAGGGTGGTGGTAACGGCTACGGCATTGCCTTCGCCATCCACTACGGAGAGATGGGTGGTTTCCATGCTTTCCGCTGGCAGGTCACCGGCTTTTACCGTTGCGCTGGAGCCTGCCTTTTTCGGGTCATAGTCCTGCATACGTTCCTTCAGGTAGGCCTTTGAGGTGAGCTGTGCTACGGGTACCTTTACAAAGTCCGCATCGCCCAGGTACTGTGCCCGGTCTGCATAGGCCCTTCTTTCCGCTTCCACCATCAGCTGTATGGACTGGGGAGCGTGAAAGCCCCATTTTGCCAGCGGGTAATCCTCCACCATGCCCATGAGCTGCTGCAGTGCAATGCCGCCGCTGGAGGGCAGGGGCATGGTTACAATGGTATAGTCCTTATACGGGAACACTACCGGGGTTCTTTCCTTTGCCTCATAGGCTTCCAGGTCCGCAGTAGTGATAAAGCCCTTGCCGCGCTCCATTTCGGCTGCAATAAGGCGGGCGGTCTCTCCTTCATAAAAGCCGGCCCGGCCTTTGTCCCGTATCCTTTTCAGGGTATTGGCCAGGTCTGTTTGCACCAGGGTGTCTCCGGCTTTCCAGGGAGTGGCTTTGACAAATGCGCAGGGCTGCGTATTGAGCCGGCGGAACATACCGGCATACCGGTTCAGGTTGCGGGCCTCTGCTTCGGTAATGGCAAAGCCTTTTTCCGCCAGCAGGATGGCGGGCGCTATCAGCTTTTTCATGGGCAGCCTTGCGTAGCGCAGGGCGGTAAAGAAGCCGGCCACGGCACCCGGCACGCCGGCGGCCAGGTGGCCTTCCTGGCTCAGGCGGGTGTTGGCCTTCCCGGTGCTGTCCAGGTACATATCGCGGTACGCCCTGCCCGGCGCTTTTTCACGGTAGTCAATGGCAATGTTGAGGCCATTGCGCAGATGCCCTACCAGGAAGCCACCCCCGCCCAGGTTGCCGGCCTCGGGATATACCACTGCCAGCGCCAGCTGGGTGGCAATGGCGGCATCCACTGCGTTGCCGCCTTCCTGCAGTATCTGCACACCGGCAGCACTGGCCAGGGGATGCGCGGATACCACTGCGCCGTGCTGCACAGTAACCTGTTTTTGTGCCTGGTAGTGGTATGGATCGACTGCGGCCGGAGACTGGGCATATGTGGCATATCTAGCAGCAAGGATCAGCGTGAGGAATAACCAGGTAGTGCGCATAAGCGGTGTCTGTTTGTCCGCACAAATTACAAAACTTCTTTCTTCCGGCTGGCTGTTCTGCACTTCATTTGCTGCCTTGCCGGCGCAGGCGTACTAACGAGGGCGGTTATATGAGCAGTTGCGGGAGCTATAGTGCTTTCCCGGCCGGGGATAACCGGCCGGG
>Ga0164243_10002388_pt1 | contig 31036 bp, 25 predicted proteins | sample OricompcompostOP_FD_108781 | JGI IMG/M metagenome (GOLD analysis project Ga0164243, IMG submission 108781) | Organic Plus compost microbial communities from Emeryville, California, USA - Original compost - Organic plus compost (OP) | ecosystem: Engineered > Solid waste > Mixed feedstock >... | reverse complement strand
CTGGGAACAATGGATGGCATCGGCGCCTGCATCCACCAGAACGCGCATCCAGCGCGCCAATTCCTCCGGCGTGCGGGCGACCTTCGCCGCGTAATCGACGGACTTCCATTGCGAGATGCGAATGATGATCGGCAGGTCACCGACGGCGATGCGACAGCGGCGAATCACTTCGGCGGCGAACTCCGCGCGCTTTTCGATCGAGCCCCCGAATCGATCGGTGCGCTGATTGGTGCGCTCCCAGAAGAACTCGTCGATGAGATACGCATGCGCGCCATGCAGCTCGATGCAATCGAAGCCGAGCCGCTTCGCATCGCCCGCCGCATCGGCGTAGGCCTGGGCCATGTCGAGCACTTCGGCTTCGCTCGGCTCCTCGGCAACCTTCTTTCCTTGCAGCGTGACGCCCGATGGCCCATCCGAAGGCGCCTCGGGAAAATGCCCGGTGCCCGGTTTGCGGCTCATGCCCTGATGCCAGAGCTGCGGCGCCATCTTTCCGCCCGCGGCATGGACGGCATCGATGACTCGCTTCCACCCGGCGAGCGCAGCATCACCCCAGAACAACGGAATGTCGGCATCGCCCGAGGCGCCCTTCCGGCGCGTCAGCGTCCCTTCCGACACGATGAGTCCAACGCCCGCCGCCGCACGCCGCGCGTAATACGCGACATTCTCATCATTGGGAAATCCGCCTGGCGAGCGGGACCGCGTCATCGGCGCCATTACGATGCGATTCTTGAGCGTCAGGCCCCGAATACGAAAGGGGCGCAGCAAGGGAGTGATGTCCGTCATGAATGATTCCGCGTGCAATGAAACCCGCCGACGTTAGCACGCGCCGTCAATGCCGTGCAGCGACGCATGACGATGTCGGACTCGCGCAGCGCCCATCGTCCTTCGGGAAATCCTCGAGGAGCACGACTGCATGAATCACAAGTACGGCTGGGTGATCGTCGGCGCGGGCGCGCTGATGACCTGCGTTGCATTGGGCGCGATGTTCTCGCTCGCCGTGTTCCTGGAGCCGATCGCGGTGGCGACCGGCTGGTCCCGGGCCGGCATTTCGAGCGCAATGACGTTGAATTTTCTCGTGATGGGGCTCGGCGCGTTCGGTTGGGGCGCCGTCAGCGACCGCTTCGGCACGCGCGTCGTCGTCGCGATCGGCGCGGTCTTGCTCGGGCTCGCGCTCGTCGTCGCGAGCCGCGCGACATCGCTGACGCAGTTTCAATTGAGCTACGGCATTCTCGTCGGCGCCGCAGCGAGCGCATTTTTCGCGCCCATGATCGCCGCGACGACGGCCTGGTTCGAGGAGCATCGCAGCCTTGCCGTGTCGCTCGTCTCGGCCGGCATGGGCGTCGCGCCGCTGACGATTTCACCTTTCGCGCGCTGGCTGATTTCGACGTACGACTGGCGTAGCGCGATGCTCGCCATCGGCATCGTCGCCTGGGTGTTGCTGATTCCTGCAAGCCTGCTGATTCGTCAGCCGCCCACCTCGCGACTCTCGGGCGCGACCTACGTCACCGCCGCAGGATCCGGGATGTCCGTTTCGCAAGCGCTGCGCTCGCCGGCATTCATCGTGCTCGGGCTCACCTTCTTCGCCTGCTGCGCGGCTCACTCCGGTCCGATCTTCCACATGGTGAGCTATGCGATGCATTGCGGGATCGCCCCGATGGCGGCCGTGACGATCTACAGCGTCGAAGGCCTCGCGGGCCTCGGCGGGCGCATCCTGTTCGGCGTGCTCGCCGATCGACTCGGCGCGAAACGAGTGCTGATCGCGGGATTGTTCGCCCAAGGGCTGATCATTGCCGCCTACACGATGGTGCGCGAGCTCGGGGAGTTCTACGGGCTCGCGATGATCTTCGGCACGATCTACGGCGGCGTCATGCCGCTCTATGCGGTGCTCGCGCGCGAGTACTTTCCGCAGGCAATCATGGGGTCGGTGTTTGGCGCAGCAACGATGCTGTCGAGCCTCGGCATGTCGATCGGACCGCTCGCGGGCGGGTGGGTGTTCGACACGTTCGGCGGCTACGCGTGGATGTTCATCGCATCGAGCGCGGTCGGCATCGGCGCAGCTGCGGTTGCGATCGTGTTTCCGCCCGTGCGCCGACTGCAGCCTGTGGCCGCATGAGGAGCGATGCAATCAAGGCGCGGTGTTGCTGCGATGGAAACGCTGTTCACCGCCCGCTGCGTTGCTGATCGTGACAGCGATGATCTTGCCATCCTTGCGCTCGACCGCGAGGCGGCGTGAGGGATCGTCTTCGAAATAGAACCGATCGGCCGCCAGCGGCAACAAGGTCATCGCCGGCCAGCGTGCCCGCTTTGCGAGGACGACGCCGCCGCGAGTTTCGAGCGTGTACGGACCGAATTCACCCGAGACCTCACCCGCGAGCTTTGGCGGGCGCGCGGCTGCACGCCGCGCATCGAGCGCCCATTGCGCATCCGTTCTTGCGGCGCCGGCGATCGAGCCAGCGAGCACTCGCTCGAGCGCGAGCTCTTGTGCACGCTCGAGGGCGCGAGCGGCCGTGATCTCGACATCCGGCTTCACGCCATCGCGTTCCCAATTGCGCTGATTGATCGGATTGCGCGGCGAGCCGGTTGCGATGAACACGCCGTAGCCTTGCGGCGTCCGGAACATTTCGCCGGGATTGGCCGCGCCGGCGCTGCGCTCGCCGACGATCTGCGCACGCTTGGCCGACTGCAGCGTAAAGGCGATCGACTCGGCCGCAGACCCGGTTCGACCGCTGGTCAATACGTACAGCGGGATCGACAGCATCGGTGCCGGATACTTCTGCGCCGGCGCTTCGCTTTCCGTGCCTGCACGCGAATGGAATGTGTTGTAGACGTTCGCCTTCGGATCGACGAACGCGCTCACCAGATAGCCGACCATCGAGGGCCCGCCGCCGCCGTTGTTGCGCAAGTCGAGGATGAACGCGTCGGCATCGCGCGCGAGCATCAGGGCTGCGTCGGCCGCGCGGCGCGCGGGTGACTTCGCGTCGGTAAAGTCGATGTCCGCCACATACGCGAGCTGCACATAAGCGATGTTGCCGGGCAGACGCTCGACGCGCTTGAAGCCGTAGTTCGTACGGCTGTCGGGCAATGCATCGCCGGAGCTCGCGCTCGGTGCGGGCTCCCGCGGTTGCGCGCTCCACAGCACGCGGAAATGTCCGTCCCGCTCATGCAGAAGTCGCGTCAGCTCATTGGCGAGATCGCCTCGATCCTGGAACCTGTCGAACTGGCCCGACGCAGCGAGCTTGCGCAGCTCGTTCGCGATTTCCACAGCCTTCTGCGCATCGAAGAAACGCTCCTCCACGAGCGCGGCAACGCCCTGCACGTCCGTGCGTGGCTCGGCGTGCGCGAACGACGCCGTGATGGCTGCAAGCAATGCGAACAGGAAATGCCGGCTCATGAGTCCTCCTCGATCACCGCGAGGAAGATGCGCGAGCCGGGCAAATCGTCGCACGCAAGAAATGCTTACTTGGACGGATTTTTGTCGGCGATGCGGCTCTGGGACCCGGCATCCGGATCGACAGGCTCGTCCGCATGGAGTGATGAGGGCGGATCGCTCGCCGGAAACGTCTGCGCGAGCGCCTCATCGAGCAATTCATCCTGGTGCTTCTTGTCGGGCGGCGGCTGAGCCGGAGCTGGTCTTGCGGAATCGGGAGTAGTCATGAGCGGGATCTGCGCGGAATCGATGCGCCAAGCCTAGGACAGTGAACGACCCGCTCCATCCTCATTTGCCGCAACGCGCCGCGCGAACGAACGCGGGTGCGAAAAAGGCGGCACCCATGTGCCGCCCTCGCTGGTCCTGAACTTGTCGTTACGCAGCATGCGCGGATTCGCTGCGTGATCACCCGCAGCTAGCGGTCGTAATCGGAGGACGGCCGCTGGCGCTGCGACGGAGAAGTCTGCGACGGCTCCTGCACCATCGCCGCGTACTCCGCTTCGGTCACGTATCCATCGGAGTCCTGGTCCACTGCGGCAAACTCTTCGGACAATACGCTGTCGCTCTTCGCCTCGCTCTTGCTCAGCTTGCCGTCCTTGTCGCGATCCATTTTCTGAAACTTCGCGTCCGCGTTCGATTGATCCTTTTGCGTGTCATCGCCCGCGACCGCAGCGGTCGTGAAAAGCGCGACAAGCACCGTACCGATCATCGCGTTCAAGATCTTCATAGAAATACCCACGTTTCGCGTTGGAAGATTTTTGGCCCTGTTATGAAGCTTCCGAACGCGAGCGCTCGATCGCGGTTCCGACGCTCGCTGCCGCCGATTCGCGACGTGGCGCGTCGGATCACAGTCTCATGTTGCATGCCACATGAATTGCTGCCGTTCCGTCGCGTCCCATGCGCATCGCATGCGCATCGCATGCGCATCGCATGCCGCGCATTTCCCATGCCAGCTGCGCGAGATGAAAACGCGCTTTCACGCAGCTAACTGGGATTTAAGAATGGATGCGGCAGCTGTCGTCGATCTTTACAAGGGAGAGTTTCACAGTGAGATCGCGTGCACATTCTTTCGAAGCAGCGACACTGCAAACCGCGTCACAATCTCTACACGCGACCGCCGCGCCGTGAGGGGCGGCAGTCTTTTTTTCGCTAGGGGCTTTGTAAAAAACACTCACTCGATCTGAAACACACGGATGAACACGCTATTCGACTTCTGTAAAGCTCGTCCTCGACTCATCACGACGGCAATTGCACTGCTCGCCTTGGCTGCATGCGGACAAGGCACCGATGTTCACCCCACGCAGCCGGCGCCGCCGACGTCGACCAACCCGGATCCGACACCGACGCCCGACCCTGATCCGACACCGACGCCGGATCCGGACCCGACGCCCGATCCGGATCCAGATCCAAATCCAGATCCCACGCCCGATCCCGATCCGGATCCGACACCCGACCCGGATCCTGATCCGACACCGGACCCAGATCCGGATCCGACGCCTGATCCAGATCCCGATCCGACGCCCGCATGCGATCCGCAAACGCTGCCGGGCACGCCCGCAAAGTTCGAAGACGCATCGAGCGCCGGCGTGACGGTGAGCGCGGACGGAATGACCGCATCGTTCGCTGGGAACGTGGCAGTCGGCGTGCGCTCGACGGTCGCGATCACGCAAGGCCCGAACAGCTTCTATTACTTCGAGGCGCAGCGCTCCAGCATGGAGAACGTGTACGTCGGCGTGAGCGGCACCGCGGACATCGCGGCGCCTCCGGCGAGCGCGACGGGCGACAGCTATATCGCGAACTTCAAGAGAGTGAATACGGTCGCCGTTTCTCCTTCGACCAACTACGGCGGCCTCATCGGCAGCGAGGACGTGCTCGGCTTCGCGGTGGACTATCGTTCCAAGTTCCCGGTCGTCTATGTCATCGGCAGCGCGGCGACTTCAGGCACCGACTGCATGGGCTTAAGCGGAGATGTGCCCTGCGTGTATGGTCGCGCACAGCTCAAGGACGCGACCGGATCGCTCTACATTTACGCTTACAGCGGCACCGACCCGAGCATTCAACCTGAGATCACGATCAATACCGGTGCCGATCTCGTCAACAAGCCGTTCGTCTATGCCGAAGCGGGCGTGCGCAACGCGATCCGCAAAGTGTTCTATGAGGGTGATCGCGGCTTCAACATGCAGTGGCCTTCGGAAACCGGCCCGGGCTCGGTTCCGACGCTCACCCGCCGCGGCAGCGATTGGGCGGTCGTGCGCATGGGCGACAGCACTCCCGCCCGCGACAGCCTCGCCGTGTACGCGTGCCCTTCGGCGGCGAAAGCGGCGGTGTCCTGGAAGGACGATTCCGGCATCGAGCGCGGCACTGGCGAGTCGCTATCGTTGACTGATCAACTCATCACGGCGCTCGGCGCCGGCACTCATACGCTCTTCGCGAGCGTGGTCGATCCGACGACTCATCGGTACAACGAGATGCGGTTCCGGCTGACGATCGAACCGGAGGCCGCCGATCCGGACAACGACGGCGATGGCTGGACGTACTCGCAGGAGAAGGCCGGAGGCACCGATCCGGCGCTTGCCGATACAGACGGCGACGGCTTGTCGGACGCTGTCGAAGTAACGTTCGGCTTCGATCCGACCCGCGCAGATACCGACGGCGACGGCGTGCACGACGGCCATCAGCGCGCCGGCACTACGACGCTTCCGGAACGCGTCACTCTCGTGAAAGAAGCCGGCGCTACGCCGACGAGCGTCGGCATCGTGTTGTCCGAAGACCAGATGTCAGCGGCGTTCACGTCCGATCTGAATCAGGATTGCACGCAGAATCGCGCTCCGTACACGGATCCTGCATATACAAACGAAGCGTGCCGCAAGCGCGCCGTGCGCGCCAACTTCGGCGTGCAGCCGGGCGAGTTCCGCTATTTCGAGACCCGGCGATTGTCGCCGGACACGCTCGATCTCGTGTACATGAACGTCGGCCACGGCGCCATCTCGGCGACCGGCCAGATCGAGCCCTACTGCTGCTTCGATGCGAGCACACCGAGCCCGCTCACGCCGCCGTCGTTCGCGATCAATTCTCAAGGCGGTTTCTTCGTGCGACTGTCGCTGCCCGTCGCCGACCAACTCACCGGCGAGGGCTATCGGCCTGCCAATACGATCTATTACGGCATCGCGATCGACTACACGGGCAGCGATCCGATCGCCTACATCGTTAGCACGGACATTGAGCACGAGATGAACGTGGTGCGAACCGTATTGAGCGGCCCGAACAGTTTCGGAGGCGCCGACATCATGCCCATGCTGTACGGTCATCCGGTGAGCGACAGCCAGGCGGCCGCGGCCGTGAACTTCGGGTTGCAAGCATTCCACTACGACATTGCGACGCTGCGGTCGCTGCTTCCGAATGGGTCGAACCTGAAGCCGGGCATTGGCATTCACGAGCGGCCCTAACCGGACGCTCGCGAGTCATCCATCACATGCGGCCTCGCAGGAACCTGCGAGGCCGCCACGCGAAGGGCTCAGGCTTGCGCCGGCGTGATCGCCGGCACCGGCGCAGGTGCCGGCACCTGCACCAGGCCTTTCAATCCCTCCGCCGACAAACCCACTTCCTTGATGAGCTGATCGACCACCGGTCCATAGGCGCGGTATTTCAACGCGGCGCCGACCGCCTGTTCGGCAAGATTGCCGGACGCTGCCGCCGCTGCTGCATCGCCGGCCTGCCCGGCAGTTGAACCGGTGTTGAGCCCGTCGACCTGCATGATGCGAATCGAATCGATGCTCTGCATCGGCTTGACCGCCTGCTCGATGATGCTCGGCAGCGCCTGCAGCAGCGCGAGCTTCTCCTGCAGCGAGATCTGCGCATTCGACAACGTATTGATCGCCTCGTTGAGCGCGCGCTTGCCCGCGGCCTCCGCTTCGTAGTTCTCGCGGTTGGCCTTGGCGAGCGTGCGGATCGCATCCGCCCGCGCCTCGGACGCCTCTTTCTCCGCCATGGCGGAGACTTTGACGCCGATCGCCTGCCGCTCCGCTTCCTGGGAGGCAAGCACGAGCGTCACCTGCTTCTCACGCTCCGCCTTCGCGACTTCCTCCGCGGTCTTGACGGCCTGCTCCGCTTTCACAGCCTGCGCAAGCGCATGATTCGCGCTGGCCTCGGCCTTCGACTGCTCTTCCGATTTCTGGGCGATGGAGATCGCCTTGTTCTGTTCGGCGAGCTGCGTCGCGCGCTGCTGCTCGATGGACGCGATCTGCACCTCGCGCTCCGCCTCGACCTCGCGCTGGCGCACGGCCTGTTGCTTCGCGACCTCGGCTTCGCGAATCTGGCGCTGGGCGAGAATCTTCGCCTCCTCTGATTCGCGGGTCTTTTCCGCCTGCACTTTCGCGACCGTCGCCGCCTGCTCGGCTTCGCGGCCGGCCACTTCCTGCGCCTGCGCGAGCTCCGCGAAACGCTTCTGGCGATCGATCTCGAGCTGCAGCTGCTTCGCCTCGAAGTTCTTTTTCGAGATGGCGACCGAGGTGTCCTGCTCGATCTCGTTGCGCTCGCGGCTGCGGCGCTGGGTCTGCTCCGTCAGGCGCGTCAGGCCTTCGGCATCGAAGGCATTGTTCGGATCGAAGAATTGCATCGCGGTCTGGTCGATGCGCGTGAGCGAGACGCTCTCGAGCTCGAGGCCGTTCTTGAGCAGATCCTCGCTCACCGCGTTCTGCACGCCCTGAATGAAGTCCTGCCGCTTGTCGAGCAGCTCCTGCATCGTCATCGAGACGGCGGCCGCGCGCAGCGCATCGACGAACTTGTCTTCCACGAGCTGCGACAACTGCTCCGGATCCATCGTGCGCTGGCCGAGCGTTTGCGCGGCGTTGGCGATGCCTTCCTTCGTCGGCACGACGCGCACGAAGAACGCGACGACCACGTCGACGCGCATGCGGTCCTTCGTGAACAGCGAATCCTTGCCGAACCGCGTGACCTCGAGCTTCAGCGTGTTCATGTTCACGAGGATGATCTCGTGGAACACGGGGAGCACGATCGCGCCGCCGTCCATCACGATCTTCTGGCCGCCGAGACCCGTGCGCACGAACGAGCGCTCCTTCGACGAGCGTCGGTACAGGCGCGAGAAGATGATTCCGACCACCAGCAGCGCCACGAACGCAATGCCCGCAAGAATCATGTTGTCCGTCATCGAGTCCGTCATCGAATTGCCTCCCAGGTAACGCCAACGAATGGGTCACGCGCCGCCGCGTGCATCAGATCAGGTCCGGCCATGGATTGATTTCGCCGGCGAAGCGGCTGCCGCTGATGCGAGCCTTCAACAGGACCCGCTCGCCGCGCTTGAATGCAAGGCCGTCCGCGTCGGGCTCGACCATCACGTAGATGTTCTGCCCATGTTCGTTCTCCACTCGCGCCTGCGCCGGATAGCCGCGGCGTGCGGTGCCGTTCACGACCGTCGCGACGCGCCCGATCAGGGAATCGAAGGACACGGCATACGTCTGATCGCTGGGGATGAGTCGTGCGAGGCCGGCACCCAGGACTCGCACGGCCGGCAGTGCGGCACATAGCGCGAGCGGCGCGGAGATCAGCGGCGGCACCCAGATGCCCGCGATTCGATGGACGACGATGTTGAGCGCAAAGCCCGCGAGCGCGAATCCGGCGAGAAACAGAACGAGGAGCACGAGCACTGGGACTCGGCCAACGTGCAGCCAACCGAGCAGATCGTCGAACGGCCCATGCGCGGCGTCCCAAGGATCCGGCAGCGCATGCTGCAGCCACTCGGAAAGGCTGGCGCCGATCAACATTGCAGCGCCTTCGATGATCGCAACGAGCAGCACGAGGAAGGTGGCGACCGTGAACGGCCAGGTTTCCGCGGCGAAGAGCACGATTTCTTCTCCTTGTTCTACGAGCGGCTCGTCCATCCGCTCGCGACGATTGAACGTGTTCGCGGCTCGATCCACAAGTGCTTGCCGGCCAACGGCCAGCGTCGACCGGCGAAGGACCGTGATACGCGCCGTGGTGCAACGCCAGATGCACGAGCTGGCGGACGACATCCGGTGAGCGCGCGGAGGCGTAGTATTCGCTCGCAGTCGATGCGTGCCGCTTGCCTCAACACTGGAGCGCAATCTGATGGCAACGAACCAGGAGCTCGGAACGGCACCGCCGCTCAGCCGTCGCGAGCCCGGCCTGCTCGATAAAGAGCGAACGATCGCCGCTCACGATTTCAATCGCTGGCTCGTGCCGCCGGCCGCGCTTGCGGTGCACCTCTCGATCGGAATGGCGTATGGCTTCAGCGTGTTCTGGCTGCCGCTCTCGCGGGCGCTCGGGATTCATTCCCCGGTGACTTGCGCCGACATCGGCTTCTTCGGCCGCATCTTCTCCACTCGCTGCGACTGGCCGGTGTCCATGCTCGGTTGGACGTACACGTTGTTCTTCGTCTTTCTCGGCTCGTCCGCTGCGTTGTTCGGTCATTGGCTCGAGCGCGCCGGGCCGCGCAAAGCGGGTTTCGTCGCGGCGCTGTGCTGGTGCGGAGGGTTGCTCGTCGCCGCCCTCGGCGTGTACGCGCATCAGATCTGGCTCATGTGGCTCGGCGCGGGCGTGATCGGCGGCATCGGCCTCGGGCTCGGCTACATCTCGCCTGTGTCGACGCTCATCAAATGGTTTCCGGATCATCGCGGCGTCGCGACCGGGCTTGCCATCATGGGGTTCGGCGGCGGCGCGATGATCGGCGCGCCGTTGGCCGATCGATTGATGAACGTCTTCGCGAGCGACACGTCGGTCGGCGTCTGGCAGACGTTCGTCGTCATGAGCGCGGTATATTTCGTCGCGATGCTGCTCGGCGCATTCGGCTATCGATTGCCGCCGAAGGATTGGCAACCGCCCGGCGCCGCGACTCATAAGCCGAAAGCGCTCGTGACTTCCGCGCATGTCGACGTGAACGAAGCGACGCGCACGCCGCAGTTCTGGCTATTGTGGGGCGTGCTGTGCCTCAACGTCAGCGCCGGAATCGGCGTCATCGGCATGGCATCACCCATGCTGCAGGAAGTCTTCGGCGGTCACCTGATCGGCATACCGCAGCGGCTCGCACAGCTCACCGAGGATCAGCGCACGCAGGTCGCAACGATCGCCGCGGCGTTTGCCGGCCTGCTGTCGCTGTTCAACATCGCGGGACGAATCTTCTGGGCGTCCGCGTCCGACGTGCTCGGACGCAAGCTCACGTACACGATCTTCTTTCTGCTGGGGTTCGTGCTCTACGTGTCCGCGCCCATCGCAGGCGAGGCAGGGCGCATCGCCGTGTTCGTGGCGATCGTGTGCGCGATTCTCACGATGTACGGCGGCGGATTCTCGACCGTCCCGGCGTACCTTGCGGACCTGTTCGGGACGCAGCACGTCGGGGCCATTCACGGACGCCTGCTCACTGCATGGTCCGTCGCCGGAATTCTCGGGCCGGTCGTCGTCAACTACATTCGCGAATTCCAGCTCGCGCGCGGCGTGCCGGAACACGAGGCTTACAACGTGACGATGGACGTGCTCGCGGGACTGTTGCTGATCGGCTTGATCTGCAACTGGCTGATACGTCCCGTGCATGCGAAGCATCACATGAGCGCCGAACAAATCGCGAAAGAGCGCGCGCTCGCGCACGAGCTCGATGCGCCGGCCGCGGTGCGCAACGCGGATGGGCTTCACGACGGCAGGTCGCATCGCGCGCTGTTGATCGCGGCGTGGACGGCGATCGCGATCCCATTGGCATGGGGCGTGTGGATCACGCTGAGCAAATCGCTCGCGCTGTTTCGCTGAAATGGAAATCGGCGCGCCTTCCAAGGCGTTCGCGCGCCATCAAAAGCGATAGCCGATCCCCACCTGCGCGTGCACTGCCGGATTGCGCACGCTGACTTCGAGCCTCGGCGACCCGGACGGCTTCACGTCGACGTATCCGAACGTGAACGACGCCTCCGCGCCGATGCTCCAGTGCGATGAGAGCTCGGCCCATCTGCCGATACCCAACAACGCTGCGGCGCCCCCGAGCTCGTAGGGCCCGTCGTAAGTGCTACCGCCGATGCGCGCCTCCGGATGCGCGACGACCGGACCTGCGCCGACGCGCACTCTCCAATGATCGATCTCGAACGCCCGGTTCACGGTGATGATGTTGAATCCGTGGCTGATCGAGAGCGACTCGACCCCGGCAGGCGGATTCCGCAGATACAACTTGTGATGCAGCAGCTGCAATTCCCAGGCGCGGCCGTCACTCCAGCGCGCGATGCGCCAGGCATAGTGCAACGGGCCTTCCAGGCCGCGAGTCTCGTAGTCGCCATCCAGATGGATGTTCCCGAGCACCGCGTGCTCGATGTGAGTCCGGCTGTCGAAATCGTAGGCGTCGCCGACGAGCGCCTCCAAAGACCATCGCACGCTTCCTTGTGCATGTGCGCCCGCGGGGAACAGCACGATCAGCAGACACCCGAGCACGGCGTATGGAAGAGCACGCATGTGGATACAGCGGCGAGCATGCGAGCAAGTTCCGCATCCAACGAAATCAGTTCCGCACCGCGTCGCGCTACGCGAGACACCAAATCGCCCGTATTCGCGTCAGTCGGGACATAGAAGCGGCAGGAAGCGCCTCCCTAGAATCGTGGGCTCGTGCGGAATTCGATTCTGCACTGAGCAATGAAACATCACTTGGCTTGCTTGTGGGGGATCCAATGAAATCAATGAAGAAGACTTTGGCAGTGGGTTTGAGCTGCCTGTTTGCGGCCGGTCTTGCGAATGCGCAACAGATCGGTCCCGATCCAACGTCCGCACAACTCAACGCAACGGCAGGGCCGTTCTCCGTCTCCACAACGAGCGTCTCGTCGCTCGTGACGGGATTCGGCGGCGGAACGATCTACTACCCGACGACCGCAGGCCAGTACGGCGTCATCGCGGTCTGCCCCGGCTTCACGGGGACGCAGTCCTCGATTGCGTGGTTCGCCCGCCGGCTCGCATCACACGGCTTCGTCACGATTGCAATGGATACGAACTCGACGCTCGATCAGCCGTCGAGCCGTGCCACGCAATTGCGCGCGGCTCTGAACTATGTCGTCAACAGCAGCAGCAGCACCGTCCGTAGCCGCGTCAACGGCAGCATCCGCGGCGTGTCCGGGCACTCGATGGGCGGCGGCGGCACGCTGATCGCATCGTCCGATGACTCCACGCTGAAGGTCGGCATTCCGATGACCCCGTGGAACACGAGCAGCCTGCAGTTCTACACCATTCGGGTTCCGCAGATGATCTTCGGCGCCGATGGCGACACGGTCGCGCCCTATGCGTCGCATGCACGGCCGTTCTATGACGCGGTTCCCTCGAGCACGAGCAAGGCGTACGGCCTGCTGAATTCGGCATCGCACTTCACGCCGAACACCACGGATGAGCGCATCGGCCGTTACGGCGTGTCGTTTGCAAAGCGCTTCATGTATGGCGACACCCGCTACAGCACCTTCCTGACCGGCACGCAGCACACGCTCTATGCGACGTCGCTGCGCTTCCAGACCTACCTGCATAACGGTCCGTATTGATCTGAGCCGACGACGCGGGCGCCGCACGAACGGAATCGTTCGGCGCCCTCCTTTCCTGCGAACGAATCCTGTCGCTGATTCATTGCATCCATAGCAGAGGAAACGCATCGTGAAGACGCGGGTCGTGCTCCTTGGCGCGTTGCTGTTGGCGCTCGCCGTCGCCGGTGTGACGATGTTTTCGTTGCATCGAGCGCCGCCGGCCGACGATGGTGCCGGGCAAGCGAGCGACGTACGGCCGCAGCCCTCGACTGCATCTGCGCAGGAGAGCGACGCGAGGTCGGCAACGCCCGAGTCGAGCTCCGCCGCGCCGGAAGCTGCCACCGCATCGACGACGCTGCCGGATCAGTCGTACGAAGACGAACACAGCGAGGAGCCGGCAAAGATGTTCAGGGCAGACGCTGCCGGCAACCTGGTGCTGCAGGAGCGCACGCGCCTCAATGTCGAGAAGCTGGCGGCGCTGTACACGCCCGAAGAACGTCAGCAACGGCTCGCGGTCATCGAACAGACACTGCCCCCGAGTGCCTATCGGCAATTGACGGATTTGCTCGAGCAGTACGACAACTTTTCGCGCGCTTCGCGACAGGCCTTCCCTCCGGGCCGCGCGCCGGCGACGGTCGAAGAAGCGATCGAGCAGCACGAACGCCTGCACGCATTGCGAGTCGCACACTTCGGCGCCGAAGCGACCGAGGCGATGTACGGGAAGGAAGAAGCGATCGGCCGGCGTTTGCTCGATTTCATGGCCCTCGAGAAACACGAGGGTTTGACGATGGAAGAAAAGGCGATGAAAGCTCAGGAGATGCTGCTGCGCTCGCCTGAGCTGGCGGAAGCGTACGAGAAGAATCGCACCACGCCGCCCCCGCAGTGATCGCCACTCCAGCCTTTTGTGACGTGCGTTGCGTAACTTTGATGTGTGAGCTCGAGGATGCATTTGTCATATGCGAGCAGCGCGCACCGAATCTGTGAACGCTGACGGCGCGCGCGGCGCGCCGATCAGTGGATGATTCGTGAGGCTCAACACACACGCACGATGATGCTGCTGCTCGGGACTATCGATTCCGCCGAAGGCTTCGCAGACTCCGACGCGATCACGACGGTCGCGTGCTCGGCCGTGATCACGATCGACGACGGCTGGCTCGAGGCGCTTCTCGACAATCTCGCCTTGGCAAACCTGCCGCGCTCGCAGCTCGTCGAACTGCTCGAGCGTCTCGAAGCGCTCGAACGCAACCTCGAGCATTCCCAAGCCGCCCGCGCGTCCGAGCGCACACCGCAATACAAGATCGTCGTCGGCGATCATTTCGACGGCGCATTCAATGCACATGGGATGCGCGCGCCCGATGCCATGAATCCGGACAACGTGCTCGAAACGATCGACGCCGCGGCCAGGCATTTCGCGGCGGAAGGTTACTGCACGGCCCTGCAGCAACTGGTGTTTTTCATCTCGGGCAATCTCGAGGACGTCATCGCAGACGAGCCGAGCGACGAAGACTGACCCTTCGCTTCCTTGCCGACGCACTGCGGTTGGTGCCATGGTTTCGCTCCCTCATCACCTAGGAGCCGCCATGATCAAGGTCAGCGTGATGTACCCGAATCGACCCGGTGCCCGCTTCGATCACGATTACTACCGCAACAAGCACATGCCGCTAGTGAAAGCGCGCATGGGTGATGGATGCCTGTACTACAGCGTCGATCGCGGACTGAGCGGAGACGCACCGGGCTCGCCTCCTCCCTACATCGGCCTGTGCCACATCTTTTCCGAGTCGGTCGAATCCTTCCAACGCAGCTTCGGGCCGCACGCCGAAGAGATCATGGCCGACATCCGCAACTACACGGACCTGACGCCGGTGCTGCAGATCAGCGAGGTCGTCGTCGAGAAATCGTAGACGCTCGCAGCAGCGTCACGGCATCTCTCACGGCTTGCGGAAGCGGAACAGGAACTGATCCGTGTGCCGCCGCACGCTCGCATCGAACACCATCTTCGTGCGGTCGTCGCTCGGATTCGCGAGCACATCGCTCTTGTCGACGAACTGCAGTCCCGCCTGTTTCGCAGCCTGCAGCACCACTGCCGGGTCGACGCGATGCGTCGTCTGCGCAATCGAAGCAGGCGCGCCCGCATCAGCCGCGTGGTCCATCGCAATGAACACGCCGCCCGGCTTCAACACGCGCACGATCTCTGCGTATGTCTTTCGCGGATCACCGAGGACACCCGCCTCGGCGCCGCGAGGCGTGAAGTAGACCTCGTGCGGTCCGAGAATCCACAGCACCGTGTCCACCGAATTGTCCGCGGCTTGCAGCTTGTCGAACGGCGTGACCGTGATCGTCGCATTCGTCAGCCGTCCGGCATCGGTGCGCGCCTTGAACGCGGCGTCCCCGTAATTGAACTGCGGCGGATATTGCACGATCAATTTGCCGCTCGGCCCGACCGCGGAGGAAAGGATGTCCGAGTACCAGCCGCGCCCCGCTTCCATCTCCAGCACCGTCGAACCGGGGCGGATCTGCGCAAAGGCGAGGACCTCGGCTGGCTTGCGCGCGGCATCATCTTTCTTATCGGCTTCGGGTCGGGCGGGATCGGCGAGAAACGGCGCGTAATCGGCAGCCGTCAACGCGGACTTGCCGCTGCCTGTCGGGCTGCCCGCACAACCGGAAATGAGCACGGCTGCCGCGAACAGCGCAGCGAATCGTTGGTACGTGAAGCATCCGCGTTCGATCATGATGTCCCCTTGTAAGCCGACACGGCTGGCACAGCCGCTTATGGTTGGAAGCCGAAACGATAGCACTCGCGCGCCCGTGCTTGCCGCGCCTCACAAAAGCTCACCCGCGCCCGTTCCCTGACCTACCGCACGGGTCCCAGGTATCGATCCCACCAGTCCGTCGCATCGCGCACGGTCGAGTTCGGCGGAAAATCGAAATGCCCGGTGTCGTGAACGATGTGCCGTTTCTGTTCCGGCGCCGTTCCCAGCAGCGCGAACAATCGCTCCTGAGATTCGTGAAAGGCGTAGATGTGATCGAAGCGCCCGTTGATCATGAGCACCGGCATGCGGATGCGCGGCGCGTAATTCACGAGATCGATCATCGGATGCAGCGGGCGTCCGATCTCGATACCTCCGGAGACGAGCACCGCGGCTTTGATGCGCTGCTCGATCGCCACCGCAAGCACGTTGAACGCCGCGCCGCGGCTCACGCCTAGAAAGCCGGCGCGCTGCACGTCCATGTCATCACGCATGGCGAGGTAATCGAGCGCGATGCCGAGATCCTGCCGCCATGCCTGCGCCGCGCGGCGCTGTCCATCGCTCGCGGATTTCGGATCCGGGTCGAGCGGCACGTAGCGCTCGTAGCTGCCCATCCACACGGGAATGACCAAGGCACGTCCGCCGGTCACGACGAACTCGGCGATCTGCAGATTCTCCAAGCTCTGGCGATTGGGACGCTTCGCGATACAGCAGTTTTGCGCGGGCGCGTAGATGATCGGCTGTAGCTTGCCAAGCTGCCTGCTCGGGCGAACGACGTACAACGTCGCCGGCGGCTCGTGCGCGAACTCGAGAATCACTTCTTCGGCGATCCAGAGCGGCGAGCGAGCGACGACGTTCACGGTCGTCTGCGTCGGGGCGCTGCGCACCTGGTCGAATTGCATGCGCATCGCGGCGAAGACATCGTCCGCGACCGGCGCTCGCGTCACGGTTGCATCGACGTAGCCGAGGCTGATGGGCTTCAGCAGCTCCGGATCCATCGAGTCACCCGCCAGCATCGTCATCAGACGCACGCCATCTTCCGGCGCCCGCTGCATGCGATCCGCCGTGTACGCGATTCGCTGGTCATCCACGTAGTCCGTCCACGCGCCGCCAAGCGCCATGCCCTTGCCGTCGGCGCTGTTCCAAACCCATTCGCGCACATTGCCCGCCATGTCGAGCGTGCCCCACGGGCCGAGCGCCTGCTGATCGACGGCTTTGCGAGGCCCGTTCGAGGAGAAATTGCTGGCAAGCGCGACAGCGGACGCCAGGTTGTACCGCTCGTCGTGCGGTGCGAACGCGGCGCGAATCCAATGATGCACCGTCGGCAGCTGCCGGCCGCGAAATTTTGCGTAAGCGGCGGCTTCGTACCAACTGATGCCGCCGACCGGCAGATCCGCCGCGTCGCTCGGATACGCGCTCAGGCGCCAGCCGGCAGGTCCGGGCCGCCCGGTCGAATCCACGAACCGCTCGCGCGCCTCGCGCCAGGACAGCACGCGGCCCTGTGCCTCGAACGTGAGCTCCCTCCAGAAGCGCTCGTCCTCGTAACCGCCGGCATCGACGAATTCCTTGTATTCCCGATTCGTCACTTCCTTACGATCGATCGCGAACGCTGCCATGGAATGGCGCTGCCCGCTGCGGACATCGACCGTCCAGTGCATGAGTGCGACGGCAGCATTCGTCGCGGGCACGACGACAACGTCGGTCGGAATCGCATCCTCGCGCGCGAGCGGCAGCGGCACCGAGCTGATCCGTTGATTCACCCGATACGGATCGACGGTCGGGTTCTCGACGGAGACGCCCGGATTGGCGACGGCGAAGTAGGCCGTCCGAAATCCAGGCTTCTCGACCTTGAGGCGAAGCTGCCCTCGCGGAGCCTCGACCCAGCTCGACAGCGGCGTCGTACCCATCTCGAGCCATGGGCCGTCGCTGTCGTCGTAGGGTTTGAAATAAACCGTCGCACCCGGCTCGGCGACGATCGGGCGCGTCGGCAGCACGATCTGGCGCCAGGCGCTCTCGAAGCGGGTGTCGCGCCGCATGCGATCGTCCTGCGACAAGGGCCGAGCGATGGCGAATGCCTGCGCGAGCCGATCGTTCGCTACGAGCTCGACGACACGGTCGAGCACTTGCTGCTGCGCCGCCCTCGCCTGATTCGCGCGCCACCAAAGCAATCCGGCAGCGAGCGCGAAGACGACCACGGCCGCGAACGCGACGGCAATCCAGTGCCGGTTCGGGGATGAGACAGAGGACGAAGGCGGCAGTGATTCAGCACTCTCGGGCGGCGGACGGACGCCCGCTTCCGCCTCGTTCTCCGTCAACCGATATCCGACGCGCGGAATCGTTTCGACCGCAAAGCCGCCGTGCTTCTCGGCCACGCGCCGCAGCCGAATGATGCAGCGGCTGATCGCATCGTCGCCGACGACGCGTCCCGCCCAACATTCGCTCACCAGCTCATCGCGCGGCACGACCGCCCCGCGACGCCTAGCGAGCGCGACCAGCACCTGCATGACGCGCGGCTCGAGAACTTCAGTAGCCCCATGTGCAGAAACGGTTCGAATGGATGGCCGAATGAGGACGCCGCCCAGAGAGAAATCGCTCTGGCGCGCCAAATCGACGAAATCCGAGCGGTCGTGCGGGGTCACCGGCGGATTTTCGCGGGGAATCAGTGATCCATCAATGATTCATCAACGGTCCGCCATCGCCGTTCGCGACGCTCGGATGCATTCATGGGCCTCACGTAAACCGCCTCGTCGGCGAAGGGAGAAACCATGCGTGTGGGGCTCGCGATCGTGCTTGCGGCGCAAGCGTTGATGGTGTCGGCGGCGGCGTCAGGATCGTATCGCGCGCCGCGCACTGCGGAAGGGCATCCGGACCTGCAGGGTACCTGGGACCAGCGCAATCTCACCCCGCTCGTGAGGCCGGCGGGATTCCCGGCGGAGCTGTCGGCGGAGCAGGCGCGAGCGCTAGAGAAGATGGTCCACGACTTTCTCGACAATGGCGGCCCGAGCGACCCGACGATCGATATCGAACAGCGCGAGCTGCTGCCCGTGCGCGGCACCTTGCGCAGCTCCATCGTGGTCGACCCGCCGGATGGTCAACTGCCGGGCACGCCCCGCTTCTACGCGGAGCTCAAGCAGAAACAATGGCAGCTGATGAACGGGTTGGACGGCCCGGAGCAACGCCCGACCTCGGAGCGCTGTCTCGGCAGCGCCGCCTCGCAGGCGCCGATTCTTCACAACCCCGGCATCAATCTGCATCAAATCGTGCAGACCGCGAACACCGTGTTGTTCTTTTCCGAAGCGATGCACGACGCCCGCGTGATTCGCCTCAATGCGAAGCACGCGCCTGCAGCAGTGACGTCATGGGCGGGCGATTCGATCGGCTGGTGGGAAGGCGAAACGCTCGTCGTCGAAACCAAGCATTTCACCGCGAGCGACACGGGCCGCACCGCGCCGTTCGTCGCGTACTTCGTCTCGCCGCGCACGACGGTCATCGAGCGCATCACGCGCGTCAGCGAAAACGAGCTCGATTACGAATTCACTGTCGAGGATCCGACGTACTACACGCGTCCCTGGTCGGGACAGACGCACCTCCAGCGCTCGCACGAGCGCACCTTCGAGTACTCCTGTCACGAGGGAAATCGCTCGCTGCCATACATCCTGCAGGCGCGCCGCTTGAGCGAGGCCGAGCCGAAAGACGGCCTGCCGCCCGCAGGGCACTAAGCGCAACCAAATGGTTGTATCTCCGGCCGGGGCATGACTAATATGCAACCCGGAGGTTGCCTATGAACGATCGCATCGAAAAACGCATCGAATTGAACGCGCCGGTCGCGCGCGTCTGGCGCGCGCTCACGGATCACCGCGAGTTCGGCGAATGGTTTCGGGTGAGGCTCGAAGGCCCGTTCGTTCCCGGCCAGGTGTCGAAGGGCTACATCACCTATCCGGGTTATGAGCACGTGAAATGGGAAGCGACCGTGAAAGAGATGCAGCCCGAGCGGCTGTTCTCCTTCACCTGGCATCCGTATGCCGTCGATCCGAACGTGGACTACTCGAGCGAGACGCCGACACTCGTCGAATTTCGTCTACAGCCGACGCCAAAGGGCACGCTGCTCGTCATCACGGAATCGGGCTTCGACAAGATTCCGCCGCATCGCCGGATCGAGGCGCTGCGCATGAACGACGGCGGTTGGACCGAGCAGATTCGCAACATCGCCCGACATGTCGCGCAAGCTTGAGGCGGCTCAGCGCAAGCTCGCGCCGGCGCCGATCTTCGCGGCGCTCGGCGATGCGACGCGGCTCGCACTCATCGAGCGCTTGAGCGGCGGCGAGCCGCAGTCCATCGCACAGCTCACCGAGGGCACCGAGCTCACGCGCCAGGCCGTCACGAAACACCTGCGCGTACTCGAGGGCGTGCAGCTGGTCCGCAGCGTGCGCCGGGGCCGCGAAAGCTTGTTTCAACTCGATCCCGCGCCGATTCGCATCGTGCGCGACTACACCGATGTCGTCGCGCAACAATGGGATCAGGCGCTCGCTCGATTGAAGAAGTTCGTCGAAGACGAATGAAGCGGCACGGCCGCTATGCGGTGGGCGCGTCAGGCGGCTGCTCCGCGCTTTCGCCCTTCTGCTCGGTGCCGCGTATCTGCCAGCCGCCTTTGCTCGTGTAGTGCGGGTTCACTCGCGCGACGACGGTGCCGGCCACCGTCGCTTTGCCCGCTGCCGCGAGCTCGGGCATCGTCGTGTACAGAACGAGATCGCCCAGCTCCACCTGCGGCACTTTGTCGTCGAGCATCGTACTGAAACAGACGTAACTCAGATCGCTGCGGGCGAGCAGCTCGTTCAGGCTGCCGGTCGGGATCGACTTGTCCTCGGAATTCGCGATCTTCACGCTGCACATTCGCCCCTGCACGCCGATCACGATCGCCAACACCGGCCTGCCGTCCTGCAGCGAGCAGTCGAGGTGCTCGCAGGCAAATTCGAACGCATCCGTATTGGATTGGAATGTCCGCGCTTCCGCCATCTCATCTCCAGGCACATTGAGTACAAGCAGCGCGCAGCTTAGCGTTCCTGCGCGCCGCATGCAGGCAGATCGCCGCCGACATCCGCTGACGCGCTCGCGAAGCGTGAGGGCGCTGCTCCCAATACGAATTGCAGGAGCCCGGGACGGCGCCTCTGATACGCCGCTCCAGCTAGAGGATCGACACATGGCGCTCGATCAAGACCGGCTCGATGCATTTCTGGGCAAGGCGCTCGGTGATTTGGGCGGAGCGATGAGCGCCGTGCTGATCCGCTTGGGAGACAAGCTCGGCCTCTACAAAGCACTCGCAGCGCGGCCGATGACTGCCGCGGAGCTCGCGAGCGACACCGGCACGAACGAACGCTACGTGCGAGAGTGGCTGTGCAATCAGGCCGCGGGCGGCTATGTGCAATTGGATGCGGCGACCGACAAGTTCAGCCTCTCGGAAGAACAAGCCGCCTGTCTTGCGGATCCAAACGGTCCCATCGATCTGCCCGGCGCGTATGAGATCGTAAAAGACCTGTTCCAGATCGAGTCGCGAGCGCTCCAGAATTTCAGGAGCGGCGCGGGCATGGAATGGGGCGAGCACGATCCGTGCTTGTTCCATGGCACCGAGCGCTTCTTCCGCGCGAGCTACAACGCGAATCTGCTCACCTCGTGGCTGCCGGCCCTCGACGGCGTCGTCGAGAAGCTCGAGCGCGGCGCACAGGTCGCGGATGTGGGCTGCGGCCATGGCGCGAGCACGGTGCTGATGGCGAAGGCCTTCCCGAGCTCGACCTTCATCGGCATCGACTATCACCCGGCCTCCATCGACATTGCGCGTGACCGCGCGGCGCAGGCTGGCGCCGGCAATGCTCGTTTCGAGGTCGCCGATGCAACCTCATACGCCGCGCGTGAACTGGATCTCATCGCGTTCTTCGATTGCCTGCACGACATGGCCGATCCGGCCGGCGCCGCGCGCCATGCGCATGACGCGCTGAAGCGAGACGGACATTGCATGATCGTCGAGCCGATGGCGGGCGATCGGGTCGAAGACAACCTCAATCCGATCGGCCGGGTGTATTACGGTGCCTCTTCCTTGATTTGCGTGCCCGTGTCGCTCGCGAGGCATGGACCTGCGCTCGGCGCGCAGGCGGGCGAGAAGCGGCTGCACGAGGTCGTCGTGAAAGGCGGCGGCTTCACTCGGATGCGGCGCGCAACTGAGACGCCGTTCAACATCGTGCTGGAAGCGCGGCCCTAGTTCGCATCGCGACGATCACTTCCTCGGCATGGATGTGCAGGTCATTGCTGCAGATCACATCACTGCCGTCCGGAAAGGGATTATGGTCATGCGATGCTTCCAACTTACCCGCATCCGACCGACTTCGGGTTTTCCGGGGAGCCCCGCGGTCGCCGCGAGGGATCCTTCCCGCCCGCGCTCGAGAAGGAATACGCACGCTCCAATCTGGAGCGACATCGAACGCTGATCCAAGCCGCGTGCACGTGCGCGGCGCTGCTCGCGGTCTTGCGATTCGTGGAGCAAGCGGTGCTGGGCGCGCTCACCCCCTTCAACGCCGCGGGGCTCGCGTTCATCGTTACGAGCTCGTTGGTGTTGATGGTGATCGCCTGGGGGGTTCACTTCGAACGTCTCTACCTGCCTTTGGCGGAGATCATCGTGCCGGCCCGCAACATCGCGACCGCCGTGCTGATCGCCGATGCCGCCGCCAAGGGGCACCTCGACATGCTCATCATGCTGCCGCTCACCTTCATCGGGCCCTTCTTCTTTCTCGCGGTGCGTTATCGCACCGCGCTTCTCTCGGGCCTGTTGTGCTTCGTCGCCTTCGCGACGGCCGCAACATTGCTCGAATTGCAGCCTTCGGTCACCTGGCGCGCGTGCGCGCTCCTGCTCATCACGCTCGCCGCATGCGCCATTTCGGCGCGCAAGATCGACAAGTGGTCGCGCGCCTCGTTTCTCCAAGCCCGCGTCATCGTGCGGCATGCTCAATACGACGCGCTGACCGGGCTCAAGAATCGCCGCGTGTTCGACGACGCTCTCGCACAATTATGGCCGCAGGCGGTCGCCGCTGGCCGTTCGCTCGCGATCCTGCTCATCGATGTGGACCACTTCAAGGCGTACAACGATCGCTACGGGCACCAAGCCGGCGACCGTGCGCTACGCAGCGTCGCGGAGCGCCTGCACACGCTCGTCGATCGCCCGCTCGATCTGCTCGCGCGCTATGGCGGCGAGGAGTTCGCCGCGATTCTCTATGACGTCGATGAAACGATGGCGAAGGCGACAGCCGAGCGCATGCGGGCCGCGATCGCACAATTGAACATCCGGCATCAAGGCGCGGGGATCGCGGATCGCGTCACGATCAGCATCGGCGCCGCCTTCGTCCGGCCGACGAACGAGCGCGCGGCGCAAGGCGCGCTGCAACTCGCGGATCAGGCGCTGTACGAAGCGAAGAGAAAGGGCCGCAATCAAGTCGAGCTCACGAACGAAAGCGACCACCGCATGCTCGTGACGGGGATTTTTTCGGCGAAACCGGTGCCCGCGTAGACGCTCGCCGCCGTCACTGCGACGGCAGCCCCTGCGCGCCGGCGGTCGTCGCGGTATCGAGCCCGCGCACGCCGCGAAATGTCGCTCCGGTCAAATCGGCATTCGTGAGATCAGCGCCCGTGAAGTCCGTGTCGATCAAGACCGCATCGCGCAAGTCGGTGTGCGTGAGATCGGCGTCCTTCAGAACGGTGCCGCTGAGATCGGCGCGATAGAGCTTCGCCCGCGCAAGCTTCGCGCGGGTCAGATCCGAGAAGCTGAAGTCCGAGCGCGACAGGTCCGCCTCGGTGAAGTCGGTTTCGATCGCCTTCGCGCTCACGATGTTCGCGCGCATGAGGCCCATCGACTGATTCTTCATGTCCGGCGCGGCATTCACTCGCAGCAGCTTCGCCCTGGATAGATCGGTCTTGCGCAAATCGCCGATCAGCCGCGCTCCGGTGAGATCGGCACTCGTCAAATTCGCCCCGGCAAGCTGCGCGGAGAACACGACTGCGTCACGCAGCGATGCGCCCGAGAGGTTTGCGCCTTCGAGAAAACTGACGGTCAGATTGCAGCGATCGAGCGTCGCGCTCGTGAGCTTCGCGCCATTCAAGACGGACGCGGAAAGATTGGCGCCGCGAAAGTCGATGCCGGACAGATCGGTGTCGGACAGATTCTTGGCGTAGATCTCGGGCCGGACATCTTCCTGCACGCCCGAAAGCCGCGCGATGACTTCGTCGCGCGTGAGCCGTTCATAACCTTGCCATTCGGCACCGAACGCCGCCGCCGCAACGATGACGCAGAGCAGCGCAGCCATTTGCCGCTCGACCGGGAGAGTGATCATGACGCACCTCGACTGAGGCACCCGTGCTCCGAGCATACAACGCCCGGCGACCGCGCCAAAATTTCCGAGCCATGAATGCGCTGCGTGCGGCGTGCTCGCTTTGATGCTCGGTCCCAGGAACTGTATGAAGCAGATCGTGCCGACGAGGCCTGAGAGGAACAACAACGTTCGCTTCATCCGCATGCATTAGGTCCGGTCATGACGTTGCGCAAGCAGCCCCGATTGCGCGCGCCGCATCCATCTTAGATGCGCGATGCGAGGCGTATCCCAATGTAAAGTAGAAAGTGGCGCCTTCGTCCGGCGCGCTCACCGCCCACACTCGGCCCGAGTGCCGCCGCACGACGCGCTCGACGCTCGCCAATCCCACGCCGCAACCGGGGTAATCCTTGGCATCGTGCAGGCGCGCGAACGGCTCGAACAGCCGCTTGGCGCGCTGCATATCGAAGCCGGCGCCATTGTCGCGAACGAAGAAAACCCTTTCATCCTGCTGCAGCTCGCAGCCGAACTCGATTCGAGCGTGCGGCGCTTTCGCTGAGTACTTCCATGCATTCTCGATCAGATTCGTCATGAGCACGCCGGCGGAAACCTGGTCCGCATCGACGATCGCACTGGGGACGCAGACGAACTCGACTTCGCGCGCCGGATCGCGCTCACGAAGCTGGTCGATGACAGCAGCCGCGAGCCGGCTCAGATCCACTTCCTCGATGTTTTGCGGCTGATGCGACAGGCGGGCGATCGTGAGCAGGCCTTCGATGAGCTCGCGCATGCGCTGCACCGATTGAAGGATGCGCTGCACGCGCGTGCGCGCGGCAGCACTCAGCTGGTCACCGGATTCGTCCAGCAGCATGTGCGCATCGCCGCTGATCGCACGCACGGGCGTGCGCAAATCGTGCGAGACCGTATACGAGAACGCCTCGAGCTCCTCATTCGCGGCGGCGAGCTCGGCGGTGCGCTCCGCGATGCGCGTCTCGAGCGTCAGCATCAGCTCGCGCAACTCGGCTTCGCTCGCCGCGCGCTCCACCTCCGCGCCGATGCGATGCGCGAACATTTCGAGAATGCGCAGCGACTCGGCGCCCGCGACGAACGGCTGCTCGTCCCACAACTCGAGTACGCCGATCAATTTGCCGCTCGTCGAGACGATGCCGGCGCCAAGATAGCCAGCCACAGCGGCACCCGCGAACAAGGAGTGCTCCGGAAATTCACGAGCGGCATCGCGTACGTGCAGCGCCGCGGGCGACGTTTTCAGCCGCGCGCCGGGCGCAGCCGCGATCGAGTAGCGGGCCGGGAGCGTCGCATCGTTGCGAGGCCAGCGGCTCACGACACGAACGAGCTCGCCGCCCGCATCCAGCAAGCCGACGCTGCCATGCCGCACGCCGAACACGGCGGCGAGCTCGGCGACGCAGCGGTCGAAGAACTGCTCCGGCTGCTGTTGCGGACCCGATTCCGCGAGCAGACGCACGGCGCTCTCGAGGCGCTGTGATTCCGTGATGTCCGAAACCATGTAGACGATGCGCCCGTCGTCCAGGCGCTGCGCCGAAACTTCGACGAGCAGCGTCGCGCCGTTGTGGCGCCGGAGCTTCCGCGTGCTGCGCGGCGGCGCATCACGATCATCGGCGATGCGCAGCGATGCCCAACTCTGCTCGCCAGCGACCTCGAGGTCCGCAAGCCGCAACTTGAGCAGCTCGCCGCGCTTCGATCCCACGATGGCGCATGCCATTCGATTGACATCGAGCAGCTGCCCTTCGGGCGACGTGACGAAAATCCCCGCCGCCGCCTGGGCAACGACGGCGCGATAGCTCTGCTCGCCGCTCAAGAGCTTCGCCATCGTGAGCAACAGCGGCAGGAAGCCGAACTCGCCGAGGAAGATCATATCGAGGTGGTTCGTCATCACGAGCATGTTGCTCGCGAGCGTGAGCATCACCACGGAAATGCCGACGACCATCTCCAGCACGTGGCGGCGCGCACCGGGGCGCCAGCGGCGAGCGCACACGACGGCCAGATGGCCCAAGAACAGAAAGTTGGCGCTCCAGAACAGCAATAGCGCGATCGGCACGCTGTCGAGGCGATGAATGGTCGCAAGCTCGCCCCACGGCAGCGCGATCCGATCGAGATCGAGCGATGAGCGCGCGAACGGGCCGATCGGAATGATTTCGTAGACGCAGCCGATCGAGACATAGAAGGCGGTCATCACGCTCGGCACGAGCTTCGAGCGGGTCCGAAAGTAACCGTGGATCAGCCAGGGCAGGATCGCCATCGCGAAGGCGCCGGACAGATTCGCAATGCTCGAAGCGCGCCCGTATTCGCGGGGATCGACCGCGGCATAGACGGCGATGTGCGCGAGCGCATGCACCGCGACCATCGCAGACAACGCTGCGAAAACCAGATGCACGCCGCGAAACCATGGATGCCGGGCCGCGCGCAAATGCGCGATCGCAGCGACCAGACAGACGGCTGCTACTGCTGCCAGAACGCAAGCAAGGACACTGACGCGCACCGCCGCCCCCGTTTGAGATGGCTCTTTAGTCGTAAGCGGTCTGCGCGGCCATCCTACCGCGATCGACAACTGCGAGGAAACGAGCGACGTGCGCTCGCACGTACTCGAGGGAGCTTTCAGCGATGATGCAGTGCAAGCGGCTTCATGGCCGGACCGGCAAGCGGCTCGCCGTCGATCGAGAACTGCGAGCCATGACAGGGGCAGTCCCAGCAGCGCTCGAAGCTGTTCCAATGCACGATGCAGCCGACGTGCGTGCACGTCGCCGAGCGCAGATGCAGCTCGCCATTGGGATCTCGATAGGCCGCAAGCTTTCGGCCGTCGACGCTCACGATCGCGCCCGCGTCGGCAGGAACGTCATCGAGCGATTTCAACTGATGCGAGTCGTGCACATGCTCGGTCAGGTTCGCAGCGACGTCGAGGTTTTCGTGCACGTAGGTCCCGATCGAGCGCAGCGACTTGCGGCCAGGATCGTAAACGCCGCTCCAGGGTGATTCGCGGCCCATCACCAGCTCGCGCAGGATCAGGCTTGCGGCCACTCCGGTCGTCAAGCCTTCGCCGGAATCGCCGGTCACGATGAACCCGCGCTCCATGCCCGGCGCCTTGCCGATGTACGGCACGGCATCGACCGGTTCGTACACCTGACCGGACCATGCATATTCGATCGCACCCAGCTTCGGCCACCGGTCGCGTGCCCACGCATGCAGGCGCGCAGCCCGTTCGACGCCGTCGTCGGTCGTGCCGCTCTTGTGATCCTCGCCGCCGATGATGAGTAGATCGTCCGCCTGCCGCGGCTGCAGGCGCACGTAATGATAGGGATCGTTCGTGTCCCAGATGAGCGCATCGGGCGCCGTGCCCTTCGGGACCGCAGCCGCAACCACATACGTTCGATACGGCGCCTGCTTCGTGTGCACGGCGACGGTGTTGCTGATCGGCGAGTTGCTCGCGACGATCACCGCCGCCGCAAGAATCTGTGCGCCGTTGTCGATCGTGACGCGCACGCCTTCGCGGCCCTCATCGATGTTCACGACCGGCGAGTTCGCATAGAAGGTCCCGTTACGGGCCGCGATCACCTCGGCCAAGCGGTCCAGATATTTCACCGGATGAAAGCGCGCCTGCTGCCTGAAATGCAGGGCGGGCAGATCGCCGAGCGGCGAACGCACCCACTGGACGGCCTCGAACCCGATGCGATGGCAGGCCTGCATCTCCGCTTCCAGAAGCGAGCGGTCGGTGGAGCTGGCAGCGCACAGAAAGCCGTCGACCCGCGCGAAATCGCAATCGATGCCTTCCTTCTCGCAGATCTCCTCGATGCGATCCACGGCGGCGCGCTGACTTTGACAGTACTGGCGCGCTTCCGCCTCCCCATGCAGGCGGATCAGCTCGTGGTAGTAGTCGTCGAATTCGTACGAAAGGTGGGCGCTCGTCCGAGCCGACATGCCGCGCGCGATCGGACCGCGATCGATGATCGTCACCTGGCGCCCGGCGAGCGCGAGCTCGTATGCACACGAGAGCCCTGCAATCCCGGAGCCGATCACGAGCACGTCAGCACTGACATTGCGATCGAGCGCGTCCGCCGCGAACGCGGGCGGGCCCATCCAGACGGAACGACTCTGTTCGGCATATACGTTCATGGCGACTCTCGGTACGGCTTTTCATCCTCAAGCCCAGTGCCGCGCGGTTTGTTCCTCACCGCGGTGCGCCACCCGGGATTGGCGGCAGCGATGCTTCGATCGCTGCACCGGGGTTGCCTTTCGTCGCGCCGGCACGGCACGCTTGCCGAATGGCTTCAGGATTTGCAGCACTGCTCGATGACGTCGCGGCGATCGCCAAACTGGCGGCCGCATCCCTCGATGACGTGACCGCCGCGGCCGGCAAGGCCGGCTCCAAGGCAGTCGGGGTCGTCGTCGACGACGCCGCGGTGACACCCGGCTATGCGATGGGCTTTACGCCCGAGCGCGAGCTGCCGATCGTCTGGAAAATCGCGCTCGGCTCCCTGCGCAATAAATTTCTGTTCCTGCTGCCGGGCGCGCTGCTGCTGAGCGCCTTCGCGCCTTGGGCGGTCACGCCGATCCTGATGCTCGGCGGCGCATTTCTATGTTTCGAGGCGACGGAGAAGATCATCGAAGCCGTCGCGAAGGCCGGCGGCAAGGCCGAGGCGATGCCGCACACCGCTGAGCTCGCATTGAGCTCGCGCGAGATGGAGGCGCGGAAGGTTTCAGGCGCGATTCGCACCGACCTCATTCTTTCCGGCGAGATCATGGCGATCGCGCTCGCGACCGTCGCCGATCGCCCCTTCGCGATTCAGGCGGGCGCGCTCGTGCTCGTCGGCTTCTTTCTCACGGTGGCCGTGTACGGCGTCGTCGGCCTGATCGTGAAGATGGACGACATCGGCGTGCATCTGGCGCGCCACGGCTCCGCCGCCCTCGCCACGTTCGGGCGCGGCCTCGTCAAAGCGATGCCGCATCTGTTGCGCGCGCTCACGGTGATCGGCACGGCCGCGATGCTGTGGGTCGGCGGCGGCATCATCGTGCACGGCCTCGAGCACTTCGGCCTCGATACGGTGCCGCATCTCGTCGAGAATCTTTCGGACATGGCGGCGCATCTGCCCGGCGTCGGCGCGGCCGCAGGCTGGCTGACGTTCGCGGCCTGCGCCGCGGCGGTTGGATTCGTTCTCGGCGGTGTGATCGTCGCCGTCGTGCATGTCGTCTCAAAGGGCAAGCACTGAGCAGCCGCGGCTGCTGACGTTCGAGTGCACTCAATGGTTGCGAATCGGTGCAGCCACAAACGATGCATGATTGACCCCTCGGCGCGAAGTGGTCGACACTGGCCGCGTACCGTTGACATGTCGAGGGAACGAGATGAGCACCGCCAGCGCGTCCGCGCCGCACGAGCCGGCTGAATCCGGCGCCCGCATTCGCGAGCATTTGTACTATCCGACTCATCTCGGGAACGTGTTCGCGACGTGCGGCATGACGGTCCGCGTGCATCTGCCCTTCCATGGCATGCTCGTCGTGTCTTTGAGCGAGGATCCGATCGAGATCCAGATCGGGTCGGTACAGATCCGGCATCACGCGATGGCGCTGTGGCCGAAAGATGTTTGGTTCAAGGCCCCGCGCACTCCCTTCCTGACGTTGTCCGTCAATCCGCTGCACCGTGATTTCCGTACGTTCACGCGACTGCCGGAGCCGGGCGTCATGCCGCTCGATCGCGAAGTCTTCGCATCCTTCGATCGGCTCATGCGGCGCGCCGTCGAGGGAACGCTTTCGCTGCAACAGGCAACGCAATTGTTCGGCGAACTGACGCGGACGACGCGCGAGCTTCTGCCTGCACAGCACCGCCTCGATGAGCGCAGCCGGGGCCTCACGACGCTGCTGCTGCGCAATCCGCGCGCTTCGATCACCGAGCTCGCGGCACATCTGAAGCTCAGCTATCACCGCACGTCGCACGTCTTCGCTGATGCCGTCGGCATTCCCTTCCGCACGTATCAGCTATGGCAGAAGCTGTATCTGACTCAGTCGCCGCTGCGCCAGCGCGCGTCGCTCACGGAGGTGGCGCATGCGGCGGGGTTCGTGGATTCAGCTCATTATTCCCGCGCCTTTCACACCGCGTACGGCCGGTGTCCCACGGAGATGTTTCGCACGCGCAAGATCAAGGTGTTCGTGCCCGACGGGTTCAGCGAGCTGCAGCTGCGCCAGTGAGCTGCAGCTCGCGATTACCTCAGAAGCGATACTGCAGCTCGACCCCGTAGGTGCGCGGCGGCGTAAGACTGTAGCTTTCCACGATCGCGCGCGGGATCACCGGCTGCGAGACGCCGCCGAGCGGGATCTGATTCTGATAGGTCGCGCTCTTGCCGTCGTAGCCCTCTTCGTCCAGCACGTTGCGGCCGAACGCGATGAGCGTGTAATGATCGTCCGCCGACGTCCACGTCACGCGCGCATCGAGCTGGTTGTACGACGGCGCGAGCGTGTACCAGCGATTGAACACGCTGAAGTACGTTTCGTCCTTCCAGATGTCGCTGACCGAAACGTTCAGGCTCCCTGGCGTGAACTGGAACGTGTAGTTCACGTTCAGTGCCGCCTTGTGCTTCGGCGACTGCGGCACGGTTTCACCCACGACGCTCTGACCTTGGTTCGTGCCGGAGCGCGGTCCTGACGGATGCGCCTCCGGTTGCGTCGCGCCGACGTCCACGCCGTCGACGAAGCAGCAGCCCTTTTCGATCGTTGCGTCGAGATAGGCGTAGTTCAGCAGCACGGAAAGATTGTCGAGCGGCTGCCAGATGGTTTCCAGCTCGAAGCCCTTCGACTCTACTTTCTCCATGTTGAAGAACTGCGTGATCAGCGGCCCGGCCGGCGGCACGACGGACAACGGAATCTGCATGTCCTGATAGTCGTAGTAGAAGATCGATGCGTTGATCTGCAGCTGGCGGGCGATCTGCTGCTTCCAGCCGAGCTCGTACGCGTTCACGAATTCCGGCTGCGTCGTCGGCGACGCGGCAATCG
>Ga0164243_10002387_pt1 | contig 31038 bp, 37 predicted proteins | sample OricompcompostOP_FD_108781 | JGI IMG/M metagenome (GOLD analysis project Ga0164243, IMG submission 108781) | Organic Plus compost microbial communities from Emeryville, California, USA - Original compost - Organic plus compost (OP) | ecosystem: Engineered > Solid waste > Mixed feedstock >... | reverse complement strand
GTGGAGGCCCGCCTTGCGGACACGCGCAACTACGAAGCGCCGACGCCCTGGCGCCCGACCGTCCCCGCGGGTGAGCCGTTCCACGAGATGTGGCTTCGCCTCGCTTTCGATGATCGCCGAGAGATTCGCGAGATCGAGGTCGCGATCGACAGCCATCCCTTCCCGGAATGTCCTTCGGTGCAACCCAACTTCCAGCGGCTGGTGGGACTTCGCATGGGTGCGGGTTTCGGCAAGGAGGTACAGGCTCGCGTCGGCGGCGAGGAAGGCTGCACCCACGTCCTCACGCTGATCACCAACATGGCGACGGTGGCGGTGCAGACCCTGGGCAGCCAGATCCGCTGGGACGACCGAGCCAGCGCCGAGCGCGTCTATGGCCTCGACAAGGACGGCAAGCCACCGGTGGTCGGGGGCTGCCGCGGCTACGGCCGCAGCGGCGACATGGTGCGGCGGATCTATCCGGAGTTCTACGAGCCGAAGAAGAACTGAGGAGACGCTGATCCAAGTCCGCCGGGACCGCGCAGCACCCTGTGCGCCGCGCTGCCGTCAGCGCTTGTACGGCAGTTCGAACTCTCGGGCCTGCCTGCGGATCTTCGCTTCGTCGAACCGGTTGATCTCGTCGACGAGATCGTTGGTCCACAGGCCGGAGCCATCGATCTTGCCCACGACCCCGGCGAACTTCAATTCCTCGTCGATCTCCTCCTGCTTCACATAACCCCACTTCCTGATGGCGGGGTCGTAGTGCTTGTAAAGGGCCGCGCGCTTCTTCATGGCCAGCAGCAGGGCATTCACCTTCTCGGGCAGCGTCATGTTCTTCGGCGCCATCTCGGGATGGAGCATGAGGAAGAGATAGGCCGCCGCCTCGGGATTCTCAAGGATTAAGATGTTGGCCAAGGCCTTGGCCTTGGCCACGGACCGGCCGAAGGCAACCGCATGCCGCCTGTAGGATGCGTCGCCCAAGCGGTCGGTTGCGGCGCCCAGCCATTGCCCTCCGACCTTGGGCACGTTGGATGGCAGCGTCAGGTAGTGAAGCTTCAGCCCGGCTCCTTCGATCACGGCCAGTTGGCTGTCATAGGTGAAGAGGGCGTCGATGTCGTCGCGCTGCAGAGCCAGGCCGCCCGGGATGCCTTCCCCGGTGGCGATCCATTGCACGTCCTTCTCGGTGAGGCCCACCAGGGCGAGCACCCCCTTGCCGACCTCGAAGTCCGCGCTGCCGAAGAAAGGGATGCCGATGCGCTTGCCTCTGGGCTGTTCGAGCGCGTTCAGGCTCGATTCCGGCTTGACGGCCAAGCTCCACTTGAAGGGGTAGGAACGCATCATGAAGCCACGGAATGCCGGCCGTTCGCCGGGCGCCAGGCGCAGCAGGGGAAAGCGTTCCAGGAGTTCCTGGATGCCCTCGACCAGTTCGGTGCGGGCCAGCGTCGCGCCCGGGCAGGTGCGCGGTCCGGTGAGAAACGCCAGGTGGTTGCGCGGCTGCTTGCGTTCCATGTCCACCGCGTGCGGGCAGCCGAAGGACTGGGAATCGCGGTTGGCCGCCATCAGGATCACCACGACCATGTCGCCCTTGGCGATCTTCACACCCGCCAGCTCGGTGTCGGCAGTGACGCGGCGCGAACGGAACTGCACGGTGCCATTCAGCCGCAGTGCCTCCTCGACGTAGCGCTCCACCGCCGGGCGGCCGCCGTCGCGCACCTTCTGCATGAGCGCATCATCGGTCAGCAGCATGTGCAGCGCGTTGGCCAGGGCGTGGGTGGTGGTGTCGATGCCGGCGAACAGCAGGCGGCGGCAGGCGTCCAGCGTGTCGACCTCGTTCCAGTCCGGGAAGATGGCGGGTCCGCCCGCCCAGAGGCGGCTCATCATGTCCTCGCCGGCGCTGCCGCGGCGCTCGCGCACGATCGGACGCAGGACTTCGTCGAGTTCCTGGGCGGCCTGGACTGCGCGGTCTGTCAAGGCCTTCGTCTCCTCGGAGACTTCGCCTTCCAGCTTGAGCGCGCCGGCCATGCTGGCGAAGGCGGCGATATCGTCGTTCAGCCGCTTCAGCTGCGTCAGGAAGGCCTCGTCCTTCCGTGGCAGGTCCAGAAGCCTCGCGAACACGCGCACCGGCAGGTGGACGATGTAGTCCTGCACCAGGTCGAATTCTGCGCGCCCTTCCAGCTGTGCCAGCAGTGCCTGGATCGCAGGCTCGACCGCCATAGGCCGGTAGCGGCTGACCCATTGCGGCGACAGCAGGTCGCGAACCCATCAGCGGTGCATCTCGCGGTGCTTTTCGCCGTGCAGGAAGAAGAAGGAGCGCGGGTTCTCGCCCCGGATCCTGGCGTAGGCGCTGCCCGCCTGCATGGTGGAGAAAGGATGCATGAACAGCGCATCGTCCTGCAGCACCTGGCGTGCGGCGTCGTTGCCGACGACGAGGTAGGCCTTCATGCGTGGGTCCCACACGACGTTGCCCTGCTCGCGCACCCGCTCGTAGAAGGAGTAGGGCTCCGTGTTTTCGGTGTCGAGGAAGGACTCGACGATGGTGGCGGTCATGGTGCTCTCCGCGCCGGGGCGGCGCCTTGCTGTCAAAGCGAGGCAGCTTAGGCCAGGCGAGCGCAAAGAACCATGCCAGGGGCCGATGAACAACGTTGCAGGCCGTGCAAAATGAGCCCTCCCCCTCTCGCGAAACACCCATCCATGGACACTCTGCAGCAAATGCGCATCTTCGTGCTCTCGGTGCGCGCCGGCAGCTTCTCGGAAGCCGGAAGGCAGATGGACCTTTCGCCGGCCTCGGTGTCCCGCTACGTGCAGGCGCTGGAAGAGCGCTTCGGTGCGCGCCTGCTCAATCGCTCCAGCCGCCGGCTGTCGTTGACGCATGCCGGAGAAGTGCTGCTGGAACGCGCCAGCCGCGTGCTGCAGGAGTACGACGAGATCGAGCCGGCCGTTGGCGACGTTGGCAAGGGCCTGCAGGGGCGGCTGCACGTGCACTCGCGCGAGTTCGTCGGCCACCACCTGATCGTGCCGCTGGTCAGCAAGTTCCTCGAGCAGCATCCGGACGTCGACCTGGTGCTCACTCGAGAACAACATCGACGTCTCCATCCGCACGGAGCGCAGCGGTGAGATGGAGCACCTGTCGCTGGTGATGCGCAAGCTGGCGTCGTGGCGCCGCGTGCTGTGCGCCAGCCCCACGTGGCGGGGCCGGGACGAGGAGCAGGTGAAGGTGCGCAGCCGCGTGCAGTCGTCCAGCGGCGAGGCGCTGCGGCAGCTGGCCCTGCACGGCCACGGGGTGGTGCTGATGCCTCAGTGGTCGGTGGCCGCGGACATCGCGGCAGGCCGGTTGGCGGCGCTGATGGACGACTACGACACCACCCCCACCAACGCGCCTTTCCAGCACAACGTGTTCGCGGTCTACCAGCGGGCGCGGCATCAGTCGCCCAAGCTCAAGGCCTTCCTGCAGATCCTGGTGGCGGCGATGGCCGAGGCGGGCGGTCCACTCGCCTGAGGCAGCCGCCGAGCCAGCATCTGCTGGTTGCGCAAACCACCTGCTCGGGCCGTGTTCTGGTCGCGCCCGGACGGCGCCACTACGATGCCACGGCAGGAGACAAGAAAACCATGAGACTGAAGTGCGTCGCTGCAGCGCTCGCGCTACTGGCTTTGTGCTGTGGCGCATTCGCGCAGGGCGCCGCCGTCAAGACCATCCGCATCATCGTCGGCTATCCGGCCGGGGGACCGGGCGACATCATGGCCCGGCAGGTTGCCGTGGACATGACGCAGATCCTCAAGCAGCCGGTGATCGTGGACAACAAGAGCGGCGCCAGCGGCAACATCGCCGCGGACTACGTTGCGCAGAGCGCGCCGGACGGCAAACGCTGCTGTTCGCGGCCCACACGCACCTGGTGAACTCGATGCTGATGGACAAGGTGCGCTACGACCCGATCAAGGACTTCACGCCCGTGAGCCTGGTCTTGAACTTCCCGGCTGTGCTGCTGACCGGTCCGCAATCCCCATACAGCTCGGTGGCGGACGTGGTGAAGGCGGCCAGGGAGTCGCCCGGCAAGCTGAGCTACGCGTAGGCCGGCATCGGCTCGTCGGGGCATCTGGGCGGCGCGCTCTTCGAGACGCTGTCGGGCACCCGCATGCAGCACGTGCCCTTCCGGGGCAACTCGCTGGCAATGTCGACGTGATCGGCGGCCGGGTCGATTTCATGTTCATCCCCATGGCGGGCGTGGCGCAGATGGCGGCGCAGAAGCAGGTGAAGGTGCTGGCGGTGGGAATGGCCAGCCGCCATCCGGATTTCGTCGACACCGTGGCGTGGATGGGCATCCTGGCGCCGGCGCACACGCCGCCGGCCATCGTGGAGCGGCTGCAGAATGCGATTCACCAGTCGCTCAACACGCCGCAGACGCGCGACCGCGTCCGCGAGCTCGGCGCGGTGGCCGTGCCGGACTCCTCGGCCGAGTTCCGCGAGTTCTTGGAAAAAGACACCCTCCGCTGGTCCCGCCTGATCGAGGTCGCCGGCGTCAAGAACAAGCAGTAGTAAAGGCGAAAAGATGCACATCGGCGAAGCGAAGCGATCGCGGACGCGCTGGCCACGGAGGCCGACGGGCCGATCTTCGGGCTCATGGGAGATGCCAACATGCCTGTGTGGGGCGCGCTGGTCAAGGCGGGGCGTTCGCGGCTGGTGGCGGCGCGGCATGACGGCGCGGCCGTGCTGATGGCCGATGGCTATGCGAAGGCGTACGGGAAGCTGGCCGTGACCACCGTCACCTGCGGACCTGGACTCGCGAACTTCGCCAATGCGCTGCTCACCGCCGCGCGCGCGGAGACGCCCCTGGTGGTGTTCACCGGCGAAACCGAGCCGCACGGCAAGGGCACCACGCAATACCTCGACCAGCGCCGCTTCGCGCAAGCCTGCGACGCGCACTACCATCCGCTCGATCGGCTCGACAGCCTGGCCGAGGACGTCGCCGAAGGCTTCTATCTGGCGCGCACCCGCTCGCAGCCGAGGATCCGCAACCTGCCGGCGCAGCACTGGGGGGCGACGCTGCAATTCCCCAGGGACTACCGGCCTTCGAGTGAATTCCTGCCGCCGCACGCGCCCGCACCGCGGCGGGAACTGCTGGAAGACCTGACGCGGCAACTCGCCGCGGCGAAGCGTCCGGTGCTCGTTGCCGGCCGGGGCGCGTTGCAGGCCGGTGTGCGCGAACAGCTCGAGCGACTCGGCGACCAGGTCGGCGCGCTGCTCGCCACTTCGTTGCTGGCCAAGGGCTTCTTCGACGGTCGTCCCCAAGACGTGGGCATTGCCGGTTCCTTCAGCAGCGCACCGACGGAGCGCCTGCTGGCCGAGGCCGACTTCGTGCTCGGCGTCGGCGCCTCGCTCAACTTCTTCACCACCGAAGGAGGCCTGCTGTTCCCGCAGGCGCGCATCGCGCGCATCGACAGCAAGCCGCATCCCGCGGCGATCGGCGTTGCGCCGGGGTTTTACTTGCAGGGCGACGCGGCGCAGACCGTCGGTGAATTCGCAGGGGCGTTGGAGCGGCTGAAGGCCGGCAACACCGGGTTCCGCACGCCGGCGACGCAGGAGGTGCTGAAGTCCCCGTCGGGGCGCTTCGAGCGTCCGGACGATGGCCTCGATCCGCGCGCCTTGATGGATGCGCTGGGGCGCGGCCTGCCTGCGCAGGCGCAGGTGGTGATCGGCGCCGGGCACTTCTGGGCCTGGCCTTCTTCCTATCTCGCGCTGCCTCCCGGCGGGCGCTTCCATCACACGGCTGCCTTCGGCAGCATCGGTCTGAGCTTGGCGCAAGGCATCGGCGCCGCGATCGCCTGCCCCGAGCGCATGACGGTGGTCGTCGAAGGTGACGGCGGCCTGCTGCAGGCAATCCAGGAACTGCATGCGGCCGCGGCGCTCCAGCTGCCGATCGTCATCCTGGTGATGAACGACTCGGCCTTCGGCGCGGACGTGCTGAAGATGCGCTGGAAGGGCCGCGACCCGCAAGGGGCCAACTGGCAATCGCCCGACTTCGTCGCGCTGGCGCGCGGCTTCGGCGGCGAGGGCGTGAGGCTGGACAAGGAAGAAGACCTGGTCGGCGCCCTGGCCCAGGCCAGCGCCTACCGGGGTCCTTTCGTCATCGACGCCCGCGTGTCGCCGACCACCGTCAACGAGTCCTACGCCAAGCTCTACCAAGACCGGGAGAACCGCGCGCCGCTGCTGCGCCCGCCGGCCGGCTCGGCCTGGAAACGCTAGTGCGCTTCGAGAACCATTTCGAGGTCGCCGAGCCACCGGCCGAGGTCATCGCGGTGTTCGCCGACGTGCCATTGGTCGCGAGCTTCCTGCCCGGCGCCGCGGTCGGCGAGCGCGCGGCCGATGGGAGCTATCCAGGAACGCTGACGGTCGGCTTCGGCCCCAAGCGGCTGGTGTTCAGAGGCACGCTGACCAACGAGGTCGATGCAGCCGCACTTTCCGGCCGGCTGGGAGGGACCGCGGCTGCCGACGTTCGCGGCGCCCGCATAGCGGTCACGATGGAATACCGCCTGAGTCCCCTCGAACGCACCGGCGCTCCCGGCACTCGGGTGGATTCATCTTGGAGGCGCAATTGACGGGAGTGCTGGCGGAATTCGCTCATCGCTTCAGCGCGCACGTCGCGGCGGACCAGCCGCAGGCCGCGGCCGCGCAGCCGGCGGCGCTCTCGGCGGCAAAGCTTGGCTCGCACATCGCGTTGGCGAAGCTGCGCGGCATGCCCGCCCGGCTCGCGTGTGCGTGGCGCAAGCTGATGGCGCGGCGGTAGGCAGGAAGCCCCGCGCGCCCGGCCCTCCTGAACCGGGCGTCATGCCTTGTCGGAGAAGATCACCGTCGCGTGCCGCTTCCGGATGTACCAGCGGCCCTGCAGTCGCACGTATTCGTCGCGGTAGTCCACCACCATCTCCGGCTGTGCCAGCGGCACAGGCAGCTTTCCCTGGAAGTTCCGCTCACGGTAGACCGTGGTGTAGCTCAGGCCGTGCGCGTGGTCGGCGTCGATCGGCTCGATGTAGATGGAGCCGACCACGTGGCGCGTAAACGCCTGCGCCGGCCGCGCGTCCATGAAGCTGAAGATCTCGTCGCGACCCCGCATGTGCATGCCGGGACGGATCCATTCCCCGTCGGGCGCGAACAGTTCCGCGAACGCGCGGTGCTCCCGCTGATCGGCCAGATGCCCGTAGTGGGCCACCAGCATGGCGCAAGCGGTCTGGATGCGCACCTTCGCGTCTTCGTCGAGTACTGTCGTCATCACTGGAGCTCCGTCTAAATGGCCTTGTTTGATTTCTCGCCGGCCCATCGGGATTCGTGCAGTTGCAGGCCGGGACGGGCCCATCGGCGCTTGACCAGCTTGCCGGTGTGGGAGCAGGTGATCCAGGCCGTCTGCAGGTCCGCGTCGCCGAAGCACAGGTTCGTGCAGTGGGTGTCGCCCACGTTCATTCGCGGCTGCTCCACCAGCTCTCCCTGCGGCGAGACCACGCTGATCGCGCCGATGTCCAGCGTGCCGATGCAGACGTTTCCGCCGGCCTCGATCTTCAGCGAGTCGAAGCGGGTGAACGAGGGCGCGGTGTAGACCAGCCGGCCGCCGTGCGGCGCGACGTGCCAGGGCAGCATCTCCAGCTCGCCCGGCGCTTTCACCGGCCAGGCCCAAAGGCGCGCCGTCTCCGTCTCCACCACGTACAAGGTCTTACCGTCGGGCGACAGGCCGATGCCGTTGGGGATCGACATCGGGTGGATGATCTCGCGGATCATGCTGCCGTCGGCCTTGGCGTAGAACACGCTGCCGCGGTCCATGGCGCGGCCGCGCAGCTTGCCCGGATCGGTGAAGTAGAAGCCGCCATGGGCGTCGAACACCAGGTCGTTGGGCCCGCGCAGGCCCCGGCCGTCGCAGCGGTCGTAGAGGGTTTCGAAGCGGCCCGTCGCCAGGTCCACGCGCTGGATCGAGCCGGTCACGTAGTCCTCGGCGGTGCCGGCGGTGATGAGCCGGCCGTCCCGCACCGCCCAGCCGAAGCCGCCGTTGTTGCAGACGTAGGCGGCGTCGCCGGGGCCCAGCGCGGCGCCATTCGGGCCGCCGCCCAGCTCCGCCACGACACGCCGCTTGCCATCGCGCTCGATGGCGGTAAGCGTGCGCGCCTTGATCTCCACGCACAGCACTGTGCCGTCCGGCAGCCACACGGGCCCCTCGGGAAACTCGAGGCCCTCGGCGACGATTTCCGCCGGTTCCGTGGCCGCCGCGCTCATTCCGACTTCACCCCGCTGGCGGTGACCATCTCGCCCCAGCGCTGAAGGTCGGCGGCGAGCTTCTCGCGCAGTTCGTCGGGCGTGCTCGTCACGACTTCCAGCGCCGCGCCCGAGAGGCTCTCGCGGATGGCGGGTTCTGCCGCGCTGTCGCGGCAGGCCTTGCCGATCTGCGCGACCACCGCGGGATCCACGCCGGCAGGCCCGAACATCGCGAACCAGGAGCCCAGGTCGAAGCCGCGCGCGCCCTGTTCGATGAGCGTAGGCACTTGAGGGAACAGCGACAGGCGCTGCGCGCCGGCCACGCCGATCAGCTTCAGCTTGCCCGCGCGCACGTGGGGGATCGCGTTGGCGACGCCCGTCAGCGCGAGCTGCGTGTCGCCCGCGAGCGCCGCCTGCGTCGCCGAAGCCGAGCCTTTGTAGGGGACGTGGATCATGTTCACGCCGATCAGCTGCTTGAGGTACTCGCCGCCGATGTGCGGGATCGTCGCCTGGCCGTCGGTGGCGAAATTGAGCTTGCCCGGGTTCGCCTTGGACCAGGCGACCAGCTCGCTCAGGTTGTTGGCGGGCATGTTGGCGTTGGCGAACAGCGCGACCGGCGCGAGCGCCATCATGCACACGGGCGCGAAACTCTTCTGCACGTCGTAGCGCACGTTCTTCATCAGGTGCGGATTGACGGCGAAGTTGCCGGCGGTGCCGACCACGAAGGTATAGCCGTCGGCGGGCGCGCTGGCCGCGGCCTCGAGGCCGATCGCGCCGCCGGCGCCGCCGCGGTTCTCCACCACGATCGCCTGGTTCAGGCGCTTGCCCATCGACTGCGCGAAGGCGCGGCTCGCCAGGTCGGTGGCGCCGCCTGCAGGGTAGGGCACGACGATCCGGATCGGCTTCGATGGCCACGCTTGCGCGCTCGCGCCTGCCGGCGCCAGCGCCAGCGCCGCAGCCAGCAGCAGTGCCGCGGACAGAAAAGTGTTCTTCATGCTTGTCTCCATATGCTGTCTTTTTACCGCGGCAGACGCGCGATGGCTTCGATCTCGATGCGGGCACCAGGCACCAGCAGGGCGGCGACCACCACCGCGGTCCCTGCGGGTGCCGGCTGCGCCACCCACGCGGCCTTCGCGGCCTGGTACTGCGGGAAGTCTCCAGCATGCACGAGGTAGGCCATCAGCTTGACCACGTCGGCGCGCGTCGAATCGGCCGTCTCCAGCAGGCGGTCGATCTTCTCCAGGCAACGCGTGGCCTGCGTGCTGCAGTCGCCGTCGACACGCCCTTCGGCATCGCTCGCGATCTGGCCGGACACGTGCAGCCAGCCGTCGGTTGCTACCGCCGCCGAGAAGGTCCGCGTGCGCGGCTCCAGGGCTCGTGGGGCGCTCATCGCGAGCAGGCCGCGAATGCCTCGCCGAGCAGCGCCACGCCGCGCTCGATCTCTTCCTCCTCGACCTGCAGGAAGGACATCCGCAGGTAGCCGTTCTCCGCGGTGGCACCGGCGAAGCGCTCGCCGGGCCGGCAAGCCACGCCTTCGCGCAGCAGGGTCTCGCGCACCTTCTGCCCGTCGATGCCGGGCGCCAGCTCCAGCCAGAAGAAGATGCCGCCCTGGGGCACCGCGAACTTGACGAACCGGCCGCAATGGCGGCGCAGCGCATCGGCGGCGACATCGCGCTTGCGCCGGTAGCGCGGGCGCACCTGCTGCAGGTGGGCGTCAAGCCGGCCTTCCGCCATCCAGGCGTTGATGACGTGGCTGGTGAACTGGCTCACGCCCATGTCGGGGCGCATGCGGCCGATCATGCCCGCCACCTCCGGCGTGGCGACGACCCAGCCCGTGCGCAGCCCGGGCGCGAGCATCTTGCTGAAACTGTCGGACTGGATCACGCGGCCGCCCGGCTCCAGCGACAGCAGGGTCGGGGGCGTGGGCTGGTCGTACCAGAGCTCGTTGTAGCAGTTGTCCTCCACCACATACACATTCCAGCGCCGCGCCAGATCCAGCAGCTGCTGCCGGCGCGCCAGCGGCATCAGCACGCCGGTGGGGACGTGGAAGGTAGGGATGGTGTAGATCAGCTTCGGCGTCAGGCCGCGCTCCTTCATCTCCTGCAGGCGGCGCTCGGCGTCGGCGATCACCATGCCTTCACCGTCGACCGCCGCGCGCAGCACGGTGGCGCCGGTGTTCTCGAGGAAGCTGGCCATGTAGGGGAAGGTGGTGGACTCGACGATGGCCCCGTCGCCAGGCCCGACCAGCGCGTTGGCGATCATGCTGAGCCCGGCTGCCGAGCCGTTCATCAGCATGATGTTGTTGCGGTCGAGGCTGATCTTGTCGCGCTTGCCGACCCAGGCCGCGATGCTGTCGCGCAGGCCGGCATAGCCATGGATCATCTCGGAGCGGCCGGCCGCTCCGAAGTAGCCGCAAGCGGCGATGCCTTGCTCCGTCAGCACCTTGTGCGCGCAGGCATCGAGGTCCTTCAGCGGATAGGTCGCCGGGTCCGGCATGCCCTGGTCGAAGTCGTAGCGTGGCGGCGCATCGTATTGGGGGAAGAAGACGGCGGGCGCGGCGAGTGCCTTGGCGGAGAAGGAGGGGAGCTGCGAAGTGGTCATGGAGGCTCTCTCGGAGAAGCCGCGAATATGCGGGAGAGGCGGCAATGCGTCCAATGCCGAATTCTGGTCTCGTCGATCACTTTCGGTGATCGCATCACGCTTTTGTGGATTTGCCATGGATGCGCGTTAACCCTGGGCAATGCTCAGTCTTCGAGCTTGATGTTCGCCGCCTTGATGACATCCTGCCACTGGGCGATGTAGCGGCGCACGATCCTGTCCAGCTCCGCCTGCGTGGTGGGCGCGGCCTCCATGCCCGAGCCGCGCAGCTTGGTGATCACCTCCGGGTCCTTCAGCACCAGGTTGATGTGCTCATTGAGCTTCGCGGCGATCGGCGCGGGCACGCCGGCCGGGGCGAAGAACGAGAACCAGGTGGTGACATCGAAATCCCTCATCCCCAGTTCGATCATCGTCGGCACGTCCGGCAGGGCGGCGGCGCGCTTGACGCTGGTCACCGCGAGCGCGTTGAGCTTGCCGCTCTTCACGTGCGGCAGCGGCCCCGCGATGCCGCTCATCGACAGCTGGATGGTGTTGGCCAGCAGGTCGTTGGTGAGCTGCGCCGTGCCCCGGTATGGAATGTGCACCACGTGGATTCCCTGCTGGTGCTTGAACATCTCCATGGTGAGGTGCGTGAGCGAGGCTTGCCCGTCGGAGCCGTAGCTCATGCGGCCGGGATTGGCCTTTGCGTACTGGATGAAGCCCTTCATGTCTTTCACCGGGACGGCCGGGTTCGCGACCAGCAGCAGCGGGATGTCGACGGCCTTCGACAGCGGGACCAGGTCCTTCAGCGGGTCGAACGGCACGTCCTTGCGAACGTACGGCGTGAGCGTCACCAGCCCGTTGCCGATCAGGCCGATGGTGTAGCCGTCCCCCTTCGACTGGGCCAGGGCGGTGGTGCCCAGCATGCCGGCGGCGCCGCCGCGGTTGTCGACGACGACCGGCTGGCCCAGGCTCTTCGTCAGCTTTTCGGCGATCAGGCGCGCCGCGAAGTCCGTGGGGCCGCCTGCCGGGAAGGGCACGATCATCTTCACCGGCTGGGTGGGCCAGTTGGCCTGGGCGAAGGCGAGCGGGGCGGCAGCGACGCCGAGCGCGCCCGCGAGCAGCAGGCGGCGTGCGCGGGAAAGGTGTGCGGTTGCCATGAATGTCTCCTTTGGCGCGGGTGTTGAGAGTAATAGCCCGCGCGGTCCCTGGCACGGCCGGCGCCAAAGCATCACGGATGTGGAATTGCACGGCTAAACGCAAGCGGGAGGCTGTCCGGACCTGCCCTTGGCGCCATGAGGCCTCCCGACCTGCAATCCGCCCGCACCGCCGACCTCCTGGCGATCCACGACACGCTCGCGCGCTACTCGCGCGCCGTCGACCCGCAGGAACTTGCGCTGCTCCACGAGGTGTTCCACGCCGACGCGCGCATCGACAACGGCCACTTCAACTGCAGCCCGGCGGACTTCACGGCCATGGTGCGCGAGCGCCATGCGCGCATCCCGAAGGCCTCGCACATGATCAACACCGTGCTGGTCGACTTCACCGGCGACGCCACGGCTTTCGTCGAGAGCTACTGCCTCGCGCTGGAGTGGCATCCGCATGGCAAGGCAGGCCCGGTCGACCGCATCGTGCGCGTGCGCTACGGCGACGAGTTCGAGCGGCGCGAAGGCCGCTGGAAGGTGGCGCGGCGCATGGTGGTGATGGACCACGAGATGTCCCTGCCTTCGTCGCAGGAGGGCAGCACGTGGTTGAACTCGGGCCGCTTGATGGGGGTGCGCGGCGTCGAGGCTCCCATCTCGCGGCGGCGTCGCGCGCTGGGCTGACCGACCCTGCCGCGGCTTCGCCCTGGGCACGCGCGAGGCGTGGCCCAGCGGCTTGACCCGCTGCCCCCGGCGCGCGTGCCGGTCTGTGGTCGAAGAGGATTTCAGCCTCCATGCGCCGCCACGTTGCGCAGCCACGTGGCGTCGAGTTCGCCAAGCGCCGAAATGCCCAGCAGCGCCATGCCGCGCCCGATTTCGTCCCGCAGCAAGCGCGCCGCATGCAGCACGCCGGCTTCGCCGCCGAGCGCGGCCGCGTACAGGAAAGGCCGGCCGACGAACGCGAAGTCGGCGCCAAGCGCCATCGCCTTGAGCACGTCGGTGCCGCGGCGCAGGCCGCTGTCGATCATCACCGCCAGCCCCCGCTTGTCGGCCGTGATCTCAGGCAGCACCTGCAGCGGAGCCACGGATCCGTCGAACTGCCGCCCGCCGTGGTTGGACACGATGATGCCGTCGGCTCCATGCGCCGCTGCGAGCCGGGCGTCGGCGGCCTGCAGGATGCCCTTGAGCACCAGCTTGCCCGGCCACCGGCCGCGGATGGTGTCGATGTGACCCCAGCCCAGCGCGTCCAGGGGTCTGAAGTCGCGCAGCGCGTGGCGCGAGACGATGGGTGCGCCGCGGCCGTACCCCAGGTTCTCGAAGTGCGGCAAGCCGCGATCGCGCAGCGTTCGCAGCAGGGTGCCGAGCAGCCAGCGCGGATGAGTGAGTCCGTCTACCGCCAGCCTGGCACTGGGCCGCAGCGGCGTCGAGAAGCCGGCTCGCACGTTGTTCTCGCGGTTGGCGGTGGCCGCGCAATCGACGGTCACCACCAGCACCGGAAAGCCGGCATCGCGGGCGCGGCTGAGGGTCTCCTCGATGTGGCGCGCATCGGCCGGCAGGTAGGCTTGGAACCAGGCCTGCGGCGCCACCTCGGCGACGTCCTCCATGCGCGTCAGCGAGGCGCCGCTCATGATCATCGGGATGCGGGCCTGGGCCGCGGCCCTGGCCAGCACCCGGTCGCCGTCATAGGCCATGAGCGCCGACAGTCCCATTGGCGCGAGACCGAACGGGACCGCGTGGCGCACGCCGAACAACTCGGTCTCGGTGCTGCGCCGCTCGACGCCGGCCAACACCCGCGGCGCGAAGGCCCAGTTGGCATAGGCGCGGGTGTTGGCGGCGACGGCGTGCCCGTCCTCCACCGCGCCGGACGCATAGGCGAACAGCGGACCGGGCAGGTGACGCCGCGCGGCGGCTTCGAGGTCGTGCAGGCTCAAGATGCCGTGCATAGCTGCCGATGCGGGCGAGGTCGCAGGCACCGCGCGCGGCGCCATCGTGCCGTGTACCGGCCCGGTGCCGCGGCTCACGGATTGCGCAGCCCGGCGTTCTTGACGACCGTGCCCCACTTGCCGTGCTCGGTGACGATCAGCGTGCCCAGGTCGGCCGCGCTGCCCGCAGCGGGCTCGAAGCCGAGCGTCTCGAGCCGAGACCGCATCGAAGGCAACGCCACGATCTCCTGCAGGTGCGCGTTGAGCCGATCGACGATCTCCGGCGGTGTTCCCTTGGGCGCGACCACAGCGACCCAGCCGACCGATTCGTAGCCCTCCACGCCCGACTCGGCGACGGTCGGCACGTCCGGCAGGATGACGGAACGCCGGCTGTCCAGGACCGCGAGCGGCTTGAGCTTGCCCGCCTTGATCTGGGCCGCGGCACCGCCGATGGAATCGACCATCAGCGGGATGCGGCCGCCGATCACGTCCACCGCCGCTTGCGGGGTGCCAGGATATGGCACGCTTCGCAGCTTCACCTTCGCGCTGGATTGCAGCAGCTGCAGCGAGAGGTTGAAGGCCGGCGCCGACGAGCCCACCATGTAGTGGTCGGGCTGGGCGCGCGCCTGGGCCAGCAATGCGGTGAAGCTGGCCGGCTGGAAATCGGGCGCGGCCACGATCACCATCGGCGCCTTGGCGACCATGCCGACCGGCGCGAACGAGGTGAGGGTGTCGTACGGCATGGTCCTCTGGAGGTGCGGCCCCATGACCATCGTGCCCGACGAAGCGAGGCCGAGCGTGTAGCCGTCGGGCGCGCTCTGCGCGACGAAGGACAGGCCGATGATGCCGCTGGCGCCCGAGCGGTTCTCCACGACCACCGGCTGGCCGAGTCGTGGCGCCAATTCGGCCGCAAACAGCCGGCCCAGTGTGTCGGAACCGCCGCCCGCGGGATAGGTGACGACCAGCCGGACCGGCTTGGCCGGATAGCTGGGTTGGGCCTGCGCAAGAGCGCTGAAAAGGGCGAGCATCAGCGCCATGCCGCGGAACAGCGTCATCATGCGAGTCTCCGGATTTATGGTCGGACCATGGTAGTGGCGCCCGACGGGCGGCGCGCGCGCCCAGTGCGACACTTTCCCACTATGTGGGCGAACGGGCCACGCAGGCGAGCCATGGGTGCGGCGTCGCGCCACGATCGGCTGCGGCGCTCTTGGGCGGCATGGCCGCTCTGCAGCCTGCCGCGAGGGTAGGCTCAGGGGCCACTCCGAGGCAAGCCGCCGTGCGAACCATCACAAGCGTGTTGATCGTGCAGGGCCGCAGTTCCTACCATCGCGTGCTCGGCGGCGCAGGGCAAAGCATCACGGATGTGAAATTGCCGCGAAGTACGCGCGCACGGGGTCGTCTCGGACTTAACCTCGCGGCCATGAAACCTTCCGGCATCTCCGACGCTGAGTGGCAGGCCCGCCAGGACCTGGCGGCCTGCTATCGCCTCATTGCGCACTACCGCATGACCGACATCATCTACACGCACGTGTCGGCGCGGATCCCGGGCGAGCACGAAGCGATCCTGATCAACCCCTACGGGATGATGTTCCACGAAATCCGCGCCAGCGACCTGGTGCGGGTGGACCTCTTCGGCAACCCGGCGCAGGAGAGCAATGCGCCGATCAACCGGGCGGGCTTCTTCATCCACAGCGCGGTGCACGAGGCGCGGCCCGATCTCGCCTGCGTGATCCACACCCACACCACGGCAGGCATAGCTGTCGCGGCGCAGCAGGCGGGCCTGCTGATGATCAGCCAGCATGCCGCGCGCTTTCACGGCCGCGTCTCGTACCACGACTATCTCGGCATCGCCGATGACGACGCGGAGCGCAAGCGGTTGGCGCGCGACCTCGGCGACAACGTCGTGATGCTGCTGCGCAATCACGGCATCCTGGCCTGTGGCCGCGGCATCCCCGAGGCATTCATCGACATGCACTACCTGGAGCGCGCCTGCCAGGCCCAGGTCGCCGCGATGGTGGGTGGCGCGCCGCTGTACATCCTGCCCGACGAAGTGGCAGCACAGACCGCGCGCGGCTTCGACCGCGCGCGCGAGCGCCGCAAGACGGCGGACGGCCGCACCTACACGCTCGAATGGGCCGCGCTCACGCGCATGCTGGACCAGGCCGACACCTCCTGGCGCGACTGAGTTCTTCCGAATGACCCTTTCCTCCCTTCACCTGGAATTGCCCGCGCTACCCGGCGAATTGGCTGGGCTGCGCCGGGAAGTGCGGCGATTCGTCGCCGCCGAACGTGCCGCCGGCACGCTCCCCTATCCCGACAAGGTCGGCCTCGGCTTCTCGCCCGACGTCAGCAAGCGCATCGCCGCGCAGGGCTGGATCGGCATGACGTGGCCGAAGAAGTACGGCGGCCACGAGCGCAGCGCGCTGGAGCGCTACGTCGTCACCGAGGAACTGCTCGCCGCCGGCGTGCCGGTCGGCGCCCACTGGATCACCGACCGCCAGAGCGGGCCCGTGCTGCTGAAGTTCGGCACCGAGGAACAGCGGCAGGAATGGCTGCCGAAGATCGTGCGCGCCGAGGTCGCCTTCTGCATCGGCATGAGCGAGCCCGACTCGGGCTCGGACCTCGCCTCGCTGCGCACCAGCGGCACGAAGGTCGAGGGCGGCTGGCGCGTCAACGGCAGCAAGCTGTGGACCACCAACGCGCACCGCGTGCACTGCATGATCGCGTTGATCCGCACGGCGCCCGCCGAGGAGAAGAACCGCCAGGCCGGCCTGACCCAGGTGCTGATCCCGCTCGACGCGCCCGGTGTCGGCATCCGGCCGATCAAGAGCATGGTGGGCCTGGAGGACTTCAACGAGGTCCATTTCGAGAACGTCTTCATCCCGGACGGCAACGTCGTCGGCGCGCCCGGCAACGGCTGGAACCAGGTGAGCGCGGAGCTCGCCTACGAACGCAGCGGCCCGGAACGCTGGCTCAGTTCATTCCGCCTGCTGGCTGAACTGGTCGAGGCGCTCGGTCCCGACCCGTCGGATGCGGCGCAGGTCGAGATCGGCCGCCTCTTCGCCCAACTGATGGCGGTGCGGCAGATCTCGCTGTCGATCGCCAGCATGCTGGAGGCGGGCAAGACGCCCAACCTCGAGGCCTCCATTGCCAAGGACATCGGCACCCGGCTGGAGCAGGAGATCGTGCGCACAGTGCGCAACGTGGTGCAGCAGGAAGGCCTGCTCGCCAGCGCGGACCTGCCGGCCCTGCGTGCGTTGCTGGCGAGCGCCCAGCGCTATTCGCCGGCCTTCACCATCCGCGGCGGCACCGGCGAGATCCTGCGCGGCGTGATCGCGCGCGGGCTGGGCCTGAGGTAAGCAGCATGAACGACATGATCCAGGAATTCCGCGACACCGCCGCCCGCCTGTTCGGCGACTTCGCCACCCCCGCGGCGCTGGAAGCCGCAGAGGCCGGAACCTTCCCGCAGGCCGCCTGGGACGCCATCAACGAGTCCGGCTTCGGGCTGGTACTGGTACCGGAGACAAGCGGCGGCATCGGCGCCGGCCTGCCGGAAGCCGCGGCGATCCTGCTGGCCGCCGGCGAACACGCTGTCCCGGGCCCCTTGCTGGAACTGGTGCTCGGCAACCACCTGCTCGCCCTCGCCGGGCGCGAACCCTCGACGGCGCCGCTCGCGCTGGCCTTCGCCGAAGGGACGGTCGCCGCGGCCCAGCCACTCTCGCTGCGGAACGTGCCCTGGGCGCGGGCGGCGCAGCAGGTGCTGGTGGTGGCGCGCACCGCGGCCGGTGCCGGCCTGGCGGTCGTGCCCGCGCGCGAGCTGGAGCTGCACGCCGAGATCGGCGATGCCTCCGGCGAGCCGCTGGCGCGCTTCGAGCTGCCCACAAGCACCCCCTGGCAGCCGCTCGCCGGCCTGGACTTCGATGCCTGCCTGCGCCGTGCGGCGCTGCTGCGCGGTGCGCAGATGATGGGCGCGATGCGCTGGTGCCTCGAGCGCACCACCGCCTACACCCAGGAGCGCAAGCAGTTCGGCCGCGAGATCGGCAAGTTCCAGGTGGTGCAGCAGATGATGGCGGAGATGGCCTCGGCCGTCGTCGCTTCGCACGCGATCCTCGATGCCGCGATCGCCGATCCCGACAACCCTTCCATGGTCGCCGCCGCGCGCTCGCGGCTGGGCGACGCCGCCGACATCGTGTTCGCGCACGGCCACCAGGTGCACGGCGCCATCGGCTTCAGCTACGAGTACGTGCTGCACTTCCGCACCCGCCGCCTGATGGCCTGGCGCGACCAGTTCGGCACCGTCGCGTACTGGCGGCGCGTGCTGGCGGGCAGCTTCACCGGCCGCAAGGCCGACGAGGTGTGGCCGGTGATCGCGGGCTGATTCAGTTGCGCGCGCGTTTCGCCACGGCGCGCGCATAGGGCACGGGCCAGGCGGCGGGCTCCCCCAGTTCCTCGGCCGCGTGCAGCGCCCATTGCGGATCGCGCAGCATCGCGCGGGCGAGGAACACCAGGTCCGCGCCGCCGCCGGCCACGATCTCCTCGGCCTGCGACGCTTGCGTGATCTGGCCGACGGCGCCGGAAGCGAGCCGCGCCTCATCGCGCACGCGCCGCGCGAACGGGATCTGCATCGCCGGTCCTTGCGGCGGCTGCGATCCGGGCGCAATCGCGCCGCTGGAACACACCACCAGGTCGACCCCCAGGCCCTTCAGTTCGCCCGCGAGCCGCACCGCATCGTCGAGCGTCCAGCCGCCCTCCAGCCAGTCCGTCATCGACAGCCGCACCGCCAGCGGCAGCTCGTCGGGCCAGGCCGCGCGCACCGCGGCCGCGGTCTCGCGAACGAAGCGCGTGCGTCCTTCGAAGTCTCCGCCCCAGCCGTCGTCGCGCTGGTTGGTGAGCGGCGACAGGAACTGGTGGGCGAGATAGCCGTGGCCGAAGTGAAGCTCCACGTAGCGAAAGCCCGCCATCTGCGCGAGGCGCGCGGCAGCGGCGAACTCCGAGGTGGCCTGCGCGATTTCGGCCGCGCCCATCTGCCGCGGCAGCGCGCTGTGCTCGGAAAACAGCAGCGGGGAGGGCGCCTGCACTTCCCAGCCGCCTTCGTCCGGCGCCATCGCCTTGCGCCCGACCCAGGGCGCCCGCGTGCTGCCCTTGCGGCCAGCGTGGGCGAGCTGGATGCCGGGCACGCTGCCCTGGGCGGCGATGAATTCCGCCACCGGCCGCAGCGCCTGCGCATGCGCCGGAGACCAGAGGCCGAGGTCGGCGTCCGAGATGCGCGCGTGCGGCGCCACGGCGGTCGCCTCCGCCACCACGAGCCCGGCGCCGCCGGCCGCACGTGCGCCCAGGTGCACCAGGTGCCAGGCTGTCGCCAGGCCGTCGCTGCCGCAGGCGTACTGGCACATGGGCGACACGCCGATGCGGTTGCGAAGGCGCGTACCGCGCAGCGCCAGCGGCGAGAACAGGGCAGGGGACATGGGGTCCGCACGTTACCGCGCCCCGGCAGCGCTCGCAACGCTCGCAATCGCCGCGCGGCTAAGCATCACATCCATGCGGAAGTGCGACAGCCGCTCGACCCGCAAGGCACTGCTACCTAGACTTCGTCCAGGAGACAACACCCATGCTCAGGACTCGCATCACCGACCTGTTCGGAATCGAGGCGCCGATCTTTGCGTTCACTCACTGCCGTGAAACCGTGGCGGCGGTCAGCCGGGCGGGCGGCATGGGCATCTATGGCGCTTCGACCTTCGCCCCGGAGCGCGTCGACGCCGACCTGGCGTGGATCACGGCCAACGTTGAGGGCAAGCCTTTCGGTGTCGATCTCATGATGCCGCAGAAGTCCGAAGGCAAGGGCACGACGACGGACGCCCGCGAGTTGGAGGCCGCCCTGCAGATGGCCATTCCGCAGGCCCATCGCGAGTTCACCCGTACGTTGCTGGAGCAGTTCCAGGTTCCCGGCCTCGACACCGCGCCGCCCGTGGAGGACGACGGCCGCCCCGGCGGTCGCGGCTGGCGCCACTCCTGGTACGAGTTCAAGCTCGGCGCGGTCGAGACCGGCGCCCGGCTGCAGCTCGAGGCCGCCTTGCGGCACCCGATCGCCTTCCTGGTCACGGCGCTCGGCACGCCGCCGCCCGACGTCCGCGAGCTTGCACGATCCCGCGGCATGAAGCTCGGTGCGCTGGTCGGCAGCGCCAAGCATGCCCGTCAGCACATCGACGCCGGGGTCGACGTCATCATCGCGCAAGGCACCGAAGCGGCCGCGCATACCGGCGAGATCTCCACCCTGGTGCTGGTTCCGGAGATCGCGAAGGCGGTGGCACCCGTTCCCGTGCTCGCCGCGGGCGGCATCGGCACCGGCGAGCAGCTGGCGGCGGCGCTGGCGCTCGGCGCCGAAGGTGCGTGGACCGGCTCGATCTGGCTGGCATGCGCCGAAAGCGACGAGCCGCCGGAGGTCGTCGAGCGGATGCTCGCTGCACGCTCGTCGGACACGCTGCGCTCGCGCTGCCGCACCGGCAAGCCCCTGCGCCAGCTGAAGTCGCCGTGGAGCGCCGCCTGGGAGGAGCCCTCGTCGCCCGGCATGCTGGCGATGCCCACCCAGCACATCCTGACCGCGGAAGCGGAGGAGCGCATCCAGCGGCACCGGCGCGCCGACCTCACCACCATCCCGGTGGGGCAGATCGTGGGTGCCATGAACAGCGTGCGCCCCGCCGCCGAGATCGTGCGCGAGCTGGTGGCGGACTGCGAAGCAACGATAGCGGGCATGGGGCGATTCATGCCCCTCTCAACGAAGGAGCAAGGATGACATTGGAAAACAGGCGCCTGGTGGTGACGGGCGGCGCGCGTGGCATCGGCCGTGTCACGGTCGAGGCATTCCTGCGCCAGGGCGCGAAGGTTGCCGTTTTCGACATCGACGCTGAGGGCATGCGGGACCTCGCGAAACCGCAGCAGTGCTGGACGATGGAATGCGACGTGCGCGACGAGCAGCAGGTGCTTCAGCGCATGCGCGATGCGGCGCAGGCCATGGGCGGCGTCGACGGCGTCGTCAACTCCGCCGGCGTGGCGAACGGACTGCCCTTCGAGGACACGGACTATGCCTCGTGGAAGGCGCAGATCGAGACCAACCTGAACGGCACCTTTCTCATCTGCAAGGCGGCGACGCCCTGGATGCGCCAGGCCGGCGGTGGATCCATCGTGAACATCGCCTCGGCGCAGGCCCTGCTGCCGACCGGCAGCAGTTGCAGCTACACCGCCTCCAAGGGCGGCGTGGTCGCCTTCACCAAGACGATCGCCTTCGAACTCGCCGGCAAGGGCATCCGCGCCAACGTGGTCTGCCCCGGGACCACCGACACGCCGATGGTGCGGGCCTTGCTGGAAAAGAGCCCGGATGCGGTGAACCGCAACCTCGCCGCCGTTCCCATGGGCCGGCTCGCGAAGGCGGAGGAGATCGCCGACATGATCGTGTTCCTCTCCGGACCGGCTTCCGCGTTCGTCACCGGTATTTCCATTCCCGTCGATGGCGGCCGTACCCGTCACTGAGCCGCAGGGCGCGACGCGCGCGCCCATGCGCTGGAAGGAAGGCGAAGCCATGACCGGCGGCGCCGCGGGGCACGCCGTCAGCATCGGCGACCTGCGCGAGCTGGCACGGCGTCGCCTGCCGCGCGTGATCTACGGCCTGCTGGAAGGCGCGAGCGAGGACGAGCGGCTGCTGGCGCTCACCTATGAGCGGCTGCGCGCGTGGTCGCTGGTGCCCCGGCGGCTGCGCGATGTCTCCGTGCGGACGCAAGCCACGGAGCTGTTCGGCCGCACCTGGTCCAGCTGCTTCGGCATCGCGCCCACCGGCACCATCGGCGTCCTGCGTCGCGACATCGAGTTTCACCTCGCCGATGCGGCGCGGCAGGCGAACATTCCCATCGGCGTCTCGGGCGCGAGCGCGCGCACCCACGAGGCGATCGCCGAACACGCGCCGGGACAGGTCTGGTCGCAGCTCTATGCGGCGACGGACCCCGCCATCACCCGCAACCTGGTGGAGCGCGCCGAGGCCTTCGGTGCCGGCGCGCTGCTGTGGACGGTCGACCTCAATATCGCCGCCAAGAACGACCGCCTGATCCGCGCCGGCTTCGGTGTGCCTCCGCGACTGAGCCTCGGCGCGAAAGTCGAGGCGCTGCGGCATCTGGGCTGGCTGCTGGAATACCTGCGCGGAGGGATGGCGCGGCTGGATCAGTGGGCGCAGTACGCGCCCGCGGATGCCGACCCGATGGCGGTGCACCGCTTCTACCTGTCGCAGCGCAATGCCTGCCAGTCCTGGCGCGAACTGGAGCTGCTGCGCAAGCTGTGGAAGGGGCCGCTGATCGTCAAGGGCATCCTGCATGCCGACGATGCGGTGCGCGCCGCAGAACTCGGGGCAGACGGCGTGGTGGTGTCGAACCACGGCGGCTTCGGCCTCGACCACGGCCCCGCGCCGATCGACATGCTGCCCGGCGTGGTCTCCGCCGCGGGGGAGAAGATCGTCGTGATGTACGAGGGCGGCATCCTGCGTGGCTCCGACATCGTGCTGGCGCGCTGCCTCGGTGCGCGCTTCTGCTTCGCGGGCCGCGCGACGCTGTACGGCGCCAGCGCGGGCGGCGCGGCGGGAGCGCTGCGCGCGATCGACATCCTGAAGGACGAGATCGATCGCACCATCGGCCACCTCGGCTGCCCCGATGCGCGCGACCTCGGCCCCGGCTACGTGCGGGCTCCGGCCTGAGATTTTCTTTTCGCAAACCGAAGGAAACAGCAATGCGCCCACCTCCCGCTGGCACCCGCCGCAAGCTGCTCGCCGCCGGCGCGGCCGTGCTGGCGCTCGCCGCAACCGCCGGCGGCCCGGCCCTGGCCCAGTCCGACTGGCCCAAGGCGAAGCACATCACCATGGTGATGCCCTATCCGCCCGGAGGCCCCTCGGACGGACTGGTGCGCGTTTACATCGAGAAGCTCAGTGCGCGCCTGGGCACCCCAGTTGTGGTCGACTACCGCTCCGGCGCCAACACGCTGGTGGCCAGCAAGTACGTGATGGGACTGCCCGCCGACGGCTATACCTTCTACGTCACGTCCAATGCGATGCACCAGGGTCCGCTGTTCTTCCCGAAGCAGTTCAACTACGAGCCTTTCGACACGTTCACACCCATCGGCATGATGAGCATGAATCCGCTGGTGCTGGTGGTGAACGCGAACGTGCCGGCGAAGAGCGTGGCCGAACTGATCGCATTCGCGAAGTCACAACCCCAGCCGCTGAGTTTCGCCACCTCCGGCGTCGGATCGCCGGACCACCTGTCCGGGGAATTGCTCGCCTACCGGGCCGGGATCAAGTTCAACTTCATCCCCTACAAGGGCGGCGCATCGGCCACGCAGGACGTGGTCGCGGGCCAGGTGCAGGTGCGCATCGACACGATCACCAACTCCAAGCCCTTCTTCGAGAGCGGCAAGCTGCGCCCCCTCGGTGTCATGAACGGTCCCACCCCGCTGCTGGCCGGCGTGCCGGGGGTGCCGGACACCATTGCGGGGGTGCGCGGCGAAGGCTTCTTTTATCTCGTCGCGCCCAAGGGCCTGCCGGCGCCCATCGCGCAACGGATGGCGAACGAAACCCGCGAAATCCTTGCCATGCCCGACGTGCAGGCGCGGGCCCGCGCCCTCGGTCTCGACCCCATGACGTCCAGTTCGCCGAAGGAACTTGTCGACTTCCTGCGCAAGGACTATGAAACCTGGAAAGAAGTCCTGCGGGTGACGGGCCTGAAGCTCGAGGAGTAGCGGGGGTGTCGGACGACGACGGCCATCCAGACGTGCTGCCTGCTTACAGGAGGCTTCCGTGACGATCAAGACCCGCCGGCTCGCCAACGCACTGGGCGCGGCGGTCCTCGACGTGGACCTGTCGCAACCGATGGAACCCGCCACCTTCCGCGCGATCCGGCAGGCGTGGGTCGAGCACCTGGTGCTCCGTGTTCCCCGGCCAGCAGGACCTGACCCCCGAGCAGCACGTGGCCTTCTCGCACCTGTTCGGCGAGTTCGATCGCAACGAGGCCACACCGAGCTATCGCCTGTCCGGCTACGAGGAGGTGATAGCGATCACCAACCGGCCGACCAGCGACGGCAAGCCATCGCCGTCGAAGGATGTCGACCGCAAGTGGCACTCGGGCCTCGACTTCAGTCTCCGCCCGACGATGGGCTCGTTGCTGTAGTGCGGCCAATTGCCGGAAGTCGGCGGCGACACCATGTTCGCCAACATGTACCAGGCGCTGGAGACACTGTCACCGGGACTGCGGCGCACGCTCGGAGGTCTCGAGGCCGTGTACGACGTGATGGCCGGCGTGCGCACCAAGGACGGCCGGGGCGCGGCCGCGCTCCGCAAGCAGTGGCAGGTACAACCGCTGCACCGTGCACCAGGCGCGGCGGACTACGACCGGTCGCAGATCCGCTACGTGCGCCGCACGGCGGTGTCGGTGAACCGTCCGGCCGCCTCGTGCAAGAGTGAAACCACAAGTGAACCCCACAGGAGAATCGCCATGCTGCGTGTAGGTACGATCGAAGACGCCCTGGCCGGCAATCGCCGGCGCCATTTCGACGTGGAGGGCGGCAAGTTCCGTGGCTATACGGACTTCATGTTCGAGTCGGAGCCGGGCCAGCCGCTCGGGCCCCAGGCCTTCCTGGTGCACCAGGCGCCCGACTGGGAGCTGCCGGTGCACTTCCACATGCAGTACCAGATGCAGGTCATCGTCGGCGGCAGCGGCAAGCTCGGCAGGCACGCTGTCGGTCCCGGCAGCGTCCACTACGCGACACCGCAGTCGGCCTATGGGCCGCTGAAGGCGGGGCCGGAAGGGGTGGAGTACTTCACCCTCCGCGTGCTGACCGACAAGGGCGCCTGGTACATGCCCGAGTCCCGCCCGATGATGGAAATGGGCAAGCCGAAGAGCCAGGCGACGGGTGACCTCTCCTTCGGTGCAACGCCGGTTTCCGCCGCCACGCTCATCGCCCTGCGCCCGGACGGCGCGGGAGCCTGGGCCTACCGCGCCGGAGCCGGCGAGACGGTGCGCTGCAGCGAGCCGGCCAGTCCCGCGGGCCGCTTCCACGTCGTCCTGCGCGGGTCCTTCCGGCTCGGGGCCGATACGGTCCCTCGGCACGGCTGCGTGTACTGGAGCCCGCCGGACGAGCCGCCGGAGTTCGAGGCAGTGGAGGTCGGAAGCGAACTCGTCGTGGTCCAGTTCCCCGAGGTGGCGTTGCACAACGTGGTGGACCCGGAAGTGCTGGCGAAGGCGCCGCAGCAGGTGTCCGCGACCGCGTCCGCTGCCTGTAGATAGCCTGAGCGAGAAATCGATGATCACCGTGCAATCCCTTGGCCGCACCTTCGTGGCGAGCGTCACCGGTGTGGCGCTGGAGACCATCACTCCCGAACAGTTCGCCGAGGTGGAAGCTGCGTTCCATCAGCATGCGGTGCTGGTGTTCCGGGGCCAGCAACTGAGCGACGAGGGGCAGCTGCGATTCAGCCGCATGTTCGGTCCCCTGCAGAAGCGCTCGAATTACGCCCGTGACCGTGAGCGATTGACGTCCGACGAGATGATGGACATTTCCAACGTCGACGCCGACGGCAAGCTGTTCACGCCCGATGCACGCCAAAGGGCGATGAACATGGGAGACCGGCTGTGGCACCCGACGGCACCTTCCAGCAGATCCCTTCGCTGATCTCGCTGCTCTACGCGCACGAAGTGGCGCCCGAGGGCGGCAACACCGAATTCGCCAACATGCGCGCCGCCTTTGATGCGCTCAGTCCCGAGCGACAGGCCGAGTACGTGCCGCTGATGGCCGAACATGACCTCTTCCGCTCGCGCGAGCAGGTGGGATTCCAGGAATTCAATCCCGACGTGCGCGCTCTGAGGCCGCCTGCAAGGCAGGTTCTGGTGCGCAGGCACGAGCGCATTGGCCGCCGCGCGCTCTATCTCGCCTCCCATGCGACACGCGTCGTCGGCCGCGCGCTCGAAGAAGGGCGGGCCCTGCTGCAGCAGCTGATCGAAGAGGCGACCCGCCCGGAGTTCGTGCATGCCCACCCGTGGCAGCCCGGGGACCTGGTCATGTGGGACAACCGCTGCGCCATGCACCACGCCCGCCCGTTCGACGACCTGCGGCACCGGCGGGTCATGCAGCGCACCACCGTGATCGACACCGAGAACTCGGTCGACTGCGCGCTGCGCGAGGGCCGTTCGCTGCTGCTGGAGCAGGACCTCAGTCGAGTCTGACCTTCGAGGCGGCGAGGACCTCCGACCACTTGCGGAAGCTGGCGTCGGCCCGCGCCGCAGCCTGCGCCTGCGTGCCGGTGGCGACGATGAGCTCGCTCGCCGCCATCTTCTGCACCAGCTCAGGCGCGGCGGCCACCTTCCGGATCTGCCGGTTCAGCGCCGTCGGACGAATAACTGTACTTGCCGGGATTGGCATTCACCAGCGCCACCAGTTCGCGCACGTTGCTGACCGGCAGGGTGGGGCTCACCACCAGCAGCAGCGGGATGTCGATGATCTTGGCGATCGGGACGAAGTTCTTCTGCGGGTCCCAGGCGGGCTGGTGCTGCACGTTCTTGCGCATGTAGGGTGTGAGCGCCAGGGCGCCGACCCCGATCATGCCGATGGTGTGGCCGTCGGCCGCCGCGTGCGCCAGCTCCGCCGAGCCGATCCTCACGCCGGCGCCCGGCTTGTTGTCCACCACCACCGGCTGGCGCAGCGTCGCACCCATTTTCTCGGCCAGCAGCCGGCAGGTGGGATCGGCGCTGCCGGCGCCCGGCGGGAAGGGGCAGATCAGGCGGATCGGGCGCATCGGGAACTCGGCGGCATGTGACGGCCATTCGGCCAGGGACGATGCTGCGGCCGCGGCGGTGCGGGCAAGGAGCTGGCGCCAGGTGAAGACCATCGCATTCTCCTGTTGGCAAGTTTCAGGATGCGGCTTCGCGGTGCTGCTCGCGCAGCGCCACCTTGCTCACCTTGCCGGTGGCAAGCCGCGGCAGCTCGGCCACGAAAGCGATCGCCTTGGGGCACTTGTACTTCGCGATCTGGGTGCGCGCGAATTCGGCGAGTTCGTCGGCACTGGCGTCTGCACCCGTCTTGAGAACCACGAAAGCCTTGACGCTCTCGCCCCAGCGCTCGTCGGGGATGCCGATCACGGCGGACTCGGCGACGGCGGGGTGGCGGTGCAGCGCATCTTCCACCTCGCGGCTGTAGATGTTTTCGCCGCCGGAGATGATCACGTCCTTCTTGCGATCCACGAGGTAAAGATAGCCGGCCGCATCGAGCACGCCGATGTCGCCGGTGCGCATCCAGCCGCCGACCAGTGTCTCCAGCGTGGCCGCGGAGTTGTTCCAATAGCCGGCCATCACCGAATCGTTGCAGAACCAGACCTCGCCCGGTGCCTCGGGAGGGCAGTCCCTGCCGTCGTCGTCGACCACGCGCAGCTCGCCGCCCGGTAGTGAATGGCCGACGGAGCCGATGCGGCGGATCTCCTCCGCAGTGCCATCGGGCCGCAGCTCGTGCCGGTAGAGGCTCGCGATCTGCCCTTCGGTCATCCCGTACTGCACCATGATCGCGCGGCCGATGCGACGGATCGCGCGCTCCAGCAGCGGCACCGGAATCGGCGCGCCGGCCATGCCCACCGTCACCAGGCTGGAGAGGTCATAGTCATCGATGCCGGGCAGGTCCAGCACCATCTGCAACTGCGCGGCCACCAGGAACACCGTGTTGATCCGCTCGCGCTGCACCAGGCCCGGGAACGCGGCCGCGTCGAAGCCGCGGGCGATCACGCAGGCGCCGGCGCGCAGCATGTGCGCGAGCCGCACGTTGCGCGCGCCGACGTGGAACAGCGGCGTGGCCAGGAGCGCGCGGCCGTGCGCCGCGACGTCCATTTCCAGCGCCAGCATCTCGGCCGTGCGCACCTCGATGCGATGCGTCTTCAGCACGCCCTTGGGCCGGCCGGTGGTGCCGCTCGTGTAGATCAACGAGATGCCGTCGCCCGCCTCCGGCGCGCTGCTCGCCGCAGCGTCGCCGGAGTCGAGCAGTTCCTCGTAGGCCTCGGCCCAAGGCACCGCCGCGCCGATGCAAACCAGCTTCAGCTGCGGGTGGCGCCCGCGCAGGCCGTCGACGAGGCCGGCGTACGGGTCTTCGAAGAACAGCACGCGCGCGCCGCTGTCGGCGAGTATCCAGTCCACCTCGGGTGGTGCGAGGCGGAAGTTGATGGTGGCCGCGATCGCACCCGACCACTCGCAGGCGCCGTACACCTCGCAATAGGCGATGCTGTTCATCGCGAGGATGGCCACCCGGTCTTGCCGGCGCACGCCTCGTGCCGCCATGGCGCCGGCCAGCCGGCCGACACGGTCCGCATATTGGGCGTGCGTAAGGCTGTGGCCACCCTCCACGTAGGCGGGGTGGTCCGGATACCACGCGGCATTGCGGGCGATGATGGAGCGGAAGGTGAGCATGGGCGCCGCTACGCTACCCACCCGTGCGCCCGCGCGCAAGGGCGACCGCTGAATCAGCACATGCGTGCGGAACTGCGCCGTCGCCGCTGGTGGCGGCGGTGGCATGTCCAGACTGCGCCATTCATGCCCGAAGAAGCCGTCCCGGACGCGTTGCCGCTGCGCCTGATCGCGGTGATGGTGCTTACCCACACCGCGTTCACCAGCATGCGGTTGGCGCTCACCCTGGCCGTGCTGCAGCAGGGCGGCTCGGCTCTGGCGGTCGGCGTGATCGTCAGCCTGCTGATGGTGGTGCCGGTGTTCAGCTCGATCCCGATCAGTCGCTGGACCGACGGCGCCGGTCACGTGCCGGCGGCGCTGGCGGGTCTGGCGCTGATCGTCGTTGGCGGGCTGGTCGCCACTCGGCAGGTGCTGCCCGCGCTGGCCTGCGGCGCCGTGCTGATCGGCTCCGGCCAGGCGATGGTGCAGGTGGCCATCATGGATGCCATCGGGCATTGCGGCGGCGAGGGCGTCGCGCGGCGCTTCTCCCCTCTCGCTTGGCTTCTCGGTGTCCGGCTTTTTCGGCCCGATCCTCACCGGCCTCGCGATCGATCATGCAGGCCACGCGCTCGCCTTCTTCGCCCTGTGCCTGCCGGCCTCGACAGCGTGGCTGCTGGCGCTGCGCTCCGCACCGGCCGCGGCGCGGGCGCCGGCAGCCGCCCCGCGCGGCACGTCGGGGGCCATGTGGGCCGCCACGCCTGCGCGCCGTGCTGCTGGTGACCGCGCTGCTGGCGATGGCGTGGGACCTCTTCACCTTCGTGATGCCGGTGCACGGCACCCGCCTCGGCTTGTCCGCCACGGCGATCGGCACCGTCGCGGGCAGCTTCGCCGCCGGCTGCTTCTCCATCCGCCTGGTGCTCGGGCGCCTCGCGACGCGGCTGGGCGAGCGGCGCATCCTCTGGGGCGCGATCACCGACACAGCCATGTGCTACGCCCTGTTCCCGCTGGCGGGCGGCCTGCCGGCGATGGCCGTGCTGGCCTATGGATCGGGCTGTTTCTCGGCAGCGGCCAGCCGATGGCCATGAGCCTCCTGCACCACAGCGCGCCGGCAGGCCGCAGCGGCGAGGTCATGGGCGTGCGCACCGTGATCGTCAGCATCAGCCAGATGGCCCTGCCGCTGGTGTTCGATGCGCTGGGTGCGGCGCTCGGCACCGGCCCGGTGTTCCTCGCAGTGGCGGCCGCGATGGGTAGCGGCATGACGCGGGTGCGCCGCAGCGGCCCGCGGTAAACGCAGCCGCCTGCTGCAGCCGCATCCCCACGGCCTCGGCCGCGCTCTTGTAGATCGACAGGCTGTCGCGTTGCCGGCTTGCGTTTCAGTGACCCCGGCAGAGGTGGCTCTGGCGTCGATTCACCAACGCGACCTCCGTCACGTCCGGCACTCTATGCAGCGCGGCTGCGAATTTCGCGTCTGCGTCTCCGACGTACCCGATGGTCCTGTTGACGAGGGAAAGGATGTCGTCGCAGTCCTCCTTCAGGGCGATGCCGTGTCGGGTCAGCAGCACCTTGCGCGTGGTGCGCGGAAGCAAGGGCGTCTCGAGCATCGTCTCGAGCCTTGCAATGCTCCTGCTGACGCTGGACTTGTGAATCCGCAATGCATCGGCTGCCAAGGAGAAGCTCGCCAGGGAAGCGACATACGCAAAGACGCGGAGGTCGTTGAGGTCGATCAACTTTTCCGCAGCAGGTCTGGATGAGATGCTGTTCTACATGTGAGACTCGTCCGGCAATCCTGGCTTCGCTCAGGCAGTCCCCTGGTCGCCGGTTGAGCGGAGATTGGCGTAGAGGGTCACAGCTGTCGGCCGATTCCGCAACCGAAAGTGCGGTTCTCGGTTCCTCGGCAGGCGAAAGACAACCCAGCCCGCGACTGCTTCTCGAAGGAGCGGTACAGCAGCAGGTAGCTGAGCACGCCGGCCAGCGCGAGCGGCAGCTTCAGCGGCATGGCCGCCGACCAGACCAGGTAGGCGGCCAGCGTGTAGAACGGCCCGAAGGCGAAGTGCACCACGCGGGTCGTACTGAAGATCAGCGCCCACGCGACCGCCAGCAGGGCGTCGGTGCTGCCATTGGCGATGCCGTTGACAGCGAGTTGGAGCAGCAGCTCCATGCTGTCAGCGGACTTCGAGGAAGCGCTGGAAGACCCCCTTGCCGGCCGTGTCCACCTTGAACAGGGCGGCGCGCTTGCGCACCAGCCCGCTCGGCAGGAACGTCATCTTGCCGCCGTAGACGCTGTCGAAGGTGGGGCTCTCCAGCAGCGCTGCCGCCAGCTTGTCGCCCATGAGGTAGTCGCCGCCCTTGGCGCGCGCCCGCTTGATTACCTGCGCGAGCACGTGAACCCACTCGTAGTAGTTAGCGGCGAACAGGTCCGGCTTCTCGCCGTAGCGCGCCTCGTACTTCCTCGCGAACTCGCCCGGCCAGCCTTCCCCGCCGGGCTGGTAGTAATCCGCCACGTACTGGTAGTCCTCGGTATGCGCGCCCGCCACCTTGGCATCGTCACCGGTCCAGTCGAGGTCGATCAGCGGCGCGCGGATGCCGAATTCGCGGATGCGCTTGATGGCCAGCCCCGCGTCCGGTGCGGTGAGCCAGACGCCCACGACGTCGGGATTGGCGGCCTTGATCTTGGCGATCTGGGTGTCGAGGTTGGTGGAGCCGGCGGGCACCAGTTCCTGGGCCAGGATGCTGCCGCCCGCCTGCTTCCACAG
>Ga0164243_10002385_pt1 | contig 31054 bp, 24 predicted proteins | sample OricompcompostOP_FD_108781 | JGI IMG/M metagenome (GOLD analysis project Ga0164243, IMG submission 108781) | Organic Plus compost microbial communities from Emeryville, California, USA - Original compost - Organic plus compost (OP) | ecosystem: Engineered > Solid waste > Mixed feedstock >... | reverse complement strand
CAAGGTGGCGCTCCAGGCGCTCGACGCCCGCGGCAAGGTCCTATGGGCGGATTCGTTCGCCCAACCCGTCGAGTCGTACAACGGTTCGTATCCCGGCAAGGCGGACGAGGCTGCGTCCGTCTATCTGTCCACGGCGTTTCCGCACAAGATCGTGCGAACCCCGGCGGTTGCGGGAGCGGCGGTCTTCCGGCTGGTGCTGACCGCGGCCGGCGACGCGGAGTACCATGTGACGGAGGGCTGGCTTAACCGCTGGCCGGACAACTGGGACGGACCTGTCGGCGCCGCCTCGAAGTGAGGGGCCGGGCGGCGGTCGTCCTAGTCCGGGCTCATCAGCCGCCGCGCCACTTCGGGGACGGCCAGCTTGCGTCCGAACCGGGTGGCGTAGGCGCCATTGACCTGGGTCGTGGCCATGACGACGTGGCGGAATGCGCTGAAGAGCGCCATGTCCGGCGCCTGCGGGCTGGTCCAGAAGTCGTCCAGTTCGCCTTGGTGCGTCAGCCCTGGCATGTCGTAGATCGCCTTGCCCAGCGTGATGGTCGGCCGGCTGAACTCCACCGCGGCCAGTCCTGCCGTCGAGTTGACGCACACTGCGCCTCTGACCTTCGGCAGGATTTCGTGCAGCTTGCCATGGTCCAGATAGTGGACCCGGCGCACGACTCCCTCCTGGCCGGCGATCTGCCGGATGAGCCTGTCCTGATCGTCGATCCCCGGGTCGAGGGGGTGAGGCCTGAAGACCAACTCGGCCTCCGCCGGCGCATGGGCTGCGAAGCTGGCGACGACGCGCCTGACGAAAGCTTCGGTGGTTTCGTATCGGGAATGCCGCCATAGCTGGCTGTCGCCCGGGCGCTGCAGCAGCGCGAGGAAGACGGTCCCCGCCGCGCCCATGACCTTCTCGTGGCGCCGTTTGGACCATCTGGATCGCAGGCGGCCGCCGACAAATCGGCGCGCATGGCACACGGCCTGGCGGATCGCCGAATGCTGATAGGGGCTGCGGTAGTTCGGGAAAGCCAGCGCGCCGAGATACGCCGCGGCGTGATAACGGACGATCAGGAACACGGCCGAGGGCGTGGTGCGCCCGACCCGCTGCTCCGACGGCGGCTGGGCGTTCAGCGGGTGGTTGAGGTACCATTCCGGGCGTCGCGGCAACTGCGAGTTGCCATTGACGCCGTTGCGCTGGACCGTCACCCAATCCGGCCGGAAATATCCCTGCTCGAGGACGTGCCGCCGAAGACCCAGGGTGCGGGCCAAGGCCAGGGCCTCATGGGCGTAAGGGTTCGAGTCGCCATAAGTCACGACGTCCGTGACCCCGCGCTGCAGCACCTGGGACCTGAGCCAGAACGCCCAGCCGGCCAACCCTCCAAGATAGGGTAGGGCCGAACTGAAGCCCCAGTCGAGAGCGTCGCCGCCGTTCAGGATGATCCGCGTGCACCGGGCGCCAAGAGCCTCCAGTTCGCCGGCCAACTCGCGGGCGAACGGGCCGAAGGGCGCGGAAACGAAGAGAAAATGCCGATCGGCCGGGATTCCTGGGAGCGCTTCCCAGTCATCCGCCTCGGCAATCCTCAATTTGGGCGATTCAAACGACATATCACTCCTCAGGCGCCCAGGGTTTGCCTCGGGTCAACAGCAGATGCGGAGGCTGATCGAGTCTATTTCGGCCTATATCACCTCAACTTTTGGCCTAACGAACTGCATCAGAAGCAGACCAATCGCGTTGAATCCCAGGGCCCAAGCCATCGCGTAAGAGACGTTGAAGTGTACCGGAAGGAATTCTCCGAAATACCCGCCCCTCATCATTTCGAAGCAATGGACAAAGGGGACCATGAGCGCCCATTGCTGAAGCTTGGGTGGGAGGGTGTAAACGAGAAACATAAAACCGGATATTGGGATAAATATATACGTGAACACCTGCACAAACCGCTCCACCACGTCGAATATCTCGCTCAGGGCGTTCATGACCATGGCGACCCCGCACGCCTGGAGGGCCAGTATGATCCAGCCGGTCGTCAAATATAGCATGTCCTTCGGCATATCTATTTTGCCGAGGAAATTCGCAAATAGAACAATAAAAATGTAAGCAAGTGTCACGCCGCAGAATTCCATCAGGAATCTGGCGAGGAACAAGTGCATCGGGGAAATTTGCCGATGGTACAGGAGGCCTGTATTCGAGCGGACAGAGCTGACGGCGTAGTTAACGGATTGCCGGAACAATATCATCGGCATGTAGCCGGTGATGGTGAAGGCGACGACCCGTATGCCGGCGTCGAACGGCGGTCGAATAAAGGAGTAAAGAGTCGAAACCGCCGAGCCGAAGATTATCGGCTCGGCGATGACCCAGAGAAATCCGATGTTGTCTCGACCGTAGCGCGTCGCCATTTCGCGCATAAGCAGGGCCCAGAGGATGTGGCGGTGCTTTTCGACGGCGGCGACGGCGGAGCGGACGGCGGCTAGCGTGCTGCTCATCGGACTTCCTTCGACTGCGCAGTCAGGCGATCTGGTCGGAAATGGCCGGCCGACGTCTCAAAAGAGCCCGGCGATCGCCGGGCTCTTTATTTAAGAATGCATCGTCAAGCTGCGCGATTGTGGAACTGACCGTCAGAAGTTGATTCCGATCGTCGCGCGACGGTTCAGCGGCTCCTTCACGCCGTCCCCCGTCTTCACTGCGAGCTGGGTTTCGCCCTTCCAGTCGACCGAAAGGGCGGATTGCTGGACGCCCAGGGCCACCAGGGCGTCGGCCACCGACTTCGCGCGGCGCTCGGACAGGCGCAGGTTGTAGCGGGCGGAGCCGGACGTGTCCGTGTGGCCCTCTACGACGATCTTCGCCGCGGCGCCGCTCTTGGCGTAGTCCGCCGCTTGCTGGACCACCGTCTGGGCTTCTCCGGCCAGGATATACTGGTCGAACGGGAAGTAGACGATGAACTCCTTGGCTTCCGGAGCCGCCGGCGGCGGGGGAGGCGGGGGGGGGGGGGGCGGGGGAGGCGGCGGAGGCGGCGGCGGGGGCGGGGGGGGCGGCGGCGGCGGGGGGGGCGGCGGCGCGGCTCGCCGGGCGCCGAACGCATACCTAAGGCCGACGGTGATCCCATGGTCCTTGTACTCGCCTTCGAACTTGCCCAACGGCGAGGACGAGGCCGGCGCATACCAGCGCCCGTTCTTGTTGCCTTGGTAGCGGTAGGTGAGGTCCAGGTTCAGCCGTTCGGAGACGCGCCAGGCCAGGCCGGCGATGCCTTGGTAGGCGAACGAGGTGTGGCCGCCGTCGATGGGAACGGCCGTCAGCGGGAGCGGCCCGGCGCCGGTGACGTCGGCTGCGCTCTCGATTCCCACGTGGCCGACGCCGGCGCCGAGGCCGACGAAGGGATGGACCTTCTGCTCGGGGACGATGTCGTAGATGACATTGGCCATATAGGTCCAGTTGTGGATCCGGCCCGGATACCAGCTGGGATGGCTGTCGCGGAAACCGAACTCGCCTTCGACGCGCCAGTTCGGGTTGAACTGATAGCCGAGGCGGCCGAGCACCAGCCAGCCCGTGTTGGAGTGCATGTCGAAACGCGCACCCGTGTTCTTGTTCTTTGCGTGGATTTCCCGGGTGAAGTGAACGCCTCCGTCGAGGGCGCCGTAGAATCCGGTAGACTGTGCTAACGCTTCCGAGCCCGCAAAGACTGCGGCCAGCGCCACTCCCACTAAAAGTCGGGTTTTCATCTCAAGACCCTTCCGATTGAGCATTGTTCGGGGCCGGGTGGCCAGCCTTCGGCGCCTGCTGCGCGGGAATGGTCGGGGCCGCCCCGCTGCACGACACCTACAGTCACTTAGTTGCCTATAATGCATGAGTTTCTTTTAAAGCAAGATTTAATATCGCCCGTCCGGCGCGCGATCATCCGGGCGCAGGCCCAGCGCCCGGCCGTGCGCCTGAAGGACCGGCGTCGAGAGTGTTCCGCCGCGGCTCTCGCGAACGGCGGGGCGGCGCAGTCCAGGACCTGCCCGCGTCGGGCGCGAAAGAGAGACGCAAGATGACGTGGCCCCGACAGTCCGCCCAAAGACGAGAGGGCAGGGGCAGCTGGCCGTTCGTCCAGCGCCAGGGGCGGCCGTCCGCCGCTTCCCCCTGGTGAAAGCCCGGGACTTCGTCGAGCGGAATCTGGCGGTCGACACGGAGGCCGTCGAGAACGGCGAGGCCGCGGACCGAGAGCCCGAGCGTCCGCCTGTCGCGGCTCGCGCCATCGTCGGCGGGGACCCAGGTGCGCGAAGCGAGAATCGCTTCCCTGGCGTCGGCCGGAAAGACAAAGGCCGCCAAGTCGCCGTCGACGGTCGGTTCGATGCGCCGTCCGTCCACGATGAGATGCGGGTCCATCCCCTTCTCACGGCGCCAGCCCATCGATTCGGCGCGGGAATGCAGGCGTTGGCGGATTACGGCCACGACTGCGCCGCGCTCCACGAGCGGCCGGGCGTGACGCTCGGCGGCGACGGTGCTGCTCTCGCAGCCGAGGCCTTCGGCCAGGAGCACGTCGTGGCCCTCCAGCTCGACATGCCAATAGGTGACCTCATTGGCGTCGGCGAGATCGACGGTTGCGCCGTTGATCAATTGGCTGATCGGGACCAGCACCTCGTCCAGCGCCCGCACGCACACCGTGTGGTCGGGCGACAGCCGCAGGTCCCGCCGCGGAACGTCGCCCGGAAAGGCTCGGGCCTTGATTCGGACCGGAAGATGTTCGCGGCCAGGTTTGCGGATCGTCTGCGAGCCGAGCCTGACGATGGGCCGCGCGTCTCCGGCGGCGGTCACTACCAGATCGCCCACCGCCAGGGCTTCCACAGCGATTTCGCCGCGCGTGGTGCGGATGCGGGTTCCGGAAACGAAGCAGGCGGGCGGGGCCGACACGAGCGCGATGGCGGCGGCGCCGCTGCCGGTCTCGTCGGTCGTCACTGTAGAACTCCTGGCAAGCTGCTGACGGGGATTTCGGTGTGGGCGAGGGCGTGCGCCGCCTCTAGGTCGCGGATCGGAGGCGCTGCTGGCGGCTCGCGGCGCGCACGGCCGCCAAGACGTTCGACAGGCGGTGGGCCGGGAGACGTGCAGGCGCGCCGCCGGAGCGGCCTGGATCCTGCGGGCTCAGCAAAGCGCCGGCCGCGCCACGGTTGTGGTGCGGCCGGCGCCGTCGTGCGCAAAATCTCGCGATCGCCTGACGCAGGTGTCAGGCGGCCGCGCGGCGTTGTTGGGCGCTTGTCGCCTCCGCCCCCATCGCCTCGGCGCGCGCGACGAGGCGCTCCCTGATGGCTTCGACGATCAGGCCGCCGTCGACGAACGGCCGCGCATAGCGGGTCAGGCTCTCGGCGACGCGCGCGGGATCGATCTTGTCGAGCCGGCCGTAGCGGCGGCCGAAATAGGCCCGGTTCCCTGCGTCCATGTAGCTCTCGCTCGGCATTCCTTCGGCGATCAGCACATCATGGCTTTCCAGCTCCACGTGCCAGTAGGTGACCTCGGGAACCTCGACCCGGGCGATGGTGGTCCCATTGACCAGCTTGCTGACGGGAGTGAACACTTCGCCGGCCATGTCGACGCACACCGCGTGGCCGGGAGAGAGGAAGAGGTCGCGGACCGGAAGGTTCTCGCCGAAAGCGCCGGCCATGATCCGCACGGGTTGGGCTTCCGGCGCGGGGCGCTCGATCCGGCGTTGGCCGATCCAGATGATGGGCCGTTCCTCACCCGAAGCGGTCACCGCCAGATCGCCGACCTGCAGGTCCTCGACGGCGACCTCGCCGCGCGCGGTCAGGATCCGGGTCCCGGAGACGAAGCAGACCGGAGCCGTCAGGCCGTCGCTGCTGAGATAGGCGCTCGGATTCGCCGCGATCGTCGCCGCGACCGCGGGGTCCATGCCGCTGATGTGGAAGGTGACGGGAGCGAGGTTGAGGAAGCCGTTGGCGAAGGTGAGGGTCGCCTCGCCGTTGCCGAGGTCCGTGAAGCTGGGGACGTCGCCGTTGGCGATGTCGAGGCGGTCGCCCGTGCCGAACCCGGTGACGAAGATGTCGGTGGCGCCCACCCCGACCGTGCTGCCGCCCCAGACGAAGGTGCCGGATCCATCGCCGGTGAACGCCACCGTCGGCGAGGAGTCCAGCACGCCTAGGTCGATGGTGGTCTGGCCGAGGGCGATGGTGGACGAGTCGCTCACCGTAAAGGTGGCGCCGGAGAGAAGGCTCGCGTCGATAATCCCGCCAGGCATCGTGACGACGGAGCCGTTTTCGGCGGTGACGTTCAGCGTCGAGGCGATGTTCAGGCCTGCGGCTTGGGTGATCGTCACGCCGTCGGGCAAGCCGCTGACCGTCAGCGTATGCTCTCCGAGCGCGGAAACGCTGACGATGTTGAGCGTGGTCGCTTCTCCGTCCACCACGCCCGGCGTGGTGGGATCGATGACTGTATTCGAGTCAAGTAGATTAATATCTACGATGGCCATCTCGTTCTCCTGTCGGCAAACTGTTGCGGACGAGGCGGCGACCTCTTGCCCAAAGAAAACGCGGAACAAGCTCGGCCAGCCATCCCCCAGCTAGGTAGAGCAACTATGAGGCAATATTCACCGCAAAGTTGAATTTGGTCAAGGCATAGGTGGACCGGCGACGTATCGCGTCAACCCGGGGGCGAGCGCCGCCCAGCGTAGCGGCCGCCGGCGGGGCCCGGACTCAAGCCGGCCGGCGCATCGGCGCATGTCGAGCTTTTCGTCACGCCTTCGGCGAGGTCGGTCCGACCTCCCGCCTGGCCTTCGCAGGCGGCGAACGCTTCGTGATCGCGGCGCGCCGCTGGCGAGGGGTGCTGCGGCCGTGCAGGCCGGGATCGATACGCCGTTCTCCGACAATGGCTTGGTGAGCCTGAGCTATGGCGGGCAGTTCGGCGATGGAACGACCGGCCAGGATGCCGGTGGACGTGCGCCACCGTTTCCGGAACGGGACCGGAGCCTGCGCCGGCAGGCTCCGGCTTCCGCCGTCCTACATGACGCCGTGCGCCTTCAACGCGGCCTCTTCGTCGCCGCTCACCCACCCGAAGACCTTGGGGTCCCGCCCAAGCTTCTGCACCAGGTAATGGACGTCGAACTCGATCTCGACATCGGGCCGGTCGCCGCGGGCGTAGGTCGCCGTCCAGGCGACATGGGCGACGCAGTGGTGCTCGTCCATGGGTGAGATGCGGACGTCGCGCACCCGCATGCCCTTCGTGCCGATGGCGCGGTAACGGGCGTAGCCTTGCGCCATGGCCGCCCTGAACTGGTCGTCGTTCTTTCCGGTCGTCACGCCGGCGGGGGAGGCGGAGATGAACTCGGCCGCATAGAGCGCGGCGACCTCCTCCATCGCGACGTCGCCGTGGAGCGCCCCCGCGAAGACGCGCTCGTACCGGGCGAAGAACCGCCGGATCTCGTCTTCCATCGCGACCGCTCCCTTCGCCTCCGCCAGCGGGCGTCAGCGTCCTTGCCGCCGGTGCAGCCTAGCAGATCGCCTATGAAAGGAGGCCCGGCTCCTTCTCCTCCCGAAGGGGGGGCGCGATCGAGAAAAGGGTCAGCCCTTGCGTGCGGACCGCCTCCAACGTGGCGAGGCGCCCCTGATGGAACGCCGCAAGGTCCCGCTGCTCTTTGCGCAGAGTGCGTTTGGCGTGGCGTTCTTCTGCGGTCATGGGCGACTCCCCGGACAAGGCATTGCATCCCAGCCTATGCCGCGAGCCGGTCAAGAGGCCCCGTCAGCCGACGTCGCGCCTCACGCCCGCTGATCGACCCAGGTCCGGATCTGGTCGAATACCGCCTTCCGGTTGTTCTCCAGCATGGCGTAATGGCCGTTGCCGTCGACGCCGCGGTCCTTCAGCGACAGGTGCTCGGCCCGCGCCCCCGACGCCTTCAGCGCCTCGACGACGGCCGGTCCCTGGCTGCGGCCGGAATTGGCGGCCGAGACGTAGAGCACGGAGAGGTCCTTCAGGTTCGGCATGGCGCGGACCTGGGGCGCGGCCCCGTTCTGGCCCGGCTGGATCAGCGGCGCGGCGGAGCCTTCGAAACTGACCAGCCCCTTGACCAGGCCCGGCCGCTCGTCGGCGGTGGCCCATCCGAAGCCGCCGCCGGTCGAGTGGGTCTGGATGATCGCCGGACCGATGGCGTCGAGCAGCATCGCCCCGCGCGAGCGCCACAGCGCCGCCTGCATCGCCTTGTCGGCCGGCGGCGCGTTCTGGCTGGCCATGAACTGGTCGATGGCCGGGTCGCCGAGCGCGGCCGTTCCGGCCCAGCGCCCACCCGCCTTGGCGCGCCGGAAGTCGGCCAGGACCGGTTCGTAGGTGGGCTGGGCTGCGATCGGCCCCAGGGCGTCGGGGTGATAGACGCACCGTCCGTGACCGGGCAGGTCGACCAGATAGACCTTGTAGCCGGCCTGGACATAGTAGTGCGCCCAGCCGGCCGCGCCGCCGCCTGGCCCCATGTAGTGCAGCATCTGACCGCCCTCGCCATGGGCCAGCACGATCGGCGTCTGGTGGCGGAGCTCCTTCGGCGTCAGGTACTGGATGTACATCGGCGCGCCGGCTATGACGCCGTACGGCGTCTTCTTGCGCTCCACGCCGACCCAGAAGAAGCCCTGGTCGGCCAGGTCCATCGCCGTCGTCTCGCCCGCAGGACGGACCGCCGGGGCGGCGATCTTGGCGCCCGCCTTGCGCATCGGGGCGGAAACCTTGGTCTCCAGCCAGTCCAGGATGGGCTGGAGGACCTCGCGGTTGTTCTTCTCCTCCATCATGAAGTGGGCGTTGCCGAGGATGCCGATCTTCTCGAGCTCGATGTGATCGACGGTGCAGCCGGCCTGGCGCAGGAAGGCCACGCTGCCCAGGTCGTATGGCCAGTGATAGGAGGCCTCCGAGGTGACGACCGCGATCGGGATATTCCGCAGGTTCTTCAGCTTGCGCGCCGGCTCGGCCTGGATGCGGTAGGTCGCGCGGCCCGCCTCGCTCGGCTTGACCTCGACGGTCTTCAACTCTGACGCCTCGGCGACGGGCGGGTCGTAGACCATCGGGCTGGCGGTCAGGCCCCAGCGCAGGGGGCCGAACGGCGGGCCGCCGGGCTCCACCCCAACGCAGCCCTTGACCAGGTTCGGGCGGGCGTTGGCGTAGATCCAGCAGGAGGGACCGCCCATGGAGTGGGCCATGACCACCGCCGGTCCGATCCGGTCGAGCAGTTCGCCGCCGCGCTCGGCCCAGATCCTGTGGGTGGTCTCGAGGTCCGGCAGGAAGGAATTGCCTTGGTAGGCGATCACCTGGTCGACGCTGGGATCGCCCAACTGACCGGTTCCCGGCCATTGCGTGTGCTTCAGCGCCTCCGGACCGTAGGGATCGGACGCCTTCTCCGGTGCGGAGAACTGGCGCTCGGTGCGGGCGTAGGTGGCCGCCTGGGCCGGGAAGGCGCCGTGCAACGACGGGTGGAAGGGCGAGCGGCCGTGGCCCGGCCGATCGACCAGATAGACCCTGTAGCCGGCCTGCAGCAGATAGGTGACCCAGCCGGGCCGCCCGTCGCAGGCGCCCAGCCAATCCAGTCCCTGGCCGCCGCCGCCGTGGACGATGACCATGGAGAAGGGGTGCTTCACTTCGGCGGGGGTCCAGTACTCGACGTACATCTGCGAGCCGCTGGCGACCGTGCCGCGGGCGAGCTCGGCCCGCTTCGCGCCGACCCAGAAATAGCTCCACTCCGCCAGCTTCACGGGGGCCTTTGTCCGCGCCGCGAGCGCCAGATCGGCGACCTGCGCCTGCGTGGGGCCGGCGGCGAGCGCATCCATGGCCGCGGCGGCCGCGACGCCTATGCCCAGGGCGGCCGACCGGCGCATGAAGCTGCGCCGGTCCAGCCGGCCGGCCGCGAAATCCTCGAACAGGCCCCGGACCTCGGCCGTGTCGTCACGCTGCGCCAACGCTTCCTCCCCACCGGCTTCTTTGGCCAGTGTCTGTGCTCATCAGGACGTCCCCGCGATACGGGGACGTCCCGCCTATTTCGCCGCCGTCTCTGGCTTGAGCAGGCCGGTCTTCGGGTCGTGGTGCTGGTCCCACAGCTTGAAGGCGGTTTCCCACGGACGCTCGTCCGTCAGGTCGACGTATCCGGCGTCGTCCGGCCGGCGTTCGTCGAGCTCGCCGTACTTGTTGAGGAAGACGTTGTTCGTCGACGGGCAGTCGAGGAACATCATCGGCCGCAACGTCCAGTCCTTGACCGGGTTGAACAGCGCCACGTCGTGCCAGGGATAGGCGAACGCCTCTGGATCGTAGAGCGTGATGTCGACCACGAACTGGTCGCCGATGCGCTTGTATCGCTCCACGGTCTCCATCTTGTCCGAGTATTCGCCGAGGCCGTGGCTGAAGATCCAGCGCTTGAACTGGCCGTTCCAGACCACCAGCTCGTCACCGTCCCAGAACCCCTGCGAGGCGCCGTACCACTGCGGCACCTTCTTGTCCTCGGGCAGCCAGCCGCGGTCGTCGGTGTAGATATAACGGGTGTCGCTGATGTTCTTGTCCTTGACCACCAGGACCAGATTCCTGCTGGGCATGAAGTGGTAGACGCCGCCGGCATGGGCCGCCCAGAAGGCAGGCCCGCCGACCGGGAAGCAATACTGGCTGGCCCACCAGGGATGGCCGATCCACTCGGCCTCCAGCAGCCGCTGGAACCACGGCTTGTAGGCGTCCGAAGTCGCCGCCATCGCGTCCGAGATCTTGGCCTGGCTCGAGATCACGCCCTTTGCGGCCCCGATCCAGTCGCCGCTCCAGTCGGGGAGCTGAGCCTGAGTCAGCTTCTGGCCGCCGCCCGCGGCGGCCCGCCAGGCTTTGTAGTGCTCCTCGGCCGTCTTGTACGGGTAGGGGCTCTTGATCAGCACGCCGAAGCCCCCGTCGCCCTTGTGGGCGGCCATGGTGTTCTCCGGCTTGTCGATGTTCTGGCCGAACCAGCTGTCGCGCCAGAACTGGCTCCCGGACATGTTGCCGTAGGGGTCGCCGGCGACGAAGCTCGGTTTGCCGGAGACGAACTTGGCGACGTACTCGTCGCCCGTCTTGACATTGGCGAAGGGATGCAGGGGATCGAAGGCCCCCATCACGGTAGCCGCCGCCGCCGGCTTCGTCTCGGCGGCGTGCGCCGCGGGCGCGGCGCCCAGCACGAGCGCGGACGACGCGGCCAGGACGCGCAGCAATTGCAGTTTTCTGGTCATGATGTTCGGCCCCGGGCTCAGTCGGCGGCGCGCGCCGGCTTGTGCACGACGCCTTGGGCGTCGGTGGCCTCGCGCCAGCTGCCGCCCGGCCGCCCGTCCCGGTAGGGGTTGATCAGCAGCGAGACCTTGTCACCCGGTTTGAAGGTCTTGCTGGTGATGCCCATGGCGCCGGCGCCCTGGATGTTGGTCCCCTCGATCGGGAAGTCCACGGACTCGCCCTTGTCGTTCTTGACGTCCAGGTACAGCCACATGTGCGGGTTGGTGTAGATGAACCGCTTCACCGTTCCCTGGACGGTGAAGGTCTTGTTCGGATCGAACATGGCGTGGGAGTGGTGCGCCTGGGCCGCGACGGGCGCGAGGCCGAGCGCGGCGACCGCCATCGCGGCGGCCAGTTTAGGCGCATGCGAGCCCAAGGGGCGGGCGCCTCGAATATCGTCGCGACCAGTCATAGTAGCCTCCCGAAACATTTCCTGCGGGTACTGTTCTGCCTAACGCGCAGACCTTGCTCGACGCCCGGCGGTTGGAGCCCGCGCCCTTGCGGGGTGCGGGCTCCGCGTCGCCGATCAGAACCGGTAGTTCGCCTGCACCCCCACCTCGCGCGGGCGGAAGGTGTTGGAGCTGAACACCGGCGTATAGTTCTGGAAGAGCTCGCACGCCGCGGTCCGGGAGGTGGCGCACCCCGTCTTGCCGCCGTTGTACGGGCCGATCTGGTCCTTCGAGTTGGTCACGTTGTTGACGAAGACATTGATGTCGACGTTGTCGACGGTGACGCCCGCGCGCACGTTCAGGATCTCGGTCTTGGGCACGAAGTTGGTGTCGGGCGAGTAGGTGGTCGAGCCCTGGAAGAAGGGGATCGAGGTGTAGTGCGGCGTATAGGTGTAGTCGCCGCGGACATAGGCGTCCCACCGGCCCATCAGACGCCAGTTGTACTGGGCCTGCAGGTTGATCCGGTAGGGCTGGGTGAGCGGCAGCGGCTGGCCGGCCGTGGCGAACAGCACCGGCGCGCCGCCGTTGACCGGCGTCGGCCCCACGGCGCTTTCGGTGTACTTGGCCTTGTTCCAGGCCGCGTTCAGGCTGACCGTGAAGCCCTGGAAGACGCGGAACTGGGCCTCCAGCTCAGCCCCCTTGGATTCCGCGGCGCCCAGATTCTGCGTCCAGGTCTGGCCGCATCCGTTGTTGTTGACGCCGACGTTGATCTGCAGCCCGGTCCAGTCGATCTTGAAGACCGCAGCGTTGACCGCCAGCCTGTTGTTGAACAGGCGCAGCTTGGTCCCGGCTTCGTAGGACCAGATCGAGTCCGAATCGAAGGTCTGCGGCACCTGATCGACGGTCATGCCGACGGTGGCGAGCGCCGCGCCGCACTGGCCCTGGCTGAGCGGCGAGTTCACGCCGCCGGCGCGATAGCCCTTGGCCGCGGTGACATAGACCTGATCGTTTGGCGTGAACTGCCATTGGGCGCCGAACTTCGGCGAGATCGGGGTTTCCGACACCTTGCCGGCGGTCACGCCGCCCGGGATGGCGGCCGGGTTGTTCGAGTTGTTGATCGGACCCCAGAAGATCTGGGTGTACTCGAATCCTGTCTTCGAGCGCCGCACGCCGCCGGTCAGCTTGATGGTGTCGGTGACGAACCAGTTGACCTCTCCGAAGAAGGCCGTCTCGGTGTCCTTCAGCGTCTGGTAGCGGGTGGCGTAGTTGCCGTCGATCAGCGGGGCGCCGTAGCGCTGCAGGGCCGACAGGCCGGTGATGAGGCGGGACGTCGTGTCCACGTCCACGATGTTGTTGTAGAAGCCGTGGCCGCGGATGTTCGAGCTGTAGAAGCCGACGACCCAGCTGATCGGCCTGGAGTCCGCCGGCGACGACAGCCGTGCTTCCAGAGTGTTGCCCCAGCGCTTGTTGTTGGGGCGGAAGTTGCCGCCGGCGTTCCAGTTCGGCATTTCGCGCACGACGAACGGATACTGGTTGAACAGCGGCGTGATGCTGGAGTTGTCGGTGGTGACCGCCTTCTGCTGGTCCTGCAGATAGGAGCCGATGACCTTCAGGTCGGCGAAGCCGAAGTGGTAATCCGCCGTGATCGAGCTGACCTCGACCCGGTTGCGGAAGTACGAGGTCGAATCCCCGGGCGCGCGGAGGCTCTGGAAGGGATCGAGGTCATAGGCCGGGGCCGGGTGGGCTGGGTAGGCGTAGACCCGGGTTCCGTTGGCGCCGGTGTAGATTCCGGGCGCCGTGACCGGCCCGAGCCCGGCAGGGCAGGCGATGGTCGTGGCGCTGGTCCGCGCCGTCGGCGAGGCCGGTAGTACGTTGCATCGCGGCGCCACGCCGCCCCATCCGAGCGCGACGAGGCGGGCCGGGATGAAGCCCGAGTCCACCAGCGACTGCGCCGAAGCGATCGGCAGGGTGTAGCTGGACGCGTCGTTGTTGATCTCGTTGGCGGCGTAGAACGAGGGCTGGATCGAGAGGTTCTCGGTCGGCCGCCACAGCAGGGTGACACGGAAGACGTTCTGTTCGCCCGAGTTGCAGTCCTTGCAGGTGACGTTGCCGTCGTAGGCGCTGACCGCGTCTACGTAGCCGGCCGTGCGGCGGTGGAAGGCCGAGGCGCGGAAGCCTAGCTTGTCCTCGACGATGGGGCCGCCGGCGGCGACGCCGGCCTCCCAGCCCCATCCGCCGTAGTCGGTGTGCGAGGCCTGGGCCCGGGCGTAGCCGGAGAACCTGGTCAGGCTGGGCGTCGGGGTGATGAAGCGGACGGTGCCTCCTTCCGAAGAGCCGCCGTAGAGGGTGCCTTGCGGGCCGCGCAGGACTTCCACCCGCTCGAGGTCGAACAGCGGGGGCGCGGGCGAGCCGTTCAGGTTGGACACGCCGTTCTGGTTGCGCTTGGTCAGCGGCGTGTCGTCGAGATAGATGCCGGTCACCGCCGCGCCCGCGGTCGATGAAATGCCGCGGATCGAGAACTGGCCGACCGAACCGCCGGCGCCCGAGGTCGAGATCTGGAGCGAGGGGACCGCGCGGGTCAGGTCGGTCAACTGCGTTACGCCCTGCTGATCGAGAGCCCGCTGGGTCACGGCGGTGATCGACAGCGGCACCTTCGAGACCGTGTCGACCTGGCGGGTCGCGGTGATCACCACTTCCGAGAGCAGGCTGTCGCCGGCGCCGGGCGCTGCAGGGGCCGGAGCCTGGGCGAAAGCGGCGGGCGCGGCGAGCACGGCGCTCACGGCGGACGAGATCAGCAACGCACGACGAGTCGCAGAGAACGTCATGTTTCCCCCCTTGCGCCTCGACGTGACGAGGCAGGTTTGCCGGGCGTTTGACACGCCACGAGTACGGGCGAGCGACCTCAGCGCCGGAGGCGGCTCCACGCCGCGACCTGGCTCCGTTCTCTTCGCATCCAGAGCTAATAGTCCTACAAAGATTTGTTCATATTCGCAAGTGGTGCGATAAAAACGCATATAGGTCGCGAGAAAATCTCAGCCGGAGAGCGCCCAAGCTTGGCCGCGAAGAGCGTCGAAGGCTCCCGCGTTCCGAACCTGACGGCCGGGCCGGCGACTGCGGGCGGCGCGCCGGTTGCGACCGGATGCTAAGGTCGGCTTGAGGTCTGTTCACGGGTGATCGCCCCGGGAGCGCCGAGATCGGCGGGGCGGGGAGGGGCCTGTCCTTTACGCCATGATCCGACGCCGCTCGGCACCGGGCGCGGAGCGGCTTCTTCAGATCGCTTCGTGAGGAAGCGTCAGAACCGCGTGTCCATCCACTTGGCGATGTAGTCGAAGGTGTGCCCGACGGTGTCGCCGTAGTCGCCGCCGCAGTTGGTGCAGGGCGTAACGCCATGGGTGGCGCCTTCGATGAAGACCACCGGCTTGTCCTTCGAGCCGGCGTGCTGGCAGCCCATCTCGGTCCCGCATGCGGGCCGGGGTTGGCCGGACGCCAGATCGGGGTGTTGAGCGGGCCGATGCAAACGTAGCCGCTGACCGCGCCCGGGTTGTCGTCCCACCCCGGCGCCGGAGTCCCCAAAGGCGGTCCTTGGGTGTGAACTCCTGGATCGTTGCACCGTTAAGGGGGCGAAGGATACGCACCATGAGCCGATTGGCCCCCTTGGCTCTCGTCCTGGCGCTGCTCGGCGGTTGCGCCGGCGACTACTACGGCTACGGCGGCGGCGTCGCCCTCGGCTATGACGGCTTCTACGACGGCTACTACGGCCCCTTCTACGACGGCTATTGGGCCCGTGACGGCTATTTCCGTTATCGCGACGCTCGCGGCCGCTTCCACCGCGACACGGGCAGGCACTTCCGCCGCGAAGGGGCGCCCGGTTTCAACCCGGTCCATGGGCGTCCGCGCGCCGGCGGCGGATATCCGAGGCGCTAAACGCGGACGTCCCGCGCGGCGCGCCAGATCTGCTAGCTCGGCTTCTTGCGCGAGGCGCCGGTCGTCTTGCCCGCGCCGCCGGCCTCGGGAACCAGATAGTAGCGGAACGCCGAGGCGTCGGAGGTGAAGTCGGGCGGGCTCGGATCGGTGAACGCCACCCGGCCGGCCGGATCGAGCACCTCCACCGCCGCGGCGGCCTCGGTGTGGGGCGCAGTCGCGGCGGCCGCGGCCTGCACGGAGGCGATCCGCTCGCCCAGCGCCGAGAAGGCGTCGTGGCTGGCGGCGGCCCGGCCCGCCCTCGCGTCGGGCTGGAAGCGGAAATAGCCGTCCTCGCCCACCTCGGCCGGTTTGCGTCCGATGGGCAGGGGCTTGCCTTCGGCGCCGCGAACCTGCACCCGCCAGCCGGCGGCCGGCGCGCCGTCCGCCTGGAAGACGTAGCCGTGGAACAGGCCGTGGGTCTGCATCCCGCCCGCCAACCGGCTCGCCGCGGAGCCGCCCGCCTCCGCCTGCCGACGCAGGACCTCGGCCCGCTCCGCCCGCGCCTCGGCCTCGGCGACGCGCGGATCCTCCTTGTCGCGCGCGGCCAGTCGGCCGGCCTCGCGCCGCTGGCCGAGGACCACGCCCTCGAGCAGGGCGGTCTGCAGCGTCAGGAACTGCGGCCCCATCTCCCGTGCGCTCCGGAAGGCGGCGGCGAGGCCGCTCAGCGTCTCGCGCTCCTCGAGCTGCGCTTGCCTGTCGGCCGCGGCCCTTGCGTTCGTCTCGTCGGCCATAGGCGCTTCCCCCTGTTTCAAGGCCTGAATGCCATCTCGAAGCCGCCGACCAGTTGTCCGGTCGCGCCCGGCCGGCGCGAGCAGGCGTCCTCGCAGAACAGCTCGGCCAGGACCAGGTTGTGGTGGACAGCGGTCTTCAGGCCGTTGGCGTCGATGCAGTGCGTGGACTGGTTGTCCGCCGCGGTGTTCAGAAGGCCGTAGCTCACGATCGAATGGCGGGTGCGGCCCCAGGTCTCCGCCAGGCGATTGTCGTTGGTCCGCACCGTCTGGCCCAGCGCCAGCAGGTCCGACAGGGCCAGCCGCTGTTCGGTATGCTGCTCGAACTGGTTGTCGCAGGCTCCGACGTCGTCGAGCGACAGCAGCAGGGTCGAACTGAGGTCCAGTCCCCGGGCGGCGTCGCGCATGACGAAGCTCACCTGGTTGTCGTTGAACATCAGCTTGCCGGTCGGCAGGCGCGGCCACAGCACCCGGGTCCGGGCGGCCTCGCGCGAGAGGCTGCAGGTCCGGTCGTTGTCCATCTTCGACAGGATCAGGTAGGCGAGCGCCATCAGCAGCCCCAGCGTCCACTCCTTCGAGAGGCCGAAGTCGGCCACCAGCACGGTGGTGGCGAACGGGTCGGTGATGCGGTCCGCATGGCCTTCGCTCACCAGCCTGTTGTCGGTGATGTGCATCGGCCCCGCGCCGGCCATGAACAGGGCCCGCCCCAGCGGCTGCGAGATGCGGTTGCCGTGGATGCGGAGCTGGTCGGCGCCGGCCACATAGTTGCGCTCCTGCACGGCCCGCGCATAGGCGACCTCGCCGCCCGTCTTGCCGGGGCCGCCGGATTGCAGGCTGAGCGCCAGCCAGATGTGGACGCCGGCGCGGATGCCGGGCTGGGCCGCCTCAGGCGGCTCGTCGTTGCGCAGGCCGTTGTCCCAGATCAGGTTGTGCTCGATCCGCAGACCATCGACGATCAAGGCGAAGACGCCGCAGACCGGACTCAGCCAATCGCGGCCGTTGCGCAGGACGACGTTGCTCTCCACCTCCAGCGCCGTGACCGCGGCCAGGATGATCCCGCCGTAGCCCAGGAACAGGGTCATCGAGGTCTTCGGGACCGCCACCGCCCGGCGCAGGCAGCGGTGGATGCGGTTGTGGGCGATCCGCAGGCCATGGACCGTGATCAGCTCCAGGCCCGTCTTCGAGAAGCCGAAGAACCGCACCACGGCGATGCCGTTGGCCCCGTGGCGGACGATCAGGTTGTCGACGATGTCGATCTCGTAGAGGTCGCCGCCCGAGAGGTAGCGGACCGGCCCGTCGTCGTCCGGCGGGACTCCGCCGTCGTTTGGATCGCAGGGAGCGCAGGGGTCGTCGACGTCGATGTCGGGCCGGTCGTCGCCGTCCGGATGCTCCTCGTCGATACGCAGGATGCTGCCCAGCGTGATTCCGTTGCCGGTCCCGCCGACGATGACGTTGCCGACCACCCGGATCTCCTGGCAGCCGCCGGCCAGTTGCACCCCTCCGCGGGCCGACAGGGCGTCGCCCCCCCGGTCCCCCTCGGCCGGCTTGTGGAAGATGCGCTGCAGGTCGGCCGGCAGATCGGCGGGCAGGGCCTCGACGATGTTGTCGACCAGCTCGACCAGCCGGCCGTGGACGAAGACCGCGGGCCAGGGCGAGAAGAACTCGCGCCGGTCGCGGTACTGGATCAGGCAGGATTCGACCCGCACCACCACGCTGTCGTCGATGCGCACCACCGCCTCGGCCCCGCCTTCCAGCGCCAGGGTCTCGATCAGCACGTCGGTGCAGTCCTCGATGTGGATCGCGGTGGACTCCTCGCCCTCGTTCTTGGGCGCGACGATGCGGGAGGTGACGCCGCAGCCGTGCACCGTGACGTTGCGCCGGCCCTTGATGCGGACCGCCTCCACATACCGGCCCTGCAGCACGCAGACGGTCCCGCCTTCGGGCGGCAGGGAATCGATCGCCTTCTGGATCGAGCTGAAGGTCCCGAAACTGGCGATCCCGTCGCCTACCGTCACGCTGCAGCAGTTGCGGATGCGGGTGAGCGGATGGAACGGCGGGCGGCAGTCGTGGATGAAGGCGCCGGTCACCGCCCCTTGCGCGTCGGCGGTCCACTCGATCAGGCCCAGTGGGGCGCGGAAGCGCTTGACCCCGTTCGGCGGGGCGCCCGCCAGGCTTTTCAGGCGCCAGGGCGTCAGCACGTCGGGCGCGGCGGGACGCGCGGCGATGATCCAGTAGTCGTCCGGGCGGAGCGGGCCGTTGTTGAAGGTCACCGTCAGGCCGGTGTGGCCCAGGTCGCCGTTGGCGATCGGGATGGAGGCGGGGGAGGCGAGGTCGTCCCCGCGGTTCCAGACGCGCAGGTAGACGTAACGCTCCTCGGCCGAGCCGTCGAAGAACTCGGCCAGGTCGCTGCGGGTCTGCCACAGGGTGTTGAAGCCGGCGGGCGTGGGGGTGTCGATCTCCAGCGTGCGCTCGTCCGGGTCGTAGCTGACCGCCACCTTGCACAGGTGGCCCGCCCGCTCGGCCACGCGCTGGCCGTTGGGGAGGGCGGCGGACCAGGGCAGCAGCTCCACCACCTGGCCCTTCAGCGGCCAGTGGGCGGCGTCGCGCGGGACGCTCTGGAAGGTCAGCTTGACCATCTGGCCGTTCTTGGCGCTGACCAGCACGCGGTAGAGCGGCGCGGCGTTGTCGAAGCCCCAGGTGAAGTGGGTCGCGTCGACCATCTGTACACGGATCGCCTGGTTCTCGGCGCCCAGGTAGCCGCCGGCGGTGGCGGGGCTGCACAGGTCGCCCGGGTCCGCCGGCGCGGTGAAGGCCACGGTCAGCGTGGCGTCGGTGGCGAGCTCGAACTCCTCGGTGAGGGTCCCGAGCCCGGTGAAGCCCGCCACCACCTCGGCCCAAGCCTCGGGACAGGTCGCGCCCGTCACGCCCTGCGCCAGGTGGATGCGGCGCATGGTGCGCCAGCGGGCGGAGGTGTCGGGCCCGCCCAGCGCCACCTCCAGGAGCTCGCCGTCCTCCACCGCGGTCACCGGCTGCTGCCACGTCTCGATCCAGGCGAGGTCGACCCGCGAGGTTCCCGCCGCGGGCGGATTGGGCGCCTCCGCGGCGGGGTCGAAGCTCAGCCAGTCCTTCTGTTCGAGGAAGGTCTCCTCGACCGACATCTCCAGCCTGAGGCCGCCGAGGTAGAGCTCGCCCTTGGTGAAGGTGAAGTCCAGCTTGCCCCCGGCGCCGAGCTTGAAGTCCTTGGGCACGAAGCCCGCCCCCGGCGCGCCATAAGCCCCGATGGCGTGCAGCCGGGTGCGCCTCAGCTCCTCGTCGTCGAGGATCGAGGCCTCGTTGAAGTCCTCGTCGGTGAGGACCCGCCCCTGCTGCATCCGCACGCCGGCGTAATGCTTGCGCGGGTCGGTCATGAGCCGCGAAACGTCGACCGTCGACATGGCTAGTTCTCCACGATGTAGGCGGGCAGCCGGCCGAAGGGCATGTATTCCTCGACCTTGGTCTGCAGGCTTCGCAGCTTGATGGGGCGGCGCTCCGCGCAGTAGGCGCCGATCTCGCAGCCCTCCTCCGAGCCCTCCATCAGGACCGTGGGGGCGCGGGGCGACAGGGCCGCGTACTCGGGATCGCCGAAGCGCCGGGAGGCGAACAGGCGGGGCATCTCGTCGAGCACGTGCGACTCGTAGGGGTGCGGAACCTGCGACAGGGGTCCGCGGGCGCTGAAGCGGAAGCAGCCGCTCTGCTGGTCGGTCACGTCCACGCGGCCGGCGATCAGGGTGTCGGCAGCGTCCAGCTTCTCGACGTCCACGCACAGGGCGTCGATGGCCGAGCCGATCACCGTGCAGCGGGTCATCCGCAGGTTGGCGCGGGGGGCCGCGATCCCGGTCGCGCCGGGCTTGGAGGCGTCGACGATGCAGTCGCGCATGACGATGCGGTCGACGTTGGCGCCCGCGCCGGTCAGGCTGACCCCCGGCAGGATGGAGCCCTCCAGCACCAGCTCGTCGATGGTTCCTGCGATCACCAGGCCGCAGGGCGGTATCGCGCCGCCCACCGCGTCGAGCCCGCCGGGGTCGAGGGTGCAGAACCGCAGCGTGACCCGCGCGAAGTCGCCGGCGAGGCGCAGCGCTCCCGCCAGCGCTCCGATCCAGAGGCCGTCGATGACCAGCTCGCGGTTGGCGCCGCTGGCGCCCAGTTGCCAGTTCGCCGACAGCCGCACGTAAGGGCGTTGGTCCTCCGCCGCCCGGATGACGAGGCCGGTGATCGCCGTCTGGTTGGGCGGGTTGGCGAAGGTGGTGCTGTCGTCCAGCTCCAGCACGCCGGTGGCGGGCACGCCCGCCGCGGACGAACGCTGCTGCCAATGCACGGTGGCGATCTCGGAGCCGATCCGCCGGCCGAACGCGCCCGCCCCGATGGATGCGCCGAAGCCGTTGCGGTAGCGCACCCGCAGGTCCTCGGGCGGTGTCGCGCCGGTGTCGAAGACGAAGCGGCCGCGGGCCGGGTCGATCAAGAGGTCCACACCCGCCAGCACCGGCATGGGCCAGGCTTCGAGATCGGCGCCGCGGACCCTGTCGCGGTCGATCGGCGGTCCGGCGAGGACGCCGAGCTGGATCTGATCGGCCAGGGCCGCGCTCCCGCACTCCGGGTCGAGGGCGCGCGCCACCAGGCCCGCCAGAACGCCCGCGCCGGTCAGGATCGCCCCGGCGGGCTGGCCGGCCAGCACCTGGGCGAAGATCTTGCGGCCGAAGAAGCGCTGGCCGATCAGGCGGCGCAGGCTGGCGGCGGCGTTCTGGCGGTCGGCCATGCTCGCGATGGGGGCGCCGCTCAGGATCCACGCCACCTCCTCGTCGCCCACCTCGAACACGGTCTCGTTCAGCAGACGGCAATCGATGACGCGCGGCAGCTCCCACTCCTGGGCGGTGCGCCAGCGGATCCAGTCGCGCTGCGCCAGCGCCCCGGCGAACAGCGGCGTGTCCCGTCCGCTGGGATCGAAGGTGAAGCCGTCGCGGCTGCCGGCCACGTCGTGGACCAGCCGGGGCGTGACGCCGTCGAGCTCCAGGGCGTGCAGCCGGTAGAGGTGGAAGCCCAGCGTCTGGATGCCGCGCAGGCCCAGCCGGCCCTGCGGGCGGCGCGTCTCGGGCATGTAGTGGAACTCGTCGAAGGGGTCGCCGGCCAGGCGGGCCCCCCGCACCGAGCGCAGGTCGGCCAGGCCGCCCTCCGGCGTGCGGGTGACGCGGCCCAGGATCGCCGGGCCGTCCAGCCCGTGGCGCATGCGGCCGAGGCGGCGGAACTCCTCCACCACCTTGCCGTCCCAGCCGCTCATGTCGGCGATGAGCTGTTCGAGCACGGCGAGCGTGCCCTTGCGGCGCCGGTAGTAGATGGTCTTGGCGACGTCGGCCCGGCGCGCCCTGGGGTTCAGCGCCGAGACCAGGCGCGTGGCCACCAGATCGGCGATGTAGGGCACGGCCCAGTCGTCGGCCAGCTCCACGAACATGTCGTCCCACAGCCGATCCTGGCTGCGCTTGGCGACGGCGGCGTTGTCGGCGAAAGCGCGCAGCAGGCCGCGCAGGGCGCCGCCTCCCTCGGTGGCGTCGAGTTCGCGGTAGATCGCCGGAACCCAGTCCCAGAGCCGCTCGGTGAAGTATTCGCGGTAGTGGTCGCGCGCCGTGCCCATCGCCGTCATCCCGCCCGCTGGCCGTTGACCCGGACCCCGCCGGCCGCGAAGTCGAAGTAGCCGCCCGGCGCGGGGACGCGGCCGGTCTCGATGAAGGGCGAGCCGTCGAAGCTCAGCGCCCGCAGCGCCGCGACGCCGGGGACCTCCATGATCGTCCGCACCACGACGCTCTCGAACACCACTCCGTCGGGCCCCAGGCGCTCGGGCCGCAGCAGGCCCCCGGTCCCGGGCAAGGTGACGGGGGCGAACAGGGCCTCGCCCACCGCCGCGGCGACGTCGGCCGTCACCCGGTCGGGATCGGCGTCGATGTCGACGTCCAGCCGCGCCGGCTGGAGCGGGGCGCTGACGGCGGTGATCGGGGCGTCCTCCTCGGCCAGCGCCCGCAGCGCCGCCTGCACGCTGGGGACCAACTGCGGGTCGCCGATGAAGCTGACGATCACCGCGGGCCGGAGCCCCTGCTTGTCCCAGCGCCACGAGGCCTTCGCCGCCCGCACGCCGGCGCGCTCGACGGCGGCGGTCTCGATGTCGATCAGCGAGATGGCGCGGCCCAGCAGCAAGGCCGAGCGCGGGCCGCGGTAGGCCAGCTCGGCCGGGCCTTCGGCGTCGGCCCCGCCGAAGGCCGCCAGGATGTTGCGGATGCGCCGAAGCCCGGCGACGGGCCTCGCCACCTGCTTGACCGAATCCGCAGGGGGCGCCGCCGCGCCGGCCCCGAAGCGGTAGTCGGCCGTCACCGGCGCGCCGGTCGGCAGGCGCGCCCCGCCGCCGAAGACGATGTCGGTCTCGCCGGTGTCGTCGTGTCGGACGATGTAGACCGTCTCGTCGTCACGGGCGCCGTAGAAGCTCTCGACCTCGGTCCACAGGATCCCGCCGACGCGGACGGCGAGGCTCGACTGGCGCCCGGCCGCGTTGGCCGCGGCGAGGTAGGTCAGCGGCTTCTTCTTCAGGCGGAATGTCTGCAGCGGCTGCGAGGCGTCGCCGAAGCCCAGCGCCTCGCCGCGCACCGTCTCCCCGCGGGTGGCCGCCGCCACGTTGCCGTAGAGGTTGACCGGCGCCCACAGCGCCCGGCCCCAGGCGGGGCTGTCGGAGGCGTCGGCGGCATGGCTCGCCGCATCGAGCACGCCGGTCGTGACCACGCCGTCGCCGTGGACGTCCTCCAGCGCCAGGTCGGTGACCTCGCTGCGCGGCGGATCGATCAGGCGGGGGACCACGATCGGGTCGTCCTGTTCCAGCGTGTCCTTGAACGGCGCGTGCAGGGTCGCCGCGTCGGCCATGGCGTAGTGGACGACCAGCGTGGCGATGTCCGAACTGGCGAAAGGCAGGGCGGCGTCCACGGTGATCCGGGTCACGCCGACCTTGATCGGCGGGCTGTCGAGCGTATGGACGCTGCTGTCGGGGTCGGTGATCTTGCTCTGCAGGCCGGCGATCAGGGTGTAGTCGGCCTGGGCGACCGAGACCACGCGCCGGGCGGTCGAGGCGCCGCCCGCTTCGAAGGCCACGATGTCCCCGGGCTGGAGCGCCACGCGGGCCTCCAGCGACAGCTCCGCGCCGGAAAGCACCGCCGGCTCGCCGCTGGCGGGGCTGAGCTTCCAGGCGCCGCAGCGGGCGCCGGCCCGCAGCAGCCGCGCCCCGGCATAGGCGGCGCCGGCCGGCGGGGCGACGCTGGAGGCGAAGGCGACGTAGGTCACCGGCGCGCGGATCCGCAGCGCCATCAGCGCATGGCCCGCCATGTGGGTGGTCATCAGGGCGCCGCCGGCGGCGAGGACGAGCAGTTCGCCCGGGCGCGCGCGCAGGGAGCCCGCCGCCACAGGCAGGCCGCTCGTGGGAGAGGGCAGCAGCGTCTCCCGCACCCGGTCCACGGCCAGTTTGTTGACCCGGGGCTCGACGGTCGCGGCCTTGGACAGCTCGAAGATCTGCGGGGGTTCGCCGTCGAAGGCGCCCGAGCGGATGGCGGTTCCGGCGGGCATCACGATCGGGCGCACGCCGTCGGCCTCGGCGGCCAGGAACACCTTGGAGCCGAAGGCGGGCCTCGGCAGATAGCCCAGCAGCGAGACGTGCCGCCGCTGGGCGCCTGTCAGCCTGGCGGTGGCGAGGTAGCTCTCGTTGGCTGTCAGCTGGTCGTAGAAGGAGGCGACGTCCAGCACATAGGCGCACATCTCGACCAGCATCACGCCGAAGTCGCCGGGTTCCCTCGCGCGCCATTCGGCAAGCTCCGGCTGGCCTCCGACCGAGCGCAGCAGGTCCAGCCGCCAGCCCGGGAAGGTCGCCAGCGCCCGCGGCAGGCTGGTCAGCCCCGCGATGATCCCGAGCGGGGAGGGGCAGCGGTGTTCGTCGCACAGGCAGGCCACTTATGCGCCTCCTTCCATCACCAGCCGCACGGCGCCGCGTTCCGGCAGCAGCCGGTCGTTGGTCACCCGCACCAGCTCGTCGACGCCCACCGGCAGCGACAGCTCGGTGAAGTCGCGCCAGTCGAAGTAGCCGGCGCGGCGGACCCGCATCGCCTCCACGGCGCGGACGCCCGGGACCGCCTGCAGCACGGCGATCAGGTCGGCGCGCGACAGCGGCGAGCCGAAGGTGAAGTTGTCCGGATCGAAGAAGCCCTCGTCGCCGCGCTCGCCGAACAGGGCCTCCAGCGCCGCCGCCTTGACCTCGCCCCGATAGGCGTTCGGCGCCACGCACAGGCGGATCTCCAGGTCGATGTCGGCGTAGCGCGGGTCCATCACCTTGACCTCGCGGCCGGCTTGGCGGACCCGGTCCATCGCCTGCTCCAGTTCCCGGCGGTGGGCCTTGCTCAACCCCACTTCGTCGCGGGGGTCGGGGGTGACGAAGATGGTCGGCCAACTTCCGGTCCAGCGGGTGACCGCGCCCGCCTTCTGCACCCAGGCCAGACGCTCGGCGATCTCGGCGTGGTCGGCCGGCTGGACGGCGCGGTAGGTGACGGCGCGGAAGGCCTGGGGCGCATTGGTGCGGACCTGCTGCAGGCTCTCGGGGTCGCGCCCGCCGCTCGCCGCCAGCGGATTGGTGACGGCGGTCACGCCGGGGACGGGCGTGGGCAGGAGGCGCAGCGTGTCGGCCGCCACGTTCATGCGGCTGCCGTTCCCCAGGCGGTAGCGCACGGTGAAGACCGCGCCCTCGGGCGGCGCCTTGCCGAACTCGCCGTCGCCGAAGCGGATGGTGCAGCCCTCGCCGCTGGCGTAGTCGACGTGGACCACAAGCTCGCCGAACCGCTCGAACCCGACCACGCGGCGGTAGACGCCGTCCTCCAGGGTGAAGACCTTGTCCTCGGGGTCGGCGGTCTCCTCGCCGACCAGCGACGGCGCCCAGTCCCAGCGCCCGTCGCCGTGGCGGACCAGCTCCACCTCTGGCGCCATCCGCCCGTCGGCCTGCGGGTCCGCGTACCAGACCAGCGGGACCGCATCCGAGTCCTCGAGCGAGAACAGCACCTTGACGCGCGAGGCCTCGTCCTCGTCGCTTCCGGGCTCGGCATAGCAGAAGGTGCTGTCGATCCCGACCCGCTCCACCGCCATGGGCAGATCCGCGTCGGCCGGGGCGGCCGGGGCGCCGACGCGGAAGGTCGCGCTGCGCGTCTCGCCCGAGGTCGCCGGCAAGAGGTTTCCGCGCAGCACCAGCGTCTCGCGGTCGAGGTCCACCGTGATCGGCTGGTCCCAGCGGATGCGGGTGATGGGAACGCCCAGCAGCGGGTCGACATCGTCGACCGCCTCGACGATGCGCACCGCCAGGCGCCGTTCGGGGATGTCGGGCGAGGGCGGCCTGGTCCGCAGCAGGGCCCAGCGGCCGACCGGATCGATCGCCGCGTCCGGCTGCAGGTCGACGGCGTGGGCGCCCTCCAGCTCGAGCGTCCTGGCCCCGCGCATGAGGCAGCCGTCGTTCTCGTCCCACATGTAGGCCTTGATCTCGTTGCGGGCGGGCGTGACGGCGTAGGTCGTGGGCGGCGGGGGCGCGGCAGGGGGCGTGCCCAGCGGGCGGTCCTTCAGTCCCTTGCCCACCTCGAAGAAGATTTGACTCTGGGCGTCGCACACCACCGTCCCTGCCGGCACGGCCACGGCCGCGGCGGCGGTGACGTCGAGCCAGGCGAAGGCGCCGGAGCCGTCGTCCAGCGGATAGTCCACCAGCCGCGCCAGGTGGCGGACGCTGCGGCGCTGGGTGGCGCTGTCGAGCTGGGACTCCCGGGCCAGCCGGTCCTGGGCGTAGGCGAACTCGTCGCCCATCGCCGCCAAGAGCTCCAGCACCATCATGCCGACGTCCGCTTCGAGCCGGTCCTGCCAGTCGGGGTAGCGCTGGGCGGCGAAGTCCATCAGCGCCTGGCGGAAGCTCCAGAAGTCGCGGGCGCGATAGTCGACAGGGAAGTCGACCGAGTCCGGCGGCGGGCAGTCCGGGCCCTGGGCCTTGCAGTCCAGGTCGCTGTCGCAGCCGGCCTTGAAGGTGAAGCGGATGTTGTTGAAGAACGGGTCGATCGCGGGGCTGTCGATGCGCAGGCGGTAGAAGCCGAAGCCCCCCGGCGCCTCCACCACCAGCTGCATCACCGCCCGCCCGTCCACCGGCGGCGGTAGGGGCGAGGTGTTGGCGAGCACCTTCACCCGCGAGGGCGCGACCGGCCCATCGGCGTCGATGTGGATGGCGTCGGGCGAGATGGCCGCGAGCGTCGCCGCCAGCGCGGCCGGCAGCGCGTCGTGCTGTAGGAAGACGGTCAGGGTGAGCTGGTCGGGCGAGACCTGGATGAAGTCGACGCCCGTCAGCGTGGCCGAAGCCCGCAACTGGTCGGCGCGGTCAATGGCCATGCGCGCCTCCTTCGAGGTGTCGCGGGGCGGTCATGGCGCCACCTGCAGGTTCAGGTAGCGGCGCTCGCCCCGCGCCTTGACCACGTAGCCGACGCGGATCTGCAGCAGGGCGTCTTCGGCCCGGGCGGTGACCTCGATCACCGAGATGGCCGAACCCAGCCACTTGGTCAGGGCCTGGTAGACGGTGGTCTGGGCCAGGGTCGCCGCCACCTCGCCGCCCGGCGCGAACACCAGCCGGCGCACGCCGCAGCCGAAGTCCGGCCGGTTGATCCGCTCGCCCGGCGCGGTCAGCAGCACCTGCATCACCAGCTGCTCGACGTGGGCGTCGAAGTCCTGCTCCTGGGCCAGGCGGCCGCGCGCGGGGTCGACGGCGACCGGATAGCGCAGGCTGGTGAAGGGCGAGGAGGCCATCAGGATGCTCCGGGCGCGGGGGTCATGAGCCGACCGCCTTGGGATCGGCCTGGACGACGGAGACCGCCCCCTGGGGAACCTGGTCCGCGGCGAGGCAGAGGCCGACGCTGTCGTCGGCCAGCGTGGGGCTCCCATTCACCAGGGTCTTGATGTTGGGCTTCACCCACTGCACCCGCACGCAGGGGTGGGGCACGGTCCCCACGCCCACCGGGATCTGGAACGGGCAGCCGGCGATGGTGAAGGTGTCGGAGACCAGCGCCAGGGGCGCGGCCGCCTTGGCCTTGGCGTTGGTGGTGACGATGCTGACGCTGCCGCCGTGGGGGCATTGCAGGACCGAGGCCGTGGTGACGAGGGCGGGCATGGCGGTCACATCACGCTGAAGGCGCCGCTGTTGACCACGACGCCGCCGTCGGTGACCTCCAGCTTGCCGGCGCCGCTGGCCGACTCCGAACTCACTCCCGAAGCGCCCACCGCGAGCTTGGCCTGGCCCGCCTCGGCGGAGATGTCGGCGCTCCAGGTGGTGACGGCGCCCTGGTTGTTCTTCAGCTCGATCTCGCCGCTCTGGTCGTCGATCTTCAGGCTGCAGGTGTCGGTGACGATCAACTTGGTGTCCGCCGACGTCGCGTCGCTCGGCAGGTCGCCCTTGGCCCAGTAGCAGCCGGTCCAGATCGCGCGGGAGACGTCGCCCCCCTCGAACTCCACCCAGACGCCTGCGTCCACCGGCGGGATGAAGAAGAAACCGACCCCCGGGCCCGCGTAAGGCACGCAGGGCAGGGCCCAGACCTTCTGGTCGCCCAGCACCGCCGGACAGGAGACCTGGACCCGGCCCATGTTCTCGCTGTCGTCGACGCTGACGACCTTGCCGGCGTACTTGCCCCAGACCTTGTGCAGGTGGGCGTCTGGGCGATCGAGCAATGAATCCAGCAGCATGGCTCAGTTCCAGCCGTTGCGGACGAGGGTCACGTCCATGGTGTGGTCGTCGTCGTCGATGGTGTGCTTGACCCGCCAGACCAGGTACTTGCCGGAGTGGCGCGATCCGGCGCCCCGCAGGGCGGCGACGGTGTGGGCGCGCACGACACGGCGCAGCCGGCGGGCGCGGACGGTCAGCTTGGCGGTCACGAACCAGCCCTGCTCGATCAGGGCGGCCTCGCTGCGCACCATCAGGTCGCCGGCGTCGTCGACGGGCACGGTCAGCCGGGCCTTGCGCGGCTTGGTCACGATGTCGGCGAGGGCGAGATCGGCGAGCCCGCTGAGCGGCGAGCGGTCGGTCGCCCCGTCCATGTCGCCGCCGCCGAACGGGTCGCGGGCCGCGGCGTCGGCGGAGACCACGCGCTCGACGTCCCACTCGATGGTGGCGATGTCGATGTTGCGCTTCTCGCCGGCCAGGTGCAGCTCGACGGCCGGCTCGGCGTCCAGCGGCGGCCGCTGGACCCGAGCGGAGGCGAGGGCGGCCATCGGCTCGTACTCCAGCCACACCCAGCAGCCGTTGCGCCGGGCGAGCCGGCGGATGAAGTGCAGGTCCGGCTCGCGCTGGACCAGGGCGTTCTTGGTCTCGGTGTGGGTGACGCTGGAGGGCAGGTCCACCTTCGGCGGGATGCCGGCCGAGCCGAACAGCTGGGTGATGGCGTCCGCGTCGCTGATCGAGGGCCAGACCTGGACCTGGGACTCGCGGGCCATGGCGACGGTGGCGTCGGCCCCGATCACCTCGAGCACCGAGCCTTCGCCGCCCGTCACCACCGAGATCCGCTGCCGGGTGACCGGCCCGCGGACCAGCACCGCCAGGGCGTCGCCATCGGGCACGCGCACGGCGATCTCGGCCTCCGGCCCCAGCCGCGGCTCCCTGAGCAGCGCCAAGTCGCCTTCCTCGATATGGAAGTCGTAGAACAGGGCGAAGGTGGTGCTGGCGCCGACCGCCTCGGTCACCTCCACGCGCGCCGGCTTGGCCAAGGTGGGATCGGGAGCGCCGTTCGGCAGGACTTCACAACCCAGCGGCATGGCCCAAGCGCTCCCTCACCGCCTGTTGGGGATGTCGAGCTCGCGAAGCTCGCTCAGCACTTCCGCGGTCATGGCGTCGTTGAACTCGGCCAGCCGCCAGAAGCCTGCGGGATCGCTCAGGTAGAGCGCCGCCAAGTGGTCGGGGCGCTCGCCCTGCCGGCGGATGTGGCGGCCGCGCAGGGACTGCTGGGGCGGCGGGGCCGGCGGGACGACCTCGACCAGGCGCCCGCGCGCGTCGCGCATCAGGACCGTCGCCAGCCCTGCGTATCGGCTCTTCGGATCGAAAAGGCTCATGCGGTCCCCTTTCCCGATCACGTCGGCAGCATGCCGGCGATGGAGCTGACCGCGTTGGCGAGGTTGGCGAGCGCCAGCACCTCCTTCTGTCCGCGGGTGAACTTGTAGCAGGCGATCGCCAGCTCGACGGTGGCCCCCGTCGCCGCTTCGCCGGTCACTTGGACGAGGTCGTCCAGGTCCAGCACCCGCAGCCCGATGGTGGCCTTGGCCCTCAGCGGGTAGAGCAGCGGCGAGTACTGCTGTTCCTCGATGGACAGCGAGGTGATGCGCACCGGCACGATGCGGCCGGGGCCCCAGAAGAACAGGACGATCGGCGCGTCCTTGCGCTCGAGCTGCTCGAAGTCGGCCCCGGCCGAGCCGCCGACGCTGACGCCCCCCGCCGAGAACGAGACCGAGCCGCTGACCGAGCCCAGCAGGCCCCCCAGCAGGCTGTCGCCCGGCGGGTAGAGCAGCATCTCGATGGCCGCCAGCCGGTCCGCCACGCCCGAGACCACCGCCACGTAGTGCAGGGGATTTTCCGGCGTCTCCAGGGCGTCGGTGGCGTCCAGCTCCAGGGTCAGCGACAGCGTCTCCTGCGGGTCGTAAGGCTGGGAGAGCTTGGCCATCGTCTCGTTGTAGGCCTTGAGCTCCGCCTCGTTCTGGACGTTCCCGTGCTCGTCCACGATCTTGTGCACCGCCTGCGCCGGCGGCTGCCACGGGACCAGCGTCCGGGTCATGCTCTCCGGGTTGTACTGGAAGACGATGATGTTTGGGATCGGCACCAGCATCGGCGCGCCGAAGTAGATGAGGGCGCCTTTCAGCACGGCAGGGCTGTTCGGGTAAGACATGCCTCATGTCCTCCAGTTCTTTGCGCCCATGACTTCTTCGTTCTTGGTCTTCGCGCGGTTCCAGACCTCTTCGAGGTGCTTCTCCTGCAGGTCCCAGTCGGACTTGAGCTTGGTCCCGTCGGCGCTGTCGGCGTGGTTGCGCGCGGCGATGCCGCGGTAGTAGGCGAGCTCTTCCCGGAAGAGGCCTTCGCGCAGGGCCGGGATCATCCGGTCGTTCATCCACTTGTAGGTGGCGAGCGCGGCCTTGTAGTAGGCGGACTTGGCCGCGGTGGGGTTGTCGCTGATCGCCTCCTTCAGTTCCGTCTGGTCCTTCTCGTGGTTGCGGGGACGCAGCTTCGGGTCGTCGATCGAGCGGTTGAAGACGTTCTCGATGGCGTAGCCCTGGGTCTTGGTGCCCTTCCATTCCTTCTCGCCGGCGCCGCCTTCCCAGCGGCCTTCGCGCAAGACGTGGAGCTCTCCACGCTGGTGGCACCGCGCGGAGAGCAGGATCGCGGGCATGTCCGAGCCACGCTCGCTGGGCTTGCTGTTGAGGGGGGAGACCTCGAGCTTCTTGCCGCCCATCCCCGCGATGCGGTCCACCTTGGAGCCGGTGAACTCGACGCCCGCGGGCTTGTAGGCGTCCGGGTCGCCGGGGAAGGCCTTCTGGCTGGCGTCGGGCAGATTGCCGAAGAACTCCACCAGCAGGTACTGGGTGGTGTGGTGGGACTCGCGGTCGTAGGAGCCGGGCTTCAGGCCCGTGAGCGCCCCGTGCGTCCCGATCGACAGCCCCTTGGCGGAGGTGGAGGTCTT
>Ga0164243_10002381_pt1 | contig 31086 bp, 33 predicted proteins | sample OricompcompostOP_FD_108781 | JGI IMG/M metagenome (GOLD analysis project Ga0164243, IMG submission 108781) | Organic Plus compost microbial communities from Emeryville, California, USA - Original compost - Organic plus compost (OP) | ecosystem: Engineered > Solid waste > Mixed feedstock >... | reverse complement strand
GAGATGCAGAAATATTACGGTCTCGATCCAACGAAGATTCCAATCTGCTACGAGGGCTCGGACCATATCCTTCGGCACACGCCGGACAACACGATCCTCGACAAGCTGCATCTGAAACCCGGTCAGTATTTTCTGGGCGTCGGCATCTATGCGCTGAACAAGAATCTCAATGGCACCCTCGCCGCCTTAAAGAAAACCGGCCTGAAAGGCGTGCCGCTGGTCGCAACCGGCAAGCGCCGCCTCGATGTGCATAACAAACTCGCAGCGGTTCACGACGAGAATCTCGTCGATACCGGCCATATCACCGACAACGAATTGCGCGCGCTGTATGACAATGCACTCGCGACCGTCTATCCATCGACGTATGAGGGTTTCGGCTTGCCGCCGCTCGAAGCGATGCAATGCGGCTGTCCGGTCATCGTTTCGGATCACGACGTGCTGGTCGAGATCGGTGGCGACGCGACGCTTCGCTGTGGCGTCAATGATGTCGACAGCCTCGCAGCCGCGATGAAGGCGGTGTATTCCGACCCCGCCTTGCGGGAGAAGCTGAAAACCGCGGGCTTGAAGCATGCCCAGCCTTATACGTGGGACAAGACAGCGCGCATTCTGCTTGATCTGTGTCTCGCTGTCGGCGCGCGGCGTACCGCCTAAGTGATCCCCTCGATTTTCGTTCAAGCTGTTTGCAGCGCCACTTGCTTCTATCCTGTAGCCTCAAATTTGAAGCTGTCACTTCGGCTCCATGCGGTGAGACCGCGCCGTCGGTCGGTTCCTAAGGCAATGGTCGGAGCGGCGGGATTCGAACCCACGACCCCTAGTCCCCCAGACTAGTGCGCTAACCGGGCTGCGCCACGCTCCGACGGCGCCGTTATAGGCAAGCGATTGTGGCCGCGCAACAGCAACGGACGCATTTCAGACGGAGCGGCCAATAGATCGCTACCCGAAAGGCTGGGATTCGCGAGCTGCCGAATGACAAAAGCCCGACCACAACAATGGGGCCAGGCTTGTCAAACGCTCAATTGAAACTGCAGGCTCAGGCGATCTCAGGGCTTCCAGCCGCCGCCGGGCAACCGGCCATGGTAGGGCGTATCGCGGCAATGCCCCCAAGGACCGCGCCAGTAACCGGGAGGGCAGCTCCTCGCACCCCACATATACGGTCCGTAATAGCCGCCCGGATATGGTCCACGACCATACCAGTGGCACGCGCCACCGGGACCGCGATATTTTCGGGCGCCGCAGCCGTCGGCAACATGCTCCACGCCGGACTGAATTTCGATTGTCTGAACAATTGGTGCGGCACTCGCCGTCCCAATGAACGCCGCGGCAAGCGGCAAAGCAAGAAAGACTCTGAGCATTCTGCTCTCCCAATCATGTACAAGATCAACATACCGCGCCAAAGGTTTTCTGCGCGTAAACGAAGTCCAGCATCGGTCAGCGGCTCTCAAGCGAATGAGTAAACCACAGTCACGTGCGCGTATTTGATGTCGTCTTGCTCGAGAAAATCTGCGCGTTATCAGGCTTCACTACTGTTTCGGGCCCACAGCGCCAACCGCATTCAACCGCGACGATCTCACCCAACCTGATATTGTGTTGCCGGTTTTCGTGTTTGAATACGTCACAGACGACCAGCCGCCTGCTGTTTGCGCATAGGATATCACCTGATCTCCAGGCACAATGAAGACGCCCTTGATGGGACAGCGCATGTTAGGGGCTGAAAAGAATTGGAGCCGCGCAACACCGACAACAACTTCGCTGATGGGCGGCGAAAATAATGGGACATTCCTCGTGCCGGCCTGTGGCTCATCACAGCTCACTCCCGCAAGAGCCGAACTCGTAAAAAGCAAGAGAACAACTATGCTTCCCAAATGTCTCACAGCAAATTTTCCGCCATCCATTCCAAGCCCCGGAACAGAGTTATTGATGCCTGTCGTCGTTTACAGCTCAGTGAGCTGGCGGCGCTCCGAACTGCAGCGGCACGACAAGGGTTACGCGTTGCCTTGCCTTCCCCCACGACAGCGATGGCATCGGGCCTGGCCGGCCGACAACGGACTCGACCGCGCGATCGAATTGCGGGTTGCCTGACGAACGCGCGACACGCGCCGACGCGATCTGCCCATTGCTCTTGAATTCGACCTGCACCGCAACAGCGACATTACCCAGCCGGGCCTCTTGCTGAGCCTTCTGAAGCTGAGGCTTCGACGCGCTGACACGCGCCATCACGCGGCGGATCGCGTCCTTGCGCCAGTTTTGAGACATTTCTTCAGGTGCCCGTTGAACGGGCTGCGCCCATGCGGGTCCTGCGGACAGCAGACAGACCGCCGTCGCGACCATTCTCACGATGTTCATTTCCCCCACCCCCCAAGAGAGCCACTCGCCCTTGGATCGTCGCACAGGAATTGTCTGGGCAAAAGACGGACATCGCCGCCTTACGAACCCTCGCGCGTGCAAGCAGGCTGAAGTCCGCGCTATGATCACGAAATGTTCTTCCGCACCAAATCAGGAACAACATTCTTTCGCACTCAACACTCTTTAATGATCGGTGAATGAGCGGTCGCCGTCCGCCCGTTTTGTTATTGAGCCCGACGAAGCACGGTCCTGCTCTAATGGCAGCCTTCCACTTTTGTCTATTTGCGCTTCAATAAAGCGATTACCACCGTCGTCGCGTCAACCTACTGAGCGATGAAGATCACTCAGTGCAGTTCGGCAAGCGACATTACAGTCGGCGATGACGAGAGGATCGAAGCTCCCCCCGCTAGACGCGCCGGCGGCGCGGCTGCGGCGTGCCGCCCTGCATCTGAACGCGGCAGGCCGGCGTCAGGTTGCGCATGTTGCGATAGAGGCAGTTTTCGATCTGGTGCACCCACGGAATATAGGCGCTGCAGAACTTGAAGGCGTCACCCTCGCAGCCAGCACGCTGGGCGGCGGTGCCTTGCGCTGCGGCCGGCATGGCGCTGAATAGCGCCGCAACAGCCACGGCGATAACAACAGAACTCCGGCGAAACGCCGCACCAACCGTAACGATCATGAATGCCCCCTTCAGGTGATTCTGCAGAAGGCTAGCACGACGGGCGGCCGGGCTTCCTCAAGTTTTGATGAGGCTACTGAGCGGAGCCTGATCCGGTGAATCATGACGTGCGCAATCCGGTCCCGCATGATGCGCGGCGTTTCATTGATCAATTCGCCACCACCTGGCAATTTTGTATTGAAACCGAGCGCAAACAGAACGCTCCTTGCTGTTGCCGAGCATGTTCGTAACCACGCGGCCGCCATAAGCAGCTCCTTTGACGTCCTCGAACAGCAAGGCCGGCCCCATACCAGCAGTTGGAATAAAGATTTAGGCGCCGCCCTACTTTCTTTAATCGCGCAACGCTTTTGTTAACCCTTCTGGCGCAAAGGGCCGCTTTCCGCACTGCAAATAAAGCCCGTGGTCACGGATTGGTCCTATCTGGGGTGCATCGGACGGTCACCCCTTAGTCAGTGTGTTGTACGGCCCATGAATGCTCCGGCCTCTGCGGATTCTTCCCGCGTTTCTGTTCCTGCGGAAACGCCGCGACTGGTCACGCGTATGGCGCCGAAACTATCAATTATCGCCGAGGGAACCGGTACAAAATCACAGCCGTCGTTTGTCGAACTGACAGAGGTACCACTCCCGGCCTGGCGCCGATTGCATGAACGCGCCATTGAACCCAATGCCTATTTCCATCCGCTTTGGGCGCTTCCCGTGTCGCGTTTCGCACGCGACCGCAGCAACGCGCTTGCGTTACTAGCGTGGGATCGTGTCGACCCCGATCGACTGATCGGTCTCATGCCGGTACGTTGGGCGCAGCGAGCGTTGTCCTTGCCGGCGCCATTCCTGATCGGATGGAATGGGTACGCCTCGCTCGCCATACCGACGCTCGACCGCGATCATGCGGTCGAGGCCGCTGGTGCCCTGCTCGATGCCGCCCGCAAGGCCGGTGCATATGCCCTGTTTCTTCCTGGCACAGCGACAGACGGAGAAGCATTTGCCGCGATGAAACGCGCGCTCGGGGAACGCGGGCTCAGTTTCGATGTGATGCGCAGCTTCCGCCGTGCGGCGCTGAATGCGACGCAGGACGCCGACACACTGCTGCGATCCGCCCTCGGCGCCAAGAAGCTGAAGGAATTGCGCCGCCAACGTCATCGCTTGGAGGATGCAGGTGATATTTCGATCGAGATTGCATCGACGCCAACCGATGTTACCACGGCGCTCGAACGCTTTCTTGTCCTCGAACAGAAAGGCTGGAAAGGCCTTCGCGGCACCGGTCTTGGTCAGCATGCGGGTGACACGGCTTTCATTCGCGAGGCGTCTGTCGCACTCGCTGCCGAAGGCCTTTTTGAGATCATCAGCCTCACACGCAACGGCGCCACCATCGCCTCCGGCCTCGTATTGCGCGATCAGGATCACGCCTACTTCTTCAAGATCGCGATGGACGAAGACGAGGCACGGACCTCGCCGGGCGTGCAGCTCACACTCGATCTGACGCGCCATCTTTGCGCTGATGCGGCCATCCATTTTGCCGATTCATCGGCCGATGGTGAGCACCCGATGATCGATCATATCTGGCGTGAGCGCATCCAGATCGCCGATGTCTTTATCCCACTTTATCCCAGCGACCCCATTGCCGCTGCAATCAAGACCCTCCTTCGCGCGCGCTATGTCGCGATCGAGTGCGTACGAACAATGAGACGCTTCAAGGAGAAACTGGCATGAAATATTTCGAACCGACGGACACGGCGGCGCTGACAGAGGCTTTCCCTCATCTGCCGTTCTCGCTGCGCCATCATTTCACCGACAATCCGCTGCTGACGCTGCCGAAACTCGCCGAACTGGTGAGTGAATTACCGCGCGACCGCATCGAGTATAATTCAGGCAAGGCCGCGATCAGCCAGAATCCGGAAACGACGCCAACGGTTGATCTCGACCCGGAATCGATCGTCCGTAATATCGAAACGGCCGGCGCCTGGCTGGTACTCAAGCATGTCGAAACGCATCCGGCTTATGGCAAGCTGATCGAGGATGCGCTGATGGAAGTTGCGCGCACACGCGGTTACGACAACCTGAAAGAAGCGGGTTTCGAGGATATCCGCGGGTTTATTTTCGTCTCATCCGCGGAATCGACGACGCCGTTCCACGCCGACAGTGACGAAAATTTCTTCTTCCAGATCCATGGCGACAAGTTCTTCCACGTCTATGACAATCGCGACCGCTCGATCGCCTCTGAGGAAGCGCTGGAAGACGTGGTCGTGAAGCACCGCAACATTCCCTATGAGGCAAAGTTCGATGCCAAATGCACGACCTATAAGCTGAAGCCTGGCGACGGCGTGTTCGTGCCCTATCAATGGCCGCATTGGGTCCGCACCGCCGGCAGCTATTCGATTTCCCTCTCCCTAACCTGGAAATCGGAAGAGGTCCGCCGCCGCAATGACATCTTCACGATGAACTCCATGCTGCGCAGCATCGGCATTCCGCAGAACCCGCCTGGTGTGAACCCGGCACTCGACACCGCAAAGCTCGCAGTGTTCCGCACAGCTGCCGGCGCGGTGGAACCGCTTCGCCGCAGCGAAGGCATGCGCCGCGTGATCCGCCGCCTCGCCTTCGGCCGCAACGCCAATTACTATTATCGCGACGGCGCAAAGAAAGCGCCCGACGCAAGGGCGTCCTGACCCCTCTTGCGCCCGAAGCACGGCCGCGAACGCCGTGCGACGGGCCTCGTGAATGGATAGCACGCTTCCGACCTGGTTGCGCTTCATCGTCGCGGTGCTTGCGCCTCACGCTGATGATCGACCCGGCGCAGATCGGCCCTGGTCCGTGTCGCCGCTCACGACGCGCATCTCGCAGCAAGCAGCCTGGCTTCGCTGCCAGCTGCCACTTGATCTCGACCTGTTTTGCTAGGCTACCATTCCCTTCGTGGTGATGGGTTAATCCATTAGTCGGTCTGAGGTTCAATATCCGGTGCTGCGCCCGAAAGCGTCCCATCAAGCAGGCGCCGACATTCGCTCAATTCGAACAAAGCCGATTGCAGCCTGCGGAGATCCTCACGTGACATCTGCGCGCGAATGGCTGCCGGCGTCGCCTGCGGCCTCGGCATTGACGTCGCCGCTGATCGCTGTGAATGCGGTGCGTAATCATCCGGACTATCGCCGAACGCGCCTTCCTCTTCGCTTTCACCGTGCGCGTCGTGAACCTCACTATCCTCATCCACAGGACCATGGGTCGGCTGTTCGGCGCCGGGCTGCCAGACCGTCTGAACGAATTTCAGCCCCTGATCGCGCAGAATTCGTTGCACGCCGCGAATGGTATAACCTTCGCCGTAAAGCAAGTGATGGATACCGCGCAGCAGGTCGACATCATCGGGACGATAGTATCTGCGCCCGCCGGCGCGCTTCATGGGTTTGATCTGGCTGAAGCGGCTTTCCCAGAAGCGCAGCACGTGCTGCGGCACTTTCAAGTCGTCTGCGACCTCGCTGATTGTCCGGAATGCGTCGGGCGCCTTATCCAATCAGGCCTCCCATCAAAGGTTCTTTAAGTTGCGCATGATCCTTTTGCCGGAGCCCCGTCGCCGGCTCGCAGAATCGGACGCTAGTGAGAATCCGTGTCGTCGACGACGCCGTTTTCCGACTCGCCGTTGATCCGCTGTTTCAGAATGGCCGATGGCTTGAACACCATCACCCGCCGCGGCGAAATCGGCACTTCCTTGCCAGTCTTCGGATTGCGACCGATCCGTTCGCCCTTCTTACGCACCACGAACGAGCCAAACGAAGAAAGTTTCACCGTCTCGCCCCTCTCGAGGCAATCAGTGATTTCCTTCAGCACCTGCTCGACCAGCGTCGCAGACTCTGTCCGCGACAGGCCTACCTTCTGGTAGACCGCCTCACACAAGTCCGCTCGCGTTACTGTCTTTACCGCCATCGCCTGTCAGCCCCTAGTCGGCGATCCTTCTTATTTTACAAGACGATATGGACTTACTTTTCTACGGTCAACCGAAGAAAGTTCGGTAAGCCGTCCTTTCGCCGACCGACCGGTCAACTTCATGCGAGCCATGAAGAGACCGGCGCATGCCAATAAGGTATAAGGCTACATGCGAACCAGGGAGGCGCCCCAAGTGAAGCCGCCCCCCATCGCTTCAAACATGACGAGATCGCCCTTTTTGACGCGGCCGTCGGCGATGCCGGCGCAAAGTGCTAGTGGGATCGAGGCCGCCGAGGTGTTCCCGTGCTTATCAACAGTAATGATCACCTTGGCTGGGTCGAGGCCGAGCTTCATCACCGAGCCATCGATGATGCGACGATTGGCCTGATGAGGCACGAACCAGTCAAGATCACGGGCAGTGTAGCCGGTGGCCTTGAAGGCATCCTTGATCACATCGGTGATCATTGAAACAGCGTGTTTGAAAACCTCTTTGCCTTCCATCCGCAGATGACCGACGGTCTGCGTCGACGACGGCCCGCCATCCACATAGAGCTTCGTTTTGTAGCGTCCATCCGACCGCAGATGAGTTGTCAGGATGCCTCGGTCGCTCATCGTTCCCGGCTGTTCCTGAGCTTCAATCACCACAGCGCCGGCACCATCGCCGAACAGAACGCAAGTGGTGCGGTCATTCCAGTCGAGGATGCGGGAAAAAGTCTCGGCGCCGATCAGCAAGGCCCGCTTGAACATGCCGCCGCGCAGCAAACCGTCCACCGTTGCCAGTCCGAATACAAAACCGGAACAGACGGCCTGCAGGTCGAAAGCGGCGCCGCCGGTAATGCCAAGCCCTGCCTGCACGGTCACGGCAGACGCGGGAAAGGTATTGTCCGGTGTCGAGGTGGCAACAACGATCAGGTCGATCGATTGCGCATCAACACCGGCGTTGGCCAATGCAGCTTGTGCAGCCTTGATGCCAAGATCGGACGTCACCTCGCCATCGGCGGCGATGTGCCGCTCGCGAATGCCTGTGCGCTGCACAATCCATTCGTCTGACGTGTCGACGAGCTTGGTGAGGTCGGCATTGGTCACAACGCGCTCCGGCAGATAACAGCCGGCGCCGATAATCACTGAACGTAGGGTCACGATGCCGCTCCGGCCGCGGGAGTCTCGCTTTGGGCTTCCGCCACAACACGCGCTTCTGGAATGAGCGCCTGTCCGATCTTTGCCATGAGTTCGTTACGCACCATTTCGTAGCCAATTTCGACGGCCGTGGAGAAACCGCTCGCGCCGGCGCCGCCATGGCTCTTGATGACAATTCCGTTCAAGCCAAGAAAGACCCCACCATTGGAACGATCGGGGTCGAGTTTGTCGCGTAAGGCCCGAAACGCGCCGCGCGCAAACAGATAGCCGATCCGGGTCCAAATTGTGCGCTTCATTTCGGTCCGAAGGAATCCGGCGATCTGACGCGCAGTCCCCTCGGCGGTTTTCAGCGCGATATTACCTGAAAAGCCTTCAGTCACGACAACATCAACCGTTCCCTTGCCGATATCGTTGCCTTCGACGAAACCGGCATAGTTGATGTGCGGCAAGTTTCGTTCGCGCAGGATTTGTCCTGCTTCGCGGACTTCATCGAGTCCTTTAACTTCCTCAACGCCGATGTTGAGAAGCCCGACGGTCGGTCGATCGATATGGAGAAGGATGCGCGCCATTGCGCTTCCCATCAGAGCCATGTCGATCAGATGCTGGGTGTCGGCACCGATGCTGGCGCCGAGATCAAGCACGACCGATTCGCCACGCAAGGTCGGCCAGATCGCCGCGATGGCCGGCCGTTCGATTCCGGCCATGGTGCGAAGATGGATCTTGGCCATGGCCATCAGCGCCCCGGTATTGCCAGCCGAGACGGCGACGTCAGCTTCGCCCTGCTTCACCGCGTCAATGGCCTGCCACATCGACGATTTCAGCCGGCCCTGGCGCAGCGCCTGGCTCGGCTTGTCATCCATTTTGATGGCAACCTCGGTATGAACGATCCGCGAAACCGCCTTCAGGGCCGGCTCGGCGGCCAAGACCCGCTCTATCCGGGCCGAATCCCCAAAGAAAATGAACTCGGTATCGCGGTGCCGTCCGTGCGCCAGGGCGGCGCCGGGCACGACGACTTCCGGTCCATGGTCACCTCCCATGGCGTCGAGCGCAATGCGGACTTTGTCTGGCATGGACCGATCTTAGCCGAGGCCTTGAATCATCGGAACGGGGAACATGGGAACTTGTCAGAGGGGCTGATGCGGGCGCGGACAATAGCGCCTCGGAGCTTCAACACAACTGTCACTCCGATTTTCCCTTGGGTGGCTTTTTCAGAGACGCTAGCGCCGCGAACGGTTTGGTCCCCACATCGTCCGATGACGGTGCCTGGAACACCGCCCCTTCCTTCCGCGGGTATGGGTCAATGCCCAGTAGAAAATATTCGGCTGCTATGACGCCGAGATCGACGCCACCGCCGACCAGCGGCTCAGGTGGTTCAGCGTCGCTCAGACTGAAAGAAGCCTCGTCCTCAGTCTTGCTGAGGTCCGATTGCTGGTCCGGCGTGAAAACGAGATCAATCTGCTCGATAAGGTTCTTCTCGATAGGATCAAGAGTAATGACGCAATTCTGACCCACCAATGCAGAGACCTCACCTACTACATGAAGTCCGTCGCGGCCACTCCGGGTCACATCGAACTGGGCATCCAGCCGTGGCAGATCCCGAAGGCCTGCCGTCCTCGCAAGTGTTGCGCGTATCGTGGCATCTGCGCTGATCTCAACGTGTATCCCATCTTCAGGGACATCTTCCCGCGCAAGGCAATGGGTCCAGATGGCGTCGGTCATAGGGTGAGGCTCGTTCGGCCGATGGCTAGATGTTGATGGTTTCAGGGTCGGGCCACTTAACGCCGCCGGCAGCAATAGCGGACGGCTCCTGGCCATCCAGCAAAGCCATCGTGGCTTGCATATAGGCCGCCAGCCGCGCACTCGCCGGCGCATCGGCATTGTCGAATATGTTGCGGCCGATTGCGGTCTTCAGGGCAGCATCATCGCCCGCCCGCAGAGCAGATATATAAGCGCCGTGGCGGCCAAAAAAAGCTGCAGCAACCCCCCGAACCTGCTTGGGCACCTTCACATCGCTGATGCCGTCCTCACGCAGATGGTCGTCCACATCGCGGCAGAATCGATCGAACAGCTCCTGCCCTGCGGCCTTGGCCATCTCGTCGCCCTGCGAGAGACGTTCGAAGGCCATCGTCAGATGCATCATCAGGAGATCCAGGCGGCCGTTAACCGTGTCGGAAATACCATAAGCGAGATAGAAGACAGGCGAGCGCGCTTGCGCCACGATGGCGCCATAGAGCGCCTCAATGGTGGCGGCTCGGGGGTTCCGGCGGAAGACGTTCAGCATCGGGTCCTTTTAGGATCATATGACGCTATTTGCCATGGTCCTGACGTTGCAAATCTGAGCGTCTATGGGGTACGCGAACGGCCATGCAGTCTAACACACGGCCTTCAACCGGGATGGCTCGCTTGCGCCTTGGCGCGGCGGCACTAGCGTTTACGTTGCTGGTCGCCGGCTGCGGCAGCTTCGAGCAATCCTTCCAGCGCGGCTATGTGGTGCCGGAAGGCGCGCTGGAGCAGATCCCGCTCGGCTCCAGCCAGGAGCAGGTGCTGATCGTGCTCGGCACCCCCTCCACCGTCGCGACCGTGAGCGGCGAAGCTTTCTATTACATCTCCCAGCGTGGTGAGAAAGCCGCTGCCTTCATGCCGCAGAAGGTCGTCGAGCAGCGCGTGATCGCCGTCTATTTCGACAAGGATCGCCGGGTCGCCCGCCTCGCCGATTACCGGCTGCAGGACGGGAAGATCTTCGACTTCGTCAGCCGCACAACGCCGAGCGGCGGCAGCGAACTGTCATACCTGACCTATCTGTTCAAGATCATCGGCACCCAGTAAGCGCCGCGGGGGGGGGTCCCCTCGGACATACTCCTCAATCCCTAAAATGCAAAAAGCCCCGCCGAGAGGCGGAGCTTTTCATTTCAGTCCGTGCTCTTGCGATCAATGCGCGAGGATGGCGAGGAGCAACAGTGCGACGATGTTGGTGATCTTGATCATCGGGTTCACCGCGGGGCCCGCCGTGTCTTTGTAAGGATCGCCCACCGTGTCGCCAGTCACCGCGGCCTTGTGGGCTTCCGAACCCTTACCGCCGAAATGACCGTCTTCGATATACTTCTTGGCGTTGTCCCATGCACCGCCACCTGAGGTCATCGAGATGGCGACGAACAGGCCGGTGACGATTACGCCCAGCAGCATCGCGCCTACAGCCGAGAAGCCGGCCGATTTGCCGGCCGCACCGCCACCCGCGATGAAGTAGATCGCGAAGTAAACGACGATCGGCGATAGCACCGGCAGCAGCGACGGAATGATCATTTCCTTGATCGCAGCTTTGGTCAGAAGATCAACCGCACGGCCGTAGTCCGGCTTGCTGGTGCCCTTCATGATGCCTGGGTTCTCGCGGAATTGCCGACGCACTTCCTCAACGATTGACCCCGCGGCACGTCCCACAGCGGTCATGCCCATTGCGCCGAACAGATACGGCAGCAGGCCGCCGAACAGGAGGCCGACCACGACGTAGGGATTGTTCAGTGAGAAGTCCGGCGCGACGCCAACGAAGTAAGGCGTCTTCGATGCAATGAAGTATTTCAGGTCTTCATTGTAGGCGGCAAACAGCACCAGCGCGCCAAGACCGGCCGAGCCGATGGCATAGCCCTTTGTCACCGCCTTGGTGGTGTTGCCGACGGCGTCGAGCGCGTCGGTCGACTTGCGCACTTCCTTCGGCAATCCGGCCATTTCGGCGATGCCGCCGGCATTGTCCGTCACCGGACCGAAGGCATCGAGCGCGACGATCATACCAGCCAGGGCCAGCATTGTCGTCGTGGCGATCGCGATGCCAAACAAGCCCGCCATGCCGTAAGTGATCAGGATGCCGGCAATAATGACGATGGCCGGAAGAGCCGTCGCTTCCATCGAGATGGCGAGACCCTGGATCACGTTGGTACCATGACCGGTTACCGAAGCTTCCGCGATCGACTTCACGGGACGGAAGTTCGTGCCAGTATAATATTCGGTGATCCAGATGATGAGGCCGGTCACCGCAAGCCCGACGATACCGCAAATGAACAGCGTCGTGCCGGTGAAGGTCACCCCGCCGCCAGTCTTCAACTGGGTGCCGAAACCAAGCAGCAGATGCGTCACGATGGCGATGCCAACGAGCGACAGAACGCCGGTTGCGATCAGGCCCTTGTAGAGCGCGCCCATGATCGACTGGTTGGCGCCGAGCTTTACGAAGAAGGTGCCGATGATCGAGGTGATGATACACACCGCGCCGATGGCGAGCGGGTAGATCATCATCGACGAGAGCACCGGCTGGCCGGCGAAGAAGATGGCCGCGAGAACCATGGTGGCAACCGCGGTCACCGCATAGGTCTCGAACAGATCGGCCGCCATGCCGGCGCAGTCACCAACGTTGTCACCGACGTTGTCGGCGATCGTGGCGGGGTTGCGCGGATCGTCTTCCGGAATACCGGCTTCTACTTTACCAACAAGGTCGCCGCCGACGTCGGCGCCCTTGGTGAAGATGCCGCCCCCAAGACGGGCGAAGATCGAAATCAGCGAAGCGCCGAAGCCGAGCGCGACAAGCGCATCGACTACCACGCGATTGTTCGACGCAAGTCCGAGCGGACCAGTCAGGACATAGTAGTAGACAGCGACGCCAAGCAGCGCGAGACCTGCCACAAGCATGCCGGTGATGGCGCCTGCTTTGAAAGCGATATCAAGTCCGCCTGCGAGCGAACCGACGGCAGCCTGCGCAGTGCGCACGTTGGCCCGGACTGAAACGTTCATGCCGATGAAGCCGGCAACACCCGACAGCACGGCGCCGACGAGGAAACCGATGGCGACCAGCCAGCCGAGCAAATATCCGACGATCAGGAAGATAACGACGCCGACGAGACCGATGGTCGTGTATTGGCGTTTCAGATAGGCCTGCGCGCCCTCACGGACGGCCGCGGCGATCTCCTGCATTTTCGCGGAACCGGCATCGGCCTTCAGCACCGACATCGTCGCCCAGATGCCATATAGAACGGCGAGCAAACCGCAGGCGATGATCACCCACAAAGCTGTCATTTTAGACCCCAATTTTTCTTAGTTTGGATCCAGCCGGCATTTCCCCCATGCCCGGCTTCGCTTCCATTGCAGCTGGACGCGCGGAATCGCCTCCGCCCAGCCACAAAAGCGCGCGGACATTGCCAAAAAGGGTGTGGCAAAGCAATCGCTGGTTTTATTAGGGTTCTCCGACATCAACGCTTCTTGAAAGGTTCCATGAAGCGTGCGCCAGAGAAGCATTTTATAGCGCTCGGATCAGCATCGGACGAATGTCCTTTGTCGTCCCATCGGTCAGCCCAAGATCAGTCAGATGTGGGCCGGGATTGCAGGCCAAGGATTGACCGCTCAAGGCCTTGAAGGTGCGGTATGGCGGCTGCCACGTGCAGATTTCGCCGGCGATCTCGACGATGCGCTTGTGGGCGCTCCCGACCTCTTCCGGTCCATCGAGCGACAGCATGCCGGCCACCGGATAAGCCAACGAGGCCGCCACCTTGCCGTCCTTCACCACGGCGGTCCCTCCCTTCATGCCGATCACGGTATTCGAGGCCAGTGCCATCTCGGCAGCGTCATGGCCGTAGACGATCAGATTGTGGGAGTCGTGCGAATAGGATGTCGCGAAAGCGCCGCGCCACCGCTCCCACCCTTCGATGATTGCAAGCTGCGGCTTTGGATCGTTGCGGCCATGGCGATGCACGATCGCCATCACACTGAGATCCGACGGCACAACGGCAAAGCCGTCGCGCACCTCGACCTCGACCTCGCTCCATGAATTGAAACGCGCGCCCTTGATCGTTTGCAGCAATGCGCGGCCATTGGTGATGCCCGGAACGCGCACACGGAAATCGTCGGCCGTCAGTGTGCCCATTTTCATAGTGTCGTCGAGCGGTGGCTCATATGCCGGTACAGGCTCTATCATGCGCCCACCTCTGGCGACATGGCGCCCATTTGAATAGACAGACTCGATCTTCACCTCGCGCAGATCTGAGAGTGCGACGAGGTCGGCTCTGCGGCCTGCCGCAACAAGCCCGAGATCTTCCCGGCGCAGACGGATCGCATTGTTGATCGTTGCACAACGGATCGCCTGCAATGGATCAAGCCCGTAACGGATCAGACGCCGCAAGACATCGTTGATGCCGCCATGCTCGACGAGATAGTCGGGAAAGACGTCGTCGGTACAGACCGTCAGATTCGTCGGAATCACCGGCAGCGTATTGATCGCCTTCACCACGTCGGGCAGAAGATAGTCGTGCGAACCGCGGATCTCGACAGTAAAGCCGGCGCGCAATTTCTCGAGCGCATCCTCGCCGGACATGATCTCGTGGTCGCCGGAAATACCGGCCGACAGATACGCCATCAGGCCGGGTCCGCGCAGATCGCGCGCATGGCCTTCAATGATCTTGCCCGCGGCATTGGCGGCTTCGAGGATTCCCATCATGCGCGGCTGTGCCTCGAGAACGGCGCGCATATCCATGACTTCGGCAAGGCCGGCGACATCGGGCCACGACATCAATTCGCGGATTTCATCGGCCTTGAAGTCGGCGCCAGATATCTCAAGCCCGGGAGCTGCCGGCACACATGACGAGGCTTGCACGATGAAGCGCAGCGGCAGGTTGCGCGTCGCCGCAACGGCATAGCGGATGCCGTCGAGACCAATCACATTGGCGAGTTCATGCGGGTCCCAGAAGATCGTCGTTGTGCCCTGCGGCACGACGACGGACGCATAATGATGCGGCAGCATGTGCGAGGATTCGACATGCACATGACCGTCGATGAAGCCTGGCGTGACGATCAGACCCGCCAGGTCGTGCGTCTCCTTGGCCTCGCTGAAGGCACCGGGCGCATGGATGCTTGCAATCATGGGCCCGACGATGCCGATATCGGCCTCGCGGATCTCCATCGTGGCAACATTGGCAACGCGCGCTCCGCGCAACAGCAAATCGAACGGAGCACGCCCCTGCGCCGCATCGATCGCACGCCTGCGGACTGCAAACTCAATCGGTTCAAGCATCAGTTCTGAAACTCGCCTTCACTCAGCCTTGATATTTGCGGCCTTCACCAGAGCCGAGAATTTAGCAGTTTCGGCGGCGAGGAAGTCGGAAAATTCCTTCGGCGAATTGCCGACGACGCGAACACCCGCGGCCATCAGCTTCTCTACTACGGCGGGTTCTTTTACAACCGAAGCCAAAGCCTGATGCAGCTTCTCGACGATCGCCGGATCCGTCTTGATCGGTGCGAACAAGCCATACCAGACAGTGACACTGACATTCTTGAGTTCTGGCGTATCGGCAAGGCTCGGCACGCCGGGCGTCAGCGGTGAAGGTTCCGGTTCCGTGATGCCGAAGGCCTTGATGTTACCGGCCTTAACATTTTGCATTGCCATTACCGGCGGCAGAACCGCAAGATCGATCTGATTACCCATCAGGTCGGTTGGAATTTGCGCGCCGACCTTGTAAGGCACATGCACCATCTGCACCTTGCCTTCGGTGTTGATCATCTCTCCGGCGAGATGCAGCGAGGTACCGACGCCGGAGCTGGCGTAATTGTACTTGCCCGGGTTCTCCTTCAGGAGCTTCATCAGTTCGGCCATATTGTTGGCCGGAAAATCCTTCCGGGCGAGCAGAACCAGCGGCGAGGAGCCGACCATCGAAATCGGCTGGAAGTCGCGAGTCGTGTCGTATTGCACGAGGCTCGGAGACACGAGCTTGGCGATGATCATCGTGCTCTCAACCGAGAATAGCAACGTATATCCATCCGCATCGGCACGTGCGGCTCGCTGTGTGCCGATGACGCCGCCCGCTCCGGCGACATTCTCGATCACGACATTGCCGCCGAGCTTGGCACCGAGGCGATCGGCAACCACCCGCGCCACCGCATCGACGCTGCCGCCGGCGGCATAGGGCACGAGCAAGGTGATCGGACGGTTGGGATAGGCCGGGGTCTGGGCGTTAGCTGGAACAACAGCAGCGGCAAAGGCAAAAAGGGCGGCAAAACGGGCAGCGAATAAGCGCATCGATAGAACTCTCTTGATTGTGGCCGGCGGCCGGCACCCACCATGCGCTGCCGCCACAAGCTTCGCAAGACGCCTGCAAGTTACGTACCGCTAGACGGTTTTGCGTTCCCGCAGCATCAGCCACAGCAGCATCGCGCCGGCGGTGAGGACAACCGGGAATACGATCTGGTTAACGGCCGCCCAGCCGAACAGCGCCAAAATCTTGCCGGATCCGAACGAACCGATCGCCATCGCACCAAAGACAAGAAAGTCGTTGAAGCTCTGCACGCGGGTCCTCTCTTCCGGCCGGTGCGTCTGCGTGACCAAAGCGGTTGCGCCAATAAAACCGAAATTCCATCCCATGCCGAGCAACACAAGGCCGAGCCAGAAGTGCCACAGCGTGATACCAGCGATGCTGATCGCGGCGCTGGCAATCAGGAGGACAAAGCCAGCTGCAATCACGCGTTCGACGCCGTAACGCGCGATCAGCGTTCCAGTGAAGAAGCTCGGCACATACATGCCAAGCACATGCCATTGCAATCCGAGCGCGGCATCTGTCACGGTGTGACTGCACTCGATCATGGCGAGCGGCGCGGCTGTCATCACCATGTTCATCATCGCGTAGCTGGCGATGCCGCAGGCCACGGCAACAATGAATTTCGGCTGCCGTGCGATCACCGAAATCGGTCGCCCTGCACCGCTCTTCGAGACCGCGGGCGGCAGGGGGATTTTCAGAAGGCTCAGCGTGAGCCCGGCAAGCGCTGCGACAGCGGCTTGAGCGAGATAAGTCGCGGCAAAAAGATAGGGCTGCCACAGATCCTTGGTGAGGATCACGATCTGCGGGCCGATGATGGCGGCGAAGATGCCGCCGATCATCACGTAGGAAATCGCCTTGGGGCGGAACGCTTCGCTCGCCGTATCGGCCGCGGCAAAGCGATAAGCCTGATGGGCTGCTGCGTACAATCCGGAAAATGCGGCGCCGATATTGAATAGAACGAACGATCCCTGCAGCACCGCGACACAGCAGATCAGTCCGGTGAGAATGCCGCAAAGCGTCCCGATCTGAAATGCCGCGCGCCGGCCATAACGGCGCGCCAAAGCGCCGACCGGCAGTGTGCCGAGCCACATGCCGATGACGTAGATGGTGATGGGAACCGTCGCCAGCGCTTTGCTTGGCGCCAACATCGCGCCCACAATCGCGCCGGTGGCAAGAAGGATGGTGTTGTTGCCGCCGGCGAGTGCCTGTGTCACCGCCAGCACAAACGCGTTGCGACGAGCCAGCTTATCGTCGATCAGATGTTTCGTGTTCTCGGCAACGACCGACATGCGTCAAGGTTTCCCGGCGAGGCCGTCCTACATATCGGCCTTGTTGAATATTAGCCAGTGCGCGGCTGACAGGTCAGAATTGCAGTCAAAACTGCACGGCGCCCGGATGGCAAATGGTGAAATCGTGCAAGGCCGCAAAATTCGCGGCACCAAGCTGCCGCATCGCGACACCGATCTCCTCGACCAGCATGTCGATCACGTAGTCGGCGCCATCGGAACCGATCGCGCCGACGCCATAAAGGAACGCCCTGCCCGCCAGCGCCGCCTTGGCACCGAGCGCAACGGCTCGCACCACGTCGAGGCCGGACCGGACACCCCCATCAACAAAAACCGTCGCCTTGCTTCCAACTGCTTGCACAATCGCCGGCAAAACATCAATCACCGCCGGCGCAGCTTCCAGTTGCCGTCCGCCATGGTTCGAGACCTGGATGCCGTCGAGGCCGATTGCCACCGCCTTCTCGGCATCGGCGGGATGCATGACGCCCTTGATCACCATCGGGCCTTTCCAGACATCGCGGTAGCGTTTCATTTCTTCAAACGTAATGGCGCCGCTGACTTCGCGCTGCGCATACCAGGCGATGTCCGCCTTGCTCGCATTCGGCCCGCAATAAGGTGCGAGGCAAGGAAAGCTTGGCTGGCCGGTCCGCATCAATGCGGACAGCCAGCCGGGCGATACAGCCGCTTGCCGGATCGTCTTGAAGGTCGGACGGAACGGCAACGTCAGACCGTTACGCAATTCGCCCGGCCGCTTCGCGCGCCCGGGCGTATCGACCGTCACGACAAGCACATGAATGCCGGCGTCCTGCGCGCGGCGCACGAGATCGAAGCCCACCTTGTGATCGTCTTTCGCCAGACGATAAAGCTGGAACCACGTCACATCCGGCGCAATCGCGGCGAGCTCTTCCAGTGCGACGCCACTCACGGTGCCAGCGGTATAGGGAATGCGGGCGCGCTGTGCGGCCCGTGCCAGCAAGCGTTCCGCGCCCGGCCAGAACACGCTCTGCAAACCCATTGGCGCAACACCAATCGGTGCCGCGTAATGACGGCCGAACAATTCGACATCGGTTACAACCGGACCACGATCGTCGCCGACGCGCGGCGCTATAAGGATAGCATCCAGCGCATCGGCATTGCGCTTCACCGCAAGGTTCTGCCCTGCCCCGCCCGCAACTGTCTCATAACCGAGTGAAGGCACACGCCGCTCGGCGGCTTTGCGCAAATCTTCGACGGTCGGAAACCGTCGTCTCAATTTAGCTTCACGCGAGGAGCCGGACACACCCCAGCCGGTCGGTGCCGGCTTCGTTGCGGTGCGATCGTGCATGTCGTTTCTCCCCGAGCATATCTTTTTGGTTCTTGTCAGAAATGGCTGAACGACGAGCGCACAAATGTCAATGTTGCGCCATCCGTCCCGATCATGCGCGGTGGATCATGCCCTTCAACGATTTCACCGATTTCGGTAACACCGACATTGGCTGCCGCGGCAAGCTCCCGGAGCGAGGCGATACGGTCGGGTGCAAGCGTGAACAAGATCTCGTAGTCGTCGCCTCCGGTTGCGATGCTCTCGATCAAAGCCGGTTCGGACGACAATGCGCGCCGCGCGCCAACCGACAGTGGCAAAGATTTGGCTTCGATGCGCGCCGACACGCCGGACACATCGCACAGTTTGGCAAGATCGCCGATCAATCCGTCCGACACATCCATTGACGCTGAGGCATGCGTCCTCACCGCTGCGGCAACAGCCACGCGCGGTTGCGGCACGCGATACCGGTCGATCAGATGTTTTGCTTCGGGATCGGCGAGCGACCATGCTGCCTTGCGCGCAGGCTCACGCAGCAAGTTCAATCCCAGCGCACCATCGCCAATGGTACCGGTGACAAAGATTTTGTCGCCGGCTTTCGCGCCTGTCCGTTGCACCATCGTGCCGCGCGGCAAGACCCCAAATGCAAAAATGGAGATTGATACCGGGCCATCCGTCTTGACGGTGTCGCCACCGAAGACCGGGCATGCAAAGAGTTCACAATCCGCCTTCAGCCCGCCCGCAAACGTCTCCAGCCATCTCTCCGGCGTGCCCGACGGCAACGCGAGTGTCAGCAGACAGCCTACGGGTGTCGCGCCCTTCGCAGCGAGATCGGAGAGATTTACCCGCAGCGCCTTCTGCGCGACGCAATCAGCGGGATCATCCGACAGAAAGTGAACGCCCGCCACAACGGCGTCGGCCGTCAAAACCAGTTCATGCCCTTCAGGCGGCGAATAGAACGCCGTGTCATCACGAAGACCGAGTGCGCCTTCCGCAGTCGCCAGCGGCTTAAAATATCGGGCGATCAGCTTGTCTTCGCCTGATTGCATCTCGGTCTGCCGCGATCACTTTGTTGCCGGGCCGAAATCCTCCGCCCGCATCGTACGCGCGAGCATATCGAGAACCGCATTGACCATACCGGTTTCGTCACGATCGACAAAGGCATTGGCCACATCGACATATTCCGACACGATAACGCGCACCGGAATATCCTTGCGATTGGTCAGTTCAAAGGCGCCGGCCCGCAGCACGGCGCGTACCAAAGCCTCGACGCGCTTCAGCGGCCAGCCTTTGCTCAACGCATGGTCGATCGCCGGATCAAGATTGCGTTGACCGGCCACCACGCCGCGCACGATCTCACGAAAGAAGGCGGCTTCCGCCGGCAAGTATTTGTCGCCTTCGACCTCGCCGCCAAGCCAGTGGCTCTCGAATTCGGCCAGGATGTCGTTCAGGTCGGTGCCGGCAATGTCCATCTGATAGAGCGCCTGCACGGCGGCCAGCCGCGCCGCACCGCGCCGATTGGCCTTGCGGTCTTCCTTGCGTTCCGTCGGACGCTCGCCTTTCTGTGCGCCGTTCATCGCTTTGCTTTCGACAGGCTGCGTTTGATGTCCATGAGCGTCAGCGCCGCACGAGCGGCCTCGCCGCCTTTGTTGCCTTCGCCGATCCGGGCCCGCGCCCAAGCCTGTCCTTCGGTATCGACAGTCAGGATACCATTGCCGATCGGAAATTTGCGGGCGATCGACACGTCCATCAAACCGCGCGCGGATTGTTCGGAGACGATTTCGAAATGAAGGGTATCGCCGCGGATGACGCAACCGAGCGCAACCGCGCCGTCATACGGCTCCTTCCGCTCTGCGGCGGCATCCAGTGCGATGGCCAGCGCAGTCGGAATCTCCAGCGCTCCCGGAACGGTAATGCAATCGTGGCTCGCACCCGCTTCGTCCAGTGCGCCCACCACGCCGGTCAGCAATTCGTCGGCAATGTCCTCGTAATAGCGCGCCTCGACGATCAACACGCGCGCGCGCTTCAGAGTTGCGATCGTCGTATCCGATTTGGCCTGTCTTGGTCCCGCCATTGCAATCTCCAGGCGCAACCAAGGGCGCCCCTTTCATCTGTTCGCGCGCCACTAACTACACGCGGCGATCCGCTGCAAGACCGGATGTCAGCGGGCTTCCATCAGCCGCGCCGCATAGCGCGCCATGAAGTCGATCTCAAGATTGACCGCCGTATCCTTGCGCCAGCCACCGATGGTCGTCACCTGCAGTGTATGCGGGATCACCAGAACGGAAAATTCGTTGCCGTCGACCTCGTTGACCGTCAGCGACACGCCATCCAGCGCCACGGAGCCTTTTTTGGCAATGAACCGTGACAGCTCCTTGGGGGCGGCAAGCCGAAACCGTGCCTGATCGGTCAGATCCGCACGCTCCAGCACGGTGGCAAGGTTATCGATATGGCCGCTAACGAGATGGCCGCCCAGTTCATCGCCGATTTTCAGCGACCGTTCGAGGTTCAGTTTCGTCTCTTTCTGCCAGGATCGCACGGTGGTTAACGAAATCGTTTCGGCCGCGGCATCGACCGCAAACCATGTCCGGCCGCCAGCAAGACCTGTCTCGACAACCGTCAGACACACACCCGAACATGCGATCGATGCACCAAGCGCGATTGTGTCACGGTCGTAACTGCAGGCGATGATAAAGCGGCGCAGATCGCCCGCGAGATCACGTACATCGGAGATCTCGCCGACGTCGGTTACGATGCCTGTAAACATGCGCTTCGCTCATAGTGATTCAGGGTGTCAACACCGATCGTCTCGGCATTTATAAGACGCAGATGATCCGAAGACGTAAGCGCGTCAAGCGAAAGGCCATCAAGCGGATCGATACCACCCATGCCAATGGTGACGGCGCCACGGAACAACCTAGCCTCATCCACGAGACCCGCGTTGACAAATGACGCAGCCACGCCCGGCCCGCCTTCCACCATCAGCCGCGTGATCCCCTTGTTGGCGAGCGATTGCAGGACGTCAGACAGTTCGAGCTTGCCACCGTTACCCCGCACCCGTTGGACTTGTACACCGTGCCGGGTCAGCGCCTCCTCGCGGTCAAGCGGCGCGTCCAGACCGCAACAGACCCAAACCGGAACCTCACGCGCGCGCACCACCAGCTTCGAGGTTGTTGGCAATCGCAATGTGCGGTCGAGGATGACGCGCACAGGCGACTGCGCCTCCATCCCCGGCAAACGGCAGGTCAGTTCTGGATCGTCGGCCAGGACGGTACCGATGCCGACGAGGATTGCATCGTTCATCGCACGCATCAGATGAACGCGCGCGCGGGTCTCCTCCCCGGTGATCTGAACAGGCTTGCGCTCTGCGAGTGCCGCCTTGCCATCGGCGGAAATCGCCAGCTTCAACGTGACATGCGGGCGGCCATCGACGATGCGGCGAATATGTCCCGCATGCGCCCGTCGCGCCTCATCGGCGCAAACGCCGAGCGTCACATCGATTCCGGCAGCACGAAGCATGCCGTGGCCACGGCCGGCGACCTGCGGATTGGGGTCCTCAATCGCCGAAACGACCCGCGCAAGTCCGGCGGTGATGATCGCGTCCGCACAAGGCGGCGTTTTGCCGTGATGCGAGCACGGCTCAAGCGTCGCGTAGAGCGTCGCCCCTTTTGCAGCCATTCCTGCCCGCCGTATGGCCTCCGTTTCGGCGTGAGGACGCCCGCCCGGCTGGGTCCAGCCGCGACCAAGCACAATACCGTCCTTCACGATGACTGCGCCGACGGCCGGATTAGGCCATGTGTTGCCGAGGCCTCGACGTCCGAGCGTCAAGGCCAGGCGCATGTAACGGAAATCATCGACCGCGGACACGGATGGAACGCTAGCCTTCGCCACGTTCATTTGCTCTGCGGCAACACGGCTTTTGGATTGTCTTCCTCGGTCGACAATTGCTTGATCGCGTCCTCAAAGTCCTTCGCCTCGCGAAAATTCTTGTAGACCGAGGCAAAGCGCACATAGGCGATGTCGTCGAGTTCGCGCAAATGCGTCATCACATTCTCGCCGATCGTATCGGTCGTGATCTCGCTTTCGCCAAGGCTCTCCAGCTCGCGCACGATCCGCGATACAAACTGTTCAAGCCGCTCCGGCTCGATATTGCGCTTGCGCAGCGCGATCTGCAGCGACCGCAACAGTTTGTCGCGGTCGAACGGTACACGGCGCCCATTGCGCTTAATCACTACAAGTTCGCGCAGCTGCACCCGTTCGAAGGTCGTGAAGCGAAACTGGCAGGTCAGACAGACACGGCGGCGTCGGATCGCGCTCGAATCTTCTGTCGGGCGCGAATCCTTCACCTGGGTATCGAGACTGTTGCAACTTGGACAGCGCATGACAATTTCTCTCCGTCGTCATGCCGGCCCGCTCCTGGCATCCCAATAAGAAGGATCACCCCTTCCTAGCGGGATCGCCGAGCCGGAGCCCGGCGATGACAACCATTATTGATAGATCGGGAATCGCCCGACCAATGCTTTTACCTTCTCGCGCACCGCACCTTCCACAAGCGAATCCTGATCGGTCTGCTTCTGCGAAAGCACATCAAGCACTTCGGCAATCATCTCACCGATCTGCTTGAACTCGGCAATGCCAAAGCCGCGCGTCGTGCCGGCCGGCGTACCGAGACGGATGCCCGAGGTGATGGTCGGCTTTTCCGGATCGTAGGGAATGCCGTTCTTGTTGCAGGTGATGTGCGCACGGCCGAGCGCAACCTCCGAGACCTTTCCAGTCAGCCGCTTCGGACGCAGATCGACCAGCATCAGATGCGTGTCGGTGCCGCCGGACGTAATGTCGTAGCCGGCTGATTTCAACGTTTCCGAGAGGACCTTCGCGTTGTCGATGATGTTCTTCGCGTAAGCCTTGAAGGACGGACGCAAAGCCTCGCCGAAAGCCACCGCCTTGGCGGCGATGACATGCATCAGCGGGCCACCCTGCAGCCCCGGAAACACCGCCGAGTTGATCTTCTTGGCAATCTCCTCGTCATTGGTCAGCACCACGCCGCCCCGCGGGCCACGCAGCGTCTTGTGGGTCGTGGTGGTGACCACATGCGCATGCGGGAACGGAGACGGATGAGCGCCGCCAGCGACGAGGCCGGCGAAGTGGGCCATATCGACAAAGAGGTAAGCGCCCACCTCATCGGCGATCTCGCGGAAGCCCTTGAAATCGATGACCCGGGGATAGGCAGAACCGCCGGCGATGATGATCTTCGGCTTATGCTCCTGCGCGAGCTTTCGCACTTCTCCGAGGTCGATCCGGTGATCGTCGGGGCGCACATTGTAGGCCACCGCATTAAACCACTTGCCGGACATGTTGATTTTCATGCCGTGCGTCAGGTGACCGCCCGCTGCCAGATTAAGGCCGAGGAAGGTATCGCCCGGACTCATCAGCGCAAAGAAAACCGACGCATTGGCCGAGGCACCGGAATGGGGCTGCACATTGGCGAACTTGCAGCCGAACAGCTTCGTTACCCGGTCAATCGCCAATTGCTCGGCGATATCAACGAACTGGCAGCCGCCATAATAACGTTTTCCCGGGTACCCTTCGGCATATTTGTTGGTCAGGACCGAGCCCTGCGCTTCCAGAACCGCGCGGCTGACAATGTTTTCCGAGGCTATCAGCTCTATCTCGTCCCGCTGACGACCAAGCTCGCTCTGGATCGCCGCCGCAATTTCGGGATCGCTTTCCGCCAGAGAGGCGGAAAATAGATTGGCGCGCTCCGCGCCGGCGGCGGACGGTGCCGACATAGCTTTTCTCCTGTCGTTTGGAACCGGCCGACTACCACATCGGAGGCGCAGCCGCCAAGCGATAGGTTCTATCGATCAATAGGCCCGCAACATCTAGGGTTTTCTGGTCGGGACAGGCGCTTTTTCAGCTTCGCGATGGCCAGTTTTTGCAGGTCCGCCCTGCTGGCATGGACCGGCCCCATGACGGTGACTTCGATTCCGGTCTCGGCATCGATAGCAGCCACCTTCATGACCGTGCCGACGGCTGTGAATTCGAACAGGATCTCACGTCGCTCCTGTGCAGCGGCCATTCAAGCCTCTACCACCACGTAGTCGTTCTCGACACTGACCGGAAAGGTCTCGGCCGTAAACGACCCCTCGACCAATTGCGTGCCCGGCACGACCGCGACAACATAATTGCGCGCGCGCACCTTGCCGGGATCGCACCAGGACTTGCCAGTGCGCACATCAAATTCCCAACCATGCCAAGGACAACGGATAATCTCCCCCTGCCGTGAATAGCGATAGTCACCAGGACCCGACGATTCGACGAGTCCGGTCAGGTGGCCCTTGCACAAGCTGGCACCCTTGTGCGGGCAGCGGTCTGAAATCGCGAAAAACTCTCCATCCAGATTGAAGACCACGATATCGCGGTTGCCGATGCGTGCGAGCTTTCGCGCACCGGGTTTAATCTCATCGGCTGTCGCTACCACATGTTTTTGCGGCATCAGGCAAATCCGTAGAGAGCTTTCGCGTTGTCCGAAAAGATTTTCCGCCGCCGCGTCTCATCGAGACTGGGCGGCAGCGCCAGCACAGGATCGTCGAAATCCCAATGCGGATAATCACTCGCGAAAAGGATCTTGTCCCAGCCGATCCAATCCATCACGTCGAGCAGGTGTTCAGGTTTTTCTGTCTCTTCCATCGGCTGTGTCGAAACCCAAAAATGCTCGCGCAGATAGTCCGATGGTGCCCGTTTCAGATGCGGAACTTCATCACGCAAACGCTTCCAATGCTTGTCGAGCCGCCAGCCGAGTGCCGGCAGCCAGGCGAAGCCCGCCTCGATCAACACGATTTTCAACGATGGAAAATGCTCGAACACTCCCTCGACAATCAGGCTTGTCACCATGGCCTGACAGGATGCGGCATGCTCCGTCATTTCCTCAATGTAGAAGGATGGCCAGCCGCTGTTGGTCATCGCCCAGCCGCTATAACCAAATACATGGATGCCGATCGGCAAGCCTGCCTCGCAGGCAGCTTCAAAAATCGGCCAGTAACGCTTCTTACCGAGCAATTCGCTGGTGCGGCTCAACAGCAGCACATGCGCGAAATCCTTGTTGCCGGCACGGCGACGGATTTCAACGCGTGACGCCTCGCCATCTTCATAGGGAACGATGACAGAAGCCTTCAGACGCTTGTCGCGCTTCACCCAGCCTTCAATCTGCCATTCGTTGGCAGCGAAAGCCATGGCGGCGCTGAAATCGGCATTCTGTTCGCCCTGCCCGGTCGGCGAAAGCGGATTCATAATCGCATATTCGACGCCGTAGAGATCAAGCAATTGCTCGTTCATCAGATCGAGGTCGCTGCCCGGCAAACCGCCATTGTCGGGCCAAGCGTCGCGTCGCGCCGCCTGGGGCTGGCTTTTCGGAAACGGAAATCCCTTCACATAGCCGTGGCGGTGACGCGAGCCGTAGGTTTGCAGATAGTGCCACCAGTGGTTCGACAGCCAGGGTCGCAAATCCTCGATCGAACTCTTTGGATGAATATCGACATCGACGAGTCCGAGCTTCTTCCCTTGCGGACGGATACGCTGGTGCTGGATATTCATGTCGCGTGCTCCTTCAAGCGGCTGTAGGTCGCAAGCGGATTGTCGATCTGAATCTTTCGTTTCAGGATAGCCGAAATTCCCTCCGGTATCACCGCATCCTCATCGAACTGCCAATGCGGATAATCCGAGGCGTAAAGAAGGATGTCGTCGGAACGCAGGTGCTCGATGGCACGGGCGACAACATCCACCTCCTGCGGGACGTCGAGCGGCTGAATGGTGAGCCGCACCTGATCGCGCACGATCTCGTCGGGCGCACGATCGACCCATGGGATTTCGGTTCTCAGGCCCCGCCAGAATTTCGAGAAACGCCAGAGGAATCCAGGCAGCCAAGTCACGCCTGATTCCAGCAGCACCACTTTGAGATTTGGAAATTTCGCAAACACGCCTTCGCAGACAAGACTCGCAAGCTGCGACTGAAAAGCCTGCGATTGGCTGACATAGTCTTCCAGATAGTAGCTCGGCCACCCCAATGAGGTGACCGGATGGCGGAAGCTGCTACCGGCGTGAATACCGATCGGCAGACCGTGCCGCTCAGCAGCGGCATAGATTGGCCACAGATGCCGCCGTCCAAGTGGCGTCTCGTTCATGGCGAGCACCAGCACTTGAACGAAACGCCGATCCGCGGCGCAGCGTTCAACTTCATCCACTGCATATTCTACGTTCTGCAGCGGGATCACGATCGAAGCACGCAGACGCGGATCGCGATCCAGCCATTCCTTCGCGATCCAGTCATTGAGCGCGCGCGTGAAGGCCTTCGCCATATCCTCGTTGAATGGAAGCTGCACACCATAAAGGCAATTGCAGATGGCTAAACCGGCTTGCCAACGATCCAACACCTGTTCTGCCAGTTTCGCTGGATTGGTAGCGGCGAGACCGTTGCCATTCCGCCAATCCGGCCGCGCGCTGATAGGAGCCTTCGGCGGGTAACTTGCAGATTCAAGCGAGGAAATGCCGCGTCCCTCGATCGACTCGCGCCAGATCTCATCGAGATGTGGCAGCAGTACCTTGATGTCCGGCACTGTTGGATGGACGTCGCAATCAATCGCTTGCGCTGTCACGTTCACGGGATGGTCCCTCTTCTCATTCAGCTTTGATCCCGGCAGCGTTCGCAATGTCCTTCCAGCGCTCCGTCTGCTCCTTCATCCAGGCATCAAGCTCGGCCGGCGTGCTGCCTTTGGGGAAAATACCGAGATTTTTCGTCCGCTCGGCGAATTCGCGGGAATCTACAACGGCGCGGATATCGGCAGAGAGCTTTTCGATGACGGGACGGGGCGTCGCAGATGGCGCCACCACGGCGTTGAAGGCAATCACGTCGAAACCAGGAAAGGTCTCAGCGATGGTCGGCACCTGTGGCGCATCGGCCAGCCTTTCAACGCCCGCGCCAGCGATCAACTTCAAGTCGCCGGAATCGACATAGCGCTTGGCAGAATGCCAGATATCGAAGATCAGCGGCACGCGGCCGGCTATGACATCGGTGAGCGCCGGGGCACTACCGTTGTAGTTGATATGCGTCATCTGGATCCCGGCTTTCTGCTTCAGCATTTCACCGGCGAGATGCCCAACGCCGCGTGGGCCGGGGGACGTGTAGTCGAGCTTACCGGAGCGTTTTTTCGCCTCCGCAACAACGTCGGCAATAGCGTTGGCAGGAAACGATTTGTTGGCGACAAGCGCGACGGGCTGGGTCGCAATCATGCTAACGCCTGTTAGCTCTTTGGCGGTGTCATAGGGCAGCTTCATATCGATTGCAGGGTTGATGAGAAGCGAATTCGTTCCCATCAGCACCGTGTGGCCATCCGGTGCTGCCTTGGCGACGGCGGCGGTGGCAACAATCGTCCCTGCACCCGGCCGGTTCTCGATGACGACCGGCTTTCCGCCCCAGCGAGCGGACAGTAATTCACCCAGAATGCGCGCGACCACATCGGTCGGTCCACCCGCAGCAAACGGAACCATTATCCGGACAGTACCGGTGGGAAAGTCCGCTGCGCTCTGCGCGCTTGCGCCGAAGGCTAATGATACCGACAGCAACGCGCCCAGACAGGCGGATTTGATCCACATGGCGATTCTCCCCCAATGGCAAAGCGTCTGATGCGCTCTTGCTCTTGTTGTTGAGGTTATCGTCTGAACCAACCGAAAACCACCCATCTAAGCGGATGGTCGTCCTGCAATTCGCGAAGACGAATTGAGATTTGCGAACAGAGCTGTCCGACGGCCCGTTATGGAAGGGCGGCCAGACCGGTCTTGGGATGATGTGAAATTGTACAGAGCCGACCAAAGCCACAAGCCCTGCAATGCATAAAGGGGCCTCCTGCTGCGAGATCATTCGCACAGGAGGCCAACACGGCGTCAGGCGGCTGGTCACAAGGCAAGCGAACTGATGCGCCACAATATGCGTTCCGCAATTTGCGGTGCACATGACGTGCACGCACGCACCAGTTCGTATTTCTCCGCGCCTCTGAAACGATCAGAGACGATACAGGATCTGGTCGGTCCAGAAACGCTCGAGGCGGTGCAGCGACTTGTTCAGCGTGCCGAACTCATCAGCAGTGATGCCACCGACCTGCTCGACTGTGCGAACATGTTTCTGATAGAGCGCTTCAACGATGTCGCGGACCTCGGCGCCTTTGTCGGTCAGTTTGATGCGAACCGAGCGGCGGTCAACACGCGAACGCTGATGATCCAGGAACCCCATCTCAACAAGCTTCTTGAGATTGTATGAAACGTTCGAGCCGAGATAATAACCACGCGTACGCAACTCGCCGGCGGTCAATTCCTTGTCGCCGATATTGTACAGCAACAGGGCCTGCACCGAGTTGATATCTGCACGACCACGACGATCGAATTCGTCCTTGATCACATCGAGCAGACGGCGATGCAGACGCTCAACCAGAGTCAAAGCTTCGAGGTAGAGTGGACGAATAGTTTCGAAACGCTGCGCGTTCTGGATGGGTTGCTCAAGCGGTTTTGCAACGGCTTTCATGTGACGCCTTCCTGAATTCTTTATGTTTTAACCGGGGCCCTGTTTCCCCGTTTGATACTGAAATCTACGACCGATGATCTAAAATCGGCTTAAACAACAGCATAAAGAGAAGGTTTATTTGGCGCGGTCAGCGATCAATTGAAGGCACAGTTGAAACGGTCTTGATAACGCACGGTTTACCTTAGCGCGCGTGGCGAACGGAAAATTTCAAAACACACACGTCGAACAGCGGAAACGTCCGGAATCCGCAGCGGAATTGTCCGGATCGGTTTCGAAAATGTGTCAAATACCTGCATTTCGTCGCCGGCCGGGGCCTCGATCCCTGGCGGTCCAGCAAATCAATCCCTATTCGCCACGAAGGAAACGGACGATGCCGGAAAAGTCCCTCGTCCCCTCGCCGCTTTCCACATACTGCCCGTAGATTGCCGCCGCTCCGGCGCCGAGCGGTGTCGTTGCCCTTGCACTTCGCGCGGCTTCCTGCGCGAGTTTCAGATCCTTCAACATCATGTTGGCAGTGAAGCCGGCCTGATAGTCGCGATTGGCCGGCGATGTCGGAACAGGTCCCGGCACCGGGCAATAGCTCGTCAGCGCCCAACATTGACCGGAGGATTTGGACGAAATGTCGAATAGCTTCTGCGCGTCGAGACCAAGCTTTTCCGCCAACACAAACGCCTCCGATACCGCAATCATCGAGATGCCAAGCACCATGTTGTTGCAGATCTTTGCGGCCTGTCCGTTTCCTGGTCCGCCGGCATGCACAATGGTCTTGCCCATCACATCCAGATAAGGCTTGGCATTGTTGAAAGCTGCCTCTCCGCCACCGACCATGAATGTCAATGTGCCATTCTGTGCGCCGGTGACGCCGCCCGATACAGGCGCATCGATCATCAAGAGACCTTTGGCTTCCGCCGCCGCAGCAACCTCGCGCGCCGTTGCAACGTCGATCGTCGATGAATCGATCAGCAATGTCCCCGGCGCAGCACGTTCGATGATGCCATTCTCACCGAGATAGGCCATGCGCACTTGCTCTCCCGCGGGCAGCATCGTCACAATGACATCTGCATCCACAACGGCGGTGCCGATCGTATCGGCGCCGTTTCCGCCGGCAGCAATCAGTTTTTCGATGGCTTCGTTATTGACATCGACGCCGATCACGACATGGCCGGCCCTGATGAGATTTTGCGCCATCGGCTGGCCCATATTGCCGAGGCCAATGAATGCAATTCGCGCCATATTAAAACTCCCGTCCGAACAGGCCTTTTGTTTTTTTGTATTGCGCAATCCTCAATGCGGATGCTCGCGCGCTGACTGCAAGGCCAAAACAAGGTAACAACAAAGCAATGTCAGCTCGATCGCAACCACGAACCACGATCCGCCATAGATCTGCGGAAAGAATACTTCCACTGCCGCCATCGAGACACCAGCAGTCAGCCACACAACAGCGCCCCACACCGCAGCGAGCCAAAGACCGACGGCCGCGACAAGATCGATGATTGCAAAATAAACCGTCGCGGTCTGCCACGGGACAGGTTGGGTGCTGAAGGCAGAATCCGGTCCCTCACCGATCCCCAGTACAATCGACCAATGATAGAGGCCCTTCAGCATCGAAATGACGGCCATGGCTCGCAGGAACCATAACAGCCAGCGGGTCCAGCGGCCCTGATCGTCTTTCCTGGTGGACTGGACCGGCTCCAGCGCCTGTTCGATGGACACAGGTTCGCTCATGACAACTCCAGTTCAGCACCAGCAAGGGGTTCAAAATAGCGTTCGATCATCGTGTCAGAGACCGCGTCCAAGTCGTTGGG
>Ga0164243_10002380_pt1 | contig 31087 bp, 24 predicted proteins | sample OricompcompostOP_FD_108781 | JGI IMG/M metagenome (GOLD analysis project Ga0164243, IMG submission 108781) | Organic Plus compost microbial communities from Emeryville, California, USA - Original compost - Organic plus compost (OP) | ecosystem: Engineered > Solid waste > Mixed feedstock >... | reverse complement strand
CGCGAGACGACCTTCCGCTCCGGCGCCACCGCGAGCCGTCTCGCCCAGCTCACCGTGATCGACTGCGTGTTCGTCGGGGTGGCCCAGCGAACGTACGCGAAGACACGCCATGCCCTGGAATCGACGTACGAGGCGGTGCACACACGCCAAGCCCGCCAGGACCGGAGGCGACGATGACAGCGGAACCCGCCGAGCGCGAGATCAGGCCGATCTCGTTCGTGGAGGCGCCCACCGAGAGCCGCAATCCGCGCACGATGCAGATCGACATGATGCCGACCCGGGAGGTGCTGCGGCTCATCAACGCCGAGGACAGGCGGGTGCCGGCCGCGGTCGACGAGGTGCTGCCGGAGATCGAGGCCGCCGTGGACCTCGCGGTCGAGGCGCTGCGCGGCAGCGGGCGCGTGCACTACTTCGGCGCGGGCAGCTCCGGCCGGATCGCCGCCATGGACGCCGCCGAGCTGCCGCCCACGTACGCGCTCGAGCCGGGGAGGGTGATCGCGCACCACGCCGGGGGCGTCGCCGCGCTGTCCGGATCGGTGGCCGTCGCGGAGGACGACGAGACCCGCGGCGCGCGTGACGCGGAGGACGTCACCGCGGACGACGTCGTGGTGGGGCTGACCGCCAGCGGCCGTACCCCGTACGTCGTGGGGGCGCTGCGCGCGGCGAAGGCGGCGGGCGCCGCGACCGTGCTGGTCAGCGCCAACCCGCACGCGCCGTTCGGCCGCGAGGTGGGGGTGCACATCGGGGTGGACACGGGGGCCGAGGTGATCGCCGGGTCGACCCGGATGAAGGCCGGCACCGCGCAGAAGCTGGTGCTCAACGCCTTCTCCACCGCCGTGATGGTACGGCTCGGGCGCACGTACTCGAACTTGATGGTGGGGGTCAGCGGGGGGAACGGGAAGCTGCGCGGGCGGCTGGTCACGATTCTCGTCGAGGCCACCGACCGCGACCCCCAGACCTGTACGGAGACGCTCGCCGCCGCCGACGGCGACCTCCGGGTGGCGCTGGTCGCGCTGCTGTGCGACGTGCCGGTGGAGCGCGCCGCGGCGGCGGTCCGCGAGGCGGGCGGCGTGGTCCGCGAGGCGGTCCGGCTGGCCAAGCCCCCGGTCGCCCCCCACCCCATCCGCGCCCGCCGCCGCTTCCGCAGCCGGATGGCCCCTCGGTCCTGACCCGCGCGGGGCAGCTTCGCGGTTACTGGTGGGCGCGGGCGCGTAGCTCGCGGCGGGCGACCGAGCGCAGGTGCACCTCGTCCGGGCCGTCGAAGATGCGCATGGCGCGGGCCTGGGCGTACATCGCGGCCAGCGGTACGTCGTCGCTCACGCCCATGCCGCCGTGCACCTGGATGGCGCGGTCGATCACCTCGCAGGCGACCCGCGGCGCGGCGACCTTGATCGCGGAGATCTCGGTCTGCGCGCGCCGTACGCCCACGTTGTCGATCAGCCACGCGGTCTTCATGACCAGCAGCCGCACCTGCTCGATGGCGATCCGCGACTCCGCGATCTGCTCGCGTACGACGCCCTGCTCGGCCAGCGTCCGGCCGAACGCGACGCGGGACAGCGCGCGGTCGCACATCAGGTCAAGCGCCCGCTCGGCCATCCCGATGGCCCGCATGCAGTGGTGGATGCGACCCGGCCCGAGGCGCGCCTGGGAGATCGCGAAGCCGTCGCCCTCCTCGGCGATCAGGTTCGCGGCCGGCACCCGTACGTCGCGGAAGACCAGCTCGGAGTGGCCGTGCTGCTCCTGGAAGCCGAAGACGGGCAGATGCCGGACGATCTCAAGACCCGGGGTGTCGCGCGGCACCAGCACCATGGACTGCTGCCGGTGCGGCTCGCCGTCCGGGTCGGTCTTGCCCATCACGATGAAGATCCGGCAGCGCGGGTCGGCGGCACCGGTGGTCCACCACTTGCGGCCGTTGATCACGTACTCGTCGCCGTCGCGGACGATGGACGTCGCGATGTTGGTGGCGTCGGAGGAGGCCACCGCCGGCTCGGTCATCGCGAAGCCGGACCGGATCTCGCCGTCCAGCAGCGGCTGGAGCCACTGCCGCTTCTGCTCCTCGGTGCCGAACATGTGCAGCACCTCCATGTTGCCGGTGTCCGGCGCGGCGCAGTTCAGCGCCTCCGGAGCCAGGTCCGGCGAGCGGCCGGTCACCTCGGCCAGCGTCGCGTAGTCGGTCACCGACAGGCCGGAGACGTCCGGCAGGAACAGGTTCCACAGCCCGCGCTCCCGGGCCCGCGCCTTCAGCTCTTCCACGACCGGCGGCAGCGTGTGGTCATCGTGACCCGCCGCGGCCCGCTGACGTGCGTACTCGGCCTCGGCCGGATACACGTGCCCGGTCATGAAGTCCTGCAGGCGGCCCAGGTACTCGGCGGCCTTGGCGCTCGGCTCGAAGTCCATGCGCGCAGTCTACGCACACTCGTACCGACCGTTCGGTATGCCGTACGATGACCGCGTGAGACCACGGGTACTGATCAGTGACTGGGGCGGGGTGCTCACCAGCCCCGTGCGCAATTCGATCACCGAGTGGATCGCCGCCGAGGGCCTGGACGAGGAGCACTACCGCACGGTCATGCGGGGCTGGATGCGCGGCGCGTACGGCGACGGCACCGAGAACCCGATTCACGCGCTGGAACGCGGCGAGACCCCCGCGGCGGAGTTCGAGCGCCGCCTGGCCGCCGAGCTGCGCACCGTGGACGGCTCCCCGGTCGTCGCGGAAGGCCTGCTGAGCCGCATGTTCGGCGGGTTCCACCCGGTCGAGCCGATGTTCGACGTCCTGCGCATCGCCAAGCGCGGCGGCATCCGTACGGCGCTGCTGTCCAACTCCTGGGGCAACTCCTATCCGACCGAGCGGTTCGCCGAGCTGTTCGACGCCGTCGTGATCTCCGGCGAGGTCGGCATGCGCAAGCCCGAGGAGCGCATCTACGCGCACACGCTCGCCGAGGTCGGCCACCCGCCCGAGACGTGCGTCTTCATCGACGACATGCAGCAGAACATCGAGGCCGCCGAGTCCGCCGGAATGATCGGCGTGCACCACACCGATCCGGACGTCACGATCGCCCGCCTGGAGGACCTGTTCGGCATCGGGCTGCGCGCCTGAGCGGGGCGGTCCTGGCACACTGGCGGGCATGCGCGTCTATCTGCCGTCCACGCTGCCCGCGATCGCCCGGGTGCTGAAGGACTCCGAGGCGGGGCCCGGGCCGGTGGAGGGCTTCGCGGTCACCGCGGGCCTGCGGGAGTGGTACGCCAGCGGCGACATGGAGGAGCTCGAGTACGCCGCGATGGGCGACGCCGCGCGGGCCTCGCTGCGACTGCTGGCCGCGGATCCGGACGCGCCGCGGCGGCGGGCCGTGCTGGTCGCCGAACTCCCGGACGAGCGGGTGACCGCGGGCGCGGACGTGGACGCGCGCGGCTCCGTACGGGTCGCCGGGCCGGTACCGCTGAAGCGCATCGTGGCCGCGCACGTGGACGACCCGGAGGCGATCCCGGACGTCACGGCCGCCGTGGACGCCCTGCCGGCCGCCGATGCCGGGGACGACGACGCGGCCTTCACCGTCGACGGCGCCGAGGGGCACGAGCTCATGTGGTACGCCACCCAGGAGCTACGGTTCCTGTCCGAGACCCGATGAGGATTGTCCTTCCGTGACCGGAACCTGACAGACTGGGTGCGTGTCAGCTACCCCTCCGTTCCGTCTCGTCTTGTGGAATGTCGATAACACGCTGGTGGACGTCGCGCAGGTGGCCCGCGTCGCGTCCGCCGAGGCCTTCGAGAAGGTGACCGGGCGCCCGCTGGTCCGGCTCGCCTCCACCGCCGGGCGCACCGAGTCGGAGTTCTTCTTCGAGTCGCTCGCCCTCAACGACGTGGAATGGGACGACGAGCTGCTGCCGGCGTACAACGACGCGCTGGCCGTCGCCTTCAAGGCGCATCAGGACATGCTGCGCGACCACGGCCGGCCGCTGCCGGGGGCGAGCGCCGCGCTGTACGCGGTCGCCGAGAGCCAGGGCACGGTGCAGACCGTGCTCACCGGGTCGATCCGCGCGAACGCCGTGCTCAAGCTGACCGCGTACGGGCTCGACGGCCCGATCGACTTCGACATCGGCGGCTACGGCTCCGAGGTGTACCCGCGGGCCACGCTCCTGCAGGTGGCGCGGAGCCGGGCGGGGGAGAAGCACGGCGTCACGTTCAGCGAGGCGGCCACGGTGTACATCGCCGACTCCGTACGCGACGTGGAGGCCGCGCAGATCGCCGGGGCGCGGATGGTCGCGGTCGCCTCCGGGCGCAACACGGCCGCGGAGCTGAGCGGCGCGGGCGCGGAGGTCGTCCTCGACGACCTCACCGACACCGGCGCCCTGCTCGCGGCCATAGTGGGCCGCCCCACATCCTGATATCCACAGCCTGGCGATTCGCCACTGGCGCCGCCGTCCGCCGGACCGATATCTATGGGTGAGTACGACGGTCCGAGCACGGAGGCGGCGATGGAAGCGCAGGAGACGGGCGGCACGCGGGTCGCGGAGGGCCGGCTGCTGTGGGCGCCCACGGAGCGCTCGACCGCCGACGCCCGCGTCACGCGGTACGTCGAGTGGCTGGCCGAGCGGGGCCTGCGCTTCGGCGGGTACGAGGAGCTGTGGCGCTGGTCGGTCGAGGACGTTGACGCGTTCTGGCAGTCGGTGTGGGACTACTTCGGCGTGCTGGGCGAGCGCGGCGACGGCCCGGTCCGGGAGGGCACGGAGATGCCCGGCGTGCGCTGGTTCCCGGGCGCCACGGTCAACTACGCGCGCAACGCGCTGCGGCACGCCGCCGAGCGGCCGGACGACACCGCGCTGGTCTTCGCCAACGAGGCGGGCGCGCGCCGCCGGTTCAGCTACGCGGAGCTTGCCGCCGAGGTCCGCCGGGTGGCCGCCGGGCTGCGCGCGCTCGGCGTCGGCGCGGGCGACCGCGTGGTCGCCTACATCCCGAACATCCCCGAGGCCACGATCGCGTTCCTGGCCACGGCCACGCTGGGTGCCGTCTGGTCCTCCTGCTCGCCGGACTTCGGCGCGCCGAGCGTCATCGACCGCTTCACCCAGATCGAGCCCACCGTCCTGATCGCCGTCGACGGGTACCGCTACGGCGGGAAGCCGTACGACCGCCGCGCCACCGTGGCCCGCATCGCCGAGTCGCTGCCCACGCTGCGCGCCACCGTCCTCGTCGACTACCTCGCGCCCGGCACCGAGGAGCCCGCGCTGACCGGCACGACCGCCTGGGCGGAACTGGGCGCGGGCGCGCCCGCCCCGGAGCCGGTGGCGGTGCCGTTCGGCCACCCGCTGTGGGTGGTGTACTCCTCGGGCACCACCGGCCTGCCGAAGCCGATCGTGCACGGGCACGGCGGCGTGGTGCTCGAGCACCTCAAGGCGCTCACCTTCCATCAGGACGTCGGCCCCGGCGAGGTGTTCTTCTGGTTCACCACCACCGGCTGGATGATGTGGAACTACCTCACCGGCGCGCTGCTGACCGGCGCCACGGCGGTGCTGTACGACGGCAGCCCCGCGCATCCGCACGCGGGTGCGCTGTGGGAGCTGGCCGCCGAGACCGGCATGACGTTCTTCGGCACCAGCGCGCCGTTCATCACCGCCTGCCTGAAGGAGGGCCTGGAGCCCGGGCGGGAGTACGACCTGTCCCGGGTGAAGGCCATCGGCTCGACCGGCTCGCCGCTCACCCCGGAGGGCTTCGCCTGGGTGTACGACCACGTCAAGCCGGATGTGCTGCTCGGCTCGATGTCCGGTGGCACCGACCTGTGCACCGCGTTCGTCGGCCCGTCGCCGCTGCTGCCGGTGCGGGCCGGCGTGCTGGCCTGCCCGATGCTCGGCGCGAAGGTGGAGGCGTACGACCCGGAGGGCCGCCCGGTCGTGAACGAGGTCGGCGAGCTGGTGATCACCGAGCCGATGCCGTCGATGCCGGTGTTCTTCTGGAACGACGCCGACGGCACCCGCTACCGCGAGGCGTACTTCGACGTCTTCCCGGGCGTGTGGCGGCACGGCGACTGGATCAAGGTGCTGCCGGACGGCGGCTGCGTGATCTACGGCCGGTCCGACTCCACGCTGAACCGCGGCGGCGTCCGCATGGGCACCTCGGAGTTCTACCGGGTCGTCGAGGGCTTCGACGAGGTGGCCGACAGCCTGGTGATCGACACCGGCCGGCTCGGCCAGGAGGGGCGGCTGATCCTCTTCCTCACCCCGGCCGCGGGCCACGCGGTGGACGACGACCTGGTCCGCCGGCTGCGCGCGGCGATCCGTACCGAGCTGTCCCCGCGCCACGTGCCGGACGAGATCCACGAGGTGCCCGGGGTGCCGCGCACGCTGTCCGGCAAGAAGCTGGAGGTCCCGGTGCGCAAGATCCTGCTGGGCACGCCGGTGGACGAGGCCGCCAACCGTGACGCGCTGGCCAACCCCGAAGTCCTGGGCGCGTACACGGACGCGATCGAGCAGAGCTAGCCTGAAGAACGTGACCGGTCATCCACAACGGCGTGGTCCGGTTGGTCGCAGCTTCGGTGAGGAGGGCGCGCGCCTCTCCTACGGCTCCTACCTGCGCCTTCCCGATCTGCTCTCCGCCCAGCGGCTGCTCAGTGACCCGCCCGCGCACGACGAGCTGCTGTTCATCACCGTGCACCAGGTCTACGAGCTGTGGTTCCAGCAGATCCTGCACGAGCTCGAGTCGGCCCGCGACACCATGCACGAGGGCCGCATCTGGCTGGCCCGGCACCGCTTCCGCCGGGTGCACGCCATCGAGCGCGTGCTGATCGAGCAGATCCAGATCCTGGAGACGATGACGCCGCAGGACTTCCTGCAGTTCCGCGCGAAGCTGGCCCCGGCCAGCGGCTTCCAGTCCGTGCAGTTCCGGGAGCTTGAGTACCTGTCCGGCGCCAAGGACCCGGCGTACCTCGCGCGCTTTCGCGGGCTGAGCGACGACGAGCGCGCCCGCCTGGAGCGCCGGCTGGCCGAGCCCACGCTGTGGGACGCCTTCGTGGGCCTGCTCCGCGAGCGCGGCCTGCCCGTCGGCGACGATCAGAAAATCCTCAGTTCGCTTGTCACGATCGCCCGCGACCGTCAGCATCATGATGACCTGTGGGAACTCTCCGAGGACCTGATCACGCACGATGAGATGTCCGCCCTGTGGCGGGCCCGACACATCCAGATGGTGGAGCGCCAGATCGGCACCAAGTCCGGTACCGGCGGTTCGACCGGGGCCCCGTACCTCCGCGGGCGCGCCGATCTCCGTTTCTATCCGCTGCTGTGGGAGCTGCGTGCCCGGCTATGAGACGGGTACACCGCAGGCAGTTTTTCGCGAAGTTTCAACCAGTTTGCTCGACTCACAAAGGGGTGAGGGCCACCATGTCGGCCAAGCTCGACGAGGCCAAGGACGATCTGCTGCGGCGGGCCGCGGAGGTGTGCGCGCACACCTCCGGCAGTCGCGGCGGCGGACCGGAACAGACGGCCTCGTTCCTCCGGCTGTACTACCGCCGGGTCGACGCCGAGGATCTCCGCGGCCGCGACCCGGTGAACGTGTACGGCCCGGCGCTGTCCCACCGCAAGCTCGGTGAGGAGCGCCCGGAGGGCCGCGCACTCGTGCGCGTGTACACGCCGACGGTCGACGAGTGCGGCTGGGACCCGGGCCACACGATGGTCGAGATCGTCACCGACGACATGCCGTACCTCGTCGACTCGGTGATCATGGAGATCGAGCGGCACGACATCGACGTGCACTGGGTGGTTCACCCCCAGATCGGCGTGCGCCGCGACGTGACCGGCGCCCTGCAGGAGACCACCGAGCCGTTCGACGCGCCGGGGCCGCAGGAGCACAACGAGTCCTGGATGCACATCGAGATCGACCGGCAGACCGACCCCGCGGTGCTGGCCGGCCTCGAGGCGGACCTCCGCCGCGTCCTCGGCGACGTCCGCAGCGCCGACGAGGACACCCCCAAGATGACCGCCCTGGCCCGCGAGATCGCCGACGAGCTGGACGGGCGCGGCGCACCGGTGGACGCCGCGCAGGTCGCCGACGGCGTGGAGCTGCTCCGCTGGCTCGCCGACGGCAACTTCGTGTTCATCGGCTACCGCGAGTACAGCCTGGAGACCTCGGGCGACGGCGAGTGGCTCAAGGCCATCCCGGGCACCGGCCTCGGCGTGCTGCGGCACGACAAGGAGGGCTCGGACAGCTTCGCCGCGCTGCCCCCGCAGGTGCGCGCCCGCGCCCGCGACCCCGAACTGCTCATCCTCACCAAGGCCAACACCCGCGCCACCGTGCACCGCCCGCATTACCTCGACTACGTGGGCGTGAAGATCTTCGACGACGCCGGCGAGGTCGTCGGCGAGCGCCGGTTCCTCGGCCTGTACACCCTCGCCGCGTACAGCGGCAGCATCACCGAGATCCCGGTGCTGAAGCGCAAGCTCACCGAGGTGCTCGACGGCGCCGGCGTGGACCCGAACAGCTACGACGGCAAGGAGCTCACCGCGACGCTGGAGACGTACCCGCGCGACGAGCTGTTCCAGGCGTCGTCCGCGGACCTCCTGCCGGTCGTGCTGAGCGTGCTGCGGCTGCGCGAGCGCAAGCAGGTCAAGCTGTTCCTGCGCCGCGACGTCTACGACAGATTCATGTCGTGCCTGGTGTTCCTGCCGCGCGACCGCTACAACACCGACGTGCGGCTGCGCATCGAGAAGGTGCTGCGCGAGGCGTTCGACGCCAGCTCCGTCGACTACCGCACGAGCGTGTCGGAGTCCTCGCTGGCCCGGCTGTACTTCGTGGTGCGCGGCGAGCGCGGCCGGCCGATGCCCGAGGTCGACGCGGCCGAGCTGGAGTCCGCGGTGATCGCGGCCACCCGCTCCTGGAGCGACGACCTCACCACCGCGATCGGCGAGCAGTTCGGCGAGGAGCAGGCCGCCCGGCTGCTGCGCCGGTACGCCAACGCCTTCCCCGACGGCTACAAGGCCGACTTCCCGGCCCGCACCGCGGTGGCCGACATCCAGCGCCTCGAAGAGCTGGACCGGTCCACCAAGCCGGACACCCCCGAGATCGCCATGAACCTCTACGAGCCGTACGAGGCGGCGCCGGGGGAGCGGCGGCTGAAGATCTACCGCGTCGGCGCGCCGATCTCGCTGGCCGGGGCGCTGCCGCTGCTCCAGCGCATGGGCGTCGAGGTGATCGACGAGCACCCGTACGAGATCAACCGGGTGGGCGCCGGCGAGTCCGGCCGCGCCTGGATCTACGACTTCGGCCTGCGGTACGAGACCGCCGAGGCCGACAACCCGGGCATGCGGGAGCTGTTCCAGGACGCCCTGGCCGCGCTGTGGTACGGCAAGGTGGAGAACGACGGCTTCAACGGGCTGGTGCTCGGCGCCGGGATGACCTGGTCGCAGGTCATGGTGCTGCGCGCGTACGCGAAGTTCCTGCGGCAGTCCGGCACCACGTTCAGCCAGGGCTACGTCGAGCGGGTGCTGACCCAGAACCCGAAGGTCGCGCGCAAGCTGGTACGGCTCTTCGAGTCGCGCTTCGACCCGCGGCTCGACGACGCCCGCGAGGAGCGCTGCGAGGCGCTGGCCGAGGACATCCGCGGCGAGCTCGACGACGTGGCCAGCCTCGACGAGGACCGCATCCTGCGCTCGTACCTCACGATGATCCTGGCCACCCTGCGCACCAACCACTACCAGCGGGACGCCGACGGCAACCCCAAGCCGTACCTGTCGCTGAAGTTCGCCTCCGAGCAGGTCCCCGAGCTGCCGCTGCCCCGGCCGCGCTTCGAGATCTTCGTGTACTCCCCGCGCGTCGAGGCCGACCACCTGCGGTTCGGCGCCGTCGCGCGCGGCGGCCTGCGCTGGTCCGACCGCCTGCAGGACTTCCGTACGGAGGTCCTCGGCCTGGTCAAGGCGCAGACGGTGAAGAACTCCGTGATCGTGCCCACCGGCTCCAAGGGCGGCTTCGTCGTGAAGCAGCCGCCGGCCGGCCGCGAGGCGCTGAACGCCGAGGTGCACGCCTGCTACCGGCAGTTCATCTGCGGCATGCTCGACATCACCGACAACCGCTCCGGCGGCGACGTCGTGCCCCCCGAGAACGTCGTCCGGCACGACGGCGACGACACCTACCTGGTCGTCGCGGCCGACAAGGGCACCGCCACGTTCTCCGACACCGCGAACGGCATCGCCGCCGAGTACGGCTTCTGGCTCGGCGACGCCTTCGCGTCCGGCGGCTCGGTCGGCTACGACCACAAGGCCATGGGCATCACCGCGCGCGGCGCCTGGGAGTCGGTGATGTACCACTTCCGTACGCTCGGCGTGGACGTCCAGAACGAGCCGTTCACCGCGGTCGGCATCGGCGACATGTCCGGTGACGTGTTCGGCAACGGCATGCTGATGTCCGAGCACACCCGGCTGGTGGCCGCGTTCGACCACCGGCATATCTTCGTCGACCCGGACCCCGACGCGGCGGCCGGCTGGCAGGAGCGCAAGCGGCTGTTCGACCTGCCGCGCAGCTCCTGGGCCGACTACGACACGTCGCTGATCTCCGCGGGCGGCGGCGTGTGGCCGCGTACGGCCAAGTCGGTGCAGGTCACCCCGCAGATGCGCACCGCGCTCGACCTCCCCGAGGGGACCACCTCGCTGACGCCGGACGCGCTGATCAACGCGATCCTGCGCGCCCCGGTGGACCTGCTGTGGAACGGCGGCATCGGCACGTACGTGAAGGCGTCCACCGAGACCCACGCCGACGCCGGCGACCGCGCGAACGACGGGCTGCGCGCGAACGGCGACGAGCTGCGCTGCAAGGTGGTCGGCGAGGGCGGCAACCTCGGCCTGACCCAGCTCGGCCGGGTGCAGTACGCGCTCGGCGGCGGCCTGGTCAACACCGACTTCATCGACAACTCGGCCGGCGTGGACACCTCCGACCACGAGGTGAACATCAAGATCCTGCTCGACCGGGTGGTGCGCGACGGCGACATGACGCAGAAGCAGCGCGACAAGCTGCTGATGGACATGACCGACGAGGTCGCCCAGCTGGTGCTGAAGGACAACTACCACCAGAACACGGTGCTCGGCGCCTCGGTCGCGCAGAACACGTCCATGCTGCACGTGCACGCGCGGTACATGAAGCGGCTGGAGCGCGACGGGCTGCTCAACCGCGAGCTGGAGTTCCTGCCCGGCGGCAAGGCGCTCGCCGAGCGCCGCGCGGCCGGCACCGGGCTCACGCTGCCGGAGTTCTCCGTCCTCCTCGCCTACACCAAGATGGGCCTGGTCGACGACGTCCTGGACTCCGACCTCCCGGACGACCCGTACCTGCGGCACGTGCTTGAGACGTACTTCCCGACGCCGCTGCGCGAGAAGTTCCGTGAGAACATGGAGCACCACCCGCTGCGCCGGGAGATCACCACGACCTGCGTGGTCAACGACATGGTGAACCGGTCCGGCACCACGTTCGCGTTCCGGATGAACGAGGAGATCGGCGCGTCGCCGTCGGACATCACCCGCGCGTACGTGGTGGCCAAGGACGTCTTCGACATGCCGAGCTTCTGGGCCGCGGTGGAGAACCTGGACCACACGGTCAGCGCGCAGGCCCAGCTGTCGCTGCTGCTCGAGGGGCGCAAGCTCACCGAGCGCGCGGCCCGGTGGCTGCTGCACAACCGGCGGCCGCCGTTCGACATCGAGCGGACCATCTCGTACTTCGCGGACGGCGTGCTCAGCATCGCGCCGCACCTGTCGAAGCTGCTGGTCGGGCGGGACCTCGCCGGGTTCGAGGAGCGGCGCGACGGCTTCGTCGCGGCCGGGGTGCCGCAGGAGCTGGCCGAGCGTACGGCGGGCATGGTCCCCGCGTACTCCACGTTCGACCTGGTCGAGATCGCCCAGCAGACCGGCCACTCGGTGCAGGACGCCGCCGAGGTCTACTTCGACCTGGCCGACCGCCTGGGCCTGTCCCGCCTGCGCGAGCGGATCATCGCCCTCCCGCGCGACGACCGCTGGAACACCATGGCCCGCTCGGCGCTGCGCGACGACATCTACGCCGCGCACGCCGCGCTGACCCGCGACGTCATGCTGGAACGCGCCGACGGCACGCCCGAGGAACGCCTCGCCGCCTGGGAGGAGAAGAACCGCGCCGCCTCGGCCCGCACCTCCCAGACCCTGGAGGAGATCTGGGAAAGCGACACGTTCAACGTCGCCACCCTGTCGGTGGCCCTACGCGCCATCCGCCAGCTGGTAGCCGCCAGCGCCCTCCCCGACGACAACGACTGACCCGAGAACCGGCCGTGCATCCCAGATGCACGGCCGGTCCCCACTCCCCGGACCCGGCCCGCGCCCTTCCACGCGAAATGGCCTCGCTCCGCGAGACCGATTTTTTGCGCGTGCGGCCGCCGTAGGTGGCGGGCCGCCGTTTGCGAGGCGCGAAGCGAGGCCTTGTGAAGCGCGGGCCGGAGCCCGTCCTAGTTGCTCTTCTCGTCTGCCTCGGCGTCGGTCACACCGCCGTCGGAGCCGAGTACGCGGATCTTGTCCAGGGGATGCCTTGGGTCCGCGCCGCGGGGCTTGGGGAGGTACGCGGCGTACTGGTACATCTCCGTGGTGTCCAGCTCCTTCTTGATCACCAGCTTCTTCAGCAGGTGCGCCACGTTGTCCGGCACCGGTACCCGGTGCGCGCCGCCCTTCTTGCGCCGCAGCGTGGTGGTCTCCAGGGAGTAGCAGTACAGCACCAGCGCGCCGCCGTCCTTGGTGCGCAGGACGAACATCGGCGTGCTGGTCGCGCTGAACAGCGCGTCGTACGCCAGCCCGTGGCCCTTCATGCGCTTCTTGGCGGCGCGGATCCGGTCGTACAGGCCGCTGGTGTACGGGCCGTCCGCGATCACTCCGCCGGCCGGTCCCTCCGGCCCCTCCTCGACCATCGTGGCCTGCAGCGCGCCGACCATCCGCGGCTGGGAGACCAGCCCCTCGGTGGTCGTCGGCAGCGCCTTGGCGAATCCATGGGCGTCCCGTACCACCTGCGGTGCCGCCACGCCGGGGTCGAGCAGCGTGGACAGCGACAGCTGCCAGCGGCCGTCCTGCTCGGGCTTCATGAACGCCATCAGCGCGGTGCGCTTCTTGCCGCCCTGCCAGCGGTCCGCCATCGCGACGAACCAGCGCGGGTACCCGGCGATCGTCGGCACGAACAGCTGCGGCCTGCCGTACCGGTACCGCGGCACCGGCACGCCGGAGAACGCGGCCTTGCGGTACGCCGCCGCGGTCAGCTTGGCCCGCCCGTCGATGGCCAGCGACAGCGCCAGCCGCTCGTCACCGCTGGCCCGCGCGACGGAGTCCGCGGCCACGAACGTACGGAACGCCCCGGCCGCCTCCTGCACCGTCAGCGGCCCGCTCGGCTTCTCGCTCTCGGCGGCCGCCGGCGTGGCGTGCGACGAGCACCCGGCCATCCCGGTGAGCCCGGTGACCAGAGCCAGCGCGACCGCCATCGCGCCGCGCCTCCTGCGACAGATCAACGTCCGACACCCCCGACGGGACCTCCGGCCGACGCGAGAACCCGGACCTTACCCCGGCCGCGCGGCGGAACATACGCAACGTACTGGCGGACCGACACCGCTTGGAACCGGGTCCGCACCCGGCGCACCCCCACGACCCCGGCCAGCGACTTCGTCAGCTTCAGCGGCGCCCGGGCGATCGACGGGTCGTCCTTGGTGACCGCGAGCTCGTCCGTCACCGCGTACCAGACCAGCGCCCCGCCGCTCGCGGTGCGCAGCGCGTACACCGGGTAGCCGCTGTCGTGGTACGTGCGGCGGTACGCGTACCCGGCCGTACGCGCGGTACGGCTGTCACCGGCGACGGTGGCGTGCACGGTGGTCGTCCACACGCTCGGCTCGAACGACCGCGCCGCCGGCGTGCCCGGCCCGTACTGCTCGATGTTCGCGTGCATCGTGGCCAGCGCGTCCGGCCGTACGGCCAGCCCGCCGTCGGACGGGGAGACCGCGTCCACGCCCTCGCCGTCCCGGACCCGCGGCAGCACCGTACGGGCGTCGAGGCCGATGACGTACGCCGCGGTGAACGGCCGGCCGGCGGTGCGGGTGAACAGCAGCAGGTCGCGCCCGGAGGACCCGGAGCGCGTCGCGGACGCCACGAACCACGGCCGGCCGGCGGTGCCGCCCGGCAGCCAGAACGCCGCCCGGTCGTACGGCCCGCCGAGCTCGGACTCCGACCGGTAGAAGTCGTCGATCTTCAGCCGCCCCGCGGTCACCGCCGCGATCGGGCCGGACATCGCGCCCGACACGCGATCCTGGTCATCCGGTGAGGTGATCTCCCGCGTCCGCGTGGCGTACTGTTCCAGCGCGCGCATCGCCTCGTGCTTGGACGTCGGCGGCGCGGCGGCGCGCACCCGCTCCTGCGCGGTGGGCAGGCAGCCGCCGATCGCGATCGAGGCCACCACCCCGAGCGCGAACAGCGCACCAATCAACCGCGAGAGCCGGGACATCGCCGTGAGTATGCCAGCTCCGCAAGTGATGGCTACGGTGGACCGGGACAACGGAATCCGTGAGTGACGAGGTGATCACGTGACGGGCGCGGGCGGCGCGGCGCCTTCGGGCGATCTCCGGTCGGCGGTGCAGGCGGCCTGGGACGACGCGGACCGGCTGCGCGAGATCATCACCGCGGCCCTGGATCGCGGCGAGGCCGCCGGGCTCGTCGCCGCGGCCCGCCGGCTGTACGCCATCGACTCCTATCCCGAGCAGGCCGTCGGCCTGCTGGCGCTGGTCCTGCGGACGAACGCCGACCACGAGGGCGCCGAGCGGGTGCTGCTCGATCACCTGCGCAAGCACGGCGGCGACGCCGAGACCTGGTTCCACCTGGCGCCGCTGGCCGCCTGGCGCGGCGACGTCGGCGACATGGACAAGGCGCTGGACAACGCGCTGTACCACGACCCGAACCACGCGCAGGCGCTCGACTGGGGGTTCCGGCAGCGGCAGCGTACGGACGGCCCCGAGGCGGCCATCCACTGGCTGTGGCGGCACTCCTCGGAGAGCTGGCGCGCGCACGTGATGCTCGGCCGCCAGGCCCTGGAGTGGGGCGAGACCGCGCGGGGGATCGAGTACTTCCGCGCCGCCACCGAGCTGGCCCCGCACGCGCCCGGGCCGCTCGCCGAGGGCGCCCGCGCGCTGTTCGACAACGGCCTGGACGCCGAGGTGCCCGCGTTCGTCCTGGGCCGCTGGCGCGGCACGCACGGGCCGACGCCGATGATGTACGTGGTCGAGGCCGGTCTGCGCTCCGGCAACGCCGCGGAGGCGGCGATGGCCGTCGGGCGGCTGCGCGGCCTTGACATCCCGCCCGCGCACCGCGAGGCCGTCGCCGACCTGGAGCGCCGCGTCCAGATCGCGTGCCAGGAAGCCGGCCTGTGACGCCGGAGGGTGCCCGGCACAGGTAGGCTCGGTGACGTGGCAGCCACAGATCCCTTTGAACAGATCAAGGAGCTCCGGTCCACGCTGGAGAGCATCGAGTCGGTCATCGACCTCGACGCCCTGCGCAGGGAGATCACGGAGCTTCAGGAACAGGCTGCCTCGCCGGACCTCTGGAACGACCAGGAACACGCCCAAGGGGTCACACGGCGCCTGTCCTACCTCGAGAGCGAGGTCGGCAAGGTCGAGAGCGTGCACAAGCGCCTCGACGACGCGGGCGTCCTGTTCGAGCTGGCCGACGCCGAGGGCGACGAGCCGACCCGCGTCGAGGCGCAGAACGAGCTGGTCGCGCTGAAGAAGGACATCGACCAGCTCGAGGTCCGCACGCTGCTGAACGGCGAGTACGACGCCCGTGAGGCGCTGGTCAGCATCAACGCCCAGGCCGGCGGCGTCGACGCGGCCGACTGGGCGCAGACGCTGCAGCGCATGTACCTGCGCTGGGCGGAGCGGCACGGCTACCCCACGGAGATCTACGACACGTCCTACGCCGAAGAGGCCGGCATCAAGTCGACCACCTTCGCCGTCAAGGCCCCGTACGCCTACGGCACGCTGCGCGGCGAGCACGGCACGCACCGCATGGTGCGCATCTCCCCGTACGACAACCAGGGCCGCCGGCAGACCTCATTCTCCGGCGTCGACGTCGTGCCCGTGGTCGAGCAGACCGACCATGTGGACATTCCGGAGGACGAGCTCCGCGTGGACGTCTACCGCTCAAGCGGCCCCGGCGGCCAGGGCGTCAACACCACCGACTCCGCCGTGCGCATCACGCACCTGCCGACCGGCATCGTGGTGTCCTGCCAGAACGAGCGCAGCCAGATCCAGAACCGCGCCACGGCCATGAACGTGCTCCGCGCCAAGCTGCTGGAACGCAAGCGGCAGCAGGAGGCGGAGAAGATGGCGGAGATCCGCGGGGAGTCGACGAGCAGCTGGGGCACCCAGATCCGCAACTACGTCGTGCACCCGTACCAGAACGTCAAGGACCTGCGTACGGGCGTCGAGTCCGGCAATCCCAGCGCGGTGCTCGACGGCGAGATCGACGAGTTCATCGAGGCGGAGATCCGCTGGCTGCGGCAGCAGGAGAAGGAAGAGGGCTGAGCGTGGTCAGGCCGTCGCCAGCCGGAGTGTGACGAGTGCCGCGACGGCCAGGATGATCGCGATCACCAGGAACGTCTGCAGGCCGGCCCGGGACTGGTGCAGCTCCTCGCGCGCCGCGCGGCAGACCGGGCAGTTCCCCTCCACGACGAGCCCGCCGCATCGTGCACACACCAGGTGCTCGCAGCTCATGGGGACCCTCCTGTGGCGTACCGGTTGACCTGCCGATGTTTTCGACTTGGACATTCCATGCCAGTTTCCCCCGTACACTGGCCGCTAGCCAAACCGACCGACGAGACCGCAGGCCATGCTGTCCACCGAAGGTCCTACCCGTGACTCACCTACCCACCCTGTGATGAGCCCGTGATTCATTTCGAGAACGTCACCAAAGCCTACTCACGCCAGAAGATGCCGGCCCTGGAGCACGTCAATCTCGACATCGAGAAGGGCGAGTTCATGTTCCTGGTCGGCCCCTCCGGGTCGGGCAAGTCGACCTTCCTGCGCCTCGTGCTCAAGGAGGAGAAGCCCAACCAGGGCAAGATCCACGTCGCGGGGAAGGACCTCGCCCGGCTGACCAACTGGAAGGTGCCGCACCTGCGCCGGCAGATCGGCTGCGTCTTCCAGGACTTCCGGCTGCTGCCGAACAAGAACGTCTTCGACAACGTGGCGTTCGCGCTCGAGGTCATCGGCAAGCCGCGCCGGTTCATCCGGAAGGTGGTGCCCGAGGTCATCGAGCTGGTCGGCCTCGAGGGCAAGGCGAACCGCATGCCCGACGAGCTGTCCGGCGGTGAGCAGCAGCGCGTCGCCGTGGCGCGGGCGTTCGTGAACCGCCCGATGATCCTGCTGGCCGACGAGCCGACCGGGAACATCGACCCGGCGACGTCCATCGGCATCATGAAGGTGCTCGACCGCATCAACCGCACGGGCACGACCGTGGTCATGGCCACGCACGACGCCGCGATCGTCGACTCGATGCGCAAGCGCGTGGTCGAACTCGAGAACGGCCGGATCGTCCGGGACCAGTCCCGCGGCGTGTACGGCCAGGCCTACTGAGGAAACCATGCGGGCACAGTTCGTACTTCACGAGATCTCGGTCGGGTTGCGCCGCAACCTGACCATGACCGTGGCGGTCATCACGACGGTGGCGATCTGCCTGACCATGTTCGGCATGGGCCTGCTCATCCGCCAGCAGGTCAGCGGCATGAAGAGCTACTGGAACGACAAGATCGAGGTCTCGGTCTTCCTCTGCGTCAAGGGCAGCCCCACGCCGGTCTGCCGGACCAACGGTCCGGCCACCGCCCAGGAGCGGGCGGAGATCGAGCGGCAGCTCAAGGCGCTGCCGCAGGTGGAGCCCGGTGGCGTCAAGTACGAGACGCAGGCGCAGGCGTACGAGCGGTTCAAGGAGAGCTTCAAGAACACGCCCGCCTTCGTGAAGTCGACGAGCGCCGCCGAGCTGCCCGACTCCTTCCGCGTCAAGCTCAAGAACCCCGAGGACTACAAGACGATCGTCGGCGCGATGAAGTCCCGCGCGGGCATCGACTCCGTGGTCGACGAGCAACAGGTGCTCGACCGGTTCTTCTCCATCCTCAACGGCCTGCAAAAGGCCTCGTGGATCATCGCGGCCATCCAGGTCATCGCGGCCATCCTGCTGATCGGTAACACGATCAGAATCGCGGCGTACAACCGCCGCAAGGAGACCGGCATCATGAGACTGGTCGGCTCATCGAACTTCTTCATCCAGCTACCGTTCCTGCTCGAAGGCGCCATCGCCGGCCTCATCGGCGGCATCGTCGCGTCCGGTCTGCTGGCCCTGTCGAAGGTGCTGGTGTTCAACCGGCTACAGGACTACTTCACCTTCACCACCACGATGAGCTGGAGCACGGTCATCTCCACGATCGTGCTGTCGATCGTCGTCGGCATCCTCATGTGCGCGATCGCCTCGTACCTCACGCTGCTCCGCTACCTGCGGGTCTGAAAAGTCGGAGAGGTCGCGGCGCGGCGGGCCGGTGGCTCGTACACTCCGTGACATGGCCAGGTTCGGTATTCGTGGACCTGTCTTGGTGGGGGCGGCGCTCGTCCTGTTCGGTGCCGGTGTGGTCACCGGTTCCTACGGCGGCGAGCAGCGTCAGCACGGCAGCGTGGTCGACGAGGCCGCGGACCAGATCGTGCGCGACGCCCAGCACCCTCCAAGACGTCAGGACCTGCGGCGTGCCGCCGTCGACGGCATGCTGCGCCGACTCGGCGACCGCTATGCGCGGTACTACGCCGTGGAGGGAGATGACGACTCCCGTACGCGGCTGTCCGGCCGCTACAGCGGCGTCGGCGTGTGGTTGCGCGACGGGCCCGCCGGCAAGGTGGAGGTGACCGCGGTGCAGTCCGACTCCCCGGCCGCCCGCGGCGGCATCCACGCCGGCGACACCCTGATCCGCGTCGGCGACACCGGCCGCGGCGCGGGCCTGCCCACGTTCGCCGCCGCCCTGCGCGGCCGCCCCGGCACGCCCGTGCAACTCGTCGTCGGCCGCGGCAACGGCACCCACGAGGTCACCCTCACCCGCGCCGCGATCAGCCGGAACGACGTCACCAGCAAGCATCTCGGCGACGGCATCACGCTGCTGCACGTCTCCATGTTCAGCGCCGGTACGGGCGGCGAGGTGCGCGGCCTGGTGAAGGAGGAGCGCGCCGACCGCGACCACGGCTACATCCTCGACCTGCGCGGCAACCCCGGCGGCCTGCTCGACGAGGCGGTCGGCGCCACGTCGGCGTTCCTGTCCGGCGGCGGCGTCGTCTCCTACGCGCGGCGCGGCCGCCCCGCGCACGACTACACCGCCCCCCGCGGCGGCGACACCACGACGCCGCTGGTCGTCCTGGTCGACCACAAGACCGCGAGCGCCGCCGAGGTCGTCGCCGGCGCGCTGCAGGACCGCAACCGCGCGGTCGTCGTCGGGTCCCGTACGTACGGCAAGGGCACCGTGCAGGAGGAGTCTCGGCTGTCCGACGGATCCAGCCTCGAACTGACGGTCGCGCGCTATCGGACCCCGCGAGGCCGTACCCTCGATGGGGTCGGAATCGACCCCGATGTCACGGTGCCGCCAGGGAGCCGCCCCGCGACAGCGGAGAACCGCGCGAAGGACGTGCTCGACGGGCTGCGCGCCGCCCGGCACGCCGCACCGTCCAAGGAAGGCCGAGGCTGAACCGTTGCCACGTGAGAAGGGCCAGAAGGTCATCGCCCGCAACCGGCGGGCCCGGCACGATTACCACATCGACGAGACGTACGAGGCGGGCATCGTGCTGACCGGAACGGAGGTGAAGTCGCTGCGCGAAGGGCGCGCGAACCTCACCGACTCGTTCGCCACGGTCTCCGACGGCGAGGTGTGGCTGCACAACGTCAACATCCCGCAGTACACCCAGGGCACCTGGACCAACCACGAGCCCCGGCGCAAGCGCAAGCTGCTGCTGCACAAGCGGGAGATCGACCGGCTGATCGGCAAGACCAAGGAGACCGGTAACACGCTCGTGCCGCTGTCCCTCTACTTCTCCGACGGCAAGGCCAAGGCCGAGATCGCGCTGGCCCGCGGTAAGAAGGCGCACGACAAACGCCGCGCCATCGCCGAACGCGAGGCGACGCGCGAGATGGACCGGGCCCTGCGGCGGCGGCGCTGAGGCCCGGGCCGATGCACGCAACACCGTTCACGACGTCCGTACGGCGGACCGTCGCGGCCGCCGTCGCGCTGGTCGCCGGCGGCGGCCTGATCGTCGCCTGCGGCGCCGACGCCACGCCCGCGGTGACCATCCGCTCGTTCCTGCTCGACTGGGAGAACGGCCGGTACGCCGAGGCCGCCGCGCTCACCGACGGCGACCAGGCCACCGTCGCGAACGCACTGCGCGACGCGTCCCGCCAGCTCGACGCCGCGGCCATGCACTTCAAGCTCCGTCCGATGCAGCAGGGCGACGGGACCGCGGTCAGCGGCTTCCACGCCTCGGTCGACCTCGGCGAGAACGGCCCACCGTGGGAGTACGACGGCCGCATGCGGCTGCGCGTCACCGGCGGCGAGTGGAAGGTCGTCTGGGAGCCGTCCGTCGTGCACCCGCGGCTCAGCGACGGCGAGCGGTTCGCCGTGGTCACCGAGGTGCCCAAGCGCGCGGAGATCCAGGACGACAAGGGCCGCCCGCTGGTACGGCAGACGCCCGTCGCGATCGTCGGCGTCTACCCGTCCAAGCTCAGCGACCCGGCCCGTACCACCTCGGCGGTCGCCGAGCTGACCGGCCTGGACCCCGCGCGGCTGCTCGGCACCGTACGCTCGGCGCCGCCGAAGACGTTCACGCCGCTGGTCACGCTGCAGGCCAAGCGGTACAAGCAGATCCGCGCGAAGCTGCGGCAGATCCCCGGGCTGCAGTTCAAGCTGGGCAAGGCGCCGTACACCCCGAGGTACGCCACCGGGCTGATCGGCAACGTCGGCACCGCGACCAACGAGACGCTCCGCCGGGTGGGCGCGCCGTACCAGGCGGGCGACTCGGTCGGCATGTCCGGCCTGCAGGTCGCGTTCCAGCGGCGGCTCGCCGGCACGCCCACCACCAAGGTCATCACGGTCAACCGGCAGGGTGACGAGGTGGAGGAGCTGAAGACCTGGAAGGGCACCACCAGCTCGCCGGTCACCACCACGATCGACGTCAAGGCCCAGCACGCCGCCGAGTTCGCGCTGGCCGGCATGCACGGCACCTCGCTGGTAGCGCTGGACGCCGCGTCCGGCGACATCCGCGCGGTGGCGGCCCGGCCGAGCGTCACCAAGCGGGCGCTGCGCGGCAAGTACGCGCCGTTCACCGGGAAGTACGCCCCCGGCGAGGCGTTCACGATCGTGTCCACCGACGCGCTGATCCGTACCGGGGTGCGCGGCGGCGAGACCATCCCGTGCCCGGACGAGCGCACGGTCGGCGGCAAGCAGTTCCGTAACGACACGGCCGCGCCCAGCCAGGTCGGCACCACGCCGACGTTCACGCAGGTCTTCGGCACCGCGTGCGACACCGCGTTCGCCGGCCTGTCCCGCAAGCTCGGCGCCGGCGACCTCGCGAGCACGGCCGCGCAGTACGGCGTGGGCGGCACCTGGAACCTGCCGCTGTCCGTGTACACGGGCAACGTGGCGCGCACCGACACCGACTCCGCGCGGGCCGAGCAGACCCTCGGGCAGAGCGGCGTGACCATGAGCCCGCTGGGGATGGCGCAGATCGCCGGGGCCGTGTCGTCCGGCACGTGGCGGCCGCCGCAGCTCGTCACCGCACCGATGTCCACGCGGCACCCGGTCAACCCGGTCGGCCTCGACCCCGACCGGGTGTCCGCGCTGCGCGCCCTCATGCGTACGTCCGTGGTGCACGGCGGGCTGAGCGAGCTGAACCTGCCCGGGCAGGACATCCGCGGCCAGGCCGGCAAGGCGGCGCAGCACGGGCATCCGGTGATGACGTTCATCGGGTACCGGGGGAACCTGGCCCTGGCCGTCGTGACCAGCGACAAGGGTACGGGGGTCACGCCGTCGAACCCGGCGGTGAGCACGGCGGCGAAGTTCTTCCGTACGTACACGGGCCACTGATGCTGTGGGCCCCTGTGGACGCGGGCGGTGGCCGAGAACGCGTCCACAGGGGCCGACCGGCAGGGTCGTTGCCGGTCCGCCAGGGCCTCCCCCGAGATGAGGCCCTGTTCTCATCACAGCGACTGGGGCGCAACCCCCCAGGCGATCCCCAGTCACCTCCGAAGACGCCACCGACCTGGAAATGGTTGCTCGGTGACGGCGGGAATTTCAGTTGGCTGCCTCGGTGTTGTCCAGTACAGTCAAGGTGTCGCTGGGCCCTGCGGGCCCGTTGACAACTGAACATGGGGGTGACTGGCTTCGACTTCGGTGGTTGGACCAGGGGAAGCGTGCCGAGGGTGGCGTTCGTGACCTCGTTAATCCTGCGTTCGCACACCAACAAGTGCCAAGGTTAAGCGCACTGACCTCGCCCTCGCCGCCTGAGGCGAGTTAAGAGGTCTGTCGGCCCGGGAGTGGTCTCCGTCCCGGATCCCGGCATCAGCTAGGAGATCTCACCGTACGACCCGGCCGCGGGGCCGTGCGGGACAACGAACAGCGGCTGAGCCCGTCGGCGACTCGCCTGCGTGATCGCCGGGGCCGAGAAACTCACAGCAGGCTGCGCACGGAGAAGCCCTGATCTGGTACCGAAGGACGCGGGTTCGATTCCCGCCACCTCCACGAAAGACCTGGGACCGGTGTGGTCGACGCCCTTACGGGCGTCTTCCCCGCCGGTCTTTCGTCATTTCCCCCGGGGGGCCGAGCCCCCCGGACTCCCGCGCCCGGTGGCACACGCGTGCGCTACTCACCTCGTTGCCTCTGCAGGCTGGCACCTCAGGGCGGCACACCCTCGTTACGCTCTGCGCCCTGGCTGTGCCGCGACGGCGTGGCCAAGTCTCTACACATTCCTCGCCCAAAGGCCTCGCTTCGCGAGACTGATTTATTTGCGCGTGTGGCCGCCGTTGGGGCTGGTCGTTGGATGCGAGGTGCGGCTTGGAGCGGAGTCGGCCGGTGTCTCTCGCCTCGCCGGAACCGCCGCTTTGAATCCTGGCTGTGCCACGGCTCCCCGTGCAAGATGCCAGCGGCGCTGGCCGCTCTTCGGCTCTGCGCCCTGGCTGTGCGCGGCGACGTGGCCAGGTCTCTGCATGCTCCGCGTATAAAGGCCTCGCTTCGCGAGACTGATTTTTTTGGCGCGTGTGGCCGTTTGCCTGTCTGGGCGCCGTTTGCGGAGTGCGGCGGGTGGGCTACAGGCGGGGGCGCTTGTTTTTGGCGTTCCAGTCGCGCATGCGTTGGGGGTAGCCCGTCAGTTGGACGTCGTAGGCGGGGAGGGCCAGGTCGGCGGCGAGTTTGCGGATTACTTCGGGGGCGCCTACTCGGCGTCTTGTCCATTCGCCGTCTGCGGCTACGGCTACCGCGGTGGTGTCCGTGGCGAAGGTTTCCGGCTCTACGTAGAACTCCACGCCGGTGCGGCTTCGGGCGAAGGCCGTGAGGGCCTTGAGGTCCTCTGAGGTCGCCTCGCGGTCCAGAGTGGTCACCCGGCGGCCGTTCCGCCGAGGGGCCCGCGTGCGGCGGCCGAAGCCCAGTCGGTCCCGCCATCCCATGCCGCGCACTCCTTCCAGCCGGACTGCGGCTCGTACACGCACTCAACGGGCGGATGACCGCCCAGGTTCCCGTGCGTACGCGCTCACCTAGGTACCCAGGAGGCGAACCTAAGCCACCCGCGCGCCGCATATGAGGCACTTGCCCGATGTGGCGCGGGCCGCCTTAGGACGAATCTGGATTCTGCGACCGGGAGCCCGGCCGCGGATGAAGGAAGGTTCGGGCAATGCATCCGTACGTGTCACAGCAGATGATGGACCACCGGCAGCGCGAGCTGATCGCCGAGGCGAAGCAGGGGCGGCGTGCCCAGGCCGGCTCCGGCCGGACCCGGCACAAGCCGGCCAAGCCCAGCAGGGGGCAGACCCGGCGCACCTCGTGAGCAGCCGGAAAACGGATCGAACCATGTCGTACCCCCATGCGATCCTGATGAGCATGGTGGTCGATCCGCACGAGTCCACGTTCGTGGGGCGTGCCGCGGAGCTGGAGGCGCTGCGCGGCGCGCTCGCCCGCGTGCGCGAGGGCGGCCCCGAGACGATCCTGCTCGGCGGCGAGGCGGGCGGCGGCAAGACCCGCCTGATCACCGAGTTCACGCACGACGTCCGGACCCGCGTGCTCTGCGGCGAATGCCTGGAGCTGGGTTCGGACGGCCTGCCGTACGCACCGTTCGCCGCCATTCTGCGCGAGCTGGTCCGCGAGCTCGGCGTGGAGCGCGTGCGGTCGCAGATCCCCGGCGGTCCGGGCGAGCTGGCCCGCCTGCTCCCCGGCCTGGGCGACCCGCCGCCGGCCGGCGAGGAGTCCCGCGCCCGGCTGTACGAGCAGATCCTGACGCTGTTCGAGCGGGTGGCGGAGGAAGAACCCCTCGTCCTCGTGGTGGAGGACGCCCACTGGGCGGAGCGCTCCACGCGCGACCTGATCCTCTTCCTCACCCGCAACCTCACCATCGGCCGCGTGCTGCTCGTGCTCACGTACCGCTCCGACGAGCTGCACCGCACGCACCCGCTGCGCCCGCTGCTCGCCGGCCTGGCGCGCGACCGGCGCACCACCCGCGTCGAGGTCCCGGCGCTCACCCGCGCCGAGGTCGCGGAGCTGGCCACCTCCCTGCTCGGCCACGAGCTCTCCCCGGCGTTCATCGACGATCTGTACGAGCGCAGCGCCGGCAACCCGCTCTTCCTCGAGGCGCTCATCGAATGCGGCGGCGCCGCCGACAGCGAGCTGCCCGAGTCCCTGCGCGACCTGGTGCTGGCCCAGATCACCCGGCTGCCCGAGCCCACCCAGGACGTCCTGAGCACGATGGCGGGCAGCCCCGGCCAGGTCACCCACGCGCTGCTCACCCGCGTCTCCGGCCTGGACGACGCCCGGCTGACCGACGCGCTGCGCCCCGCCGTCGCGGCGAACGTCCTGGTCGTCAACGAGGACGGCTATGCCTTCCGGCACGCGCTGATCCGCGAGGCCGTGCACGCCGAGGCCCTCCCGGGCGAGCACGCCCGCCTGCACAAGCGGTTCGCCGAGGCGATCGAGGCCGAGCCCGAGCTGGTCCCGGAGCCGCGCACGGCCGCCGAGCTCGCGCACCACTGGCATGCCGCGAAGGAGCACGGCAAGGCGCTGCTCACCGCCTGGCAGGCCGCCGAGCGCGCCCGCGAGCGGCTGGCCTATGCCGAGGAGCTGCGCATGCTGGAGCGCGTCCTCGACCTCTGGGACCAGGTGCCCGACGCGGAGCGGCTCATCGGCGCCGACTGCGTACGACCGCTGGAGCTGGCCGCCAAGGCCGCGCGGGACAGCGCGGACTCCGCCCGCGCCATCGCCCTGGCCACCGCCGCCCTGCGCCAGATCGACGTGCACGTCCAGCGCGAGCGCGCCGCGGTCCTGCTCGAGCTGCGCGCGAAGGCGCTGAGCCAGGAGTGGAGCGACCGCTCCATCGACGACCTCCGCAGCGCCGTCGCCCTGTTCGACGACGACATGTCGCCCGGCATCCGCGCCATGGTGCTGTCCACCCTCGCCCAGCACCTGTGGCTCCAGCCCAGCGAGGCCGAGGCCAGTGCGTACGCAAGCGAGGCGCTGCGCCTGGCCCGCCTGGCCGGCGACCCGGGCAGCGAGGCGCACGCGCTGATCACGTACGCCCATCGCCCGGAGGGCATCGGCGCGCCGCCGACCGCCCGGGCCGATCTCGAGCATGCCCGCAAGCTGGCCTACCAGGCGGGCCGGCACGACCAGGTGATCCGCGCGTCGATCAACGAGACGCATCTCCTGGAGGGGCTCGGCGAGCACGAGGAGGCCGTGAAGGTCGCCCGTGAGGGGATCGAACGGGCCGCCGAGTTCGGCCTGGCCCGCACGCTCGGCACGTTCCTGACGCTCAACCTCGCCGAGCCGCTGATCTCCCTCGGCCGCTGGGACGAGGCCGACGAGGTGCTCGACGCCGCGCTCGCGCTGATCCCCCCGGCCGCCCACCGGTTCCTGCTGCTCACCTACCGCGGCCGGCTGGCCGTCAACCGGGGCGATGTCGCCGGCGGCCGCGAGGCCGTCCGCGTGATACAGGCCATCCGCGGCGACCGTTACTACCGCGCCCAGGAGCGGCTGCCGCAGCTGCGCCTCCGGCTCATGCTCGCGCTCGCCGAGGGCGCGCCGCGCGCCGCGCTCGAGGAGTCGCTGCGCGGCCTGAGCGATCCCCGGTCCCAGCGCAGCCCGCGCTACAGCTGGCCGCTGGTCGTGCTGGCCGCCGGCGCCATCCGCGTACTGAACGAGGCGGCGCCCGAGGCCGAGCCGGCCCGGATGGCGTACGCCGACCTCTCCGCGATCGCCGACCGGCTGGAGATCGCCGGGCCGGTGGAGACGGCCGACGAGCTGACCTGGCGGGCCGAGTCGCTGCTCATCGAGGGCGACGAGCGCGCCGCGCTGGACGCCTGGGCGGCCGCGCACCGGGCCTGGGCCGCGCTCAACCGCCCGTTCGAGCAGGCCGCGGCGGCCACCCGCATCGTCGACGTGGCGCTGCGGCTCGGCGAGCGGGAGCAGGCCGAGCGCCACCTGCGGGAGGCGGTGCCGATCACCGAGCGGCTGCGCGCCATGCCGCTGCGCCGCGAGCTGGAGGAGCTGGCCCAGCGCGGCCGGCTGTCCGCGACCGGTGAGCCGGCCGCGCCGCCCGCGCAGACCGACCTGGGCCTCACCCCCCGCGAGCGGGACGTACTGGCGCTGGTCGCGTCCGGGCGGTCGAACCGGCAGATCGCGGCCGAGCTGTTCATCTCCGCGAAGACGGCCAGCGTCCACGTGTCGAACATTTTGGGCAAGCTCGGCGCGTCGAGCCGCGGAGAGGCCGCGGCGACGGCCCATCGGCTGCACCTGTTCGACTAATCTTCTTCGTAGAAAAAATGATCACGAGGCGGCGGGCCCGCTGAATCGAATTAGATTCTAGAGTCATACGGTATACAGCCGACAAATGGCGAACGTGCCTACGTACCCCGATGGGTCCGGGAAGCCTCTGATGTGACCTTCTTACCGGAAATCGGCTGCCCGGAGATCTCTGGCGTGGTTCTATTTTGTTATGTTCGCTATTCAGATCGCCCGGGGCGTACGGCCGACATGACCGGCGCGGATCTGCCCGACTGGGCCTGGTGGGTGCTGCCGCCCCAGGCCGCCGTGCGGAACCTGTTCGCGGTGCCGCCCGGCCGGGCGCCCGTCCGGGTGCCGGTGGCGCTCCGCCAGGCCCGTTCGCTGCAGCGGGACGACCGGCTGGACGAGGCGGTGCGCGCGTACCGGGCCGCGATCGAGGAGCTGCGCCGCGAGGAGGGCGCGGACGCCCCGCTGACGCTCGGCGCGGGGGCCGGCCTGGCGAGCGCGCTGTTCGACGTCGGCGACCTGCGCGACGCCGGCCGCGAGGCGCGGGACGTGGTCGAACGCGCCGGGCGCGAGCTGCCCGCCGACCACGCGGTCATCCTGGCCGCCGACCGGGTGCACGCCCGCACCATGCACGGCTTCGGCCTGTACGACCACGCCGAGTCCTCCCTGCGCGACCTGCTGAAGGCCTGCGACGGCGGCTTCGGCCCGGAACACCGCCTGACGCTGCGGGTCCGCGGCGACCTCGCCGCCCTTTGCGCCGACCGGGACACCGCCGCCGTCGGCGCGGCGACCGAGTACGGCAACCTGATCGACGCCGCGACCGCCGCGCTCGGCCCCACCGACGAGGACGTGCTCGGCATCCGGCTGGACGCGGCCATCCTCACCATCCGCCGCGGTCAGGCGACCACGGCGATCGGCACGCTGGAGCGGCTGCTGGCGCTGCAGTCCGGCACGCTCGGCGGCTCGCACGGCCAGACCATCCGCGCCCGGCACCGCCTCGCCGACATGCTGCTGCTCGTCGGCCGGGCCGCCGAGGCGGAGCTGGAGTGCCGTGAGGTGGTGCGCCGCTGGCGGCAGCGGCACGGCAGCGCCGACCCGCGTACGCTGGCCGCGCAGGACCTGCTGGTGCGGTGCCTGTGCGCGCGCAAGGCGTACCGCCTGGCCGAGGGCGACTGCCGGCTGGTGCTGTCCGCCCGGACCGAATTGCTCGGCGAGCACCACCCGACCACGCTGGCCACCCGCCTGCGGCTGGTCCGGATCCTCCATGCGGTCGGCGAGCACGCCGAGGCCGCGGAGCACGCCGGCGCGATCGAGCGGCTGGCCAGGCAGGGCATCGCCCGGCCCGACGGCGAGGACACCACGCGCATGCCGATGGAGCTGCGCCGCATGTGGACGCCCGATTACCCGCATCTGCTCGACGCCGTGCGGGGCATTGCGGCGACACGTCCGAAGCCGAACGATTTTTGACCCCGCGAATGACCGCGCCCCGGCACCGCCGGGTGCGCTGATTCCCGTTCATTGCCGGGGTTACTGAATGGTAAGGAGTACGGTATCCACTTGGAACCAGATTCGGCCTCCGATTTCCGTGTCGATTCCGGGGGCGCACGCGTATAGCGTTCTGTTCGAGACGGGACCGACTGGCCCGTTCCAGGTTCACGTCGCGTGATATTTCATCGGGCGGCGGTACGCATATACCGTCGATATGGCGCAGTCGAGGTGGTTTCTCAATGGCCGCTAATTTCACGGCAAGCCGCACGAACGATGTATCGGCTCTGGCCCGCGCCGGTGCGGACGCCCTCGTGTCCGCCATGCCGCAGGCCGAGTGGGAGGAGATCGAGGGCAGCATCGTCGGCCTGCTCGCGGGCGACGACCAGGCGGCCCGTGAGACGACGCGGCTCCTGCTCGAACAGGACCGCGAGCAGATGCTCGACGGCCGGGGCGTCGGAGTCGCCGACCGCTGGTGCCTCTTCCTGCTCGGCCATCTGGACGAACACCCCGAGGCCGCGCCCGAGCTCGGCCGCATCATCAGCGCGTCCGGGCGCTGACCCGAGTCAGGTCAGTCGACGGCGGCGAGCGCGCGTACGGCGTCGAACGTGTCGGCGTCGTCCGCGCGCTTGTCCGGCCGGTACCGCAGTACGCGCGCGAACCGCAGCGCCAGCCCGCCCGGATACCGCGAGCTGCGCTGCACCCCGTCGAACGCGATCTCCACGACCAGCTCGGGCCGTACGTGCACGGTCCACTGGTCGGCCGGCGACGTGGCCAGGGCCAGCAGCCGTTCCGTCTGCCACGTCAGCAGCTCGTCGGTCAGCCCCTTGAACGTCTTGCCGAGCATCACGAAACCGCCGTTCTCGGCGTCCCGCGCGCCCAGATGCAGGTTGGACAGCCAGCCGTGCCGGCGCCCGTGCCCCCACTCCGCGGCCAGCACCACCAGGTCGAGGGTGTGCCGCGGCTTCACCTTGATCCACCCCGACCCGCGCCGGCCCGCGGCGTACGGCGCGTCCAGTGACTTGATCACCACGCCCTCGTGCCCGCGCTCGACCGCGTCGGCGTAGAACGCGGTCGCCGCGTCCACGTCACCGGTATGGACGCGCGGCACCCGCAGCTCGTCGGGAACGAGCCCGTCGAGCACCGCGTACCGCTCGCGCAGCGGGGTGTCGAGCAGATCGGCGCCGTCGAGGTGCAGGACGTCGAAGAAGAACGCGCGCAGCGGCGTGCGGTCGCGGACCGCCGCCACGTCGGCGCTCGACCCGGTGCGCGCGGCCGTCACCTGGAACGGCTGCGGCCGGCCGTCTTCGCGCAGCGCGATCGCCTCGCCGTCGAGGACGAACGCCTGCCCCGGCAGCTTCCGCGCGGCGTCGGTCAGCTCCGGTACGCGCGCGGTGATGTCGTCGAGGCTGCGCGTGTACACGGAGACGTCCGGGCCGTCGCGGTGCACCTGCACGCGGATGCCGTCGAGCTTCCACTCCACCCCGGCCTCGCCGACCTTCTCGAACGCGGTGGTCACGTCGGGCGCCGAGGCCGCGAGCATCGGGGCGAGCGCGTGCCCGACGGCCAGCCGGTACGCGTCGAGCGCCGCGCGGCCGCCGTGCAACGCCGTCGCCGCGACCTCGATCAGCGAGCCGCGCAGCATGTGCGCGCGCCGTACGGAGGTGACCGGGATGCCGGTGGCCTTCGCGATGGCGTCGACCATCACCCCGTCGAGCGCGCCCTGCCGGAGCTCGCCGGTGAGCAGGCGCACCAGGAAGGACTGCTCGTCGGCGGTCGCCCGGGCGAAGAGATCGACCAGGACCGTACGGCGCGCGCCCACCGATCCGGCGCCGGTGGTCTCCTTGACACGGGAGAACGCGTCGTCCACCTCGGTGAGGGTGAGCGTCTCGTCCTGTACGGGGTCGGGGAGGTCGCGCAGTGACCGGTAGCCGACGCCGATCTGGCGCTGGCGCAGCTCGCCGGTGAGGAACGCGACCGCGATCTCCGCCTCGTGCGCATCCGTCCGGCGGAGGATGTCCGCCAGCTCGGCGACCTTGTCGAGCCGGCCCGACCGGCTCGCCACCCGCGCCGACGTGCGGGTCAGCTCGGCCAACAGCATCGGGTCTCCTCCTGGTGTTTGCCGTCGTTGCCGACGGGTAGAACGCGTCTCGACGCTCTGAGCGTCCAGTCTGTGCTGCCGCGATTTGACGGGATGTTGGGGCCCCCGTAATGTTCTCTCTGCCCACGGGCGAGCGGGACGGAACGGGCCGGGAACATCCGGCCGGTACGGCCGAGCCGGGGCAGTCTGAAACCCCGGATGGACCGGTCAAAGCAGTGCGGACCGAATGCTAGGGTTAAAGACAACGAGGAAGCGCCTCCGGAAGAGGAAATTCCGCAAGGAAGATCCGAACCGAGTGCGTGTGTTTTTTGAGAACTCAACAGCGTGTTGTTTTGTCAGTGTTGGGCCTGACGCTCTGGTCTTTCGGGGCTGGGGTGGATGGTTTCTTTGAGATTACTCTTCAACATTTTTGTTGCTTGGGTTTTTCTCTCTTCTTGGTTTACTGGCCCTGTTTTTGGCGGGGTTGGGATATTCCTTGGTGGAGAGTTTGATCCTGG
>Ga0164243_10002378_pt1 | contig 31094 bp, 28 predicted proteins | sample OricompcompostOP_FD_108781 | JGI IMG/M metagenome (GOLD analysis project Ga0164243, IMG submission 108781) | Organic Plus compost microbial communities from Emeryville, California, USA - Original compost - Organic plus compost (OP) | ecosystem: Engineered > Solid waste > Mixed feedstock >... | reverse complement strand
CGTGACGTTCGACGAGCTCGAGACGTTGATGTCGGCCGCGCCGTCCGCGCACGGCGTGCTCTCGGTGACGACCGAACGAGGTGCGCGCACCTACGCGCTCGGTCCGCGCACGCAGCTCGAGGGCGAGGTGCCGATGCTCGACTGGCGCACGGCGCCGCTGGCGGGAGTGTTCTTCCGGCACGGCCCCGGCGAGGCGTACGAGCTCGAGACAGGCGACCGGATCACCGAAGGACGCGTCCGCGAGCGCTGGGTGATCGTCGGGCACGGACAGGCGCTGCTCGGCGACGAGCGGCTCGTGTTGCGCGAGGGCGAGACCGAGCGTCCTCGCCCCGCGCCGCGTCCCAAGCCGGCGCGCGATCGCGAGGCGACGATCATCCTCGACCCGGAGCAGCAGCGCGCGGTCGATCTGCCGGCCGACACGTCGCTGGTGCTCGATGGGGAGGCGGGCGTCGGCAAGACGCTCGTGGCGCTCTACCGCGTGGCCTCGCTCCAGCGTCGCGCGAGGGAGCGCGCGCGCAGGTTCCGCGCGCTGGTGCTCGTGCCGACGGAAGGTTTGCGGCGCCTGGTCCGGATCCTCGCCGATCGGCTCGCGATCGAGAAGCTCGAGATCGCCGTGCTCGACGACTGGCTCGTCGAGCGCGCGCACGCGGCGTTCCCCGGCTTGCCCAAGCGGCTCAGCGAGGGGGCACACGCGCAGGTGATCGCGCTGAAGCGACACCCCGCGGTGCGCGTCGCGCTCGACGAGTTCGTCGGCTGGAAGCCGCCTGCCGACGACGAGAAGCTGCCGCGGTCGCGCGCGCGGCTGCTCCACCTGTTCGGCGACCAGGACCGGCTCGTGCGCATCGTCGACGCGAGCGAGGGGGCGCTGCCCGAGCGCGCGATCCAGCAGGTGATCCGCCACACCCGCGCGCAGTTCCAGACCACGACCGAGAAGGCGCACGCGCACGTCGACGCCGACCGCCTCGTCGCGCTCGACGGGCGCCGGCTCGACGCGGGCACGCCGATGCAGGACGCGAACACGTTCGACGCGGAGGACGTCCCCGTGCTGTTCGAGCTCGTGCGACGCGGCGCGCTGCCGAGGGTGGATCTCCCCGTCTACGATCACATCGTGATCGACGAGGCGCAGCTGCGCGCGCCGATGGAGCTCGCCGCGATCGGCGACGCGCTCGCGAAGCACGGCACCGTCACGCTCGCCGGCGATCACCGGCAGGCGACGGACGAGACCGCGTGGTTCGGCGGCTGGCGCACCGCGCGCGACGAGCTGCAGCGACCGCGCTGGGTCGAGACCACCCTCGAGGTCACGTACCGCTCGGTGCCCCAGATCAGCGATCTCGGCCGCGCGATCCTCGCCGGCGACGCGCGGGTGCCCGCCGAGCCGCCGCCGGACCCGTCGGTGTGGGCGACGAGCTGCGGCTCGGCGCTCGGCCAGGCCGCGCAGATGTGCTGGCACCTCGACGCGCTGATCCGGCGCGATCCGTGGCGCGAGATCGCGGTGATCGCGCGCACGCCCGAGCACGCGCAGCGGCTGTTCGCCGAGCTGTCGCGCGGGCTCGATCCGGTGCTCGTGCTCGACGGGAACTTCCGGTTCGAGCCCGGCGTCCTCGTGACCACCGCGTCCGCCGTCTCCGGCCTCGAGTTCGACGCGGTCGTGATCCCCGATCTCACACCGGCGTTCTATCCGTCGACACCCGAGCTCGCGCGCTCGCTGTACGTCGCCGCGACCCGCGCGCGCGACTGGCTGTGGCTCCTGACGCCCGAGGCGTGGTCACCGCTCGTCACACCGTGAGCGCCGAGCGCACCGCGAGCGCCGCGCCCGCGCCGAGAAGCATCACCCACACCACGCGCTCGAACCGCGCCGCGTCGAGCGCTCGGTGGACGCGGTCGCCGATCACGAGGCCCGGCACGAACACGAGCGCGAGCACGAGCCCGAGCGTGCCGGTGTCCGCACCGTAGAGGTCGAGCGACAGGAAGTTCACGAGCAGCGCGACGTTGAGCACGAGCCACAGCACGGCGAGCGTCGCCCGGAACGCGTGCTTGTCCGTGAGGCGCCGGCGCGCGACGTACACGATCATCGGTCCGCCGGTGCCGAACAGCCCGTGCGCGACGCCGCCGATCCCGAGCATCACGAGCTGCCAGACCCGCGGCAGCGGGCGCTCGGCGGGGCGCGCGAGCTGGAGCACCGCGAGGCCCGCGACGAACACGCCGAACGCCAGCGCGAGCGCGTCCTTCGCCGGCACGTGGAACAGCGCGAGCCCACCGGCCGCCCCGAGCGCGACCGGCAGCGCGAGCTCGACCGCGAGGAACCGCCACGCGACGGCCCGCACGCCGCGCGCCAGGAGCCAGCCCGACAGCGCCAGGTTCAGCGGCACGAACGCGGGCAGGAGAACGTCGAGCGGCACCAGCTGCGCGCCGATGCTGGCCGCGATGACGGTGCCTCCGAACCCGATCGCGCCCTCGGTGGCGAACGCGACGAGGGCGATCAAAGCCAGCGCGCCGAGGGTGGGCGTCATGCTAGGTATCCGGTCATGACCGATGACGTCCGTCGGCTCGAGCACCGACTGTATCGCGAGGTGAAGGACACCTGCGAGCGCTACGAGCTGCTCGCGCCCGGTGATCGCATCATGGTCGCGATGTCGGGCGGCAAGGACAGCTACACGCTGTTCCACCTGCTGACGCGGCTCGTCCCGCGGCTGCCGTTCCCGGTCGAGCTGATCGCGGTCCACCTCGACCAGGTCCAGCCGGGCTACGACGGCAGCGGCCTGCGCGCCTACCTCGAGGCCTCGGGCCAGCGCTACGAGATCCTCCGGGAGGACACCTACTCGGTCGTGACGTCGCACCTGCCCGAGACGGCGACGTACTGCTCGCTGTGCTCGCGCCTGCGCCGCGGCATCCTCTACTCGGCGGCCGACCGCCTCGGCTGCAACAAGATCGCGCTCGGCCACCACCGCGACGACTCGCTCGAGACCTTCCTGCTCAACCTGTTCTACAGCGGCAAGCTCCAGGCGATGCCGGCGAGCTACCGCACCGACGACGGCCGGTTCGACGTGATCCGCCCGCTGATCGGCTGCGCCGAGGACGAGATCGCGAGGTTCGCGGCCCTCGTGGGCTTCCCGATCATCCCGTGCAACCTGTGCGGCTCGCAGGACGGCCTCAAGCGCGACGCGATGACGGCCCTGCTCGCGCAGCTCGAGAAGGACAACCCACACGTCCGCTCGATCATGGCCAACGCGCTCCGCAACGTGCGCCCGACCCACCTCCTCGATCGCGACGTCGCGCGCGCGTGGGCCGAGCGCTCCCCCGAGATCCGTCCGACGACGCTGCCCGCGCCGCGCCCGCAGCACGCCGCCGCCCAGCCCGTGATGAGCGGCGGCAAGCTCCGCCTGCCCGTCGTGGACTGACGCGCACCGGCCGCTTCGCGCGCAATGGCGGGGGGGCCAGCGGGTGAACCGCCGAGACGCGAGACACGGCCGCGCACTGCGCGGTCACTCGCAGAAGGCTTCGCGGAACGCCTGGGTCTCGCTCTGCGTCGTCACGTTCGGGCAGCGCTGGCTGGCGTTCGGGTCGCGCGCGATGTTGTCGCTGAGGCGGCACGCGACGGTGTCGTTCGAGTCGCAGCCGTTCGCCCAGCCGCACATGCAGTCGAGCGGATCGGTGGTCGCGGTGAGGCCGAGGCCGAACCCGATCGCGCCGACCGCGACGTTGACGATGCGCTGGGTCGGCGACACGGCGTCTGCGATCCAGGCGACGTCGCTCTTCTGCACATCCCCGCAGTCGAGCTCGTTGACCGCCGCGCCGTAGAACGAGCCGACGTCCTGCGCGGTCCCTCCGAACACGATCATGACGTACGGTCCGCTCGCGGGGCGATCGGTGACGACGGTGATCGGGAAGTCCGCGAGCTGCTGGCGGATGCCGTTGGTGATCGTCTGGATGTCGGCCATCCGGTTCGGGCTGTTCGTGCGGTATCGCGGCGCGGTGCCCGTGGAGCGCTGGAGCCAGCTCGCGCGGTTCTGCGTGGCGTCGCTCGTTCCCCGCGTGAGCGTGACGCCGTCGAAGTTCAGATACACGACGCGGCCGTTGAAGCACGCCGGGGCGGCGTCGGGCGTCGGCTGCGGAACGGTGCCGGCATCGTCGGACCCGCTCGTACTTCCATCGCTGCCGCTCGGGCCGGCACCGGCGTCGGTGTCGGCGCTACCCCCCGCGAGCTCGGCGCCGCACGCGGTGGCAGCGAGCGAGAGGACGAGGACGAGGGCGCGGACCATGCGTCCATCCTCGCCTCCCGGCCCCGCGACGACAACTGGGACGGCGCGCCTCGGGTGGGACCCGCTCCCCCGGGGCCGTCGACCCACGACCAGAGCACGCACCCGTACACGTGCTCGTGTCACGTGCACGAGCTGCGTGGGTCCTGCGGGCGGAGCCGCCCCGCGAGCCCCGCGGGCGCAATCACCCCGGGATGCCTGCGGCGCTCGACGGGCGCGGGACGGCGCCGGCGGCGGGATGCCGGATGTTCGAGCGCGCGCGAAACCGGGGGGCGACGCACCGCGACCGGCAGGAGCTCAGCTGCCGAGGCGGTCGCGGACGGTGGCGTTGACCTCGGCGGCGTTCGCCGTGGGCGTCGAGCGGAGGACCTGGCCGACGAAGAAGCCGAGCAGGCCCGTCTTGCCGGAGCGGTACTGCGCGACCTTCTCGGGATTCGCGGCGATCACGGCGTCGACCGCGGCGCCGAGATCCACGGTCGCCGCAGCCGGCGCGGTCCCGCGCAGCTCCTGGAACGGCTTGCCGGTCCGCACCATGTCGGCGAGCAGTGACTTGGCCGCGTTGACGGGGAGGCTGCCGTCCTCGACCGCGGCGAGCAGGTCACCGAGCTGCTCGCCGGCGATCGTCCCGATCTCCTTGCCGCCGAGCGCGCGCGGTAGCTCGTTGATGATCCACTTCGCGGCGAGCTCGGGCGCGACCCGCTGGGCGACGGTCTCCGCCAGCGACGCGGTGGCGCGGTCGCCGGTCAGGAGATCCGCCTGCTCGGCGGTGATGCCCGGGAGCGCAGCGAGCCGCTCGTGGGCCGCGGCGAGCTCGGGATCCCGCGCGCGCGCCTCGGCGCGGTACTCGGCGGGCGACTTGCTCTTGGGCCGCGTCTTCGCCTTGACGTTCTCCTTGCGCTCGGCGCGCTCGGTGGTCTCCGGCCGCCTGTCCGCCATCTTGTCGGGACGCGACTCGCGCAAGCCGACGATCCGGTTCAGGACCGGCGCCCCCGGGCGCGAGTCGGGATCGATCACGAAGTAGCCGACGCGCTCGAGCTGCCAGCGCGATCCGACCTCGGCCGTGGCGAGGCTCTGCTCGACGCGCGCGCCCTTCACGATCTCGAGCGAGCGGGGATCGAGGTGCTCGAGGAAGTCCCCGCCGCCCTCCTCGGGCTTGGCCACCTTGAACAGGCGGTCGTAGAGGCGGACCTCGACGGGCACGGAGGTCGCGGCGTCGACCCAGTGGATCACGCCCCACACCTTGCGTCCGTCGGACGGGTTCTTGCCGCCGAGCGTCTCGCGATGCACGGTCGCGCGCAGCTTGGTGACGTTGCCGTCGGTGTCGCGCTCGATGACCTCGTCGGCGGTGATGCAGTAGCCGTAGCGCAGGCGCACCGTGCGCCCCGGCGCGAGGCGCTGGTAGTCCTTCGGCGGCTCGTCGCGCCAGTCGTCGCGATCGATCAGCACGCGTCCACTGATCGGCACCGGGCGCGAGCCGGGCTTACCGACGTCGGGCGGGAAGTACGGCGCGTCGATCGTCTCGCTCGCGCCGCTCTGTGTGCCGCCTTCCCAGCCGACGAGCTCGACCTCGATCGGGCGCAGGACGCCCATCACGCGCGGCGCGGTGCGATTGAGATCGTCGCGGATGCAGTACTCGAGCTTGCCGATGTCGACCGACGAGTTCGTCTTCGCGACGCCGATCATGTCGCAGAAGTTGCGGATCGCCTCGGGGCTGTAGCCGCGGCGACGCATGCCCGTGATCGTGGGCATCCGCGGATCGTCCCAGCCGCGGACGTGGCCGCCTTGCACGAGCGCGAGCAGCTTGCGCTTGCTCATGACCGTGTAGTCGAGGACGAGCCGCGCCATCTCGTACTGCCGCGGACGCGGGTTCCACGGGCCGGTGTGGTCGAGCACCCAGTCGTACAGCTCGCGGTTGTTCTCGAACTCGAGCGTGCAGATCGAGTGCGTGATGCCCTCGATCGCATCCTCGAGCGGGTGCGCGTAGTCGTACATCGGATAGATCTTCCAGCGGTCGCCGGTGCGGTGATGATGCGCGTGCCGGATCCGGTAGAGCAGCGGATCGCGCATCTTCATGTTCGGCGATGCCATGTCGATCTTCGCGCGCAGCACGCGCGCGCCGTCGGGGAACTCGCCATCGCGCATGCGACGCAGGAGATCGAGGTTCTCCTCGACGGAGCGGTCGCGGTACGGGCTCGGCCGGCCGGGCTCGCTGAGCGTGCCGCGATACTCCTTGATCTCGTCCTCCGTCAGGTCGCAGACGTACGCCTTGCCGTCGGTGACGAGCCGCTCCGCGAGCTCGTACATCTTCGGAAAGTAGTCCGCCGAGTACAGGACCGCCGAGGGCGTGAAGCCGAGCCAGCGCACGTCGCGCTCGATCGACTCGACGTACTCGACGTCCTCCTTGACCGGGTTCGTGTCGTCGTAGCGGAGGTTGCAGGTGCCGCCGTAGTCTTGCGCGATGCCGAAATCCACGCAGATCGCCTTCGCGTGCCCGATGTGCAGGTAGCCGTTGGGCTCCGGCGGGAACCGGGTCGCGACCTTCGTGTACCGACCGGTCCGGAGATCCTCGTCGATGATGTCGCGGATGAAGTCGTTTCTCTCGACGGCCATTTGTCGCGGGGCACTCTACCTCAGGCACGGCTCCGCGACATGGAGGTCGGAGCCGACGATCCAGAACAGCGCATCCGCCAGGAGATCGAACGGTTCCCGCCCCTCGGAGAAGCTGCCATCCACGGTACCTTCCGGACCGTACGCGAGCAGCGCGAGGCCGCCGGTGGTCGCGGTGACCGCGGCCAGCACGCGGCCGTCGTCGAACGGGGCGATGCGGACCTCCGGGTGTCGTCCCAGGGCGAGCGACAGCGCCGCCCCGGCGCCGTCCGGAGGGATCCAGCGGAGCTCGTACGTGTCGGACACGGACGGCACCCGCGCGATGATCGCCGCGCTGCCGTCGGGCAGCCCCACTCCACGCGGCTCCATGCACGCGTCGAGGCGGCGCCGGTCGCGCGTCGCGCCGTCGGGAGCGATCAGGAACGCCTCGCACGTGCCGTCCCCTCGATCGACCACCGCGCGCACGTCGTCTCCGGACGGGGAGAACGACGCGTGGAACGCCGTCTCGGGGAGGTAGTCGGAGGACAAGCCGGTCCGCGCGCCGTCGCGGTCGATCTCCTCGATGAAGATCACCTCGCCCGCTCGCGCGCCGGTCCACGCCGTGCCCGCGCTCCCCGCGAGCGGCGGATCGTAGATGGCGGTGCCCCCGGAGACCGGGCTTCCATACGTGTCCCAGCTCGGATCGAGGCGCTTGAGATAGCCCGCTGGCTCGGTGGTCAGGTCGGTGCTGATGAACACGACCTGGTCCAGCGCCCCGACGCCGTGGAGGAGGTAGTCCGACGCGAACGGCGAGTGAAAGCTGACGAACCCCTTGCCGGCGTCGAGGCGGACGACGTGGATCGTCGCGGCGGTCTCGAGCGCGACCGCGTACCCGAGGCCCGGGACGGCCGCCGCGCGCACGCGGCGTACGGGCTCGCTCAGCGGCAAGCTCGCGACCCTTCGCGCGCCGCACATCGCGGGCTGCGGCCCCGCGGCGTCGTCTCCCGCTAGCTCCTCGCCTCCGAAGCCGATGCGGCCGCAGCCCACCAGCAGCACGATGATGCCGAACCACCTCACCGAGGGGTGATGGTATCCGACGCGCGGTAGGGTGATGACATGTTTCGCTACCTGCTCGCATCGCTCGTGCTGGTCGCCGGGTGTGGACGTCCCCCACCTCCGAAACCGCCGCCGGCCGAGCTCGAGATCCGCGGCCCGGCGAGCTTCGCGGGGAGCTGGCTCACCGACGGCGAGCTCGACTGGTACTACCGGCTCTCGATCGACGCGGAGGGCGCGCTGGAGCTCGCGGTCGACCGCGGGAAGCTCGGCGCGTGCGAGCAGCGAGGCCGGCTGCAGCCGACCGACGATCCGCGCGTGTACACGCTCGTGTACGAGAAGAACACGTGCCAGCCCGAGCTCGGGGGTGGACCGTTCGAGCTGCGCGTCGAGTCGTTCACCGGCCCGTCGCTGCGGCTCGCGATCGTGGGGCCGGAAGGCGAGCAGCGGCGCACGTACAGCCGCGCCCCCGCCCCATCAGCGGAGTAGCGAGTAGACGACGATCGAGACGAGCGATCCGAACAGCGTCTTCACGAACCCCGCGCCCGCGTCGGGGACGCCGAGCGGGACCACGGTCGCGTGCTCGCTCCCGATCCACGGCTTCAGCTGGCGGTCGCCGCCGTTGGCGGTCACCACGATGTCGGGGGAGCCGATCGGGGCGTTCTCGACGACGATCCGCTCGGTGTGCGCGTCCTCGACGACGAGGTGGCCGTTGATCGACACGTTCACGTCGCTCGCCGGCTTCGACAGGAGGAGCACGAGCGTCCCGGTCGGCTCGTCGGGCGCCGCGGGATAGCGGACGCGAACGTCACGCGCACAGCCGGTCGCGATCATCAGCATGACCACCCTCAGCACGACTCGCATGCGCCGTTGGTCCGCGACGACCGCGCGCGGGTTGCTCGCTGGCACGCGCTCGGCGTGAAGCAACCTCCCCGTGGTCCCGGTGTTGCGCTACGTTCGCGCGCGATGGCGCGAATCAACGAGCACTACGCCAAGCTCCCCGCGAGTTATCTGTTCCCCGAGATCGGTCGCCGCGTGCGCGCGTACGCGGCCGCGCACCCCGACGCGAAGGTGATCCGCCTCGGGATCGGGGATGTAACCGAGCCCCTCGCGCCCGCGATCGTCGCGGCGATGCACGAGGCCGTCGACGAGCTGGGGAAGCGCGAGACGTTTCGCGGCTACGGTCCGGAGCAGGGATACGACTTCCTCGTCGAGGCGATCCGCCAGCACGACTACGCCGCGCGCGGCGTCGAGATCGCGGCCGACGAGATCTTCGTGAGTGACGGCAGCAAGTGCGACAGCGGCAACGTGCAGGAGATCTTCGCGCTCGCCGCGCGCGTCGCCGTCACCGATCCGGTCTACCCGGTCTACGTCGACTCCAACGTGATGGCGGGGCGCACGGGCGCGGTCGGGCCCGACGGCCGGTACGAGGGCCTCGTCTACCTCGTCGGTACGGAGGCGAACGGGTTCCAGCCGGAGCCGCCGGCGGAGCGGGTCGACGTCGTCTACCTGTGCTCGCCGAACAACCCCACGGGCACGGTCGCGACGCGCGAGCAGCTCGAGCGCTGGGTCGCGTGGGCGCGGGCGAACGACGCGGTGATCCTGTTCGACGCGGCGTACGAGGCCTACATCTCCGATCCATCGCTGCCGCACTCGATCTACGAGATCCCCGGCGCGCGCGAGTGCGCCATCGAGCTGCGCAGCTTCTCCAAGCGCGCGGGCTTCACCGGCGTGCGCTGCGCGTTCATGGTCGTGCCCAAGACGGTGACGGGCAGCGCGCCCGACGGCACGCGCGTGTCGCTCAACGCCCTGTGGTCGCGTCGCCACACGACGAAGTTCAACGGCGCCTCGTACGTCGTGCAGCGCGGCGCGGCGGCGGCGTACTCCCCCGAGGGGCTCGCGCAGACGACGGCGCAGGTCGCGTTCTACATGGAGAACGCGCGCCTGCTGCGCGAGGGGCTCACGGCCGCGGGCTTCACGGTGTACGGCGGGGTGCACGCGCCGTACATCTGGCTGCGCACGCAGGGTGGGCTGTCGTCGTGGGACTTCTTCGACCGCCTGCTCGCGGACGCGCAGGTCGTCGGCACGCCGGGCTCGGGCTTCGGGCCGGCGGGCGAGGGCTTCTTCCGCCTCTCGGGCTTCAACTCGCGCGAGAACATCGAGGAAGCGATCGCGCGCATCCGCCGCGTGTTCGGCTGAGCCGGCGCGATGCGCTGGAGCGTCGAGCACGGCATGACGGTCCGCCGGAGCGGCGCCGGCCCGGAGGTCGTGTGGCTGCACGGGCTCGGCGAGCAGTCGGCGAGCTTCGACGCGATCGTGGAGCACCCGCTCCTCGCCGGCTACACGCACGTGCTCCCCGACCTGCCGGGCTACGGTCGCTCGCCGTGGCCGGCGCCGGATCCGATGGGGCGCGACTCGCTGGCCCTGCTCGCGAGCCACCTCGCGGCGTGGCTCGGTGATCGTCGTCCGGTGCTCGTCGGCCACTCGATGGGCGGCGTGCTCGCGATCCTCGTCGCGGAGCGCGTCCCGGTCGCTGGTGTCGTCGATGTCGACGGCAACCTGTCGCGCGGCGACTGCAGCTTCAGCAGCCAGGCGCTCGCGTACTCGCGCGAGGACTTCGTCGCGCACGGCTTCGCGGCGATGCGCACGCGCGTGTACGAGCGCGGGCTCACCGAGCCGGCGCTCCGCGGCTATCACGCGGCGCTCGTGCTCGCGTGCCCCGAGCTGTTCCACGCGCACGCGCTCGATCTCGTCGCGGCGAGCGCGCAGGAGACCCTCGCCGGGCGGCTCGCGGCGCTGGGTGTGCCGACACTGTTCGTCGCGGGCGTGCCCGGCGGCATCTGCGCGCGGAGCAAGGCGCTGCTCGACGCGCATGGCGTCTCGTGGACGGGTGTCGAGGCGGCGGGACACTGGCCCCACGTCGACCAACCCGACGGGTTCGCCGCGGCGATCGCCCCGTTCCTCCGCGAGACCGCGCGCGCGTGAGAGCGGTCGCGATCATCAACGCGGACGCGCGCGGCCTGCGTGGTCCTCTGCGGCGCAGGCTCGAGCAGGCGCTGCCGGGGCGCGTGCGCGTCACGGCGTCGCTCGCCGAGGCGCGCACCGCGATCCGCGAGGAGATCCCGCGCGGGCTCGATCTCGTGATCCTCGGCGGGGGCGACGGCACGGTCGTCATGGGGCTGACCCTGGTCGCGGAGGCGTGCCGCGGGGCAGGTCGGCCGGAGCCCGCGATCGGAGTGCTGCGGCTCGGCGGGGCGAACGCGCTCGCAGACGCGGTCGGGGCCACCGACGACGCGGTCGAGGATCTCGCCGCGCTGGCCCGGGGCCGTGGCACGTGGCGGCGCGTGCCGATGCTCGACGTGCTCGGCCTGCGAGCGCCGTACGTCGGGGTGGGCATCGATGCGCAGCTGCTCGAGGATCGCGACGTCGTCGAGCGCGCCGTCGAGCGGGTGCCGGGGGCGCGGCGCCTCGTCGGCGACGGAGCGCGGCGGGTGCTGGCGCTGGCCCTGCGCTCGGCGCCGCGGATCGTGCGCGAGGTGCGGCTCCGGGCGACCGTCGTCAACGCGGGCGCGCCCGCGATCGAGATGGCGCGCGGCGGTGCGACGGGGCGCGAGGTCGCGAGGGGCGGGGTGCTGTGGACCGGCCCGTACACGCTCCTCGCCGCCGGCACGCTCCCGTATCTCGGGCGCGGGCTCCAGATGTTCCCGTTCGCGGGCGAGCGCAGCGACCGATTCCAGCTGCGGTGCGGTGACGCGGGCTGGCTCGAGCTGGTGCGCAACGCGTCCGCGGCGCGGCGCGGCGAGTACTTCTCCCGTCACGTCACCGACTTCTTGTGCGAGCGCGTCACCATCGAGCTCGATCGAGAGGGCGCGATCGAGGTCGGCGGCGAGCTGCTCGGCCGGCGCCGCACGGTCGAGCTCGGCCTGACGGCTCCGGTGACGCTCGTGTCGCTCGCGTAGCCGATCCGATCTGCGCGATTCGCGAGGTCGACAATCAAATACACTTCTTCTTCGAGAAATGGTTTGACAGGACCAATCGGTGCTGTTATCGGTATCGACCATGCCACCTCGTGTCGAGGTGGCTGTATCCAGGAGCCCACCGTGTCGATCCTCGAGCTACACGATCTCGTCCAGCCGGCCCGCGCCGAGAGCCTGCCCTCGTGGCGGTTCCGCGACGCGTACGCCCCGCTGCCGGCGAAGCTCGATTGCGGTAGCAGCCCTGGAGGCCTCCCACGAGACTGACGTGACCTCGTCACGTTCTCGCTGAGGGCCGCCAGGGGAGACCAGGCGGCCCTTTCTGCATTCCGGGACGGTCGAGCACAGCAGCGCCCGACATCCAACAACGATCGATTTCGCGATTCGTGATGTGCAGTGTCGCACTGCGCATTTCGCATCGCCCCAGGTGCGCCCGCGGGACACGCGGAGGCGTTGTCGCCCGAGGTGCGCCCTGCCTCTCTGACAACCGAAGAGCGATGACGATGAGGGTGCCTGGCAAGGCACCCACGACACCGGCACCACGCCGCCCTCCGCGGCGCTGCGTGGTGCCACTCCCCACTCTGGTGTAGCTGGTCTGCGCGCTCGGTCGAAGCCGAGAGGTCCTGGTTCGATTCCAGGGGGTGGGACGACAGAAATCGTGTCCGTCGCCACCCGGCGACGAGCTGCGCGCCGAGCGCGGCTGAGCGCCACCCGGCGATCGACCTCACCAACGGGCCTCGGTGCCCAGAGACGTCCACGTGTGTGTGGGCCGGAGGAAGCGTCATGTTCAAGTTCACGAAGTTCTTCTCGACCAAGGTCACGCCGCAGTCGCAGCCGATCCCGGGATCCACGCAGGTCCCGAACTCGGCGGGCGGCTACGCGTGGGAGCTCGACCTGTGGAGGCGGCTCGATCGCTTCCTCGTCCTGGGTACCGAGGGCGGCACGTACTACGTCGACGAGCGCAAGCTGACGCTCGCGAACGCCGACGTGGTCGCGCGCTGCCTCGCCGCCGACGGCGTGCGGACGATCGACCGGATCGTCGCGGTCTCGGAGGCGGGACGCGCGCCGAAGAACGATCCGGCGATCTTCGCGCTCGCGATGGCCGCGAAGCTCGGTGACGATGCGACGCGGCGCGCGGCGTACGCGGCGCTGCCGAAGGTGTGCCGCATCGGTACGCACCTGATGCACTTCGCGGAGTACGCGCAGGGCTTCGGGGGCTGGGGACGTGGCATGCGCAAGGCGGTCGGCGCGTGGTTCAACGCGAAGCCGGCCGCGGACCTCGCGTTCCAGCTCGCGAAGTACCAGGCGCGTGACGGCTGGTCGAACCGCGACCTGTTGCGCCTCGCGCACCCGCGCGCGGCGTCTCCGTCGCACGATCGGCTGTTCGCGTGGGCGGTCAAGGGCGAGCTGCCCGACGGCGCGAAGGACGATCCGGCGTGCGCGCTGATCGTCGCGATGACCGAGCTCCGCAAGCTCGACGACGTCCGCGCGGGCGCGAAGGTGATCCGCGATCAGCGGATCCCGCGCGAGTGCGTGCCGACACAGTGGCTCGCGTTCCCGGAGGTCTGGGACGCGTTGCTCGACGCGATGCCGATGACCGCGATGATCCGCAACCTCGCGACGATGACGCGGGTGGGCCTGCTCACCTCGGCATCGAACGCGACGAAGCGGGTCGTGGCGCAGCTCGGCGACGGCAAGCGGCTCGCCAAGGCGCGCGTCCACCCGCTCGCCGTGCTGGCCGCGCTCGTGACCTACCGGTCCGGGCGTGGCGTGCGCGGGTCGGGCGAGTGGAAGCCGGTCGCGGCGATCGTCGACGCGCTCGACGCCGCGTTCTACGCGACGTTCGGGTCCGTCGAGCCCACGGGCAAGCGCATGCTGCTCGCGCTCGATGTCTCGGGGTCGATGACGTGCGGCGCGGTCGGTGGCGTGCCGAACCTGACGCCGCGGCTCGCGAGCGCGGCGATGGCGCTCGTGACGGCGGCGACGGAGCGCGGTCACGCGTTCGTCGCGTTCACGTCGGGGCTCACGCCGCTGTCGATCTCGCCGCGTCAGCGGCTGGACGACGTGATCCGTACGGTGGACAAGCTGCCGTTCGGTGGGACGGACTGCGCGCTGCCGATGCTGTGGGCGCAGAAGCACCGCGTCGATGTCGATACGTTCTGTATCTACACCGACAACGAGACCTGGGCGGGGAACGTGCACCCGGCGCAGGCTCTGCGGGCGTACCGAGACGCACGGGGCATCCCGGCCAAGCTGGTCGTGGTCGGGATGACGTCGAACGGGTTCAGCATCGCGGACCCGAACGACGCCGGCATGCTCGACGTGGTCGGTTTCGACACGTCGACGCCGCCGGTCATCGCCGACTTCGCGCGCGCGTCGTGATCCTCGGATCGCGAGTGCGAGGACGCGAGGGCGCGGCTCACGACCACAGCCGGCGGGGCACCCCGTCGGCACCTGGGATCGCAGCTCTGCTGGACGAGCGGCCGGTTGTTAACCGGATGGACGTTGGTTCGAACCCAACCGATCCCGCCCGAGCGGGCCGAAGACCGTGCGTTATCGATTCGGATCCGACAGCGCGCACCGTCACACCCTTGCCCGTTTCTTCTTCTTTGCAGACGTAGCTCAGCGGTAGAGCACTTACACCCTCGGCACCTCTTGTCCGCCTCGCGGGCCGACGCTCGAGGGTTATCGACCTGAATCGAGGGGTCGCTGGTTCGAATCCAGCCGTCTGCACCGTCTCGACCACCTTTTTTGAACGGGCCGTGGTGGGTGCGTTATCGCACCAGAACCGACCGCGCACCCACGTGTTCCTCGTCCGTTCTCTGCAGACGTAGCTCAGCGGGTAGAGCACTACATCCTCCGCACTCCTCGTCCGTTCGCGGGCCGACGCGGAGGGTTATCGAATGTCACTCGAGAGGTCGCTGGTTCGAATCCAGCCGTCTGCACCTTCTTGTTCTCGCCCGCACGGTGCGGGCCGGTGAATGCGCGCGATCCGGCGCGCGCGTCACGTCACGCCTCCGGAAGCGAAGGGACGCGCCATGGTGCACGTCGAGTCCACGCGTACGCTGCTGCTCTCGCAGGGCTACGAGCCGATCAAGGTCATCTCCTGGCAGCGGGCGATGACGCTCCTGACCCTCGACAAGGTCGACGTCGTCGAGGAGTACGACGCGGAGATCCGCGCGACGTCGATCATCGTCAAGGTGCCGGCGGTCGTCCGGCTGCGGAAGGCATTCCGCCGCCACGTCCGCCCGGTGAAGTTCTCGCGCGTCAACATCTACGCGCGCGACGGTTACCGGTGCCAGTACTGCGGCGTCCGGTGCACGACCGACCAGCTCACGTACGACCACGTCGTGCCGCGGTCGCGCGGCGGCCGTACGAGCTGGGACAACATCGTCTCGTGCTGCTACGCGTGCAACGCCCGCAAGGCGAACCGCACGCCGGCGGAGGCGAAGATGGTGCTGCGCTCGGTGCCCGCGCGTCCGAGGTGGATGCCGGCGGTGCAGATCCGGGTGAGCTCGCAGTCGATTCCGGACGCGTGGCGCGACTACGTGTACTGGGCGGGCGAGATCGATCACGACGAGGCGACGGAGATCGTGTGAGGGACGCGGCGCTCCCCGGCGGCAACCGGGGAGCGGCCGCGTGGAGGTGGGGGGCGGCGGTCCCTCGGCCCGCGAGTGTGAGGCGCGGCCAACCCGCCGCGCGTCGGACGCGAGCGGACTGCGTATGTCTGAACGATGGGACAGGTTGGCGTCGCCACGCCGTCGAGGCTCGCTGTGGTGGGACGGTACGCGTGGGCCCTGCGCGGTGGCGGGGCCGCGGTGCTCGACCTCGACGGCGCCTCGACGCGCCACCTCGCGCTCGAGGGAGCGCTCTCGGTGGTCGGCGCGGGCGGCTTCGCCTGGGTGCGCGTGCCCAGCGGGGTGCAGCGTCGTGCGGCAGACGGCTCGCTGCTCGAGACGCTCGCGGTCCCCGGCGGCGCGCCGGCCCTCGCGCTGACCCCGTGCCGCATCGGCGCCGCCGCGGGACGCCGGCACGGCGGCGCCAGCGTCGGACCTACCCGACGCGCTGCCCGGCCTCGGCCTCCCGCCGCTGCCGCCGCCGATCGAAGCTGCGCACCTGGCGCGGTTCGTCTCGGATGCGTTCGGCCTCGTCGCCGCGATGTGCCGGCGCGCGGTGGCGGCGGCGTGGGACAGCGGGCGTGCCGCGTCTTGCGGCACCCGGAAACCGGCGTCCCGCACCGGCTCACGCAGCCGGCGTGTGGCGAGAAGTTCCCCCGGTGGATGCCGCGGTGTAGATCCGCGTGCTCGCAGTCGATCCCGGGCGCGTGGCGCGATGACGTGTGCTGGGCCGGCGAGATCGAGGACGACGGGGCGGCGGAGATCGCATGCGGGACGAGGCCCGTTGCCGTGCGATGGCGCGTGCGTCCCTCGTGGTTTGGCTGCATCCTGATCGGGTGCCTCGAAGCTCCTCGATCGGGCGCTCCGATATCGCGGGCGATGCGCCCGTGACCGTCACGTATCACGCGCCGACGGACTGCCGGCCGTCGCGCGCCGCGGTCACTCACGAGCTCGCGGTGGTCGGCTTCTACACCGGCGGCCGCGCGACGTTCGAGCAGCACGGCCGGTGGACGCTCGAGCCCGGGGATGTGGTCCTGGTCCCCGCCGGCGCGCCGCACCGGATGCTCGAGGCCGAGCGGCCGGAGCTGTGGGGCGTCGGGTTCTGCGTCCCGTGCTTCGCCGCCGAGGACGCGGCCGCCTTGCTCGAGCCGTTCGAGCGCGTCCGCGCCGGGGCCTCGGCCGTGGTGCGGATCCCGTCCGAGCGCCACGCGTTCCTCGGGAGCTTGTTCCAGGAGCTCCAGCGCGTCAGCGCGTCGCCCCGAGCCGGTGCGCTCGCCGTCCAGCGGAGCCTGCTGACGCTGATCCTCGACGAGGTGACGCGCGCCGCCGACTGGGACGAGCACGCGACCGGCGGCGGCTCCGTCGTCGCGGAGAGCCTGCGCGTCATCGAGCGCCAGTGCCTCGGGCCGCTCACGCTCGAGGACGTGGCGCGCGCGGTGGGGCGGACGCCGTCGTACGTGACGACCTCGCTGTCGCGGGCCACCGGGCGCAGCGCCGTCGCGTGGATCATCGCGGGGCGCATGGCCGAAGCGCGTCGCCTGCTGCTCCACTCGGACGAGCGCATCGAGGACGTCGCCGAGCGGGTGGGTTACGCCGACGTCACGCACTTCACGCGCATGTTCCGGCGCGCGCACGGCGCCACCCCGACCGCGTGGCGCGCCGCGCAGCGACGCTCGGACTAGAGCTCCCCGGCGGCGGCCTGCTCGAACGTGAGCGCGTGAGCGAGCGCGGTCCCCGCGAGCGCACCGGCCGCGGCGCCGCCGAGCGCGCTCTGCATCATCGACGCGAGATCGCCGGCGGCGTAGATCCCGGGCCGTGAGGTCTGCTGGTGCCCGTCGACGCGGACGAAGCCGGAGCCGTCGAGCTCGAGCCCGAGCTCGCGGACGAGCGGGGTCTGCCGCTGCGGCGGACGCGCGAACATCACGTCGCACGGCACGTGCTCGCCGTCCTCGAGCTCGATCGCGACGAGCTCCGGCCCGCGCCCGACGAACCGCCGGATCGGTTGCTCCTCGACGCGCACGCGCGCCTGCGCGAGCCGCGCGCGCAGCTCCACCGGCACGTCGAAGCGGCCGCCGGTGAACGCGACCACGTCGTGGGTCCAGCCACGGAGGAAGATCGCGAAGTCGAGCACCTCCGCCGTCGGCGCGAGCCAGCCGAACCTGCGATCGAGTACCTCGAACGCGTGACAGAACGGGCACTGGAAGATCGACGTGCCCCACAGCTCGGTGGCCCCGGCCGGGAGCGCCGAGACCTCGTCGATCATCCCGGTGCAGAGCAGCACGCGACGCGCCCGCACGGTCTCCCCGGCGAGCTGCACCACGAACGCACCGGGCGTACCCTCGATCCGCTCGACGCCGATATCGCGCACCGTCACCGAGCGATACCGCGCGAGCTGCGAGCGTGCGACGTCCCGCATCTCCTGGGGCGGCGTGCCGTCGCGGGTCAAGAAGCTGTGGACCTCGCTCGCGGCCGCGTTGCGCCGCGGCCCCGCGTCACACAGGAGCACGTGCTTGCGCGCGCGGCCGAGAAGGAGCGCGGCGGAGAGTCCAGCGGGCCCCCCGCCGACGATGACGACGTCGTAGTTCATGCTTCCTCGTACCCCGCGCGGCGCGCTCGCCCCAGAGCGCGGATCTCGCTCGGATCGGCGTGGATCTGGATCCGCTTCGCGCGGCCTGCGGGAATGCACGAGCCCGCGCGAGCGGCACATCCTCGTGCGCCCGTGTAGGATGTGCGCGCGTGCGCCGCGTCGTCCTCGTCGTGATCGCTCTGCTGCTCGGGTGTCAGCAGCCCCCACGTGCCCCGCAGCCGGCGCGGCCCGACGTCGACCTCGTCGTACTGCTCGTGATCGATCAGCTGCCGGTGTGGGCGTTCGATCGCGATCGGCCGCTGTACCGCGGAGGCCTCGCGCGCCTCTTGCGCGAGGGCGCGTACGCGGTCGCGGAGCTGCCGCACGCGAACACGTTCACCGCGCCGGGACACGCGACGATCGGGACGGGCGCGCCGCCGAGCATCCACGGCGTGATCGGCAACCAGTGGTATCGCCGCGACGAGCTGCGCGCGCTGCCTGCCGAGCACGATCCGGAGGCGGCGATGTTCTCGGTCATCGCGCCGGAGATGCTCGCGGAGGTCGCGTCCGCGAAGGCGCTGCGCGTCGACGGGCTCGCCGACGTGCTCCGCGAGGCGACCCACGGCCGCGCGCGGTCGGTGGCGATCGCGCTCAAGGCGCGCGCGGCGACGATGGTCGCGGGTCGGCGGCCCGACCTCGCGGTGTGGTTCGACGCCGACGCGGGCGGGATGACGACGAGCCGCGGCTACGCGGACGCCCCGCCGTCGTGGCTGCTCGAGCTCGCGCGCGCGCGGCCCGCCGCGCGGTTCGTCGGGCAGACCTGGGCGCCGCTCGATCGCGAGCTCCTCGCGCGCGCGACGCAGATCGACGACGACGGCCCCGGGGAGGCCACCGTGCACGGTCTCGGCATCGGCTTCCCGCACGTGATCGCCGAGCTCGGCGCGATCGTCCGGACGCCGTTCGGCGACGACGTGGTGCTCGACGCCGCGCTCGCGGCGATCGACGCGCTGGAGCTCGGCGACGATGACGTCCCCGATCTGCTCGCGGTCAGCTTCAACGCGCACGACTACGCCGGCCACACCTGGGGACCCGACTCGTGGGAGAGCCTCGACCTGACGCTCCGACTCGATGACGCGCTCGGCCGGCTGTTCGAGGCGCTCGATCGCGAGGTCGGCGCGTCGCGGTGGGCGGTCGTCCTCACCAGCGATCACGGCGCGACGCCGCTCGTCGAGCGCGGCGGGGTCGCGGACGCGCGCCGGATCCCGACGATGGAGGTCGCCGCGGCGATCGACGACGCGCTCGCGGCGCGCCTCGGCCCGGGGCCGTGGGTGCAGGCCGTGCTCTCGAACCAGGTCTATCTCGCGCCGCGCTGGCACCAGGTGGACGCGACGCTCCGCGACGCGGCGCTCGAGGAGGCGGCCGACGCGATCGCGCGCCTCCGCGGCATCGCGGGCGTGTACCGCGCCGACCGGACGACCGGAGCCTGCGAGGCCCGCGACGGGCTCGAGCGCGCGGTGTGCTACGCGCTCGCCGACGAGGCCTCGGGCGACCTCTACCTCGTGCCCGCGCGCGGGAGCCTGATCACCGACTACCCGAACGGCACCCACCACGACGCGCCGAACGACGACAACCGCAAGGTGCCGATCCTCGTTCGCGCGCCCGGCCTCGCGCCGCATGTCACGCAGGGCTCGCTCCTCCAGGTCGCGCCGACGGTGTCCGCGCTGCTCGGCGTGCCGCCGCCTCCCGCGGCGACCGCGCCGCCGCTGTTCGGGCTCGCGCCAGTGCCGGCGCGGTAGTCGCGCACGGCCTCGCCGGGGCGCGCCGCGTCAGTTCCCGCCGGTGCGCTGGGCGAACCAGGCCTCGAGGACGTCCATGTCGACGCCGGCGAAGCTGTCGCGATCGACGCGCACGAGCAGCGTCGAGCCCGAGATCGATCGTGGGAGCTTGGCCAGCGCGGCGGCGAGGCTCGGCTCCAGCGGCACCGCGAACGCGCCGGTCTCCAGCACCTGCGCGGCGCGCCGGGCATCGTCGGTGCTCGCGAACCGGAGCTCGACGCGCGCCCCGACCGCGCCGGGCACCGGTGGTGTCGGGGACGCGGGTGCCTCTTCGGGCGGCGCGCCCTGCGCGTCTCGCTCGGCGAGCTGCGCCTGCTCTTCGCCGAACCGTGCGAGCGCGTCGGCCGCGTTCTCGACGAGCTTGCGCTCGGGCCAGGGCGTGCGCGGGCTCTCGGCCACCAACCTCCATCCGGTCGTCGGGACCCCGAGGACATTGGCGAAGACCGGATCCCGGCTGACCACGACGAACGCGGTGGTCGCGAGCGCGGCGGTGTCGGGGATAGCGTCGCGCGAGAGCCACGCCGGTGATCCGCTCCGCGCGAGCGCGCGCACCACGTGGTCTCGCGTACCGAGCACGACGTAGCGGTCACGCCACGCGGCGTACACCTCTCCGAGCCCGGTGGTGGCGATGGTGAGCTCCCCGTCGTGGCGCAGCTCGTCCTCGAGGACGCGGTTGTCCAGGAGCATCTCCTCGGCGCAGGCCTCGACGCGCTGGCGCGGGAGATCTCCGACGAGGATCACGTACGATCCACCCGGCGGAGCGAACACCTGGTACGCGATCTCGACCTTCTCCTCGAGCTCCCGCCAGCACCGGAACAGATCGGTCACCGTGCCCTCGATCGTGGTCAGGAACGGGAACTCCGTCGGGCGCCACGCGGAGACCGTCGTCGCGTCGGCGAGGACGAGCCCGCCGATCGCGGGTGGTGCCGGCGTCGTGGTCGGTGCCATCGTCGGCGTCGTCGCGGGGCGGGAACACGCAACGAGAGCGATCGCGAGCAGAGGAGCGCGCATACGCCCATCGTAGTGCACGAGCGAGGGCCGAGGGGATCGTCAGAGGTTCGAACGCGAGCCGCTCGACGTGCGCCGCTCGGCCTCGAGCGCGGCGCGGAAGAAGCTCGAGGACTGCGCGAGCGTCGCGACGTAGTCGCCGATGTCCTCGCGCACGGCGGCGGGGAGCTGCGCGTACGGGACCACGTGCTCGTCGGGGACGTAGCGGAACGTGAGGTTCACGCGGCGCGTGCGGAAGCCCTCGATCTTCGGCGGCAGGTCGAAGCCGTGCTTGTCGTCGACGCGCTGCACGCGGTGGAGCAGGTCGTCCTTCCACCGCGGGCCGCCGAAGATCTGGAGCGATCCGTCCTCGAGCCACTGCGTGCGGACCGGCGGGGCATCGTGCGCGCCGCGGCGCACGAACTGGAACCGGGCCCGCTCGCCGAGCGACAGCGACGCGACCGGCCCGGGCTCGAAGTCGCGGTGCTCGCCGACGCGCGCGACGTCGATCGCGCGGTCGCCCTCGAGCCGCTCGCCGTAGAAGTTCACGAGGCAGGTGTTGAGGTGCCAGCGCCGCGGCACGAACGCCGGAGGGAACGTCTGGCGCACCCGGCGCTCGATCGTCGCCACGAGCTTGGCGAGCACCGGCGGAAACGGCTCGGCCGCGATCGCGGTGTGGCGAACCCGCCGAGGCGGCTCGTAATAGCCGAGGCAGGCGAACTGCCAGTTGCCGAGCCAGTACACCGGCCGGAGCAGGGGCTTCTGCTGCTTGCCGGGCGGGGGCGGGCGCTTCGTCGAGTAGCGCATCTCCCACAGCGGCCGCAGCGTCTGGAGCCATGCGAGGATCTCGGTGCGCGCGCGCTCCCCGATGAAGCCGGGCTCGTAGACGTAACTCCTATCGATCATCACGGGTTGCGACCGGGCATCGTTTAGCACGCAACCGCTCCCGCGAGCGGCCGAAACCACGGCCATGCTGGACTGGTTGTTCGCTCCCCAGTGCGCCGCGTGCGGTACCGCGGCCGAGACCTTGTGCGAGAGCTGCGCGCGCACGCTGCTCGAGCTCGGCCGCGCGTGTATGCGGTGCGCCGAGCCGTGCGAGACCGACCTGTGCCGGCGCTGCGCCGTCGACCCGCTGCCGCTCGATCAGGTGGTGTCTCCGTGGCGGTTCGGTGGACAGCTCGCGACCGCGATCCGTCGGCTCAAGTTCGCGGCGCGGGCCCACGTCGCGCGCGATCTCGCGCCGCTGTGGGCGCCGTTGCTCGCGGCGGCCGCCGAGGCGCACGACGCGGTGATCACGCCGGTGCCGATGCACTGGCGGCGCCGGCTCGCGCGCGGCTACGACCACGCCTGGCTGCTCGCACTCCATGCGTGCGCCGCCGCGAAGCTGCCGCGTCCACGCCCGCTGCTCCGTCGCGTGCGCGCGGCACCCGCACAGAGCACGCTCTCGGCGGCGGAGCGCCAGGCGAACCTCGTCGGTGCGTTCGCCGCCCGCGACGGGCGCGAGATCGCGGGGCGCGCGATCGTGCTCGTCGACGACGTGGTCACGACGGGAGCGACGCTCGCCGCCGCGGCGCGGCCGCTCCGCGAAGCCGGCGCGACGGTGATCGTCGGCGTCGCGCTCGCGCGTGCGGCGACCGTCCTCACGTGACACGGGCGCTCCCTGCAGTCGTCAGCGGCGCGTCCCGGGCGTAGGCTCTCCTCCATGACGGAGACACCGAGCGGACTGAAGTACGACGACACGGTCGTCGGGGATGGGACGAGCCCGCAGCGCGGCCAGACGTGCGTCATGCACTACACGGGCTGGCTCTGGGAGAACAACGCCAAGGGCGCGAAGTTCGACAGCTCGCACGATCGCGGGCGTCCGTTCGAGTTCCCGCTCGGCGTGGGGCGCGTGATCAAGGGCTGGGACGAGGGCGTCGCGTCGATGAAGCCCGGCGGCAAGCGCACGCTGCTGATCCCGCCGCACCTCGGCTACGGAGATCGCGGCGCCGGCGGCGTCATCCCTCCAGGGGCGACGCTGCTGTTCGAGGTCGAGCTGCTGCGCGTGGTCTGACAGGCCTCGAGCGCGGCGAGCGTGGTCGCCTCGATCGCGCACCGATAGTCGTCGCGCGTGAGCGTGCGACACTCCTCGGCGAGCGGCGCGAGCGCCTCGCGCGCGTGCTCCCGATCGGCGTCCGAGGGCTGTTGCTCGGCGGGCAAGCCGATCCGCTCGCGCGCGCCGAGGTCGAGCGCGTGCGCGATCAACGCCGCGCATTCCTCCTCGGTCGGCGCGCTGGGTGACGCGACCTCGGACTCGGAGCTCGGGTCGTCGCCGCCGCTCGCCCCGGGTCGCGACACGGTGCCGCCGCCGCCGCCAGGGCACGCACAGAGGAGGACGGCGGCCATGCCGAAACCGATCATTCTCACGGTCTCCCGATGGTAGCGCACCGGCATCGGCGTGCCCGCGGTGTTAGCGTGTGCGCATGTCGGTGTGGTTTGCCGCCTTGCTCGGCCTGGTCCAGGGCCTGACGGAGTTCATTCCGATCTCGTCGACGGCGCACCTCGCGATCCTGCCGGCGCTGCTCGGGCAGCGCGACCCGGGCGCGGCCTACACCGCCGTCATCCAGCTCGGCACGCTCGTCGCCGTTATCGCGTACTTCTGGAAGGACCTCGTGAACCTGCCGGTCGCGATGCTGCGCGACCCGTCGAGCCCCGACGGCCGCCTGCCGTGGATGATCGCGGCGGGCACGGTCCCGATCGTGATCTGCGGGCTCGTGTTCAAGAAGCAGATCGAGACCGACCTGCGCTCGCTCTACGTCATCGCGGGCGCGCTCATCGCGATCGGCGTCGTCATGTACCTCATCGATCGCTACGCGAACGGGCGCGACGCCGCGCGGCCGCTCGCGTCGCTGACGCTGCAGGACGCGATGCTCGTCGGGCTCGCGCAGACCCTCGCGCTGATCCCCGGCGTGTCGCGGTCCGGCGCGACGATCTGCATGGCGCTCCTCATCGGGTTCTCTCGCAGCGACGCGGCGCGGTTCTCGTTCCTGCTCTCGATCCCCGCGATCGCGGGCGCCGGTATCCTCGAGGCGCGCGAGGCGTTCCGGGTGCTCGGTCGCGACGCCATCCCCGCGCTCGCCGTCGGGACCGGCGTCGCTGCCGTCAGCGGCTACATGGCGATCGCGTGGCTCATCAAGTGGCTCGGGTCGCACGACCTCGTCGGGTTCGCCGTGTACCGCATCCTCGCCGGCCTCGCGCTCCTCGGCGCGCTCATGGCCCGCGTGATCTGAAGCGCACTTGCCACGTCCTGTGAAAATGCGCACGGTTGCGCGCAGTTGCGAGCGAGTCCTGATACCCTCGTGGGGTTCGATCACGAGGGGAATCGATGACGATCGTTCGTTCGTTATGGACAGCTGTTTCACTGGCGGTGACGGTGGTGCTCGCGCTGGTGGCCACGGCGAGCGTCGCGGAGGCACAGAACTGCCCCACGAAGAAGAACGCCCGGTACAACGTCAAGATCGACTCCGCCCCGCAGGGCGCGGTCATCTACGTCGGTGACAAGGCGTGCGGCGCGGTCGGAGCCACGCCGTGGACCGGTAAGATCGCCAACGGGGATCACCTCGTCACGATCGAGGCACCCGGCTACGAGCCGGCGGTCCGGACGTTCAAGGTGGCGCGCCTCAGGGCCACGCAGGAGCTGTTCGTCCCGCTGGTCAAGAAGGCCCAGCCGCCGCGCATCGACGTCCGCGCCGACGCCGATCAGAACCTGTACGGCGCGACGGTGATCCTCGACGGCCAGCCGCAGGGCCAGATCCCGATGGTCATCACGACCACCGCGGGCCGCCACCTGCTCGAGATCAAGAAGGACGGCTTCGAGCCGTTCTCCTCGTGGCTCGAGGTCAAGAACGACGAGACCCAGACGCTCGCGCCGGTGCTCAAGGCGATCGCGAAGCCGAAGTACGGCACGATCATCGTCGACTCCGACGTGCCCGACGCCGAGATCTACATCGACGGCAACAAGCACCCCGACAACACGCCGTCGGTGATCAACAACGTGATCGAGGGCATCCACGTCATCGAGGTCCGCAAGCCTCCCGGGCTGCCGTGGCGGCAGACCGTGCAGGTCACGGCCGACCAGCAGACCAAGGTCTCCGCGGAGCTCGCGGCGCTGATGAACGGTGGCGTCGGCGTGGTGCGCGTGCTGTCCGACGCGCAGGGCGCGCGCGCCTACATCGACGGCACCGACATGGGGCCGGTGCCGGTCGACATCAAGGACGTCCAGGCCGGCGAGCACATCATCCAGGTCAAGGCGCCGGGCTTCCAGACCGGCGAGAAGAAGGTCACCGTCACCGCGGGTGGCTCGCAGATCGTCAAGTTCGACCTCAACCCCGAGGTCGCCGCGGATCAGGGCACGCTCAAGGTCGTCTCGACCGTACCCGAGGCCGAGGTGTTCATCGACGGCGCCGCGGTCGGTCGCGTGCCGCAGGAGGCCCGGCTCGCGGCCGGCGACCACCCCGTCGTCGTGCGCCTGCCCGGCTACAAGCAGTTCGAGCAGACGGTCCGCATCGAGCCGGGCCAGACCGTCACGGTCCAGGCCGATCTCAAGGCCGTCGGTCGCCTCCGCATCCTGTCGACGCCGAGCGGCGCGACGGTGCTGATCAACGGCCTGCCGGCGCGTGACGGCGACGGCAACGAGGTCAAGACCCCGGTCGACATCGAGGTCGAGGTCGGCGAGACGGTCGTGCGCGTCGAGGCGCCCGGCTTCCAGCCATTCGAGCAGACCCTCTCGATCGAGGGCGGCAAGACCCAGACCGTGTCGCGCGAGCTCGCGGTCGCGGGCAAGAGCGAGGCCGAGCTCGTCGCCGAGCAGCGCGGCCTGTCCTCGTACGGCGCGCGCACGCTGCCGCGCGGCCGCTCGACCGTCGACTTCGAGGCCGGCTACCCGTACTTCCTCAGCTCGAAGATCACCGTCGGCGCCGGCATGCTCGCGAAGAAGTTCGGCTTCGACGCCAACGTCGGCGTGCGCACCATGTTCGCGCGCAGCGAGCTCGGCCTCGGCGCGCGCGTGATGCTCGCCGACAACCAGCCGTTCTCGGCGGCGGCGTTCACGCAGCTGTGGTGGGGCAGCACCCTGCTCGACGACTCGTCGCGGAACGGCGTCACCTGGGAGCTCGGCGCGGCCGCCTCGCTGACCGCGCTCTCGCACGTGACGATCACCGGGCGCGCGACGCTGCAGATGTGGAGCGATCGCCACTGCCCGGCGCTCAACATGGTCAACAGCAACGGCTTCGAGACCAGCGACCCGATCGACACCTGCGTCGCCTACAACAGCAACACGCTGTCGGCCGAGGACCGCATGCGCGCCGAGAAGCTCACCGGCCTGTCAGGCGCGGACTTCTTCGGCCGCGACGCCGGCGCCCGCCTCCTGCTCAGCATCGGCGCCGAGATCGCCGTCCGCCAGCGCTGGAACATCTACGGCATCCTCGAGGGCGCCCCGTTCCAGGACGAGCGCGCGCTGTTCACGTCGCTGTTCTCGGGCCCGATGTTCGACAGCGACTACGTCCTCTACCTGCGGCTCGGAACGACCTACAAGTTCTAAGAGAGTACCTCAAAGGAGCGCTGTCTCAAAGCAGCGCTGCTGGCCGTGACGAACTATGCTGAGCCACACGAGCCACACAGTAGATACGAAGTTCTCCTGCAAGCGCTCGGGCTTCGAACCTATCATGCGCCGCATGTCAAAGACTCTGGCGTTCTCGGCAGTGGCGGTTATCGGACTCGCTCTCTTTGCCACGGACACCATGGCCCTTCCCCCCGATGGTGGCGGTGGCGGTGGCGGTGGCGGTGGCACCTGTTTCACATGTAAATGTGTTGTACTAGGTCCATATGGGGGCCGCTCCTGTAGTTGCCCGACCGCTAGCTCTGGTGGCTCCGGCTGTTGGATCAGAATGGAAAACTATTGGGAGGGCCAACTCTGCGACATCGTAGCCGGTCCTTGCCTTCCACCGGTCATTGGTATCGCTCCGTGAATGAAAGTCTTGCGGCCGTTCGCATTCTTCTTGCTGCGACGGCCGCAGCCTGTAGCAGTTCTGACGCACGACAGAGCCCCCTAACGAGCGCTGGCCAGATTTCGGGTTTGGATGGTGAATGGCTCGCTGGAGCGGAGATTCGCGTTGCATACGGGCGGCGTTGGCCCTTGCAGGGGGACTTCGCTGTTACTGCATCCGGTGAATTTCTTGTCCCGGCCTCGGCAGGGGTCGTTGTGGCGTATGTCGATGCAAATCGGAATGGGCGGCTCGACCGGTTCTCGGAGGCGAGTGCCGATTGTCAGTACGTCCGCAGCATCTGGCGTTGCGAAATCGGAGCGCGGAAGACTACAGTTCATCGGGCCATCGTGGTGGCGAAGGACACATCTACTGACCAGACTCTCTTGTTTTGGGAGGACTATGGGGTGGGCGCGCGACAGACTCAATCGTCGCTATGCATTGATCGAGGGTGCACCGAAAGCGTGCCCAATCCGTTTCTGACCGCTGCTGCAGATAAGGTGAACGCGTTAATAGTCTGCGGGGCTGAGGGCTTCGCGGCGCAGGCGGCAGAGATTCGAAGGATGGAAAAACGTGGTTCCGATGCCTCTGTGCGCATCGCCCATCCGCCGAGCGTCGCGATTTCGGTCTCGATGACTTCTCGCGTTGCCAAGCCCTCGGATAAGGCTCTACTCGAGATCGATGGAGTTCTTGATTCTGATCGCGTTCTAGTATGGGCCGGACACGCGCAGTATGAGTCTAAGAATCTCGGTAAACTGTCCTGGACTTCAGAGGATTCTGATATCTCGGTGAAATCTAAAGGGAATCGTGTCGAGGTGAGTATACCGATCGCAAGGCTCAATGAATGCCGGGGCGATGATGGTTGTCAGATGATTGTGCAGATCGTGAGGCATTGGGCGCCACTGGACGGGCAAATGATCTCTGCGACTGAGTTTCGAACGACCGTGGACTTCTGAGGCTGTTTCAAGAGAATGAGACGGCTGATTTCCTTCGTTGTGGCTGGGTGCCTCCTCGGATTGCTCGCAGCGTATCTGACGGGGAGTGAACCCCGACTACCAGATAGCCGCGACGGCGCTCATCTCAACCACCGCCTGTCGAGCAATCCGGCGCCAAACTCGACGCTCGTACGACCGGCTCTCCGGGCGGCTCCTTTACAGAGGACTCTGGAACCTACAGATTCTCGTTATGATCCGGTGGAGCTGCACCGAGAGTCCGGTGCAGAACTGCTGCTTGAAGAGATCTTCGAACGGGAGCCACGAGATCCTGCGTTTGCGCATGTGCTCGAGAAGCGGGTCAGTGTCGCGGTCGACGAAATCGTCACGGCGCTCGACCTCTCAGAAGTCATCCGAAAGGTGAACGTCGAGTGCAGAACCTTGAGTTGCTTCACGTCCATCGAAGTGGAAAAAAAAGACGTGACTCGCGTGTATGATCTGATGAATGGAATCCTTCTTGGTGATGTGCAGTCGCCGAGTTTTGCTCACGGAGCCGATGGGTCGACACACTTGGGTCAGGTGACGTTCTATAACCTGTACCGCCCCGAGCGACGGGACGAAAGCAACCATCAAGAGTTCCTTGAGAAGGCGATGCGCCCAGTCCTCGAGTACGTGAGAGAGCAAGAGCGGAAGGCAGAGGATGAGGCTCGTCATTGACGTGCTTGCCGGGGCGACAGCGGGCGTGCTCACGTTTTATCTCGTGTCGCCCGAGCCCGAGCCTGCACCGCAACCGACGGCTGGAAGCGCAGAGCTCACGGACTCCAGCCTTGCACGCAACGGCGATGGCCGGGGCCATGCCGAGGGGCTCCAGCGCGAGACACGTGCTCGCGCATTCATGTACCACACCGAAGGTCGGACACCCGAGTCGAATCCGCGCAGTCAGAGCTTCGGCGAGCGGCTGCGGCTGCAGAGCCTTCGCAACGAGGTGATCAAGGCTTCTTCGGAGTACGGGAGTCGTCGCGGCGACAGCGTGCTCGACTGTCTCGGCGGCGTCGAACTCATGGGAACGCAGAAGCTGCGGTTCTCGGTGGAGATCGAGTCCACGCTGACTGAGGCCACGATCGTGCGCTGGCAGTTTGTGGAGGTCATCGACGGCCAGCCGTTACCGAATGAGTTCTCGTCGTGTGCGGAACGCGCGCTGGGAGGCGATCTGCGCATTGTTCCGCCTGCCGGCGCCGACTTCCCAGACTATCGAGGAACTCTCGACATCGTATACGTGATTCCGGCTCCTTCGCAGTAATCACGCGTCTTTCATCGTGCGTCCTCGGCCTGCCCCGTCGTGATGACGTGAGAGAGAGGTGGTAGACGCGCGCCGATCAGGTCTGCGCCGTGGCGTCGGGGGGTAGCGTAGTCCCAGGGCATTAGCGCGATGCCGAGCTCCAGAGTTCATGAACGGCGCTGCGTGACTGATCGAATCCCGCAAACTTGGGAATCCCGGGGCGGATCGGAGAAGTTGCGAAAACCGTAAGCGCTGCGTGAACTCCACATGGAGGCGACCCGCGTGCCCGATAGACCTCCCGCCCCGGAACGCACCGGTGTTCGCATGGCTGATCGAGGGGCCCTGTCTTGCACGAGCGATCGTGCGACGACGACGCAACACACGCGTAGGCGTTTCGGACGCGAGAGCGCGAGGAGACGACGATGGCGAGGCAGCACGACGGCAAGGCGAAGGCGGGGGCCGGGAAGAGGGAGGAGACACCCTCGACGACGGGCATGAAGACGTACCTCGAAGGCACGCGGTTCCCGGGCCGGATCGGGCGAACGTACGCGGAGTCCGAGCCGGCGTTTCCCGTGCCCGCCCAGGCGCCGCCGGGCGCGCCGAACATCCTCTACGTCGTCATCGACGACCTCGGGTTCGGAGCTTGCGACACGTTCGGTGGGCTCATCGAGACGCCGCACATCACGCGCCTCGCGAATAACGGGCTGCGCTACGTGAACTTCCACACGACCGCGCTGTGCTCGCCGACGCGCGCGTGCTTGTTGACCGGACGCAACCATCACTCCGTCGGCATGGCCAACATCACCGAGTTCGCGACGGGGTTCCCGGGCTACGACGCGCGGCAGAAGGCCGACAAGGCCGCGATCGGCGCGATGCTCCACCAGCACGGATACACGTCGTACGCGCTCGGCAAGTGGCACAACACGCCGTCGGAGGAGACCGGACCGGCGGGGCCCTTCGATCGCTGGCCGGATGGTCCGCTGTTCGGCTTCGACCGCTTCTACGGCTTCCTCGGCGGGGACAGCAATCAGTGGTTCCCGAAGCTGTACGCGGGGCGCACGCCGATCGATCAGCCGCGGCTGCCGAAGGAGGGCTATCACCTGTCCGAGGACCTCGTCGACAAGGCGATCGAGATGATCTCGAGCCACGCGTCGCTCCAGCCCGACCGGGCCGTGGTGCACCTATCTCGCGTTCGGTGCGTGCCACGCGCCGCACCACGTCTGGAGGTCGTGGGTCGACACGTATCGCGGCCGGTTCGACATGGGCTGGGACGCGTACCGCGAGCAGGTGCTCGCCCGCCAGAAGGAGCTCGGGGTCGTGCCCGCGAACGCGGAGCTCGCGCCGATGCTCGAAGGGGTACCGCGCTGGGACGATCTATCCGATGACGAGAAGCGGCTGTTCGCGCGCATGGCCGAGACCTTCGCCGGATACATGTCGCACACCGACGCGCAGATCGGCCGGCTGATCGAGTTCCTCGAGCGCACGGGCAACCTCGACAACACGCTCGTGTTCGTGTTCGTCGGCGACAACGGCTGCTCGGGAGAGGGCACGCGGAACGGCCTGTTCAACGAGGCCGTCCTCGGCACGACGCACCCCGAGGAGATCGAGACGCTGGAGCGCAACCTGGCGCGCATCGATCAGCTCGGGCAGCCGGGTTCGTACAACCACTTCGCGGTCGGCTGGGCGCTCGCGATGAACGCGCCGTACAAGCTGTGCAAGCAGTACACGCACTTCGGCGGGACGCGAAACCCGCTGGTCGTCCACTGGCCCGCGGGCATCCGCGCGAAGGGCGAGCTGCGCACGCAGTTCCACCACGTGATCGACATCGTGCCGACGATCCTCTCCGCGATCGGGATCGACGCTCCGGAGGTCGTCAACTCGGTCCAACAGGCTCCGCTCGAGGGCGTGCCGATGAACTACTCGTTCGACGACGCCGACGCGCCGACGAACCATCCGACGCAGTACTTCGAGATGCTCGGGAACCGCGCG